>JAABUT010000082.1_pt1 | contig 174792 bp, 155 predicted proteins | sample 5559281 | NCBI WGS metagenome assembly JAABUT01 (sample SAMN10711880, study PRJNA513359) | rock metagenome | isolation source: Antarctica rocks | place: Antarctica: Victoria Land, Ricker Hills nord | collected 2016-01-04
GGTCCGCGACCGACTCAGACTCTCCAGGATCTCTCGCTGACTGTCTGTCAACGGCAACAGTGGAGTGGCTGGACGCATGATCCAATCTACCACAAACTATTGCCATTTCGGAGACAGTGCACTAGGACAGCACCTGCTCAGGGCTTGAGCTGCACCTTGACGTGTCCGTCGCGCTTCTCAGCGAAGGCGCGGTAGGCCGCCGGCGCGTCGTCCAGGCCGATGCGGTGAGTGGCGAAGGTGTCCACACCCAGCGGATCTGCATCGGTGAGCAGCGGCATGAGGTCCTCGACCCACCCCTTGACGTTGCACTGCCCCATGCGCAGCTGAATCTGCTTGTCGAACAGGGTCAGCATCGGCATCGGGTCGGCGGCCCCGCCGTACACGCCGGACAGGGAGATCGTCCCACCCCGGCGGACGATGTCGATGGCGGAGTAAAGCGCGTTTAGCCGGTCGACCCCGACCTTCTCCTGCAGGGGCGCGGCGACCGCCGAGGGCAGCAGTCCCGCGGCCTTCTGGACGAACGACGTGACCGGCGACCCGTGCGCCTCCAGGCCGACCGCATCGAGCACCGAGTCCGGGCCTCGGCCAGCCGTCATGCCACGGATGACCTCGGCGAGGTCTTTCTCGTGCTCGTTCAGGTCGATGACCTCGACGCCGCGGTCGCGGACGCGCTGCAGCCGATCGGGTACGAGGTCCACACCGATGACGCGGTAGCCCTTGTGCTGGCCGATGCGGCAGGCGAAGTCACCGACCGGGCCCAGGCCCAGCACCACGAGCGTCCCGCCCTCGGGGACGGCGGCGTACTCAACGCCCTGCCAGGCGGTCGGCAGAATGTCGGACAGGTAGGCGAACCGGTCGTCGCCCGGACCATCGGGCAGCAAGATGTGAGTGAATTGCGCCTGGGGGACGCGCAGAAACTCGGCCTGACCGCCGGGGACCTGGCCGTAGAGCTTGGAGAAGCCGAACAGCGCCGCGCCCATCCCCCGGTCCCGGACCTGGGTGGTCTCGCACTGGCTGTAGAGCTGCCGGGAGCACATCCAGCAGTGCCCGCAGGACATCTGGAACGGAATCGACACCCGGTCGCCGACGCGCAGGTCCCCGCACTGGGCGCCGACCTCCTGTACCACTCCCATCGCCTCATGGCCGAGCACGTCCCCGACGCCCATGAAAGCAGCCAACGGCTCGTACAGATGAAGGTCGGAACCGCAGATGTTCGTGGTCGTGACCCGGATGACGGCGTCGGTGGGCTGCTCGATCCGGGGGTCGGGGACCTGTTCGACCCGAACGTCGCGCTTGCCGTGCCAGGTCACTGCCTTCATGTGCCGCACCTCCGGGTCGCATCCGCGTCGAACCTGCCCTGGCCGTCCCCGACGACTGCCCAACGAAACCGCCGTGCGATCCCATCAACGCAGGTTGTGGCGTTGCGGTGACCTCTGCTTTGATGCCGCCATGCAGCTGCGTCGATTGGCCCCTAGCGTGGTCCTGGCCGGAACCGCCCTCGTGCTGGCTGCGTGTGGCAGCAGCGGCGGCGGGAGCACTGCGGCAGGAGCCCGGCCCGCCCCGCCCGCGCAGGTGGTGCTGCTCCAACCGGTCCAGACGGGTTCACTCCTACCGACTTCTCCAGCGTACTGACGGCCGCGAAGGGCCAAACCGTCAATTGGTACATGTACGGCGGGGACGACAAGCTCAACGGTTACGTCAACGGCTATGTGAAAGCTCGGCTCGCCGAGCGTGGCGTCAGCCTCCACCAGGTCAAGATCACCGATACGGTGGACGCGGTCAACAAGGTCCTGGCCGAGAAGCAAGCCGGCAAGACCACGGGTGGCTCGGTCGACCTGATCTGGATCAACGGGGAGAACTTCGCGACGTTGAAGCAGGCCAACGCCGTCTACTGCGGCTACGTGGGAGCTGAACCGAGCACGAAGTACGTCGATCTCGCGTCGCCGGCCCTGGCGAGCGACTTCGGGATCCCGGTCGCGGGATGCGAGACGCCGTGGCAGCAGACCACGTCCACGTTGGTCTACAACAGCGCGCACCTGGCTAGGTCCGACACGGCCAGCGTCTCCTCCCTGTTCGCCTGGTCCACTGCCCACCCCGGCCGTTTCACCTACCCGGCGCCCCCGGACTTCAGCGGGTCGATGGCCGTGCGCACCGCCTTCTACGACACCGCAGGGGGCCCAGGTGCGTTGCTCGGCCCGTTCGACCAGGCCAAGTACGCGCCGCTGGCCGACAAGACCTGGAAGCGACTGAACGACCTCGCCCCGTCGCTGTACCGCGGCGGTAAGACCTACCCGGCGGGGCAGCCCGAGGTCGAGAAGCTGTTCGGCAGCGGTCAGATCGACGCCTTCTTGACCTACGACTCCAGCGCCGTCGGGCAGAACGTGGCCAAGGGGACGTTCCCCAAGACCACCAGGAGCGCGGTGTTCGACACCGGCAATATCGGCAACTACAGCTACACCGCCATCCCGGCTAATGCTGCCCACAAGGCGGCTGCGATCGTGCTGGCGAACCTGCTGCTGTCGCCGGAGGCCGCCGTCGTCAACGCCGGACCGCAGGGCGCCGGGTTCACCTCCGCCGACGACCTGGCCAAGGTCAGCTCGGCCCAGAAGATGGAGCTGGCCAAGGACGCCGCCTCGCCGTACCAGGTCGACCAGGCAACATTGTCCAGCCACACCCTGCCGGAACTCGCCTCGAGGTATGTGACGACGCTTGAGAAGGACTGGAAGACCCACGTCCTGGAGAAATAGGTCGGGGATGCGCCGACTCCCACAGCCGGTCCGTACGACCCTGCTGCTGACCCCGGCGCTGCTCATCGTTGGTGTGCTGTTCGGCGGCGGGTTGTACCTGGCGGTCAAGGAGTCGCTGGGATACGAGCCGGTGCTGGGCCAGACGTCGCTGTCCCTGGACGCCTACCGCGCGCTGCTGCACGACCGCGAGGTGCAGCGCTCGATCACGCTGACCTTGCGCCTCGCCCTGACCGCGACCGTCCTGTCCGCGATCCTCGCGGTGGCCTCAGCGCTGCTGATCCGGCGGCTGCGGGTCGGCCGGCGGCTGATGACGTTTCTGTTCCAGCTGAACCTTCCGGTATCGCACGTCGTCGGGGCGCTCGCGGCGTTCCTGCTGCTGGACCAGGCGGGACTGCTGGCCCGGGTCCTGCACGCGGTCGGCCTGGTCGCCGACCCGGGACAGGCGCCCGAGCTGACCCGGGACGGCATCGGGGTCGGCGTCCTCGCGGAGTACGTGTGGAAGGAGACACCCTTCATCGGCGTGGTGGTGCTCGCCGCCCTCGCCGGCGGGATCGCGCAGCTGGAGGACGTCGCCGCAACCCTCGGCGGCGGGCCCTGGCGGCGGTTCCGGCACGTGGTGCTGCCACTGATCACCCCGGCCGTGCTGTCCACCTCGGTGATCGTGTTCTCGTTCAGCTTCGGCTCCTACGAGGTGCCGTACCTGCTGGGCCGGAGCTTCCCGACGACCCTGCCCGTCGTGGCCTACCAGAGCTACACCCAGACCGGCATCACCGAGCATGTCCGCGGAGCGGCGATCAACGTGACCATCACCGTCGTAGTGGCCCTGGTCGTCCTGGTCTACCTGGTGCTCGCTGAGAAGGTCTTGCGCCCGGCCCGCGGCCGGGCGTGAGTGACCACGCGGCCCGGATGCCCCGGGCCCGGATCAGCGCTGCGGGCACGGCTGTACGGGTGGTCGGTCTGCCGGTGTTGCTGCTGGGTCTGCTGGTGCCGTTCGTGCCGCTGGTGCTCTGGGCGAGCGCCCGGACCTACCGCTTCCCGGCGCTGCTCCCAAGCCAGACGTCGACCCGTCCGGTCCGGTTGCTGGTCGATCCTGGCTCGCAGGTGCTGACCGGGCTGTTGCAGTCGCTGGAGATCGCAGTCAGTGTTGCGGTCATCGCCTGCGTCCTCGGGCTGGCCGCCGGCCGGGCCATGGGCGTGCACCGCTTCCGAGGCCGGCGGCCCGTGCAGTTCCTGCTGCTGGCCCCGATCATCGTTCCCGGACTGGCGGTCGTGCTGCCGCTGGACGTCTACATCATCCGCTTCGGCCTCGACGGGACCGTCCGCGGTGTCGTGCTGGTGCACCTGCTTGCCGCAGTCCCCTATGTCACCCTGGTAATGAGCAGCGTGTACGCCAATCTCGACTTGCGACTGGAGGAACAGGCCCGGACCTTGGGCGCCGGGCAAGTGCAGGTCCTGCTGTGGGTCACCCTGCCGGCGGTTGCCCCCGGCCTGGCGGTCGCCGCGCTGTTCGCGTTCCTGCTCAGCTGGGGGGAGTACGTGCTGGCCCTGACCGTGGGGGCGCCGCACGTCACGACCTTGCCGGTGCTGCTGTACGCCTATGTCGGATCCTCCGACCTGCCCGTTGCGGCCGCGCTCGGGCTCGCGCTCGTCCTGCCGCCGGTGCTGCTGCTCACCCTGACCAGCCGGTTCCTGTCCGGCAGCACCAGCGCCATCGCCGGGTTCGGGCGGGTCTGAATGAGCCCGCAGGGGAGCGCAACCGAGGTGCGGCTGGTCGGGCTGTCCAAGCGCTACGGGCGCACCGAGGTGCTGCGCGAGCTGACCCTGGATGTCAGCCCGGGTTCGTTGGTTGCCCTGCTCGGGCCGAGCGGCTGCGGCAAGACCACCACGCTGCGGGCAGTCGCCGGCCTGATCGACCCGAGCGCCGGGGACGTGCTGTTCGACGGGCGCAGCGTGCTGGCGTTGCCACCGGAGCGGCGCCCGGTCGCGATGGTGTTCCAGGCGCCGCTGCTGTTCCCGCACATGAGCGTCGGTGAGAACGTGGCCTTCGGGCCGCGGATGCGGCGGGTGGGCCGTAGCCGCCGCCGCCGGCTCGCCGAGCAGGCCCTGGACCGGGTGCAGCTCGGCGGGTACGCCGACCGCCGGCCCGGCGAGCTGTCCGGCGGCCAGGAGCAGCGGGTCGCCCTCGCCCGGGCGCTGGTGGTCCAGCCGTCGGTGCTGCTGCTGGACGAGCCGTTCAGTGCGCTGGATGCCCTGCTGCGGGCGGAGAGATGCGCGAGCTCGTCCTGGACCTGCACCGCGATCTCGGTGTGACCACTTTGTTCGTCACCCACGACCAGGAGGAGGCGGTCGTCCTCGCCGACCGGATCGCGCTGGTCCTGGACGGGAGGCTGCAGCAGTACGCCGAACCCCAGCAGTTCTACGCCGCGCCCGCCTCGCTGGCGGTAGCCCGTTTCTTCGGGACCGCGAACCTCTCGCCCGGCATCGTGGCCGGCGGGCGGCACATCAGCCGGCTCGGGGACGTTGCTGTCCCGGCGGCCACCCCGGACGGGCCCGGCGTACTCGTCGTACGACAGGAGGCAGTGGCTTTGACCTCCCCGACTGAGCCCGGGACGCTGGCCGGCCAGGTCCGTACGGCGGTATTTCTCGGCACCGCGGTCCGGGTCGAGGTCGTCCTCGCCAGCGGCGCAGTCGTGACCGCCGTGGTTTACCCGTCTGACCGCGTCGCGGCCGGCGACCTGGTCGGCGTCCGGCTGCCGGCTTCCGCGTGCACCGTGATGCAGGAGGACTGATGGATCCGCTGGCCCTGCCACCGACCGACCGGGTCGTGGACGTCGTCATCGACACCGACCCGCTCAACGAGATCGACGACCAGTTCGCCCTCGTCTGGGCGCTGTTGCGCCCGGACCGGCTCCGGGTTAGGGCCCTGCTCGCTGCGCCGTGGCAGTCCGACGAGCAGACCTACCTCGGTACCGACCCTGATGTGGACCGCGGGCGGCACGCGACCCGGGTTCGCCGGCGGGTGAGCTCCGCTGAGGGCCAACGGCAGGCCTTCGGTGAGCTCGAGCGCCTTGTCGGGCTGATGGACGTCGACGTAGCGGTCTATGCGGGCGCCGAGCAGTTCCTGCCCGACGCGTCTACGCCGGTCGCCAGCCCAGCAGTAGACGCCCTCATTGCGCTGGCGCACGAGGACCGGGCCGGCCCGCTCTACGTGCTGGGCATCGCCTGCGCCACGAACCTGGCCAGCGCTGTGCTGCAGGATCCCGGTATCGCCGCGCGCGTGCAGGTCGTCTGGACCAGTGCCCACCCCAGCTGGTGGCCGCGCCCGACCGCGTCGTACAACCTCTCGCTGGACCTGCACGCCAGCCGGGTCCTGTTCGACAGCGGGGTTCCCCTGGTCTACCTCCCCGGCTACTGCGTGGGAGAGGAGCTGCGCACCACTGCGGCGGAGTTGGAGAGCTACGTCAAAGGCCGCGGTCGGGCCGGGGACTACCTCTGGCAGACATGGGAGTCGCACTGGATGACCAGCAACCAGAAGCCCGGGTTCAGCAAGGTGATCTGGGACATGATCAACGTCGCGTACGTCGTCGAACCGTCCTGGCTCGCGACCGATCTGGTCACCTCGCCGGTCTTGGACGCCGACTCCCGGTGGCAGCATCCGCCCGGGCGGCACCTGATCAGGGAGGCCTACGACCTGGACCGGGACGCCTGCTTCGGCGACTTGTTCAGCCGGCTCGCGACAAGCTGAGCCCGCGAAGACGACGGCGAGCTCGAGACGGGGGCTTTCCCGGCGAACCGCGCCGAGTCATAGTGAGCGCATGTCGACACCCGCGTCCGGTCCAAGACCCACGGCAGTGGTGGTGGGGAAGCGGCCCACAGCTGTGGCTGCACCTGCGACCGGGGTGGACGTACGCGCCGTGCTGGCGGCCCTGTCCGAGCCGCGGCGCGCCGACATCATGCGGCTGCTCGAGCGCCGCCACCGCTCGCAACGGGGCCTGAGCAGAGAGCTGGGCATGTCCCAGCCCCTGCTGTCCCACCACCTCAAGGTGCTCCGGGAGGCAGCGCTGATCGACTCGACCGTCTGCGACCGGATCAAGGTGTACCTGCTGCGACCGGAGACCCTCAAGCTGCTCGCCGACCGGCTGGCCGCCATGGCCGAGGCGGCCGCGGAGACCTGCAAGGTCAAGCCCTGCTGAGGTAGGCCCCACCGCCGCACAACCCGACTCAGCCGGCCGGGCGGTCCTGCTCAGCTGCCGGCAGCAGGCGGAACCATTGCACGACCACCGGCTCGGATGCGCGCAGCTCCCAGTCGGGGTCGCCGGCGTCAGCGCGTACCAGGTCGGCGACCTCAGCCCAGAACGCCACGTGCGCCTGCCGCCACTGGCTTGCGTCGTCGAAGTCCTCGCCCTCGTCCCTGGCGACCTGGTCGTCCACGAGGTCGAGCGGCGTGATGGTCACGCGCGTGGTCTCCACGACGCCGTGTACGCCGCCGCCGTGGTCCATCAGGTCCAGCCGCTCGCCCACCCGCGGCAGGGGTTCGCCCGTCAGGTACTCCACCGCCAGGCAGGACGTTGCGGCCTTGTCCCCGCGCAGCACCGCCGCGAGCAGCCGGTCACCGAGACCGCCGTCGCCGTCGTACCCGAATGTCAACGAACGCGCCATGGGACCAGCCTTGCAGGGCCGAAACCCGGTTGACCCGGGTGGTCCACTCTCCAGGTGCTCGAACGTGCCCGCGGTCTGTCGCCGCATGCCCTGCGTGCCCTCGCCGAGCTGGAACGGCAGGTCGTCGAGGCCGACGGCGGCCGGCTCAAGCTGGAGTGGGGCACGCTGGAGGCCCGGAGCGGTTCCCAGGTCGAGGACCTGCTGTGGTGGCAGGGCGAGCAGCTGCTGGGCTTTCTGGGCCTGTACGCCTTCGGCGCGTCCTGCCTGGAGCTGGTCGGGATGGTCGCCCCCGCCGCCCGACGGCGCGGTATCGCCACTGCGCTGCTGGACGCCGCGCTGCCGCTCTGCAGGCAGCGAAACTACCCGCGGGTGCTGCTGGTAGTCCCGGGCGCCTCAGTAGCGGGCAGCCGCCTTGCCCAGGACCGCGGGGCGACTCTCGATCACTCCGAACACGCCCTCGTCCTGCTCGACCGGCCCAGCAGCGGACCCGAGGATCCGCAGATCGGTCTCCGCCGCGCCGTGCCGGCTGACGCGGCTGTGGTCACCGCGCTGCTGGAGGCCGCCTTCGGTCATCCCGCGCCCGGACTGCACGAGCAACTGGCCTCCGAGAACGAGCGGACCCTGCTGGTCGAGGCCGCCGGCACGCCGGTCGGCACGATCCGGCTGACCCGCCGTGGGGACGCCGCCGGGGTGTACGGCTTCGCGGTCGACCCGGACTGGCAGGGCCGCGGCATCGGGCGCGACGTGCTGCGGCGGGTGTGCCATCAGCTCCGGGGAGAAGGAGCCCGGCGCATCGGCCTCGAGGTCGCGGTGGACAACGAGAGCGCTCTCGGGCTGTACACCTCGGTCGGCTTCACCATTGTGACCACCGAGGACTACTACGCCCTGACCCTCGGGGCGCTCGAGTAGGAGCAGCCGGTCAGACGAGCCGGCGGAACCAGAGCCTGCGCGCGCGTCACCCGCTCACCTGCTTGCCCTGGCGCGCCCGGGGCAGCACCGTGCCACCGTGACCGTCACCCAGTGGTTCCTCACCGCCCCCGAACGCGGCAACCCCTCGACCCGGCTGGACCGCCGGCACCCGGACGGGGAGGCGTTCTCGAAAGGCAACAACGCCACGCCGCTGGTGCACGGGGCGACGTACTTCTCCGAGCTGGTGAGCCGGGTTAGGGAGATGCAGCCCGGGGACCTGCTGCTGTTCACCGACTGGCGTGGCGACCCGGACCAGATGCTCACCGGAGACCCGGAGAGCGCGGTGTCGCGGAGTTTGTGCGAGGCCGCCTCGCGGGGAGTGGACGTGCGCGGCCTGATCTGGCGGTCGCACCTGGACAAGCTGTCGTTCAGCGGCACGGAGAACCGGCACCTCGGGGAGCAGATCGAACGGGCCGGTGGTGAGTGCCTGCTCGACATGCGGGTGCGCACCGGCGGGTCCCACCACCAGAAGTTCGTCGTCCTGCGGCATCCCGGGCGTCCCGAGCTCGACGTGGCCTTTGTCGGGGGCATCGACCTGTGCCACAGCCGCCGGGACGACGCCGACCACCGTGGGGACCCCCAGCGCCAGCCGATGGCGAAGGCGTACGGCGCCACGCCGCCTTGGCATGACGCGATGGTGGCGCTGCGCGGACCCGTCGTGGGCGACGTCGAGACGGTGTTCCGGGAGCGGTGGGAGGACCCGCAGCCACTTAGCCGCAACCCGCTGCACCGGATCTCTGCGCTCGTGCACCACGAGGACACCTACGCCAACCCGCTGCCGGTCCAGCTGGCGGACCCCGCACCTGTCGGGCCGCACGCCGTACAGCTGCTGCGCACCTACCCGAAGCGGATCGGCGGCTACTCCTTTGCGCAGGACGGCGAGCGCAGCGTCGCCCGCGGCTACACCAAGGCACTGAAGCGCGCGAGATGCCTGGTCTACGTCGAGGACCAGTACCTGTGGTCCATCGAGGTCGCCCAGACCTTTGCCGAGGCGCTGCAGACGCAGCCGGGCCTGCACGTGGCCGTCGTGCTGCCGCACCACCCCGACCAGGACGGCCGGTTCTCGATGCCGCCCAACCTGGTCGGCCGGGATCGAGCGATGTCGCTCATCCGGGAGGCCGGCGGCGCCCGCTTTGCGGCGTACGGGGTGGAGAACCCTGGCGGGACGCCGGTGTATGTGCACGCCAAGGTCTGCATCGTGGACGACGTGTGGGCCACCATCGGGTCGGACAACTTCAACCGGCGGTCCTGGACGCACGACTCGGAGCTCAGTGCGGCCGTGATCGACGACACCCGCGACCCGCGGGAGCCGCAGGATCCCGCGGGTCTCGGGGACGGGGCTCGTACCTACGCTCGTGACCTGCGGCTGCAGTTGCACCGCGAGCACCTGGACCGTCAGGACGACGACGGCCTGGTCGATCCGGTCGCGGCCTTCGAGCAGCTGCGGCGCTCCGCCGAGGCCCTACAGGCTTGGTACGACGCCGACCGGCGCGGGCCTCGGCCACCCGGACGGCTGCGCCCGCTCGTCGACCCCCCGCTGTCCGACGCCACCAGGCGCTGGGCGACGGTGGCCTACCACCACCTCTACGACCCGGACGGCCGTCCCCGCGAACTCACGAGACGGCAAGAGTTCTAACGAACAGGGTCAGGCTGCGTGCTTGTCCTGCGAGCGCCTGCGGCCCGTGGCGACATCGGTCAGCGCGAGCACCAGGGACAGGGCGACAAGCCCGGTGATGACCAGGGTGCCGTGCCGGAAGGCGAGCCCGAAGTCCGGGTGCGGGCCGGTGAGTGCGCCGTAGAACACGCTGCCCGTCGCCGCGATCCCGGCCGCAGCGCCGATCCGCTGGCCGGTCTGCAGGACGCCGCCGGCGGTACCGGCTCGGCGTACGGGCACCTCTGACAGCGTGATGGTGATGTTCGGGGTGATGACCAGGCCGCTGCCGATACCGGCGACGAGCAGGGGCGCGAGGGCGGCCCACCCGATGCCCCGGCCCGGTACGAGGCCGGCCGCGACATAGGTGCCGAGCAGGCCGACGACGACCAGGACCAGGCCCACCGCGACCAGCGGCCGGCCGAACCGCGTGACGATGCGGCCCCCAAGTGCGGCGGCGGCCGCCGAGCCCACCGCGAACGGCGTGATCGCGGCGCCGGCGAGCAACGCGGTGTAGTGCAGCCCGTCCTGCAGGTACTGCGTGTAGATGAAGAACACGCCGGTGAACCCGGCGAAGTACAGCAGCCCGACGCCGGCACCCAGGGTGTACGACCGGCGCTCGAACAGGGCGAGGTCGACGACCGGCTCGCCGCCCCGGCGCCCGTGGCGCACCTCCCAGGCCAGGAACGCAGCGAGCAGCAGCGCCGCGGCCGGGTAGAGCAGGAGCCGCACGCTGCTGTGCCAGGTCCGCTGCTCGATCAGCGGCAGCAGGACGCAGGTGACGGCCGCGGCGAGCAGGGCCACGCCGACGGGGTCGAGGTCGGAGTCCTTGCGGGCGCCGGTCCGCGCGGTGTGCGGGATCAGCCGGTGCGCCAGCAGCAGCGCCACCACACCGATCGGGGCGTTGACGAAGAAGACGTAGCGCCAACCGGAGTGGGTCCCGAACACCGAGATGATCGCACCGCCGAGCAACGGACCGACGGCGGTCGAGATGCCGACAACGGCGCCGAACAGGCCGAACGCCTTGCCCCGTTCCTGGCCGCGGAACAGCTGCTGGATGAGCCCACTCACCTGCGGTGTCAGCACGCCACCCGCGAAGCCCTGGACCAGCCGGCCGACCACGAGCAGCGCGGCGGTCGGGGCGAACCCGCAGGCGATGCTGGCAACGGTGAACAGGGCGAGCCCGACCTCGAACGAGGGGCGCCGGCCGCGTGCGTCGCCGAGCCGGCCGGCCGGCACGAGCAGCAGCCCGAAGGCGAGCGCATAGCCCGACACGATCCAGGACAGGGCGTTCTGACCGGCGCCGAGCCCGGTCTGGATGCTGGGCAGCGCGACGTTGACGATGCTGATGTCGAGCAGCGTCATGAAGCCGGCGACCAGGCAGACCGACAGCGCCTTCCACCGGTTCGGGTCAGGCGTGTCCGGCTCGTGGGGACTGGGCTCGTTGGTGCCGGTGGGACGAGAGGGGGCCAGGCTCATGCCCAGGTGCTTGCCCAGGGCAATTACCACGCACTCCTGCGGCCGAGCGGTGTCGATCACAGCCGACTGCGCGGTGCAGGCCGGGAGAGGTTGGACAGCTCCGGCCGGGAGAAAGCACAGCTAACCGACCCTTCGGAGGACCCCATGCACGTGCAGCGCACCGGTTCCGGCACACCCCTGCTCCTGGTCCACGGGTTGGGGTCGAGCCACCACAACTGGGCCCCGGTCCTGCCCGCCCTGGCGGCCAGGCGAGAGGTCGTCGCGGTCGACCTGCCCGGGTTCGGGCAGAGCCCGCCGCTGACCGGGGAGGTCACCATCGCCACGCTCACCGATGCGCTGCAGCAGTTCCTCACCACCGAGGGCCTGGCGGACGTGGACCTCGTCGGCAGCTCCATGGGCGCCCGCATGGTTGTCGAGCTTGCCCGGCGCGGCCACGCGGGCGCGACGGTCGCCCTGGACCCGGGCGGCTTCTGGAATGCCCTGCAGGCAAGGGTCTTCGGCGCCTCGATCAAGGCGTCGGTGGCCCTGGTCCGGGCGATCCAACCGGCGCTGCCCGTGCTCACCAGCACCCCGGCGGGACGTACGGCGTTGCTCGCGCAGTTCTCCGCCCATCCTTGGCGGTTGCCCAAGGACCTCGTCCTGACCGAGCTGCGCGGCTTCGACCACTCGCCGAGCCTGGATGAGGCGCTGCGCTCTCTGGTCAAGGGCCCTCGGCAGCTGGGAGCCCCGGCCGGGTCGTTGAAGGCCGGCCTGGTCATCGGCTGGGGCCGGCAGGACAAGGTCACGCTGCCCAGTCAGTCGGCCCGTGCGTTGGAGCTGTTCCCGGACGCGACGCTGCACTGGTTCGAGCGCTGCGGGCACTTCCCGCACTGGGACCAGCCCGAGCAGACTGCCGAGCTGATCCTGGCCAGCACCGGCTGAGCCGGTCGCTCCGCCCGATCAGGTCCCAGGATTGAGCCAGTCCCCGTCCTCGGACAGGCGCGCCACCCGCACGTGCAGCCAGACCCGCTGGTGTAGCGCCGCCTGCACGGCCCGGTGCAGCCCGTCGTCGAGGTAGAGCTCGTTCTGCCACTCCACGACGTGGCAGAAGATGTCGCCGAAGAAGGTCGAGTCCTGCGCCAACAGCACGTCCAGGCGCAGCTCGGCCTTGGTGGTGACCAGGTCGTCGAGCCGGACCTGCTTGGGCGGGATCGAGGTCCAGTCACGGGTGGACAGCGGCGGGTCGGCGTACGGCCGGGCATCGAGCACGCCGCGGAAGACCTTGCCGCCCGAGGAAGGTCGGCGAGGACGCACCGTGCGTCGTGGCGTGGTCATACCCCACCTTGGGTCAGTCGAGGAGGGGTTCAGGCTACGCGTCATAACGCAGTGCTTATCACTAGTTACCGCGTGTCGCAGGGATGAGGCTGGTGGCCGCGTGCTAATCATCACACGTGCTCACCGTCGATCCCTTCCGCGACAGCGACGGCGCCGCCTGCCTGCGCTGCCGTCGCTGCCGGGCGCTCTACCGGCTCGACGGGCCGGTCGGCGGACCGGCCCAGATGCGCCCGTTCGTCGACGCGCACCAGGACTGCACCCGAGAGTTCGATGCCTGGCAGGAGGTGCTTCCGGCGGCACAGCGCTCGGGCTATGTGCCTGGCGCTGCGTAAGCAAACGACGCGTCTGGTGCGACACCGCATCCGGCACCGGGAGGGGTCCGCCAAGCGCCGGGCCGCGTCGATAGCCTCGCGCGGTGACCGCATCCCTGTCCGTCGAGGTCGACCCGGCCGAGCTCGGCTTCGATCCGGGTCGCCTCGCCCGGATCGACCGCCACTTCGCGTCGTACGTCGAGGACGGACGCCTGCCCGGCTGGCTCGCCGTCGTGGCGCGGGACGGCCAGATCGTGCACGTCGGCTCCTCCGGGATGCGCGACGTCGAGGCCCGGCTCCCCGTGGAACGCGACACGCTGTGGCGGATCTACTCGATGACCAAGCCGATCACGGCGGTCGCGGCCATGTCGCTGTTCGAGGAGGGCCGGTTCTCCCTGAACGACCCGGTCAGCCGGTGGATACCCAGTTTTGCCGACGTGCGCGTCTACCGCACCGGGCCGCCGACCGCGCCGGTGACCGTCCCCTCGACCGAGCCGGTGCGGATGTGGCACCTGCTCAGCCACACGGCCGGCCTGACGTACGGGTTCACGTACTCCAGCCAGGTCGACGCCATCTACCGGGCGGCCGGCTCGGACTTCGGCCAACCCCGCGGCATGGACCTGGCGCAGGTCTGCGACCTGTGGGCGTCGCTGCCGCTGCTGTTCGAGCCGGGGACCGCCTGGAATTACTCAGTCGCCACCGACGTGCTCGGCCGCGTCTGCGAGGTCCTCGACGGCAAGCCGCTTGACGAGGTCTTTGCCGACCGCGTCCTCGGGCCGCTCGGGATGCACGACACACGCTGGTACGTCGAAGGTCCCGACGTCCGGCGGCTCGCGGCGCTGTACGTCCCGGACCCCGCGACCGGCCGGGCCGTGCGGTACGACGCGGTCGGCTCGGCCGCGCTGCGCAAGCCTGACCTGCTCAGCGGGGGAGGCGGTCTGGTTGGTACCGCCGCCGACTACCACCGGTTCACCAGCATGCTGCTGGGCGGGGGCGCCCTGGACGGCGTGCGCGTGCTCGGACCGCGGACCCTGGCCTACATGACCCGCAACCACCTGCCGGGTGGCCAGACCCTTGCGCAGGTGGGGCGCGGCCAGTTCGCCGAGGCGGCGTACGAGGGGATGGGGTTCGGGCTCGGTTTCAGCGTGCTGGTGGATCCGGTGGCGGCCAAGGTGCCGGCGACCGCGGGGGAGTTCGGCTGGGGTGGCGCCGCGAGCACAGCTTTCTGGGTCGACCCGGTCGAGCGGGTCACCGCGAGCTTCTTCACCCAGCTCCTGCCGTCGAGCACCTACCCGATACGCGGCGAACTGCGCCAGCTGGTCTACAGCGCCCTGCTGGGCTGATCGGCACGGCGTTGCGCCTGCCCGTAACCTTGCCGCCCATGACCACCTCCAGCGCCCCGTCGTACTGCGCGCCGTGCCTCGCCGACCTGGCTCTCGTCCGCGAGGCCGTCACCGCCGTCAGCGGTACGGCCGCCTGCATGGCGCACGCCGTCCTGCTCACCCACCCCGGCGACACTGCGCAGCGCCGGTTGCAGCGCTTGTCCGAGCTCCGCGGCCTGGCCGAGGGCAAGCTCGAGACCGCGAGCACCGAGGACCAACCCGCGCTCGAGCTGCTCGTGCAGGAGTACGCCCTCGCCGGCGCGATGGACATGACCGTGCCGCTCAAGGAGCTCGCGGGTGAGCGGACGCGTCCCGGCCGGCCCGAGCGTGGCCGCAACCGTCCTGGCCGCGGTGACCGGGAGCACCGACCCGACGGTGACGGCGGGGAGCGGTCGGAGCGCGGCGATCGGCCCGAGCGCGGGGAGCGGCCTGAGCGCGGGCCCCGGGGTGAGCGGGGCGGCAGGGGTCGTGGGGACCGCGGTCCCCGTCCGAGTGAGGGGACCGCGACCGGGGCACCTTCCGACGAGGGCGCTCCTGTCGCGGCTGCGTCCGGCGATGGCACGTCGCCGACCGACACCCCCGGCTCGGCGACGCCGTTCGCCGGTGACGCCGACGTAACGCAGTCGCCCGGCGAGGCGGCGGACGCGCAGATCGCGCCTTCGACCCCCCAACCGGCGGACAGCGCGCCGAGCAGCCCGTCCCAGCCGGCGGACAGCGCGCCGAGCAGCCCGTCCCAGCCGGCGGACAGCGCGCCGAGCAGCCCGTCCCAGCCGGCGGACAGCGCGCCGAGCAGCCCGTCCCAGCCGGCGGACAGCGCGCCGAGCAGCCCGTCTCAGCCGGCGGACAGCGCGCCGGCGCCTCTTCCCGCTGCGGAGCCGGCCGCGAACGAGTGAGCCATTCCCGCAGCCGCGTCCCGACCTCGGGAGCGTGGCCGACCGCTCTCGGTTTGGCCGGAGGGCTGGGTCTGGACGCGGTGCTCGCCGACCCGCGCCGGGGTCATCCGGTGGCGGCGTTCGGCGCTGTCGCTGCGGCCGCCGAGCGGGTGGCGCATCGCGATTCCCGGATGGTCGGCACGGCGTACGCGGGGGTGCTCGCCGGTGCGGTGGTGCTGGCCGGCGTGGGGCTCAGCAGATCCGCCCGCACCCCGGCGCAGCACCTGCTGCTGACCGCGACGGCGACCTGGGCAGTCGTGGGCGGAACCACCCTGCGGCGGGAGGCGCGCGCAATGGCCCGGTTGCTCGACGAGGATGACGTGGACGGAGCTCGGGCTCGGCTGTCGCACCTGTGCGGACGGGACGCCACGGTGCTCGAGCCGGCCGGGCTCGTCCGGGCGACGGTCGAGTCGATCGCCGAGAACACCTCCGACGCCGTTGTCGGCCCGCTGGTCTGGGGGGTGGTCGCGGGCGTCCCGGGGCTGCTGGCGTACCGCGCGGTCAACACGCTGGACGCGATGGTGGGCCACCATTCGGACCGGTACGTCCGCTTCGGCTGGGCCGCGGCCCGACTCGACGACGTGATGAACTTGGTCCCCGCCCGCCTGACCGCGGCCCTGACGGTCGCCCTTGCACCGCTGGTCGGGGGGCGCCCCCGCTTGGCGAGCCGGGCCTGGCGACGCGACGGCCACAAGCATCCGTCACCGAACGCCGGGCCTGTCGAGGCCGCATTCGCCGGTGCGCTCGGGCGCACCCTCGGCGGCCCGGTGAGCTACGTCGGGCGGCGCGAGGACCGGCCCCTGCTGGGCGACGGTCCGGCTCCGGGAGTCGCCGACATCGCCCGCGCGAACCGGCTCTCCGCCGCGATCGGCCGCACCGCCGGCGGGCTCGCCGTCGTCGTACGCCTCCTGCGGTGAAGGGCGCTCTCCTGGTCGCCGGCACGACCTCAGACGCGGGCAAGTCCGTGCTCACGGCCGGTCTGTGCCGGTGGCTCGTCCGGCAGGGAGTGGCTGTCGCCCCGTTCAAGGCGCAGAACATGTCGCTGAACAGTGCGGTGACGGTCGACGGGGCCGAGATCGGGCGGGCCCAGGCGATGCAGGCCGCGGCCGCGCGCGTCGAGCCCGAGGCGGCGATGAACCCGGTGCTGCTCAAGCCCGGCAGTGACCGCACCTCGCAGGTCGTCGTCCTCGGCAAGCCGTACGCGGACGTCTCGGCCCTCTCCTACCGCGAGCACAAACCAGCGCTGCTCGAGATCGCGCTGGACTGCCTTGCGGACCTGCGTACGCGGTACGACGTGGTGCTGTGCGAGGGCGCCGGCTCGCCGGCGGAGATCAATCTGCGGGCGACCGACATCGCGAACATGGGCCTGGCCCGGGCCGCGGACCTGCCGGTGCTGGTGGTCGGCGACATCAACCCGGGGGGGGTCTTCGCCGCGATGTTCGGCACGCTCGCCCTGCTCTCGCGCGAGGACCAGGCCCTGGTGTGCGGTTTCGTGGTCAACAAGTTCCGCGGCGACGTGGAGTTGCTGCGACCCGGGCTGGAGATGCTGCAGACGCTGACCGGTCGGCCCACGCTCGGGGTCGTGCCGTGGACCGAGGGCCTCGAGCTCGACGTCGAAGACAGCCTTGGGCTGTCAGCGCCGGTGGCCGCCCGTCCGCCCGTCGGGCGCGACGTCCTGCGGGTGTCGGTGCTGAGGCTGCCTCGACTGTCGAACTGGACCGACATCGACGCCCTGCGAAGCGAACCGGGGGTGCTGGTGCGCTTTTCGTCGACGCCGGAGGAGCTCGCCGACGCCGACCTCGTGGTCGTCCCCGGGACCCGTGCGACTGTGGACGACCTCGGCTGGTTGCGGCGCCGCGGTCTGGACGCGGTCCTCAAATGCCGCGCCGCCGACAGCCGCCCGGTGCTGGGGATCTGCGGCGGCTACCAGCTGCTCGGGCACACCGTCGAGGACGATGTCGAGGCCCGCGCCGGCGTCGTACCCGGTCTGGGTCTGCTGCCGGTCCGAACGGTGTTCGGGTCCGACAAGGTCCTCGGTCGGCCGAGCGGCTCGTGGCGCGGGCACCCCGTCACCACGGCGTACGAGATCCACCACGGCGTCGTGCAGGTGCTCGCCGGCGAGCCGTTCCTGGACGGGTGCAGCCTCGGCGCGGTCAGCGGAACCGTGTGGCACGGGGCTCTGGAGAGCGACGCTTTCCGACGGGCCTACCTCACCGAAGTGGCGGCTGCGGCCGGGCGCAGCTGGGAGCCGGGTACCGCGTTGTTCGAGGACGTGCGGCAGGCCCGGCTCGACCTGCTGGCCGACGTCGTCGCCGACTCCCTAGACACCGAGGCGGTGGTGGCGCTGATCACCCGCGGTGCGCCGGTCGGCCTGCCCTTCGTCCCGCCGGGCGCCCCGCCCCCCTGACGCCATCTCGGGCAGGGGACGGCGCCGGCGGTCACGGCAGGCAGACCGGCATCAGCAGGCTGACGGTGCCCGCCCGCTCGGGGTCGCGGATCGCCAGGGGAGCGATGGGGCCGTCGAGCTCGAGGATCAGCTCAGTGCCGAGCGTGGCGTCGAGGGCCTGCAGGAGGAACTCCTGGTTGAGCCCCATCTGCACCGGGCCGGTGGCGTCGGTGGCCAGGGCCAGACCGCCGTCGGCGCCGAGGGTGAGGACGGCGACCTCGTACGCGGCGCCGTCCTGATCACGCCGCATCGTGCGCGTCGCGGCTGCCCGGACGTCGCGTCGGAGACTGGCGACGTCGACGGGGACCGTGTGCGCGCTCTCGCTGCGCAGGAGTCGGCGGTAGTCCGGGAAGTCATAGTCCAAGCGCCGGCCGGAAAGTGCTCGTGCACCGGTCCGCAGGACGATGTCGTCGCCCCCGACCTCGACCGTCACAGGAGTCGGCTCCCGGCTCAGCAGGTTGATCGCCTCGTTGACGAGGGCTGGAGGAGCGATCACGTTCACTCCGGGACCCGTCCTGCCGCTGACCGTCACGGCGGACACGGCCAGGCGATAGCGGTCGGTGGCCACGACGCGCAACCCGTCGTCGTCAATGTCGATCAGGACCCCGCCGAGCATCGGCAGGTCCGGGTCCTGGCTGACGGCGTACTGCACGCCTCGTAGTGCCTCGGCGAGGTCCTGGCCGGTTAGCGTGATGCTGGTGAGGGGATGGGTCACGGTGTTCTCCTGGGGTTCGAGTAGGGCGCGGGCTGCGGAGAACTCGCGTCGTGCGTCGGCCAGTCCGGCTTCCAGACGGCTCAGGTGCGCCGTCAGGATCTGCTCCGCCGCCGGCCGGTCGTCGCGTCGATCGAGCACGCGACGGATCTCAGCCACAGGCATCCCGACACGACGCAGCCTGGCGACCAGCCGGGCCTGCCTGACCTGCTCACCGCTGTACCAGCGGTAGCCGGTCTGCGGATCCACCCAGCACGGCGCGAGGACGCCTGCACTGTCGTAGAAGCGCAGAGCACTGACGGTCAGACCGCACTCGCGTGCCATCTGTCCGGTTCGACGCAGGTCGTTCTCCACGCAGCTGACCCTCCTGTCTCGACCTGGTCGAGAGTCAAGGTCGAGTTCCCCGCGGTGGTCGGCGTGAACGATGTCGTCCCTGCAGGCGTCGGGCCCCCCATGGGCTGGTTCGCCGGCAGTGACCCCGCCCAGCTCGTGGTGTCACGTGACTGGGCCTTCTGCCAGCCCGTGGGCGCTCGTCCCTGCGGAGGTGGTCAGGCGACCATGCCGTGCGGGTCGATGACGTACTTCTTGGCTGCCCCCTTGTCGAAGTCGGCGTATCCCTGCGGAGCCTGGTCCAGCGGGATCACGGTGGCGTTGACCGCCTTGGCGATCTGCACCTTGTTGTGCAGGATCGCGCGCATCAGGCCGTGGTTGTACCTCATCACCGGGCACTGTCCGGTCGTGAAGGAGATCGACTTGGCCCACCCCGTGCCCAAACTCAGCGAGAGCGCCCCTACCTTGGCGGCCTCGTCAACGCCGCCGGGGTCGCCGGTGACGTAGAGCCCGGGGATGCCGATGGACCCGCCGGCCGCGGTGACGTCCATCAACGAGTTGAGCACCGTCGCGGGGGCCTCGCGCCCGGACCCGTCGCCGTGCCCGCGGGCCTCGAAGCCGACCGCGTCGACGGCCGCGTCCACCTCGGGCACGCCCAGCAGCTGCTCGATCTGGTCCTGCGGAGAGCCCTTGCTCACATCGACGCTCTCGCACCCGAAGCTGCGGGCCTGAGCCAGCCGGTCCTCGTTGAGGTCCGCCACGATTACGACGGCCGCGCCGAGCAGCTGCGCCCCGACCGCCGCGGCGAGCCCGACCGGGCCGGCACCGGCGATGTAGACCGTCGAGCCCGGCTTGACTCCGGCGGTGACGGCGCCGTGGAAGCCGGTGGGGAAGATGTCGGACAGCATCGTCAAGTCCAAGACCTTCTCCAGGGCCTGGTCGCGGTCCGGGAACTTCAGCAGGTTCCAGTCCGCGTACGGCACGGTGACGTACTCCGCCTGGCCGCCGACCCAGCCACCCATGTCGACGTAGCCGTAGGCCGCGCCGGGACGAGCAGGGTTGACGTTGAGGCAGATCCCGGTCTTGCCCTCCTTGCAGTTGCGGCAGCGGCCGCAGGCGATGTTGAACGGCACCGAGCAGATGTCACCGACATCGATGAACTCGACGTCGGAGCCCTTCTCAACGACCTCGCCGAGGATCTCGTGACCGAGTACGAGGTTCGGCGGCGCGGTCGTCCGGCCCCGCACCATGTGCTGGTCGCTCCCGCAGATGTTGGTCGTGACGACCTTCAGGATCACGCCGTGGTTCAGCTTGCGGCCCACGTTCGCCGGGTTGACACCCGGGCCGTCGAGCAGTTCCAGCTTCGGGTAATCGGTCTCGTGCACCTCGACCTTGCCCGGCTCGATGTACGCCACGCCTCTGTTACCTGCCATGAGCTCTCGCCCTCCTGTTTCACTGTGCTGTTGGCCGCTCAGTTCCCCCGACGCCGGAGGCGATGGGACCGTGCCGACCTCACCTCCCGTCCTGGACGCTAACGCGAGTTGGGGCCTGCGCCACTCCCCGGCGGCTTCGACGAACTCATCGACGAGCCTGACCGCCAGGACGTACGCGATCCGGTGCCCGGCCATGTCTGCGGTTCGCCCCTGAGGACGGTGCGGCGCCGGTCGCGGTCGTCGTACTCGGCCATGAGCGGAGCGCTGTGGGTCAGCCCGGCTTGCCCGCCAGCAGGCTGAACACGACAAGCAGCAACTCACCGTTGTGTCGCCATTGCAGCAGGCCGTCCCCATCGCGTGGGAGCAGACGCCGTCCGACGTCGGACTCGACGGCAACGTGTTCGCCGAGCTGCTGGACGACCAGCCCGGCTCCGGCTGCGGAGGTCAGGACCTCCCCGAGCCCGATAACGACCGCTCAGCGCTGCGACACGGAACTGGCCGGGAGGGTCGGGGTACGCCCCAACGACAGCTCACCCGAGGGGCGGTTCCCTACCCTCGGCCCAATGCGACGCGCTGGGCGGTGCGGCGAAGCATCTCGGGCCGTCATCAACGATCCTCAGTCCGCGGGATCGGTTGCCGGTGCAGCAGAGCGCAGCCGGCTGTACAGCAGCAGGTCCTGCCACTGCCCGGCGAGGTACTGGGCCGACCGAAGGCGACCTTCCAGCGCGAAGCCGGCCCGCTCGAGGGCGCGCTGCTCGGCGACGTTGCCGAACAGGGTGCCCGCCTCGATGCGCACTGCCGTCGTGGTCGCGAACAGGTACTCGACGAGCAGGCGTTGTGCCGCCGCCCCGACACCGCGCCCGCGGTGCTCCGGGAGCAGTCCGATGCCGATCTGCCAGCACCGGCTCTCCGGCGGCCCGTGCGACATGGGCACCCAGGAGACGAAGCCGACTGCCTGGTCGCCCACAAGGACGATCAGCCGACTGTTGTCGTCCGCGAGGTACCCGTCGGCCTCGAACCGTCGCCTTGCCTTGTGCAGCGCCGCGAACCCCGACCACGCCCACGGTCCAGCTGCCTGGTCATCGACGAGGAAGCGCTCGAGCAGCGCGACGTCCTCGTCGCGCACGGGCATGAGGCGTACCTGCTCGGTGCCGGCCATGTCCGCAGTCCTAGCACCTGGCACCGACGAGGCAGGTGCTCCACAGGCCTGCTTGCAGTAGACAGGCGTTGTGTGGTTCCCCATCCGGCAGACGCAGCGGTGAGCGGGCAGTCGCTGGTCGGCGCTGTCGGTGTCGTCCACCTGCGGGTACGGGGAGGTGAGCAGGCCGGCGAGGTACGCGTCGTTGTCGAGGGCCTGCCGCACTACTACCTCGCTTACTGCCCGGTCGCGGTCGAGGTAGGCCAACATGTGGTTGTGATCCACAATCGCGGCGGCCGGCAGGTCGACGTCGAGCCCTGGCCGCTGGCAGACACCGACATAGCAATGGTGCCGCCGCAGAACGAGAGGAACTAAGTCGATGCTCGGCTACCGCGTACCCGCGCCAAACCAGGCGCTGCTCATCAGTGGCAAGAAGCAGCGTGGGCAGGACGCGTTGCAGTTCAAGATCGTCACTGGGCACGGGGTGTTCGTGGTCCCGATCCTGTCCCGCGCGTCGACGCTGACGCTGGCGATGCAGGAGGCGGAGGTGATCGAGGACTGCTTCACCCAACAGGGGCTGACGCTGGGGGTGCAGGCCGTGATCGCCTTCAAGGTGGGGGACGACCACGAGTCGATCGCCGCTGCCGCGCGTCGTTTCCAGGGCGACCAGTCGCAGATGGCGACGCTGGTGGGGCGCATCTTCAGCGGCCACCTGCGCAGCATCATCGGCAGCATGACGGTCGAGGCGATCATCCGGGAGCAGCAAACCCTCGGTGAGGCCATCCTGGACGCGAGCAAGTCCGAGATGGGCAAGATCGGCCTGTCGGTGGACTCGCTGCAGATCAGCAGCATCGACGACAAGGGCGCCGGGTACATCAAGGCGCTCGCGGCGCCGCACCAGGCGGCGGTGAACCAGGCGGCCAACGTGGCCCAGGCTCGTGCGGACCAGGCCTCGGCCATGGCCCGGCAGGAGTCCGAGCGCAACCAGGCCGAGTACGCCCGCCAGACGGCGGTGGCCCGCGCGGAGTACCAGGCCGAGATCGACGCGGCTGAGCAGAAGGCGCAGCAGGCCGGCCCGCTCGCGGCCGCTCGCGCCCGGCAGGCGGTTCTGGCCGAGCGGGCGTTGGTCGCGCAGAAGAACGCTGAGCTGCGCGAGGCCGAGCTGATCGCTGAGGTCGCGAAGCCCGCGCAGGCCGAGGCCGAGCGGATCATCACCCTGGCCAAGGCGCAGGCCGAGGCCACCCGGATGAGCTCCTCGGCCGCCGCGGCCGAGGGCCGGATCGCGCTGGACCAGCGGGTGATCGAGCAGCTGCCGGACATGCTCCGGGCTGTGGCCGAGGGCCTGCAGGGGTCGAACCTGACCGTCCTGGACGGCGCCGAGGGGCTGAGCGGACTCACGGCCTCCCTTGCCGGACAGGGGCTCGCGCTGCTCGACGCCGTACGTGGTGGGCTCTCCCGCGGCGCGCAGACACCGCCCTGGAACGACGACGGGCAGCAAGCCCTGAGGGGCCCGGCGCAGCCGTAGCCGCGCCGGGCCCCTCGGTCGGTCTCCTCAGGCGGGCACGGACTCCTTCAGGGCGACCACGGCTTCCTCCTTGGTGACCCGGACGAGCAGCGACATGGCGACGCCGGCAGCGATGAGCAGCCCGGCGCCGACGATGAAGCCGAGGTCCCAGCCGTGCACGAGGTTCGGGATGGGGTTCGCGCCGTGTGAGCCGGTCAGCAGGTGCGTCGTACGCGCGGTGGTGATCGCCGTCAGGACGGCCAGGCCGAGGGCGCCCCCGACCTGCTGGCCGGCGTTGAGCAGCGCGGAGGCGATGCCGGCGTCCTCCTGCGGCACGCCGGCGACGGCTGCGCTGGTGAGGGCGACGAACGTCATGCCCATGCCGAGGGCGACGAGTGCGAGCGACGGCAGCACGACGCCGAGGTAGGACGAGTGCGGCTCCAGGCGCAGTCCCAGGCTCAGCAGGCCGAGGCCGGACAGGAAGGGCCCGAAGGTCAGGAGTGGCCGAGGGCCGATTCGTCCAAGCAGCTGCGAGCCGATGCCGGCGCTGACGCCGATCAGGACGGTCATTGGCAAGAAGGCCAGCCCGGACTTCACCGGGCTGTAGTGGTTGACCACCTGCATCCACAGGATCAAGAAGAAGAAGATCGCAAAGATGCCGGCGCCGACGAGCAGCGCGCCCAGGTCCGCCCCGGCCAGGCTCCGGGAGCCGAACAGCCGGAACGGTACGAGCGGCGCGCGCACCGTCCGCTGCACCTGGACGAAGCTGCCCAGCAGGACAACGGCCAGGACCAGGGTGCCGACCGTCTGCAACGAGGTCCAGCCGGCGTCGTTGCCCTTGACGAGGGCGAACACCAGCGCCATGAGGCCGCCGGTAACCAGGACGGCACCCGGCACGTCGAAGCCCTGGGCGTCCTCGTCCTTGCTGTCCGGGACGACGAGCAGCGCGCCGACGAGGGCGACCGCGGCGATCGGCAGGTTGACGAAGAACACCCAGCGCCAGGAGACGTACTCGGTCAGGACGCCACCGAGGATCAGGCCGAGGGCGGCGCCGCCCGCGGTGATGCCCGCGTAGATGCCGAAGGCCCGGTTGCGCTCCTTGCCCTCGGCAAAGATCACCGTGATGAGGGAGAGCGCCGCGGGCGACATGAGCGCGCCACCGGTGCCCTGCACGGCGCGGGCGGTGAGCAGTACGCCCAGGTTGCCGGCCAGTCCGCCGACGAGGGAGGCGGAGGCGAACAACAGGGCGCCCGCGATGAAGATGCGGCGGCGACCGATCCGGTCGGCGAGCTTGCCGCCCAGGAGCAGGAAGCCGCCGAAGGTGAGGGTGTAGCCCGTCACGACCCACTGCAGGTCACTGTTGCTGTGCACGTTTAGGGCCTTGGAGATGTCGGGCAGTGCGACGTTCACGATGGTGGCGTCGAGCACCACCATGAGCTGGGCAATGGCCAGCACGACCAGCGCGAGGTTCTTGTTCACCGAGCGGCCGTCCGGGTGCAGCAGGTCTGGGCGTACCTCGTCGACGAGGGTCATCGTCTTCCTCCACGTGTGTTGACTCAACGACGGTAGAGGACGTGGTGAGCTCGAGTCAACCGCTGTAGAGTGAATGGCGTGAGAACAGCCCTGCCGCGCGACGAGCGTCGCAAGCGCACCGAGATCGCGATCCTGGACGCCGCCCGGGAGCTGTTCGCCGAGACCGGTTTCGAGCGTACGACGATCCGCGGTGTCGCGAGCAGGGCGGGCATCGACCCCGCCCTGGTCATGCAGTACTACGGCAACAAGGAGCGACTGTTCGCCGAAGCCTCCCGCTGGCGGCTGGACGACAAGCGCATCGACCGGGTGTCGGTGGCTGACCTGCCGGCGGCCGCGCTGCAGGACCTGGTCGCGCACTTCGAGCACCCGCAGGACGGTGAGGCGGCCAAGGCCCTGATGCGCAACTGCCTCACGCACCCGTCGGCCGCAGATGCCATGCGGGACAAGGTCATGTGCGACCGCGCGGCCTCCGTGGCCGCCAAGCTCGACGGCCCGGACGCCGAGCTGCGGGCTGCGCTGTTCGGCGCGTGCATGATGGGGATCGGGATGGCCCGCTACCTCATCGAGCTGCCGCACGTGGCGGACGCCTCGCCCGAGGACCTGGAGCGACTGCTCGGCCCGGCACTGGCCGCGCTGCTCGAGCCGCCCAAGCACTGACGGCCTCGCCCCGGACGGGCTGCCGCAGAGCGGACCGGCGAGACTGGTGCGGTGACCCTGCTCCTGCTGTCCACCGCTGACACCGACCTGCTCGCGGCCCGGGCCGTCACCGACCCGGCCCTCCCGCTCCGGCTGGCGAACCCGTCCCGTACGGGAGCAGTAGACCTTGCCGGGACCGCGCTGGTGGTCGTCCGGCTGCTCGGCGGCCGGCGGGCCTGGGATGGGCTGGACGCCCTGGTCACCGCGTGCGCCGAGCACCGGGTACCGCTGGTGGCGCTGGGCGGCGAGGGCAGCGTCGACGCCGAGCTCACCGCGCTGTCGACGGTCCCGCCCGGCGTGGTCGCGGACGCGGCGGCCTACCTGCGCGAGGGCGGGGTGGACAACCTGCGCGAGCTCGTCGCGTTCCTGTCCGACACGGTGCTGCTCACCGGGCACGGCTTCGAGCCGCCCGCGCCACTGCCGGCGTACGGCGTGCACGGGGGCCGGGCCCTCGACCCGGGGCAACCCACGGTCGGGGTGGTCTTCTACCGGGCGCACGAGACCAGCGGCAACACCGCCTTCGTCGACGTGCTGTGTGATGCCGTCGAGGCCCACGGCGCCAACGCGCTGCCCGTGTACGTCGCCTCGCTGCGGCCGGACGCCGACGGCCGGCTCGCCGCCGTGGACGAGCTGCTCGCCGGCCGCGTGGACGCCTTGGTGGTGACCGTGCTGGCCGGTGGCGGCTCGAACGCCGCGGACTCAGAGGCCTGGGACGCACGGGCCCTCGTGGCCCTGGATGTGCCTGTGCTGCAGGGGATCTGCGTCACGAGCAGCCGAGCCGCCTGGACGGCCAGCAGCGCCGGGCTCGCGCCGATCGACGCCGCCATGCAGGTGGCGATCCCGGAGTTCGACGGCCGGCTGATCAGCGCGCCGTTCTCGTTCAAGGAGCTCGGACCGGACGGCGTCCCGCAGTACGTCGCGGACCCGGAGCGGGCGGCCAGGGTCGCCGGCACAGCAGTGCGGTACGCCCGGCTGCGGCACGTGCCGAACGCGGACAAGAAGGTCGCGATCGTGCTGTCGAGCTACCCGACCAAGCACGCGCGGGTCGGCAACGCGGTGGGCCTGGACACGCCCGCCAGCGCCGTGGAGCTGCTGCGGGCCATGCGCGCCGCGGGCTACGTCGTGGGCTCGTTCCCTGAGGACGGCGACACCCTGGTGCACACGTTGATCGCCGCGGGCGGCCACGATGTCGAGTGGCTCACCGAGGACCAGCTGCAGCAGGCCGCGGCGCGGGTGTCGCTGAAGCAGTACGAGGCCTGGTTCGCCGATCTGCCCGAGGACCTGCGCGAGCGGATGCTCGAGCACTGGGGACCACCGCCCGGCACGCTGTACGTCGATGGCGGCGACATCGTGTTGGCGGCCCTGCAGTACGGCAATGTCGTGCTCGCCATCCAGCCGCCGCGCGGCTTCGGCGAGAACCCGATCGCGATCTACCACGACCCGGACCTGCCGCCCTCGCACCACTACCTCGCCGCGTACCGCTGGCTCGAGCACGGCTTCGGCGCGGACGCGGTCGTGCACCTGGGCAAGCACGGGACGCTGGAGTGGCTGCCCGGCAAGGGCCTCGGACTGTCGGCCTCCTGTGCCCCGGACGCCGTGCTGTCCGACCTGCCGCTGTTCTACCCGTTCATCGTCAACGACCCGGGGGAGGGGACGCAGGCCAAGCGGCGGGCGCATGCGACCGTCGTGGACCACCTGGTACCGCCGATGGCGCGGGCCGAGACCTACGACGAGATGGCCCAGCTGGAGCAGCTGCTGGACGAGTACGCCCAGGTGCAGGCCATGGACCCGGCCAAGCTGCCGACCATCCGGGCACAGGTCTGGGAGCTCGTCGAGTCGGCCCAGCTGCACCACGATCTGCACGTCAGCCAGAGCCCGACCGACGAGGAGTTCGACGAGTTCGTCCTGCACGTTGACGGCTACCTCTGCGAGGTCAAGGACGTCCTGATCCGCGACGGGCTGCACATCCTCGGCGGCGTCCCCGTCGGGGCGCCGCGGGTCGACCTCGTGCTCGGCATCCTGCGCGCCCAGCAGACCTGGGCCGGCACCGGTGACGCGCTTCCCGGGCTGCGGCGCGCGCTCGGTGCGGCGTACGGGCTGGTGGAGAGCGAACGCGAGCAGGTCGACCGGCTGGAGGCGATGGCCCGCTCACTGGTGGAGGAGACCGACCGCCGCGGCTGGGTTGCCGACGGTGTCGTCGAAGCCGTGCTGGGGCGGTCGCTCCCGGACGTCGCACGGGTGCTGGAGTTCGCGTGCAGCGAGCTCGTTCCGCGACTGGACCGCACCACCGACGAGCTGGACAACCTGCTGCACGGGCTGTCCGGCGGCTTCGTGCCGGCCGGGCCGAGCGGATCCCCGACCCGCGGGCTCGTCGGTGTGTTGCCGACCGGCCGCAACTTCTACTCCGTCGATCCCAAGGCGATCCCGAGCCGCAACGCCTGGGAAGTGGGCAAGGCGCTCGGCGACTCGTTGCTGACCCGCTACCTGGCGGACCACGGCGAGTACCCGGCGTCGGTCGGGCTCGTGGTCTGGGGCACCTCGGCAATGCGCACCGCAGGTGACGACATCGCCGAAGCCCTGTGGCTGCTGGGGGTCTCGCCCGTCTGGGACCAGGCCTCGCGTCGGGTGACCGGTCTGGTGCTGGTGCCGGCGACTGAGCTGGGGCGCCCCCGCATCGACGTCACCCTGCGCATCAGCGGCTTCTTCCGCGATGCCTTCCCGCACGTCGTGGCGATGCTGGACGACGCCGTGCAGATGGTCGCCGCCGTGGAGGAACCCGACAACTTCGTGCACCAGCACGTGCAGGCCGACCTCGCCCTCGGCACCGACGAGCGGCGCGCGACCGCCCGCATCTTCGGCTCCAAGCCGGGCGCGTACGGCGCCGGTCTGCTTCCGCTCATCGACTCCCGCGACTGGAAGACCGACGCCGACCTGGCCGAGGTCTGGGCGGTCTGGGGCGGCTACGCCTACGGCGCCGGCCTGGACGGGGTCAACGCCCGCCGCGACATGGAGCGCGTCTACACGCGGGTCCGGGTGGCGGCCAAGAACCAGGACACCCGCGAGCACGACATCGTCGACTCCGACGACTACTTCCAGTACCACGGCGGCATGGTCGCGGCGGTCCGGGCACTGACGGGGGAGTCGCCCGAGGCGTACGTCGGGGACAGCGCGGTGCCCGACACGGTGAGGACGCGCACCCTGCAGGAGGAGACGCACCGGGTCTTCCGGGCGCGGGTGGTGAACCCGAAGTGGATCGCCGCGATGCAGCGGCATGGCTACAAGGGCGCCTTCGAGCTGTCGGCGACCGTGGACTACCTGTTCGGCTACGACGCGACCGCCGGCGTCGTGGACGACTGGATGTACGACAAGCTCGCCAGCGCCTACGTCTTCGACGAGGTCAACCGGGCGTTCATGACCAAGAGCAACCCCTGGGCGCTGCGCGGGATCGCGGAGCGGCTGCTCGAGGCCGCCGACCGCGGGCTGTGGGAGGAGCCGTCGGCCGAGGTGCTGGACCGGCTCAAGACGACCTATCTTGCGCTCGAGGGCGACCTCGAAGGGGAGTAGTCCGAGCGCAGGACATCGGAGCGGTACCGCAGCGCGGTCGCGTCCGTCGAGCCGGCCTGAGAGGCTCGCACCATGGCTCCCCAGCACGGCAGTCCCGGCCATGTCCACGACGAGGCTTGCGAGCTCGCGCACGGCGACCGCCCGGTGCCTCCGACCGACCGCCGGCTCGTCCTGGCCTTCGCCTCGCCGGTGGCCCAGGAGATGGCCGAGCTCGCCGGACGCCTGCGGTGGACCGTGGTGCTCCTCGAGCCAGAACCTGGTTCTGCGGGCAAGGACCTGCCGGGCGTACGACGGGTTACGACGGCCGCCCAGGCCGGCATCGACGCCGGAACCGATGTGGTCGTCTGCGACCACGAACGGCCCGAGCTCGGCGACGTGCTGGCAGCGGTGCTGGCCCGACCGACCCGGTGGGTCGGGGTCATGGGCAGCCCCCGGCACACCGCACCGCACGTCGCCGCCTTGCGCGAGCGAGGGGTCAGCCAGGCCGACATCGCGCGCGTGCACCGGCCGATCGGTCTCGACATCGGTTCGCGGACACCGGTCGAGATCGCCCTGTCGACGATGGCGGGGCTGCTCGCCGACCGCAACGGCCGGCCGGGTGGGGCGTACCCGGTGCGGTAGGGGTCGGCGGTCAGCGCCAGATGCCGAGCGAGGTGCCGGTAGCCGGGCCGACCACACCGTCAGCGGTGAGGTGGCGGGCCGGGACGGATTGGTAGGCCCGTACGGCGCTGTCGGTGGCCGACCCGAACACCCCGTCAATGCCGTGGACGTCGTACCAGACCTGGGTCAGCCGGGTCTGCAGGACCTTGACCTGGGCGGCGTCGGTGGACCCGCGCTGCAGGACGTGGTCGATGTACCCGGGGTAGGGCAGCCCGGTCGTGCCGCCCGGCGGCGCCAGGTACTGCTTGGTCGTCAGGACCCGTAGCGCGGCGGCGTTCACCTGGTTGCGGAAGACGGCGTTGGTGGATGCCCGGGCCAGTACCGCGTTGTACATCTGTGGCAGCACGGCCGGGTTCACCGTCAGCCCCATGTCGCCGCCGGCGGCGAGGAACCGTACCGCCCGGTCCGCGGGGGACCAGGCCGCGACCTGGCGGGCGTTGCCCAGGTCGTCGCTGATCACGACGCCATGGAAGTGCAGGTCCCCGCGCAGGAGCGTGGTGATTACCGTCGGGGAGAACGCCGCGGGCTGGCTGGGGTCGATCCGGCTGTAGATGGCGGTGGACATCATGACGAAGGGCGAGCCCGCGTTGACCGCGGCGGCGAACGGCGTGAGGTAGGCGTCCCCGCGGGTGGTCGTGCGGTCGGTGACACCGCTGGTCGTATCGGTGTTGGCGGTGACCCGGCCGAGCCCGGGAAAGTGCTTAGCCGCCGCACTGACCCCGGCCTGAGCAAGCCCCTGTACAAACGGGACGCCGTGGGCACCCACAGTTGCTGGGGTGTAGCCGAACTCGCGGTCATACCAGCCGATCGGCGGGTTGTTGCGGGCCGCGGCCGGGCTGGGAACGGTGTCCACCACCGGCCCCAGGTCGGCGTTGACGCCTGCCGCCCGCAGCTGCCCGCCCCACGTCTGCGCCGCCGCACGGAGCGTCCACGAGGCCCACGTGCCCTGCACCAGCGCCGACGGGATCGCGCTGAAGCCAGGTCCGCTCAGGACCTGGACCTGGCCGCCCTCCTGATCGGTGGCCACGAACAACGGCACCCCGGCGGTGGACGCTGCGCTGACCTGCGCCTGCAGGCGATCGCTGACCCTCCTGGTCGCCGCGGTGCCGGCGTTGGACCGGCCGGTGAGCATCACGTTGCCGACGTGGTCGCTGCTGATCGCCGTCAGCGTCGCCGTGCTCGCCTCCGACGCCGGGGTACCGACCATGAACAGCTGCCCCACCCGCTGGGCCAGCGACATCCCGGCCAGTACGTCGCCGGGGCTGCCCGAGGCAGCGGGCAAGGTCGCCGCCCGTGCAGGGGTGACGCCCACCGCTACCGCGATCAGCGCCGCGGCCAACGAGCAGGCGGTCCAGACCGGTGCGCTCCGCCACGGGTTCGCGCGTCGCCGCCGAGCAGGATGAACTGTCATGACCGGTCCGATCCACTGGGCACGGGGGCTGACCCGGCTACCGTTCATCGGGACGCGTCAAAGGCCTAGCCCGAAGGGGGTTCGTTGTCAATGCTCTCGTCGTGCTCGTCGGCACCAGGGACGTGCCGAGCTACCCCCCGACCCGCCCGGTGATGCCCTTGGCGGTGGTCGCCGTCGGGGGCAATGCCCTGACCGCGGCAGACCAGACCGGCACCTGGACCGAGGTCGCCACCAACGCCGAGCAGATCGGCGCCTGCCTGGCGGCGTTGCGCGGTGCGGGCTGGCAGATCGCGGTTGTCCACGGCAACGGCCCCCAGGTCGGCAACCTGGCGCTGCAGCAGGACGCGGGCGCCCAGGTCGTACCGGCGCAGCCGTTGCACCAGCTGTGCGCCATGACGCAGGGGCAGCTCGGCAGCGTGCTGGTGCGTGCGGTGGACCGGCACTGCGGCGCCGGGTCGGCGGTGGCGATCGTCACCCATGTCGAGGTCGACCCGACGGACCCTGCCTTCAGCCACCCGACCAAGCCGATCGGCCCGTTCTGGAGTGCGGAGCGGGCGGCCGAGCTGGCCGACGAGCGCGGCTGGACCACTGTGGAGGACTCCGGACGCGGGTACCGACGGGTGGTCGCCTCCCCCCGGCCGACCGCTGTGGTCGAGGTTTCCGCGGTCCGCACGCTGCTTCAGGCGGGGTACGTGGTGCTGGCCGCCGGCGGTGGTGGTGTCGCCGTCAGCGCCGACCACGACGGCGGACTCACCGGTGTGGACGCCGTGATCGACAAGGATCACGCGGCCGCTGTGCTCGCCACGGCGATCGGTGCCAGTGAGCTCTACCTGCTGACCGGGGTGGACTGCGTCCTGCTGGACTTCGGCACCGTGCACGAGCGGGCGGCGCACCTACTCAGCCCGGAGCAGGCGTAGCACTACCTGGATGAGGGGCAGTTCCCGGAGGGGAGCATGGGGCCGAAGATCACAGCCGCTCTGCGCTTCCTGCAGGACGGCGGCTCGAGGGTCATCATCACCTCGCCCGAGAAGTTGGCAGCCGCCACAGCCGGCGAGCCCGCTGTCGGCACCTGCATCACCGCGCTGCACGTGGCTGCAGCGCGGCCGCTGCAGGCGCGGCGGGTCGACGTGGAGCGGGCGTCGTAGGCGCAGTTCAGCCCAACCGCAGCAACGAGTTGCTTTGCAGCGCACCGCCTGCAGCCGGCCCGCCACCGGGCAGGTAGAGCCGGCCGGCGAGAACGGCCGCGCCGGTGCCCTGCCGGCCGGCCGGCAGATCCGGCAGCCGGGACCACGCCCTCCTTGCCGGGTCGTAGGCGTCGACCTCGGTGTACACCTGCGTCTCGGCTGCGTCCTCGCCACCGAGGACGACGAACCGACCGGCCAGGGCCGCGCCCGCGAAGGACGACCTGCCCGACGGCAGGGGCGGCAGGGTGCTCCACCGGTCGCTCGCCGGGTCGTAGGACTCCACACTCCGGCGCGCCCCCGGTCGGCCGCCCGCGACGTACAGCCGGCCGTCCACGACGGCAGCAGCAGCGTGGTCACGTGCGGTGGGCATCGGCGCGGCGGTCGACCAACGGTCGGTCGCCGGGTCGTAGACGTCGTGCTCAGCGGTGTCCCGGGCGCCGCTCTTGCCTCCCACGTAGTGCAGCCGGTCCCCCAGCAGTACGGCGGCGCCCGCCGCCCGCAGACCGGGCACAGGCGCGCGCGGACTCCAGCGGTCACGTGCCGGGTCGTAGGCCCAGGTGGTGTCGGTGCCGCCCGAGCCCGCGCCGTACCCGCCGACCGCGTAGAGGCGACCGGCCAGCCCGACCGCGCCGACGTGGTCCATCGGCGCCGGCAGCGGTGCTGCCGAGCGCCAGCGGCCGGTCGTCGTGTCGAGCACGAGGTGCGTCGTGGAACGCGGGTGGCCATCGACATAGCCACCTAGCAGGTGGATCTCGGTGCCGAGCACCGCGACGCCGACCTCGCTGACGGCGACCGGCAGCGGTTCGCCCGAACTCCAGACCGGCACGTGCGGGCTCGACTGGCCAGGGATGCGCGCGACCGGACTGCTCGCCGGCTTCGTCGTACGGGCCGGTGGAGAGCTTGAGGAGCTCGGCGAGCCGCATGCGGCGACGAGCAGGAGCGCGAGAACGGCCCCGCACCTCACCGCAGGACGCCGGTGTGGCCCAGGGAGAAGCGACCGGGCTGGGGCCAGACGCACAGGCCGTGCGGCGAGCCGCCGACCGGGATGCGGGCCAGCAGGTGCCCGTCGGAGGTCCGGATCGCGTAGACCTCGCGGGTGTAGCGGCCGGACAGCCAGAGCACGGTGCCGTCGGCCGAGACCCCACCCATGTCCGGGGAGCCACCCGGGATCGGCCAGATCGCTCGGACCGCGCCGGTCGCGAACGACAGCACCGACACCGAGGCGCCCTTGCGGTTGGAGATGTAGAGGTCCTTGCTGTCCCGGCTGACGTAGAGCCCGTGCGCGCCCAGACCGGTCGGCAGGAAGCTGCGGACCGTGGTCGTCTTGGCGTCGATGAGGTAGACGCCGTTGCTGTTCTCGTCCGCGACGTAGAACGTCGAGCCGTCGGGGCTGAGCTTGACGTCCTGCGGCTTGGGCCGGCTCCCACCCTGCCGCGGCAGGGTCAAGGTCTTGAGCACCCTCTGGTGGACCATGTCGACCAGGAGCATCTGGCCGCTGAACTCGCAGGAGAACAGGGCCTGCGTGCCGTCCGGGGAGAAGTCGGCGTGATCGATGCCGCTGCAGGGGACGTGCAGCGAGTGCTGCAGGGCCATGGTGTGCGGGTCGCGGAAGTCCAGCCGCCCGAGCGCCTCGGCGACGACGACCGCGTGGGCGCCGTCCGCGGTGAAGTACAGGTTGTACGGGTCGTCGACCTTCACTGGCGTACCGAAGGTCCCGGTGCGCGGGTCAATCGGCGTGAGGCTGTTGCCCATGTCGTTGTCGACCCAGAGCGTCTTCAGGTCGTACGACGGGGTGACGTGCTGCGGCAGCCGACCGACCTGCTCGACGCGCAGGACCTTGAAGGTCACCGGGTCGATCACGTGCACGGTGGCGTCGTCGTCGTCGGGGACGTAGATCAGCGGCTTGGCCCGCTGCGCCTCAGGGGCGAGCAGCCCGGCGTGGTCGGCGGCGTACACGTCCCTGGTACTGGTCCCGGGGCTCGCGGTGCTGGTGCCGCCGGGGCTGGTGGCGTCGGAGGGCGACGGCGCGGTTGACCCGGCAGGGCCCGGCGTGGGGCGGGCCGCGGGCCTGGCCCCAGCGGTACTGCAGGAGCCCACGAGGGCCAGCGCGAGCAGGGCAGTCAGAGAGCGGGCGCGGGGGAGCACGGGACCTCGGGCATCGACGGGGAGAGGACGTGGCGGGGGAGTCCGCACGCCTTGAACGGCCAGGCACCAGGGTAGAAGGCCGCAGGTCAGTGCCGGGTCAAGGCCGAGCAGCGCGGCGGGTGGCAGACTAACCCGGCTGACCGTGTCGCAGATCCCCGAGGAGTCCCGATGGCCAACCCGTTCATCAAGGGCTGGAAGTACACCATGGCTGCCTTCGGCGCCAAGATCGACGAGAAGGCCGACCCAAAGATCCAGATCCAGCAGGCGATCGAGGACGCACAGCGCCAGCACCAGGCGCTGACCCAGCAGGCAGCGGCCGTCATCGGCAACCAGCGCCAGCTGGAGATGAAGCTGGCCCGCCAGATGAGTGAGGTCGAGAAGCTGCAGGGCTCGGCCCGGCAGGCCCTGGTGCTGTCCGACCAGGCGCGCGCTGCCGGGAACGCGCCCAAGGCGAGCGAGTACGAGCAGACCGCGCAGGCCTTCGCCAACCAGTTGGTCTCGGGCGAGAAGAACATGGAGGACCTCAAGGGCCTGCACGACCAGGCGTTGCAGGCCGCCCAGAAGGCCAAGCAGGCGGTCGAGACCAACTCGATGGTCGTGCAGCGCAAGCTGTCCGAGCGCACCCAGCTGATGAGCCAGCTGGAGCAGGCCAAGATGCAAGAGGCCGTCACCAAGAGCCTCACCTCGATGTCGGAGCTGTCCGCACCGGGCAACACTCCGTCCCTGGATGAGGTGCGGGACAAGATCGAGACGCGGTACGCCAAGGCGCTCGGCGGCGCCGAACTGGCCAGCAGCAGCGTCGAGGGGCGGATGCTCGAGGTCGAGAAGTCGACTCTGGACTTCACCGCGCAGTCCCGCCTGGACCAGATCCGCGCCAGCCTGTCGGGGCCCGCGACCGGACCGGCCATCACGAGCGGGACTCCTACGTCCCCGCCGACCTCGACCCCTTCGGCGACCCCTTCGCTGGACAAGCCGGCCGAAGGAGCCTGATGCCGCGGCCGCCGCTGCCGCCGTTTGACGAGGCCGCGGCGCGGACGAAGGTGCAGGCCGCCGAGGACGCGTGGAACACCCGGGACCCGGCGCGCGTCGCCGGGGCGTACACGGTCAATTCGGTGTGGCGTAACCGAGACGAGTTCGTCCAGGGGCGCACGGCCATCGAGGCCTTCCTGACCGGCAAGTGGGAGCGGGAGCTGGACTACGCGCTGCGCAAGGACCTGTGGACCTTCGGCGGCAACCGGATCGCGGTCCGCTTCCAGTACGAGTGGCACGACGCCTCGGGCACCTGGTGGCGCAGCTACGGCAACGAGAACTGGGAGTTCGCCCAGGACGGGCTGATGGCCCGCCGGGAGGCGAGCATCAATGACCTGCAGATCGCCCAGGTGGACCGCCGCATCCGCGGCCCCCGGCCGGAGTCCGAGCACGGCCAGCCGCTGCCGCTGCAGTAGGCGCGGTCCGGCGCCACGTACCCGCGAGCGTCCGTCGTCGTGTACGCGCGCAACCGATCGTCCCCTCGCCATGTACGCGACCGTCGTCGTCGCCGCCGACTGGGCGCCCTGTGGTCTGGCGTACCGGGTCTCCCTTGCGGCTGAGCCGCTGCACCTGTCTTCCCGCGTGACAACCACTCTGCTCTCATGACGCTCGACTTGTTGTCGTTGAGCGTGAGGTGACCCTGCCGTACGTCACGGGAGCAGACACGTGGCCATCGCGGAAGACAGGCGGATGGGCGACGGATATGGGAGCGCGGCTGTGCGGGCTCGATAGGCCCCAAGAGGCAAGGGGCGCCTCGACGGGCTGACGGAGCCAAAAGCGTCCGGGGGAGCCAAGGGGCCAGGGCTACAGCGGCTCGAGGGCCCTGAGCACGGCGGCGCCGGCGGACGAGCTGGGGTCAAGGTGCTCGAAGTGGCCGACTCCAGGGAGTACGACCAGCTCGGCGCACGAGGCCTCGGCATACCCCGTGCTCTGCGAGAGGGGCACGACCTCGTCGGCGTCGCCGTGCACGAGCACGATGCGCACGGCTGGCGGCGGGAGCAGCGCCTGGGGGGAGCCCATGGCGTACCGCTCGGGGTGCTGTGCGGGGCTGCCACCCATCAGCGCTGTCACCGCGCCACCGCCGAGGCCCTCGTGGGCGCCGGCGACCAGGTCCGCGACCGGCGCCTGAGCGATGACGAGTACGGGCCGTACGAACCGGCGCGCCCCGATTTCACCGCCGGGGTCGCGCGGGTCTACGGGGTCGCGCGGGTCTGCGGGGTCGCGCGGGTCTGCGGGGTCGGGATGACCCACGGACCGGAGCGAGCCGACGGCTCCGGGCGGCAGGCGGTCGCGGGAGGCGAGCCACAGGGCGAGCTGGCCGCCTGCGGAGTGCCCGACGACCGCGACGCGGGAGAGGTCGATGTCCGGCTGGGCCGCCACCGCGTCCAGCGCCAGTGCGGCGTCGGTGAACGTGGCCGGCCAGCGGGCCGTGCTGGGGCGGTAGTCGACGTTCCAGACGGCGTAGCCGCGGTCGACCAGCGTCACTGCCATCGCGTCCTGGAGGTGGTGGTCGAAGCCGCGCCGCCAGTACCCGCCGTGCAGCAGGACGACCACGGGCAGGGGGGTCGCGCTGTGCGGAACCCACCACACCCCCCGCTGGCGCCGACGGGGGCCGTACGACGTGCGCGTGCGGGTGAACGGCACGCTCGGGCGCTCGGGCCGGGGGCCGTAGCCGGCGCCGAGCAGCCGGAGCAGGCCGCCCATCACGAGTGCCGGCCGGTCACGAGTTGTCCGGTCACGAGCGGTACGTCGTACGGCCGGCGGGGCGCTCCCGGCGTACGGGCCGAGGGTCTGGGGAGGCGCCCGGCTGGCAGCGCGGGCACCAGTAGGTCAGTCGCTGCTGGGGTGCCGAGCCCTGCTCGGCGGCGGCGATCGGAGTGCCGCAGCGGCGGCACGGTCGGCCGGACCGCTCGAACACCCAGTGGTCCTCGCCGTGGCGAAGCGAGCCGGTCGTGGACTGCTCCCAGCGGTCGCGGTTGGCCAGCAGCAGGCGTTGCGAGCGCCGGACGAGCGCGGGCAGGTCGGGGACGTCGGCGACCAGCGTCCAGGGCGATAGGCCCTGCAGGAACAGCACCTCGCAGCGGTAGAGGTTGCCGAGGCCGGCAATCAAACGCTGGTCGAGCAGCGCCAGCCCGACCTCGCGTACGGGATCGGCGGCCAGCAGTGCGACGGCAGCGGCGGGGTCGAAGGCGTCGTCGAGCACGTCGGGGCCCAGATGTCCGACCGCGTCGCCCTCCCGGTCGGTGGCGAGCAGTTCCAGGACCGGCATCCGGTAGCCGACGGCGACGACCTCAGCGTTGGCCAGCACCACCCGGACCTGCCACGCGGCGCCGCCGGTCCAGCGGTTGCCCGGCCGGTAGAGGTGCCAGGTGCCGTCCATCCGAAAGTGCGTGTGCAGGGTCAGGCCGCCCTCGACCCGGGTGAGCATGTGCTTGCCACGCGGTACGACCTCGAGCACGCGGCGGCCGGTCAGGTCGGTGGTGGCCAGGGCCGGGACGCGGAAGTCGCTGGTCGTCAGCATCCGGCCGGCCAAGGCCTCGTCCATCCGCTTGGCGGCAAGCCAGACGGTGTCACCCTCGGGCACGGCCGCGGCCTCCCTGCAACTGCCGGGCGCGGGAGCCCAAGCCCTTCGCGTAAACGCTCCGCCATCCGGGCTGCGGGACGCGGACGTCGCTGACCGTGACGGTGCGAACCACGAGCTTGGCTGCGACGCGGTGCGCGGCTCTGCAGACGGTGTCCTGCTCCAGCATGCAGCCAGTGTCCCTCGGCGCTCTGACAGCCTGCACGTCGTGGATGAGATCGACGGGCTGGAGTTGGCCTCGGTAGCCGCGTGGCCGCCGCGGATCACCGAGCAGGTAGGCGGATGGTTGCTGCGCGCCACCCCGGGCGTCACCCGGCGCAGGTCGATCGCGGCGCTGCCTCCTCGCGCGGCGGACCCGGCGGACCTGAGGGCAGAGCTGAGCCGGGCGGCGGAGTTCGCCCGGCGGCACGGGCAGCCGCTGGTCGTGCAGGTCTCGCCGTACGACGAGCAGGGAACGCTGGACCGCGCACTCGCGCACCTCGGCTGGGCGCTGGAAGCGCCGACCGATGTGCTGCTACGCCCGCCTGCCGGCCGGACGCCCCCGTCGTACGACGTGCACGTGGGGGCGTTGGACCGAACGTGGCTCGAGGTGCATTCGACGGTCGAGCCGCGCGCGGACCTCGCCGCGACCGTCGGTCAGGTGTTCGCGCGGATGCCGGAGCCGGTGTTTCTCACCGCCCGCGTGCAGGGCAGGGCGGCCTCGGTCGCGCTGCTGTCGGTCACCACCGGGTACGTCGGACTGTTCTGCGTCGGGACGCTGGAGCCCGACCGTGGGCGCGGGCTCGCGAGCGCGCTGCTGTCCGCCGCTGCGGACCTCGCCGGGGAGCGGCCGCTGTGGCTACAGGTCGGGGCAGGCAACCCGGCGCAGCGGCTGTCCGCCCGGCTGGGTTTCGTACACAGGTACGGCTACGCCTACCGGGTGCCGCCGTTGACCAGCAGCCCGTCGAGCGCCCAGGTCTCGTAGTCGCTGATCACCAGCTGACCGTGCCAAGCCGGCAGTCAACTGGGCCGGAAGCCGGCCCTGAACAGGATCGTGAAGATCGTCGTGGCGCGGATCCGGTGGGGGCACGCTCAGCCGCAGGCTCGCCGGCACACGACGATCTTCACGATCGTCCGGACGGGCAGGCTAGCGGGCCCGCAGGCGGAGTCCGCGGGGAGTCGGCCGGAAGCCGGCGTTCTCCAGGGCAAGACCCAGCGTGGAGGTGAGAGCGGCTTCGCCATCGGCCTTCTCGACGGTCAGCTTACCGAGCGCACCGTCCCGTACGGCCAGCGCGAGCGCGTCGACGGCGGGCGTCAGTCGGCCCGGCTCCTCGGTGAACGACAGCAGCGTCTTGCCACCGCGCTCGACGTAGAGCACGCAGGCACCATCCACCAGCACCGCCAGCGCCCCGGCTTTGCGGGCCGGCTTGTGCCCGGTCGCGTCGTCGCGAACCGGCCACGGAAGCGCTGCGCCATAGGGGTTCGCGGGGTCGGTCGCGGCCACGACGACGGCGCGGGCGTCGTCCCGGCGCTTGCGCTGACCGCCGGTGTCCCAGCCGCCGGGCACCGGAGGCGTCCAGAGCGGGTCGTCCTCCACCGGACGTACGGCGGCCAGCGCGCGCATCCGATCGACGGCCCCCGGCGCGGCGAACTGCGCCGCGCCGAGCCCCTCCACGAAGTACCCGCGGCGCACGCGCCCCGCCTCCTCGAAGGCCTTCAGCACGCCGTAGACGGCCGAGAACCCGCCAGGGGCCCGCTCGGCCACGACGGCCCCTCGTGTCACGACCCCGTGCCGGTCGAGCAGGGCCTCGGCCAGCGCGTGCGTGTGCCGGGTCGGGTCGCGGTCGCGCGCCGGGAGCAGGGACCAGCGGCCTCCGGTCGTCGGCGGTCCGGTGCGCGTGGGCAGGACCGGGCGGCCGTACCGGCTGCGCTGGCGGGCCGGGGGGCGCTTGGCGGAGTGCGTCGTGCGTCCCGCTCCGAGCAGGGCGCGCAGCGGCGAGAGCGTGTCGTTCGTGAGGTGCCCGGACCACACGAGGTCCCACACGGCCTGCTGCAGAGCCACGTCGTCGAGAGAAGAGACCCGGTCCGACAACGAGCGGAAGAACAGCGCCTGACCGCCGGCCAAGGCCTCGAGCACGGCGACGTGCAGGGGCGTTCCGGGGTGCTCGAGCTGCTCGGGCAGCAGCAGGTCCGCGCTGTCAGCGAGCTGCAGCGACACCCAGCCGTCGTTGCCCGGCAGCGACCCGTGCCCGGCCCACAGCACCTCACCTGCAGCGGTCAGCTCGTCCAGCAGCATCGGGCCGTACCCGGCGACGCGAGACGGCAGCACCAGGGACTCCAGCGCCGACGCGGGGACGACAGCGCCCTGCAGCTGCTCCACCGCACGCAGCAGCCCGTCGGCCCCCCGGCCGCCGGCCACTCCCAGACCCTGCCACTGCGGCAGGAAGCGCGCGAGGGCCTCGGGCGGAACCGGTTCGACCTCCTTGCGCAGCTTGGCCAGGGACCGGCGGCGAAGGGAGCGCAGCACCTCGGCGTCGCACCACTCCAGGCCCGTCCCGCCGGGCCGGAACTCACCGTGCACGACCCGACCGCTCGCTGCCAGCCGCGCGAGAGCGGCCTCTACGACGGCGATCCCGAGACCGAACCGGGTCGATACAGCGGCCGGGTGGAACGGCCCGTGGGTGCGGGCATAGCGCGAGACGAGGTCGCCGAGCGGGTCGCGCACCGGCTCGGTGAACGCCTCCGGGACCCCGATCGGCAGGGCGGTCCCGAGCGCGTCCTGGAAGCGGCCCGAGTCCTCAATCGCGACCCAGCGCTCCTGCCCGGCAACCCGAATCCGGATCGCCCTGCGGACCTGCTCCAGCTCGGCCAGCCAGGCCGGCGAAGCACCACGCGACACGGCCTCGTCGGTCGTCAGGTCGCCGAGGCGCCGCAGCAGGTCCGCAGTCCCCTCGGCGTCGCGCGCCCGCCGCTGCTCGGTGAGCAGCTGCACCTCGGCCTCGACCTCCGCCAACGCGCCCGCGTCGATCAGCTCGCGCAGCTCGGCCTGCCCGAGAAGCTCTGCCAGCAGGGCGGAGTCGAGCGACAGGGCTTGCGCGCGCCGCTCGGCCAGGGGCGCGTCGCCCTCGTACATGAACGCGCCGATGTAGCCGATCAGCAGCGACCGGGCAAACGGCGACGGCTGGGTCGTCTCGACCTCGACGAGCCGCACCCGGCGGGCCTGCACGTCGCGCATCAGCCCGACCAGGCCCGGAACGTCGAACACGTCCTGCAGGACCTCCCGCATGGTCTCCAGGACGACCGGGAAGCTGCCGTACTGCGAGGCCACCGACAGCAGCTGCGCCGAACGCTGGCGCTGCTGCCACAGCGGCGTACGCCGGGTGGGGTTGCGACGTGGGAGCAGCAAGGCGCGCGCGGCGCACTCGCGGAAGCGGCTGGCGAACAGGGCCGAGCCGCCCACCTCGCGCTGAACAGCCGGCTCGATGTCGTCCGGCTCGAACACCGCGACCGAGCCGTCCGGCGCGTCCTCGGTCTCGGGCAGGCGCAGCACGATGCCGTCGTCGGCGTGCATGGACTGCACGTCCACGCCGTAGCTCTCGCGCAGCCGGGCTGTCAGCGCGAGGGCCCACGGCTCGTTGACCTGCGCGCCGAACGGGGAGTGGATCGCCAGGCGCCAGTCACCAAGCTCGTCGCGGAAGCGCTCGACCAGGATCGTCCGGTCGTCCGGCAGGACGCCCGTGGCCTCCCGCTGCTCGGCGAGGTAGGCGAGCAGGTTCTGTGAGGCGCAGGCGTCGAGCCCGCCGACCCGCAGTCGCTCCTGTGCGTCTTCGGCTGACAGCGTTGAGATCTCACGCAGGAAGGCCCCGAGCGCCCGACCCAGCTCGATGGGCCGGCCTGGCGCATCGCCCTTCCAGTAAGGCATTCGGCCCGGCTGGCCCGGGGCCGGCGTCACCAGCACCTGGTCATGGGTGATGTCCTCGATCCGCCAGGCCGACGAGCCGAGCAGGAACACGTCACCGACCCGCGACTCGTAGACCATCTCCTCGTCGAGCTCGCCGACCCGGCTCTTGCGCTCGCCGACGAGGAACACCCCGAACATCCCCCGGTCCGGGATCGTGCCGCCGCTGGTGACCGCGAGCCGCTGCGCGCCCGGGCGGCCAGTCAGCACACCCGTGACGCGGTCCCAGGTGATGCGCGGCCGCAGCTCGGCGAAGTCGTCGCTGGGATAGCGCCCGGACAGCATGTCGAGGGTCGCCTCGTACGCGCTCTGCGGCAGCGACGAGAACGGCGCACTGCGGCGTACGACAGCGGCCAGATCCTCGACATCCCAGGACTCCAGCGCGCACATCGCCACGATCTGCTGGGCGAGCACGTCCAGCGGGTTGCGCGGGTAGGTGGTCTCCTCGATGGCGCCGTCGACCATGCGCTCGGCGACGACGGCGCACTGTACGAGGTCGCCGCGGTACTTCGGCAGGATGACGCCGCGGCTGACCGCACCCACCTGGTGGCCGGCCCGGCCGACCCGCTGCAGGCCGCTCGCAACCGACGGCGGCGACTCGACCTGCACGACGAGATCGACTGCCCCCATGTCGATCCCGAGCTCCAGCGAGCTGGTTGCCACGACTGCGGGCAGCCGGCCGGCCTTGAGTGCCTCCTCGATCTCGGATCGCTGCTCGCGGGACACCGATCCGTGGTGCGCACGGGCGACCTCGACGGTGCCCTCAGCGCCTGCGGGGGTGCCGTTGCCCCACGGAGCGCCGCCCTTGCCCTGGCCGCTGGCCGCGATCATCTGGGCCGGGAACACGCCGGCGGGCTTCACCCCGGACGACCCGTCGGGCCGGGACAGGTCCTGCGGCTCCGCCTCCGGGGTGCCGTAGGTCCGTTCGGTGGCGATCTCGTTGAGCCGGCTGGTCAGCCGCTCGGCCAGGCGTCGGCTGTTGCAGAACACGATGGTTGACCGGTGCCCCGCGATGAGGTCGACGATGCGCTCCTCCACTGCCGGCCAGATCGACGCAGTGGGCGCGGCGCCGGCCGCCGAACCACCGCGGACGGGCCCGGTCTGCTCACCCAGCAGCGACATGTCCTCGACGGGGACGACGACCTCGACCTCAATGGTCTTGGCGCTCCTGGGCGCGACAACCGTGACCTCCCGGCTGCCGCCGAGGAACCGCGCGACCTCCTGGATCGGCCGGACTGTTGCGGACAGCCCGATCCGCTGTGCGGGCCGCTCCAGCAGGGCGTCGAGTCGCTCCAGGGTCAGGGCCAGGTGGGCCCCGCGCTTGGTGCCGGACACCGCGTGGACCTCGTCGACGATGACCGTCTCCACGCCGAGCAGCGACTCGCGGGCGGCGCTGGTCAGGACCAGGAACAGCGACTCGGGGGTGGTGATGAAGATGTCCGGCGGCGTCTTGTTGAAGGCCCGCCGCTCGTCGGCCGGGGTGTCGCCAGAGCGGGTCCCTACGCGGATGTCGGGAACCGGCAGCTCGAGGCGCTGCGCGGCCTGTCGGATGCCGGTCAGCGGCGCCCGCAGGTTGCGCTCGATATCGACGGCGAGCGCCTTGAGCGGGCTGACGTAGAGGACGCGGCAGCGCCGCCGGGGCTCCTCCGGCACCGGGGTGCTCGCGAGCCGGTCCAGCGACCAGAGGAACGCCGACAGGGTCTTGCCCGAGCCGGTCGGGGCGACGACGAGGGTGTCGACGCCGGTGCTGATCGCCGACCACGCGCCCTCCTGGGCGGGTGTCGGCGCGGCGAAGGCCCCCGTGAACCACGCCCGGGTGGCCGGGGAGAACCTCTCGAGGGCGCTCACTTCGCAATCCTCTCCCGACGGCGGTCCGCCACGCCCGTCGGGCCGTAGCGTCGGGCGGGTGGACCAGCCCGTACGCACAGCCCTCGACGCGGTACTGCGTGCCAGCACCTTCCGCTCGAAGCTGGGGGTGGAGTTGGTGAGCTGGGGTGAGGGCGCCGCCGTCGTCGCCCTGGTGCCGGACGCCTCGCTGCTCAACCTCGGCGGCACCGTCCACGGCGGCGTGCTCGCCTGCCTGGCCGACCTCGCCTTCGAGGTCGCCTGCAACTCCTGGGGGCGGCAGGTCGTGGCGACGGGCCTGTCGCTGCACTACGCGGTGGCGTCGCCCCCCGGCGCCCCGCTGGTCGCCACCGCCCGCGAGCTCACCCGCAGTCGCCGCATCGCGTCGTACGAGGTGGTGGTGCGGGCCGAGGAGGCGACGGTGGCGTGGGCGCAGGCGACGGCCTACCGCACCGACGGCTGGCACTTCGGTGAGGCCGCGTGGACGCCGCAGTGGCGCCGCGAGCACTGATGGCGGGCGATGATGCAGCAGTGAGCTCCCCAGGAACCGGCTACCCGGGTCACTGGGAGGCCGACGCGGTGCTGGCCGACGGCGGCACGGTGCACCTGCGGCCCATCACGCCGCAGGACGCCGACCGCCTCCGCGCCATGCATGCCCGGCTGTCCCCGGAAACGGTGTACATGCGCTTTTTCTCCATGGTGCGCACGTTGCCCGCCCGCGATGTCGAGCGCTTCACGACCGTGGACCACGACGACAGGGCGGCGGTCGTCGCCCTGCTACGGGACGAGATGGTCGGTGTGGCCCGCTACGACAAGCTGCCGGGTACGACCGACGCCGAGGTTGCCGTCGTCGTCGAGGACGCCCACCAGGGACGGGGTCTCGGACCGCTGCTGCTCGAGCACCTGGCGGCGGCGGCCAACGAGCGGCATGTGGACCGCTTCGTCGCCAACGTGCTGCCGAGCAACCGGCGCATGATCGAGGTCTTCCGCTCGGCCGGGTTCGCGATCGAGCGGCACATGGCCGACGGCTACGTCGAGCTCGGCTACCCGATCCGGCAGACGCCGGCGTCGCTGGAGGTCGCCCGCGCCCGGGAGCACCGGGCCGAGGCGCGCAGCGTCGCACGGCTGCTGTCGCCCAAGGCGGTCGCCGTCGTAGGGGCCTCCCGCGAGCGCGGCACGGCCGGGCACGAGGTGTTCCGTTCGCTGCTCGACCACGGCTTCCAGGGGCCGGTCTACCCGGTCAACCCACTGGCCCCGCACGTCGGCAGCGTCCGCGCGTACGCCGACGTGCGCGACGTCCCGGACGACATCGACCTCGCGGTCGTGGCCGTGCCCGCGCCGCTGGTGGCGGACGTGGTCGCGGCCTGCGCGGACAAGCGGGTACGGGGCCTGGTAGTGGTCAGCGGCGGGTTCGCCGATGCCGGAGCGCAGGGCCGCACCCGGCTGGCCGAGGTGGTGCGGCTGGCCCGCGACGGCGGGATGCGGCTCATCGGCCCCAACGCCATGGGCGTGCTGAACACCGACCCGGCGGTGTCTCTGCACGCGACCTTCGCCGCCGGGTCGCCGCTGCCCGGCCGGGTCGGCGTCTTCAGCCAGTCCGGCGCCCTGGCCGGCACAGTGCTGGCCGAGGTCGGCCGGCGTGCGCTCGGGCTGTCCACGTTCGTGTCGATCGGCGACCGGGCGGACGTGTCGGGCAACGACCTGCTGCAGTACTGGCAGCAGGACCCCCGCACCGACGTGGTCCTCATGCACCTGCAGGGGTTCGGCAACCCCCGCAAGTTCGCCCGCATCGCGCGCGGAGTGGGCCGTACGAAGCCGGTCGTCGCCCTCAAGAGCGGCCGTGGCACCGGCGACGCCGCCGTCGACGCATTGTTCGGCTCGGCGGGGGTCGTACGCGTCGACACCCTGGCCCAGCTGTTCGAGGTCGCCCAGCTGCTGGCCCTGCAACCCCTGCCCGCCGGTCGCCGCGTCGGCATCGTCGGCACCTCCTCGGCGCTGGCCTCGCTGGCCTACGACAGCTGCCGGGCCGCGGGCCTGTCGGTGCCCGAGCTGCCGGAGACCGTGCAGGACTCGCTGCGCGCCCTCGTCGGCACGACCGAGACCGCCAACCCTGTCGACCTGGGCCCGCTGGCCGATCCGGGGCACTTCTCGAGCGCGCTGCGGCTGGTCGGGGCTTCCGGGGCCGTCGACGCCGTGCTGGCCCTGGTCACCCCGCACCCGGCCGAAGGTGAGCTCGCAAAGGCTTTGCTCGACGTGGGCAGGACCTTCGAGCTGCCGGTGCTCGCGTGCTTCCTCGGTCACGACGGCGTGCCGCCCGGACTGGCCGACGGCACGGCCGGGCAGGCACCCGGACGGGGCTCGGTCCCGTCGTACGCCTCTCCGGAGTCCGCGGTGCTGGCGCTGGTACGGGCTGCGTCGTACGCGGCCTGGCGGGCCCGGCCGCAGGGGGAGGTGCCGCCGCTGCAGGGCGTCGACCTCCCGGCAGCGCAGGAGGTCGTGGACACACACCCCCACGACGGGCAGTGGCTACCGGCGGACGGCGCCGCCGGGCTGGTGGCGGCTTTCGGGCTGCAGGCGTGGCCGACGCGGCGGGTGTCGACCCTCGAGCAGGGCGTGGCCGCCGCCGGACGGCTGGGCTGGCCGGTCGCCTTGAAGAGCCCGGACGCGCGCTGGCGCAACCGGGTCGACGTCGGCGCCGTACGGCTGGGGCTCGACGACGCCGAGGAGCTCGCGCAGGCCTGGGCGTCGGTGCAGGCGCTCATCGGGCCGACGGACCTGCTCGTGCAGCCGATGTCGCCGCCAGGCGTCTCGACCGTCGTGCGCCTGGTGCAGGACCCGGCCGTCGGTCCGTTGCTGTCGCTGCGGCTCGGGGGCGTGGCCACCGACCTGCTCGTGGACCCCGTCACCCGGACCCTGCCGCTGACTGACCGCGACGCCGCCGAACTGATCTCGGCCGTCCGCGGATCGTCCCTGCTCGACGGCACCGACACGGCCGCACTCGCCGACCTGCTGCACCGCGTTGCCCGGCTGGCCGAGGACCTTCCCGAGGCCGCCGAGGTGCTGCTGGACCCCGTGCTGGTCGGCGTGCACGGCGTGACCGTCCTGCATGCCGGTGTACGTCTGCTGCCACCCGAGCTCGACCCCGAGCTGGGGCCTCGCCAGCTCCTCGGGCAGGGCGCAGCGCACCTTCGCTGACCCGGCGCCGGTCTGGCGCCGGTCTGGCGGTGGGCCTGGCGCGGGCCAGGCGCCGGGCTGGCGCCGCCTACGCTGGCCCGGTGCGCCTCACCGAGTTCTGGGCCCGCATGGACCGCCGCTTCGGCCCGGTCTACGCCCGGTCCTACGCCGCGGACCAGATCCTGTCCACGCTGTCCGGCCGCACCGTCCAGCAGGCACTCGACGACGGTGACGACGTCAAGCTCATCTGGCGCGCGGTCTACGACGCCGTGGGTGCGGCAGCCACCGACCGCTGAGGGTCCGGGTCGAGGGTCGGTCCGGGTGGAGAGTCGGGGTACGCCCCGCGGCCGGGCTGTCGGTGTGGCGTACCCCGACCCGCGCGGCTGTTTCCGCGGCCGGGTACCCCGGCTCCGGGTCGAGGGTCGGGATCCGCCCCGCGGCCGGGCTGTCGGTGGGGCGTACCCGACCCTCAACTGCGTTGGACCGGGTGAGGAGTCCGGTACGGCGCACCCGGCGCGGCTCACCACTACCGACAGGCCCGGCTGGCAGAACCCCGCAACCCTGCCCCGGCGTGTCGCACACATCGAACAGGTGTTCGCCCTATTGTCCACAGGAGTCCGGGTGGTCCACAGGTCGCCGCTAAGGCAGGTTCTTGTCGTAGGCGGCTCCTAGCGTTCACCGCAGATCGGACAGCCGCTACGACCACCAGGAGACGACATGGCAGGACCCGACCGCGAGAAGGCCCTCGAGATGGCCCTCGCCCAGATCGACAAGAGCTTCGGCAAAGGCTCGGTCATGCGTCTCGGGGACGAGGTGCGCGCGCCGACGGCCGTCATCCCGACCGGATCCATCGCCCTAGACGTGGCGCTCGGCATCGGCGGGCTGCCGCGCGGGCGCGTCGTGGAGATCTACGGCCCGGAGTCCTCGGGCAAGACCACGGTCGCGCTGCACGCGGTGGCCAATGCGCAGGCCGGCGGTGGCATCGCGGCGTTCATCGACGCCGAGCACGCCCTGGACCCGGAGTATGCGAAGAAGCTCGGTGTCGACACCGACGGGCTGCTCGTGTCCCAGCCCGACACCGGAGAGCAGGCGCTGGAGATCGCCGACATGCTGGTGCGATCCGGCGCCCTGGACATCATCGTGATCGACTCGGTCGCCGCCCTCGTGCCGCGCGCCGAGATCGAGGGTGAGATGGGCGACAGCCACGTCGGACTGCAGGCCCGCCTGATGAGCCAGGCGCTGCGCAAGATGACCGGCGCGCTGTCCAACACCGGCACGACCGCGATCTTCATCAACCAGCTGCGCGAGAAGATCGGGGTGATGTTCGGCTCGCCGGAGACGACGACCGGCGGCAAGGCGTTGAAGTTCTACGCCTCGATCCGGATCGACGTGCGTCGGATCGAGACGCTCAAGGACGGCACCGAGGCGGTCGGCAACCGCACCCGGGCCAAGATTGTCAAGAACAAGATGGCCCCGCCCTTCAAGCAGGCCGAGTTCGACATCGTGTACGGCGTGGGTATCAGCCGCGAGGGTTCGCTCATCGACATGGGCGTCGAGCACGGCATCGTGCGTAAGTCCGGCGCTTGGTACACCTACGAGGGCGACCAGCTCGGGCAGGGCAAGGAGAACGCCCGCGCCTTCCTGCGAGACAATCCCGACCTCGCGGACGACATCGAGCGACGGATCAAGGACAAGCTCGGCCTGGGTGTGCTGGCTGACGGCGAGGCCGACGCGCTGAGCGACCGCCCGGCGCCGGTGCCGCTCCTGGTACCGGTACCGGTGCCGGTAGACGTCTAGCCCGTGGGGCGCCGACAAGGCTCGCGCCGTGAGTTGCCCTCGGGCACGGACTCGGACTCGGACTCCGACTCCGGCTCCGGCTCTGTCCACACCCGGGCAGACGCCGACGGAGGCGGTCGTCGGCAGCGGACGTCGCCCACGGATCGGGCCGCTGCATCGGCTCAGGCTCTTATCGCCGAGGTCGCGGCCGATCCGGTGGCAGTGGCCCGCAGGACCTGCCTGCGGCTGCTCGAGCGCGGGCCGCGGACCCGGGCCGAGCTGGCGGCGGCGCTGACGAAGGACGGCGTGCCGGACGAGGCCGCCGACCAGGTGCTGAGCCGATTCACCGAGGTCGGCCTGATCGACGACGCATTGTTCGCCGCGATGTGGGTGACCAGCCGACACCGCGCGCGTGGGCTCGCCTCAGCTGCGCTGCGTCGGGAGCTGCGCCGCAAGGGGATCGGGGATGAGGTCGCCCAGGAAGCCCTTGAGGAGCTAGATCCCGACCAGGAGCTGGCGACGGCCCGGGCCCTCGTCCAGCGCAAGCTGGCCAGCACCCGAAGCCTCACTCCCGATGCCCGGGTGCGGCGGCTGGCCGGGATGCTCGCGCGTAAGGGTTATCCGGCGGGGACAGCCTTCCGCGTCGTGCGCGAGGCCCTGGCCGAACAGGGGGCGGAGGCCGAGCTGGCCTTCGACACCCTGCAGTCCCTCGAGCAGTGAGCATCCGGGCGGTCGCCGGACCGAGCTGGGTGGCAGGCTGAGGACATGACGGCTTTTGCTCAGGATTTGGCGTGACCGCTCCTACGCCGCACCGCCTGCGGCTCGGCGGATCGCAGTTGTCCGTCGTAGGCCGGGCGCGCATCTACGTCTGCGGGGTCACGCCGTACGACGTGACGCACCTGGGCCACGCGGCCACCTTTGTGTGGGTCGATGCTGCCGACCGTCTGCTGCGGCGCCTGGGCGTCCAGGTCGAGGTCTGCCGGAACGTGACCGATGTGGACGACGTGCTGTTCGACGCCGCGAGCCGGGTCGGCGCGCAGTACGACCGGTTCGCGGCCGTGCAGCAGTTCCACTTCGAGCGCGACATGGATGACCTGGCGGTGCGTCGCCCGACGCACGAGCCGCGGGCCCACGCCTATGTGCCGCAGGTCGTCGAGCTCGCGCAGGCGCTGCTGGACGCCGACGCGGCGTACGCCTCGGGGGGTGGCGTGTTCGTCCGCGGAGCCGCTGTCGTCGAGCGGGCCGGCCTGAACCGGCAGCAGGCGCTGACCGCACTGGCTGCCAACGGCGGGCGCCTGGAGGACCCCGACAAGGACGACCCCCTCGACCAGGCGGTGTGGCAGGCCAGCACCGACGACGAGCCGGCTTGGCCGAGCCCGTGGGGGCCCGGTCGTCCGGGGTGGCACGCCGAGTGCACGGCGATGGCCCTGTCGACGTACGGCTCGTCGCTGGACCTACACGCCGGGGGAGCTGACCTGCGCTTCCCGCACCATGCCTTCGAGGCTGCCCAGGCCGAGGCCGCCACTGGGGTCACGCCCTTCGCCCGGGCCTGGCTGCACGTGGGCACGGTGCAGCTCGACGGCGAGAAGATGGCCAAGTCGACCGGAAACCTGGTGTTCGTCGGTGAGCTCGTGGCCCGGACCAGCGGCGCTGTGGTCCGAACCCTGTTGCTGGACCGCCGCTACGACGCGGCATGGGACTACACGCCGACCGGCCTGGACACCGCCGGGGCCAGGTTGGACGACCTGCACCGTGCGGCCGGCCGCCCGCACACCGACCCCGTGGCCCAGCAGGCGGTGCTGGCGGCCTTGGCCGATGACCTCGACGTGCCACGCGCCCTGGACATCGCCGTTGAGCAGGGCGGGCAGGCCGCCCGGGATCTGGCAACCGTCCTGGCGCTGTAGCCGCCGTCCCACCGAGGACCGGCTCTAGACTTAATACGGTCATGACCGCCCCCGCCCGCACCTACGAGGTGCGCACCTACGGCTGCCAGATGAACGTGCACGACAGCGAGCGGATCAGTGGTCTGCTGGATGCCGCCGGATACCTCCCGGCTGCGCCGCACACCCCCGCGGACGTTGTGGTGTTCAACACCTGCGCGGTGCGCGAGAACGCCGACAACCGGCTGTACGGCAACCTCGGTCACCTCAAGCCCGTGAAGGACCGCACGCCGGGCATGCAGATCGCGGTCGGTGGCTGCCTGGCGCAGAAGGACCAGCACCTGATCGCCGAGAAGGCGCCGTACGTCGACGTCGTGTTCGGTACGCACAATGTCGGCTCCCTGCCGGTGCTGCTGGAGCGGGCTCGGGTCGAGCAGCAGGCGCAGGTCGAGCTGCGCGAGTCGCTCGAGGTGTTCCCCAGCACGTTGCCGGCCCGGCGGGACAGCGCCCACAGCGCCTGGGTGAGTATCAGCGTCGGGTGCGACAACACCTGCACCTTCTGCATCGTGCCGTCGCTGCGCGGCACCGAGCAGGACCGGTCCCCGGCCGACGTGCTCCGTGAGGTCGAGGTACTCGTCGAGCAGGGCGTGCTCGAGGTCACGCTGCTCGGGCAGAACGTCAACAGCTACGGCCGTTCCTTCGGCGACCGGTCGGCGTTCTCCGGCCTGCTGCGGGCCGTCGGGGCCACCGGCCTGGAGCGCGTGCGCTTCACCAGCCCGCACCCGCGCGACTTCACCGACGACGTCATCACGGCCATGGCGCAGACGCCGGCGGTGTGCCCGAGCCTGCACATGCCGCTGCAGTCCGGCTCGGACGCGGTGCTCAAGGCCATGCGCCGCTCCTACCGGTCCGAGCGCTTCCTCGCCATCCTGGACCGGGTCCGCGCGCAGCTGCCCGACGCCGCCGTCACGACCGACGTCATCGTCGGCTTCCCGGGCGAGACCGAGGCCGACTTCGCCGACACGCTCCGGGTGGTCGAGGCCAGCGGCTTCGCCGGCGCCTTCACCTTCCAGTACTCCCCCCGGCCCGGTACGCCTGCCGCGGACCTGCCGCCGCTGCCGAAAGCCGTCGTGCAGGAGCGGTACGAGCGGCTTGTCGCGGTCCAGGACCGCATCACCTACGACGGGATGCGCGCGCAGGTCGGCCGGGTCGTCGAGGTACTGGTCGGCGACGCAGGACGCAAGGACACGCCCGGACGGCTGACCGGCCGCGCGCGGGACAATCGCCTGGTGCACCTCGCGCCGGCTCACGGGGTCCGTCCCGGCGACGTCGTGACCACGACGGTGACGGCCGCCGGCCCGCACTACCTGCTGGCCGAGGCCCCGTTGCTGTCGTACCGGCAGACGCGGGCCGGCGACGCGTGGCAGGCCGGCCGCTCGCCGGTGACCCCGGGTGTGCCGCTGGGCATGCCCGGCATCGGCGTGCCGCTGCCGCAAGCGATGAGCGGGTTGCAGGGTCGGTGACGCAGGTCGTCGCGGTCGTGGGCCCGACTGCCGCCGGCAAGTCCGAACTGGGTGTCGCCCTGGCGCAGGCGCTCGGCGGGGAGGTCGTCAACGCCGACTCGATGCAGCTCTACCGCGGCATGGACATAGGCACGGCCAAGCTCACCGCGGCGGAACGGCAGAGCGTTCCGCACCATCTGCTCGACATCTGGGACGTCACGGTGACGGCCACGGTCGCTGCCTACCAGGGCCTGTGCCGCACTGTGATCGACCGCCTGCTGACATGTGGGATCACGCCGGTTCTGGTTGGTGGCTCCGGCCTTTACCTCCGGGCGGCGCTGGACGCGCTGGAGTTCCCGGGCACCGACCCGGACCTGCGCGCCGCCCTGGAGGGCGAACTCGCGCTCGAGGGTCCCGAGCAACTGCACGCCCGGCTCGCCGCTCTCCAGCCTGCCGCGGCCGCCCGGATGGAACCGACCAATGGACGCCGGGTCGTACGCGCCCTGGAGGTCTTCGCGCTCACCGGCTCGGTGCCCGGCCGGATGACGTCGTACGACGCGCAATACCCGACCTGCTGGCTCGGCCTGGACCGGCTTGACCTGGCCGGCCGGATCCAGGAGCGGGTCGACCGGATGTGGCAGGAAGGGCTCGTCCAGGAGGTCCGCCGGCTCGAGGTGGACGGCCTGCGTCAAGGGATCACGGCTAGCCGCGCGCTGGGGTACGGCCAGGTGCTGGCGCTGCTCGACGGCGAGCTCGACGAGCGCGCTGCCCGAGCCCAAACCGTCGCAGCCACCCGCCGGTTAGCCCGGCGGCAGCGAGCGTGGTTCCGGCGCGACCCACGGATCACCTGGCTGCCGTCGCCGGGCAGCCTCGAGCCTGCCCTCGCTCAGCTCCAGCACTTCGCCCGCGGTTAGGCTGATCAACGTGACTCCGGGCCTGCGCTACACCAAGGGCCACGGGACCGAGAACGACTTCGTCGTCGTGCCCGACCCGGACGGCACTTTGTCGCTGACCGCCCAGCTCGTCCGCCGGATCTGCGACCGCCGCGCCGGACTCGGCGCCGACGGCGTCCTGCGCGTCGTGCCGTGCGTAGTCGAGCCGGCCGGTGCGCCGTACGCCGAGCAGGCCCGCTTCTTCATGGACTACCGCAACGCCGACGGGTCGATCGCCGAGATGTGCGGCAATGGAGTCCGCGTCTACGCCCGCTACCTCGTCGAGCAGGGTCTGGTGCCCCCCGGACTGCTGCGGCTCGCGACCCGCGGCGGCATCAAGGAGGTCCAGGTGCCACCCTCCGGGGACGTTACCGTCGACATGGGACCGGCGGTGCTGGGGGAGCCGATCGACATGGACGGCGCCTCGGCGACGACGGTGGACATGGGCAACCCGCACGCTGTCGTGCACGTAACCAGTGTCGCCGGCCTCGGCGTCCTGGACCCGGCTCGGACCGACCTGAACGTCGAGTACGTCCAGGATCTCGGCCCCACCCACATCGCGATGCGCGTCCACGAGCGCGGCGTCGGTGAGACCCGTTCCTGCGGTACGGGCGCCTGCGCCGCCGTGGTCGCGACCGTCCTGCGCCACGCCCTGCCACGGGGAACGGCGTACGACGTGGACGTGCCCGGAGGGCGGCTCGTCGTGACGTGGGGCGAGAACGGGCACGTGCGACTGCGCGGGCCGGCGGTGCTGGTGGCGTCCGGCACGATCCGGCCACAGTGGTTGGAGGCCTGATGGCGGTCGACGGTGGTGTCGGGCCATTGCCGGGCGGCCTGACGGCGGCACAGTGCGTACGGGGGGTCGCCGGGCCGATCGGCCGGCTCGGCGGGGCGTGGATGTTCGACGAGCAGACCAATGCTCGCGGCGAGCAGCTCGGGCTGTCCCGCTGGAGCTGGTACCACTGCGGCCGCGGCGGCGTGCTCGGCGACGTGGACGCCTCGGTCGTCGTCGCAGCCTTCGGCTTCTTTCCGCCGGCCCTGCAGCGCAAGGCATGGGAGCGCGGTCGGGCCGTGCGCCCGGTCGCTGACACTGCCCGCGACTACGCCCGGGCATGCGCCGAGTGGGGTCGTCGGAGCTTCGGGTCTCCGGAGGATGCCGGCCGATTGGCCGATCTGCTGGGCACGGTGCTCGCAGCCGTCGACGTGGCCGGCCTGCCGCTGTTCGCGGCCTGGCGTGCAGTGGCTGCTGCCGGGCCGGACGACGGGCCGGCCCGGTTGGCCTTGGCCCTGCAGGTGGCCCGTGAACATCGCGGCAGCGCGCACCTACTGGCCGTTGTCGCCGCTGGGATCGAGCCGTTGCAGGCCGTGGTGTCGGGAAGGTACGGCCCGCGCAACGCCGAGTTCTTCGGCTGGCCGCAGCCGTGGCCGGATCCCGAGGTGGCCCGGGTGGCGATGGCCGAGGTCGAGGCGTCGACCGACCGGCTGGTCGAGCCGGCGTACGCCGTGCTGTCTTCGGCCGAACGCGTGGAACTGGTGGAGGGTCTGCGCGCCCTGGCCTAGCCCGTGGGGTCGCGGCTGGCACTGCTCGGCGGTCAAAGTCCGTGGGGACTGAGCTTGCAGGTTTCCTGCTCGAGCCGGTTCAGCAGCCGGTCGAAGTCCAGGCCCGGCAGCAGGATGGTCGTGGCGACGCCACCGTCGCTGCCGCGCAGCCTCAGCACCAGCGACCGGCCCTGCTGACCGAGTAGCGGTCGACGCGCAAGGGCGTCGCAACGGGCCACCCGCAGCACGAAGCGCAGCGGCTGTGCCGGCGGCGAGCTGCCTGCGCCGGTGTCGGGGCGCAGCGGCAGCGGCAGCGCCGGCTCGACAGTGACGGACAGCCCCCTGTCGGGCGCGACCCCGACCAGGACGACGGGCAGGACACCGACGTTCTGCAGCGGTGCGTTCAGCTCGACGGTGTCGCGCACCCGTCGGACCTGCACCGCACGGGGCTCCAGCGACTCCTGCAGCGGTAGCAGGCCGCAGGCGCGGCGGGCCGCCAAGAGGATCTGCTCGTCCAGCATCTCCGGAGCGGTGGCCAGGGCCAGCTCACGCCGTCCCCCGCGGGTGTCCTGGGCCAACACCAGCAGGCGCCGTGGCCCGACCGACGCGACCGGGGTGCGGCAGCCCGGGCCGATCCTGATCACGACGGTGGTGTCCTGCGCCGGTTCCATCGCTGTGCCGACGGGCTGCACGGCGTACCCGGGTTGGTCCAGCCGGACCGAGACCACGGTGAGCCGGTGCGGGCCCTCGTTGCGCAGGACCACGGGTACATCGGTCTCCACCCCGTGCAGCTCGCCCTGGACGGCCGCGCTGAGGACGACCGCGACCTCTTCCCGCGCGACCCGGTCCAGCTCGGCCTGCGTGGCTGCGGCGCGACGGTGCTCCACGTCCAGGCCCGCGACAGCGACAAAGGCCAGGATCAGTGCTCCCAGGAGCCTGCCCCGCCGGGTCGGCCTGTCCCGCTGGGTCTGCCTGCCCCGCTGGGTCTGCCTGCCTAGGCGCCGCAGGTCCCGGTCCTGCTTCTCGAACAGATCCGGGCACGGCGCTGGTCGTGACGGGTCTCGGATCGTGATCGGCGGCGGCTCGAGCGGCTGCACGCGAGCCACGCTAACCTGCCTCCCGCGGACGGCCAGAAAGGCGGGTGCCCGTCTTGCCTGCCCGTGGGAGGATGACGGGGATGACCGAGCCCCTGCCGCAGTCCGCATCACGTACCGCCGACGCGTCGATCGAGCTCGACCCGGGTGCCTTTCAATCGGGTACTCGCGAGGCCGACGCCGCCGAGAGCTTCCACGAACTCGAGGGTGAGGGGTTCGACCTGGAGGCCCGGCAGGGGCTGCGGCGGGTGGCCGGCATCCGTACCGATCTCGAGGACGTCAGCGAGGTCGAGTACCGCCAGTTGCGGCTCGAGCGCGTCGTGCTGATGGGCGTCTACCCCTATGGCGACGCCGTGGGAGCGTTGAACTCCCTCACTGAGCTGCAGGCCTTAGCCGAGACCGCCGGCTGCGAGGTCCTGGAGGGACTGGCCCAGCGCCGGGAGAAGCCCGACCCGAAGACCTACGTCGGGAGCGGCAAGGCCGCCGAGCTACGGGACGCGGTGTTGTCCACCGGCGCAGACACGGTGATCTGCGACGGCGAGTTGACTCCCGGCCAGTTGCGCTCGCTGGAGGAGATCGTCAAGGTCAAAGTCATCGATCGCACGTGGCTGATCCTGGACATCTTCGCCCAGCACGCCACCTCACGGGAGGGAAAGGCCCAAGTCGAGCTCGCGCAGATGACGTACATGCTGCCGCGGCTGCGCGGTTGGGGTGAGTCGCTGTCGCGTCAGGGCGGCGGGAGTGGGGGTGGTGGTGCCGGCGGGACCGGCGGTGGCGTCGGTACCCGCGGCCCGGGCGAGACCAAGATCGAAACCGACCGCCGACGGATCCGCAGCCGCAAGGCCAAGCTGGCCGGCGAGATCAAGCTGATGAAGACCGCGCGTGACACCAAACGTCAGCAGCGCGATCGACACGCTGTACCCAGCGTTGCGATCGCCGGCTACACCAATGCCGGCAAGAGCTCGCTGCTGAACCGGCTCACGGGCGCCGGCGTGCTGGTGGAGGACGCGCTGTTCGCCACGCTGGACCCGACCGTGCGCAAGGCCACCACCTCGACGGGGCGAGAGTTCACGCTGACCGACACCGTGGGGTTCGTACGACTGCTTCCGCACCAGCTTGTCGAGGCGTTCCGCTCCACGTTGGAAGAGGTTTCCGGCGCCGACCTGGTCCTGCACGTCGTCGATGGCTCGCATCCCGACCCGGAAGGTCAGCTGGCCGCGGTCCGCGCGGTATTTGCCGACATCGACGCCGCGCATGTGCGCGAACTCGTCGTGATCAACAAGAGCGACGCGGCCGATCCGCTGGTGCTGTCCAGACTGCAGCGCCGGGAGAAGCACGCCGTGCTCGTCTCGGCCCGCACCGGCGACGGCCTGCCGCAGTTGCTGGACCTGCTCGAGCAGGAGGTACCGCATGCCGAGGCGCTCGTGCACGTCGTCCTGCCGTACGCCGAGGGCGCCCTCGTGTCCCGCATCCACTCCGAGGGGGAGGTGCTTTCGGAGGTCTACGAGGAGGACGGCACGCACCTGTCCGCCCGGGTGCGCCCTGCACTGGCCGCGGAGCTCGCCGGCCACCTCGTGCTCGCCCCCTAACCGGGGCTGCTGCCGGCTCGGTCAGTGGCCGTCCGGTCACAGCTTGCGCAGGACCGTCACTACGCGTCCGAGCACCGCTGCCTCGTCGCCCGGGATCGGGCTGTACGCGGTGTTGTGTGGCAGCAGCCACACATGCCCGTCCCGCTTGCGATAGGTCTTCACCGTCGCCTCACCGTCGATCATGGCCGCCACGATGTCGCCGTTGTCGGCGTTCGGCTGCTGCCGGACGACTACCCAGTCGCCGTCGGCGATGGCGGCATCGACCATCGAGTCGCCGACGACCCTCAACATGAACAGCGTCCCGGACCCGACCAGCTCGCGCGGCAGGGGGAACACGTCCTCGACCGCCTGCTCGGCCAGGATCGGTCCACCCGCAGCGATCCGCCCCAGCACCGGTACGTACGCCGGCTGCGGGTGTGCGGCGCGCTCGGCGGCCTCGTCGATCGAGCGCTCTAGCGCCGCCGCGACCTCACCTGGCACGCGCACGTCCACTGCCCGCGGCTTGCTCGGGTCTCGTCGCAGATACCCCTTCTTCTGCAGCGAGGACAGCTGGTAGGACACGCTGCTGGTGCTGGTCAGGCCAACGGCTTCACCGATCTCGCGCACGGTGGGCGGATAGCCGCGGCGTTCGACGGACTCCCTGATGACCTCGAGCACCCGGCGCTGGCGCTGAGTCAGACCCGACTCGTCCGGCGGGCCGTCCGGCAGGCCGCGCACGTTGTCCTGTTGTTCTTCCTCGCCCACCCCGCCGCCGATGCCGGTCCCCGCCGGATCCACCGCGGTGCGGGCTGCTGGCGGCGCCGTCCTCGGCGTCCTCGCCCGGCTCTTGGTCGTGTCCGTGCCTGCCACGTGGGCCTCCACCTCATCGCCTGTCCACGGGCCACCTGACGGCCCGTCGCTCAACACAGACGCTAGCCCGATGCAGCGACAGTTCCAAACACCCGTTCGAACGTGTCGCGACTTTGTCGGAGCCCTGGTGTAGACAGCAGACAGACGTCTGATCGAACGACCGTTCGATCGAAGGACCGCTGAGGAGCACCGACATGGCCGTAGTCCGCACCGCCCTCTCACTACCCGCGCCGACCCGCGCGACAAGGACGGTTCGGCTAACCCGGCGGGGTCGCGCCTTCGTCCTGCTGAGCTTGATTGCTTTACTGCTCGCGGCGTTCTCCCTTGGCCGGCAGGGCAGCTCGGCCGCGACTCACCTCACGGCACAGTCCGTTCTTCAACAGACAACCGTCGAAACGGGGGAGACGCTCTGGTCGCTGGCGCGACGAGTTGCGCCCGATAACGATCCTCGGGAGGTCGTTCAGCAGATCCGCCAGATCAACCACCTGCAGGGGAGCAGTCTGCGAGCCGGTCAGCAGCTGCTGCTTCCGCGCGCTACCTGAGCGCCACTGCCCGACCTGCGCTTCTCGGGTGTGGACAACTTTAGCGGCAAGCCCGCCGTTGTTCGTAGGTTGCGCGGGTGTCGGACGTCTCGCCCCCTGGCCTGGTCGATGTCGTGCCGCCCGAGTTGACTGCCGCCGCGGGCCCGTTGCAGCAGGCCGGTCAGTTGTTGCGCGGCCTTGCCGAGGATCGCCCGGGGCTGGAGCGACTGGCGGCGGGGAGCCCGAACCCGGCCGTGCGTCGGGCTCTGCAGGCCTACATCGAAACAGTCGAGCTCGTGGTGTGGGAGCTTGGCGGCGATGCCAACAACTTGGCCTATCTGCTCAGGCTCGCCGCCCAGGAGTACACCGCGAACGAGCGTGAGCAGCAGCGCCGATTCGCGGCCGTGACGGCGGCGCAGACGGGCCAGGGGTCCTCGTGAGTGCGTTGGGGGAGTGCCGGCCGCAGGAGGTGTTGCGGTGTGGGGCGGTGTTTGGGCAGGCGGCTGAGGTGCTGGTGTCGGCGCAGGTGGCTGCGGGCCGGTCGGCTCAGGTGCGGTGGCGGGGTCGGGCCGGGTGTGACTATCAGGCGTTGCTGACTTCGTTGAGTCGGGATCTGGGGGCGATGCGCGGCTCCTACGACGGGGCGGGCGAGGTGCTGCTGCGGTACGCCCGGGTTTTGGAGCAGGCGCGGGTGTTGGCGCATGAGGCGGATGTGTTGGGAGCGCGGGCGGACTCAGCGGGGTTCGGTGATCTGTTCGGGGCGCCGGGAATGGTCGGGCAGCTCGATCCGGGTCCGTTGCGGGTGAAGGCTGAGGCGTTGATGCGTCAGGCGCTGGAGTTGGAGGAGCAGGCCGGGTTGACCGCGGCGGCGGCGTTGGATGATCTGACCTATCGGGCACCGAAACCGCCGGCTAGGACGGGGGCGTCGAGGTTCATCGCCGATGCGGGGCAGTCTTTGACAGGTCAGGCGGCCGGGCTTGTGGTGTTGGGTGCGAACCTGGTGCGCAGCGTGCCGTTTGTAGGTGCTGATGATGAGCGGGCCAGGGCCCGGCACGACAGCATCCAGGCCGCGAAGGCAATGGCTCAGCCGTGGCTGGCAGTCGAGCAGATGCTGCACCAGATTGAAGCCGGACGGGGTGGGCTGGCCGCCGGAGCCGTCATCGGCGTCGTCGTCACCCACAAGCTCGACCTGTCGGTGCTGGCGAAGGACGCGCCGCTGTTCCAGGGTCACCAGCTGGCGAAAGGTTTTCTGCGCGGACTGCCGCAGGGTGCGCTCAGCATTGGCGACCGCGATGCCGCCTGGGTTCTGGCCCGGGAGGCCAAGGCGTTTCAGGACGAGACGGCGCGCCTGCGCCGCAGCGGGGAGCCGTTGCCCGATGACTGGCTGGACCGTCCGGTCAACCTCCAGCACCATGAGGCCCGCGGTGGTCACACGTTGCTCAAGCACGTCGGGGCCTCCACCGACCTGCTGCTCTGGCGCCTCCGTCTGGAAGGAGGCGCAGAACGCAGCACCTTTGCGGACATCAGCCAGGCGGAAACATTGGTATCAAGGACGCTTAAGACGAGGGGCGAGGCCGTCGAGAAGTTTCGTCATGCGAGTAAGGGTTCGCGCAAGAGTTTCAAAATTGCGACGGCCGAAACCAGTGCAATGGTGCTCGGCGCGAAGGGGGTGCCGCGGCCGATCAAGTCCGTCATCGTTGTACTTGCAAAGTTGGAGGACGAGCTGTTCGTGTTCTCGGCATATCTCAGTAGTAAGGACGCGAAGCCGTGATGGAAGTGCCCACCCTCGATCAAATCTGCTCTGCGTACCTAACGCAGGACTGGACCGATGAGTTCGCCTCCCCGTATGAGGCGTTCGAGGAACATCTCGTGAGCTGTGAGGACGGCGACCTGCACGGCCTGATCTCCGAGATCACCAGTCTCATGACCGAGTTGGGCAGTGAGCGGGAGCGCTTGGATCTGTTGCCGAAGGAGGGTCTGTGGCAGCGACCCGAGGGCTATGTCGATGCGTGGTTGCTTGCGGTGCGGCGGCGGGCGGAGCAGGCGCTGGCGGGTGACCATTCGCAGCCGTTGACTGATCCGAATGGTCCTGCCTACGACCAGCTCCCGCCGTTCATCGGGGGGTGGTTGCACGATGAGCAGGCCGAGCAGGTCGCCGGGCAGGTGCTGGCTGCTCATGCCGGGTATGTGCAGTTGTTGGAGCAAGCCGATGCGCCGCGCAGTGTGGTCATGCGCTCGCGCATTAGTGGCGAGCGCACGGTGCAGCTGCGCGATACCGGCGAGGTGGTGCCGGCGCCGTACGGCTGTGTAGTGCTGCACCGGCTGGTGCGGGCGCGGACGGTGTTCGTGGAGCCCGAGCGCGAGCCGGAGCCGGGGGGGTTCCCGGCGTTGGGGCTGTTCCTGGGTTCCTACCTGCGGCCGGGCTGGTGGGAGAAGTACAGCAATCCGCTAGAGGGCATCTTGGTGTTCCGGCGTGAGCAGGGGGTGGAGTTGACGGCGGCGGCGCTGATCGAGTTGCCGGTGCTGCAGGGGTATGGCCAGGAGGATGACCGCCGTGAGCTGCTGCAGCGGCTCGGGTCCTACTTCGTGCCGCGCCGGGAGGGCGAGGTCGATGCGTTCTTGTGGGCGATGCAGCAATGGCTGACCGTGGACAGCCACCACGCCCGCTGAGGCTCCTCAGCGCACGACGACGTGCAGCGTCCACAGGCGTTGCGGAATCAGGCAGCGTGGCTGCGAGTGCAGACAGGCTGCGTCCGTGGTCGTCTGGATCTCGGCTGAGCCGCTGGCCACGGCCTGGAAGTCGGCGTCCACCGGGTCAGAGCCCGGGTAACCGCCGGTGATGCGACGGCGTACGACGGTGCCCGGGTGCGAGCTGACCGGTGAGTCGTAGCTGCCGTCGGACAGGTGCACCCGCACGTGCTGACCGGTGGTAAGCCGCAGCGTCGTTCCGTGCGCGGCGTCACCCACCGCTACGCCGGGCGGCGCCGTGGCCGGCTGAGCGGCGTGCTGGGAACCACAGGCCGTACCAGCCACCGCTAATGGCACGGCGACGACGAGCAGGCAGAGGCCCGGAGCACGCGACCAGCCGGCCACGGCTCCGCTTCTGTCAGACCCCTCGGGCACGATGCCAACTATGGATCCCCGAGGGCGGCGACACGCCCGACAACGCCGCGTCCGCTGCTGGCACTTGCCACGACCGCTGGGTACCCCTACTGTCCGAGACACAACATCTGGTACTTACACGGCTGTAGTTCTCCACATCCTGTGGAGACGGGAGTCCATGGCTGTGGACAACGCCGGACGACGGAAGGACTGCCCGATCATGCGCTGCCCCTTCTGTCGGTACCCCGACTCCCGGGTCCTGGACAGCCGGGAGGTGGGGGAGGGCGACGCCATCCGTCGTCGCCGCAACTGTCCCGAGTGCGGGCGCCGGTTCACGACGATCGAGGGCACGAGCCTCGCAGTGGTCAAGCGCAGCGGCGTGATCGAGCCGTTCAGCCGCACCAAAATCGTCAGCGGTGTCCGAAAGGCGTGCCAGGGGCGACCGGTGGACGACGACGCGCTGGCACTGCTCGCCCAGCGGGTGGAGGAGGCGGTCCGCGAGGGAGGCGCCGCCGAGGTCCCCGCCCACGACGTGGGACTAGCGATCCTGGAACCCCTGCGCGAACTCGACGAGGTTGCCTACCTGCGCTTCGCGAGCGTTTACCGCGGCTTCGAGTCCCTGGCGGATTTCGAGGCCGAGATCACCGCTCTGCGCGCCTCGCGGCCGCCGGCGCACGACAGCGGGCCGCCCGGCCGGCTCGTGCCCAGCGGCTGAACCCAGCTCCCAGCACGGGTTCCCAGCCTGATTCAGGCGTCCAGACGAATGCCGCGCCACGCGCGGTTGTTGTACCTCACACAGCCCCGGAAGGAACCAGCACATGACGGAGACGGTCAGCGGAACGGCCCGGCGGGCCCGTGCGAACGCGCGGTTGAGCATCGAGCGGATCTACACCACCGCCGGCGTGCACCCCTACGACGAGACCCACTGGGAGCGCCGCGACGTCGTCATGACCAACTGGCGCGACGGCTCGATCAACTTCGAGCAGCGAGGCGTCGAGTTCCCCGAGTTCTGGTCGGTCAACGCGGCGAACATCGTCACCACCAAGTACTTCCGCGGCGCCGTCGGGGCCGACAACCGCGAGTGGTCGCTCAAGCAGCTGATCAACCGAGTCGTCGGCACCTACGTCGCCGCCGGCACCCAGCACGGCTACTTCGCCACCCCAGACGATGCCCAGCTCTTCGAGCACGAGCTGACCTGGATGCTGCTGCACCAGGTCTTCAGCTTCAACTCACCGGTCTGGTTCAACGTCGGAACGAGCGCCCCGCAGCAGGTCTCGGCGTGCTTCATCCTCGCCGTGGACGACACGATGGACGCGATCTTGAACTGGTACCGCGAGGAGGGCCTGATCTTCAAGGGCGGCTCCGGCGCGGGTCTGAACCTCTCCCGGATCCGCTCCTCCAAGGAGCTGCTCAGCTCGGGTGGCACGGCCAGCGGCCCGGTCAGCTTCATGCGCGGCGCCGACGCCTCCGCGGGAACCATCAAGAGCGGCGGCGCCACCCGGCGGGCGGCGAAGATGGTCGTGCTCGACGTCGACCACCCCGACATCGAGGAGTTCATCGAGACCAAGGCGCGCGAGGAGGACAAGATCCGCGCGCTGCGCGACGCCGGGTTCGACATGGACCTCGGCGGCAAGGACATCGTCAGCGTTCAGTACCAGAACGCAAACAACTCGGTACGGGTGAGCGATGAGTTCATGCGTGCGGTCGACCAGGCCAAGGAGTTCGCCCTGCGCGGCCGCCTTGACGGTCGCGTCATCGAAACGGTCGACGCCAAGACGCTGTGGCGCAAGCTCGCCCAGGCGGCCTGGGAGTGCGCCGACCCGGGCATCCAGTACGACGACACGATCAACGACTGGCACACCAACCCGGAAACCGGGCGGATCACCGCATCTAACCCATGTTCGGAATACCTCAGCCTGGACAACTCCTCCTGCAACCTCGCCTCGCTCAACCTCATGACCTTCCTGCGCGAGGACGGCACGTTCGAGGCCAAGAAGTTCGCCAAGTCCGTCGAGCTGATCATCACCGCGATGGACGTTTCGATCTGCTTCGCCGACTTCCCGACCGAGCCGATCGCCGTCACGACCCGCGCCTACCGCCAGCTCGGCATCGGCTATGCCAACCTGGGTGCGCTGCTCATGGCTACCGGCCATGCGTACGACTCCGAAGGCGGCCGCGCCCTCGCCGGCGCGATCACCTCCCTCATGACCGGTACGGCGTACAAGCGGTCGGCCGAGCTCGCCGCGATTGTCGGGCCGTACGAGGGCTACGCCCGCAACGCCGACGCGCACAAGCGGGTCATGCGCAAGCACGCCGCGGCGAACGACGCGGTGCGGGCCGTCGGGGCAGATGACGCGCGGATCCTGCACGAGGCAACGAAGGCCTGGCAGGCCTGCCTGGCCGCTGGGGAGATCAACGGCTACCGCAACGCCCAGGCCAGTGTCATAGCACCTACAGGCACTATCGGCTTGATGATGGATTGCGACACCACGGGCCTGGAACCCGATCTCGCGCTGGTCAAGTTCAAGAAGCTGGTCGGCGGCGGCTCCATGCAGATCGTCAACCAGACCGTGCCGCGAGCGCTGCGGGCCCTGGGCTACCAGGAGGAGTCGGTCGAGGCAATCGTCGAGTTCATCGCCGAGCACGGCCACGTCGTCGACGCGCCCGGGCTCAAGCCCGAGCACTACCTCGTCTTCGACTGCGCCATGGGCGTGCGCTCGATCAGCCCGATGGGCCACGTCACGATGATGGCGGCGATCCAGCCGTTCGTGTCCGGCGCGCTGTCCAAGACGGTGAACCTGCCGGCCGAGGCGAGCGTCGAGGACGTCGAGCGGGTTTACTTCCAGGGCTGGAAGCTCGGGCTCAAGGCCCTGGCGGTCTACCGGAACAACTCCAAGGTCGGCCAGCCCCTGCAGGACAAGGAGGGCTCGACTGCGACCGAGGAGGTCGTCGTCGCCACTCGGCCGACCCGGAAGCGCTTGCCCAAGAGCCGTACGGGTCAGACGATCTCGTTCTCGATCTCCGGTGCCGAGGGCTACATGACGGCCAACGCCTACGCGGACGGCACCCTCGGCGAGGTCTTCATCAAGATGAGTAAGCAGGGGTCGACGCTGGCCGGCGTCATGGACGCGTTCTCGGTGTCCATCTCCATCGCCCTGCAGTACGGCGTACCGCTGGAGACCTACGTTGCGAAGTTCACCAACATGCGCTTCGAGCCGGCTGGTATGACCGACGACGCCGACATCCGCATCGCCCAGTCGATCATGGACTACCTGTTCCGGCGGCTGGCGCTGGACTACCTGGCGTACGACACCCGCGCGGAGCTCGGCATCTTCACCGCCGCAGAGCGGGCCGCCACTGTGGCGGGCTCGTACGGGTCGGCCGCAGCGACCCAGGAGGAGCTGGACGTCCAGGGGCTTGCCCAGTCGGTGCCGGTTGCTGCCGCCCCCGCCCCACCCCACGTCGGTTCGTCAACGGAACTGCTCGAGGCACAACAGGGATCGGTGGCCGACGCACCGCTGTGCATGGCATGCGGCGTCAAGATGCGGCCGGCCGGAAGCTGCTACGTATGCGAGAGCTGCGGCAGCACCAGTGGCTGTAGCTGATGACGAACGAAGCTGGGACGTCCCCGTGAACGACGCGGGGTATCACCGCGACGCAGGTCGGCCGCGTGCGCGACGGCTGGCTGACCCGCCTGGCGGGCGACGGGATCGGACGGCCGGTGCGCAGCGATGCCCTCGCCTGGCGGGTCCTTGACCTCGTGCCTAGGCACCTCGTCCTGAGCGTCCCCGATGTCGTCCGTCTGACCGGAAGTCAGCTCCGCTCGGCGCAGGCCGCGCTCGCCACCCTGGCCCGCGTGGGCGTGCTGGCCGGGTACACCCAGCACATGAGCCGGCCCGTCGGGCGCCCGACCCAGCTCTACGTCAGTCCCGACCTACTCGCCCTAGTGGGAAGCAGCCCGCTTCGATGACCCCTCGCTCGAGCAGGCCGTCCTCACGCGGCGAGCACGGCCTGGAGGACATCGGTCTTCATCGCGATGAAGGCCGGGTCGGTCAGGGTTGTCCGGCCTCGGTCGGCGCCGAACGGGATCGCGATGTCGCGCTCGATGCGGCAGGGCCGAGCGGTCAGCAAACCCAGCCGGTCGCCGAGCAGCAGAGCCTCATCGACATCGTGGGTGACCAGCACGGTGGTCGTGGGCCGTTCCCGTAGCAGCATCCGTACCCACTCCTGCATCCGCAGGCGGGTCTGGGCGTCCAGCGCGGCGAACGGCTCGTCGAGCAGCAGCAGCGGCGGACGGTTGATGAGGACCTGGGCGAAAGCGGCGCGCTGCCGCATCCCGCCGGACAACTGCCTGGGCAACGCGTCGGCGAACTCGCCCAGGCCGGTGACCTCGAGCATGTCGCGTACCAGAGCGTCGACGTCGTTCGCGCCGCGCTCGCGTGGCCCGAACCCGATATTGTCCGCGACGGTGAGCCACGGGAACAGCGAGGAGTTCTGCGCGACCATCCCGCGCTGCGGGGATGGCCCCATCACGGGCCGCCCGTCCACGGCCACCTGACCAACGTCGACGGTCTCGAAGCCGGCGAGGACCCGCAGCAGCGTGGACTTCCCGCAGCCGCTGGGCCCCAGCAGCGCGAGCGTCTGGCCGGCTCGGACCTGAAGGTCGAGCTCCTGCAGCACCAGAAGCGACCCGAACGACTTGCCGACCCCCCGGGCGGTCAGGACACCGCTGCCGGCGGCCTGTGCAGTCACGTCACGCTCCAGCGAAGGAAAGGACGGGTGGCCAGCCGCAGCAGGCGGTCACCGGCGAAGCCCACCACCGCGAAAATCAGAACTCCGACGATGACCTGGTCGGTGGCGCCGCTTTCCCGGGCGGCATTCATCATCGCGCCGACCCCGGTGCTGGTCCCGACCAGCTCCCCCACGATGACGCAGGTCCAGGCCAGCGTCAGGGACAGGCGCAGGCCGGTGACGATCTCCGGCAGGGCACTGGGCAGGTACACCCTTCGCCACAACCGTCCGCGAGGAGTGCCGAGCATCCGTGCGGTCTCGACCTGGGTCCTGGGCACCCGCGCGACGCTGTCCGTGGTGGCGACCACGACCGGCCACAGCGCGCCGATGAAGATCAAGATGCGGGCGGGGCGCTCGCCGATCCCGAACTCCACGATCGCCAGCGGCAGCCATGCGTACAGCGGAACGGCCCGCAAGGCGTTCGTCAACGGGTCCAGCAGCTGCGCGACGACCCTGGACAGCCCCAGGCCCAACCCGAGCAGCAGGCCTACCGCGACCGCGAGAACCCAGCTCGCCAGACACCGGGTGACGCTCGCGGCGACATGACCGGCCCCTGCGCCGGAGAAGGCGACGACCCCGGCGAGGGTGGTCGTGCTCGGACCGAAGAAGAAAGTCTCAAGGGCAGTGAAGACCTGCGCCGGGGACGGCAGGATCGACGGGGGCTGCAGCGCCAAGGTGCTCGACAGCTGCCAGCAGCCCAGCAGCACCAGGGGCGCCAACAACCCGAGCAGCCGCCGGCTGCGGCGGCCGTCCCTGCCGGCCGCCGATGCCGGTGCGGCCAGGGCAGGGGCTGCGCCCACCCCTACCAGGGCCTCGGTCGCCGTCATAGGCTCAGACTGTCCAGTACTGCTGGGCGTACAGGGCCGGGTAGTCCGGTTCCTTGGTCAGCGATCCGGTGGCGACCAGCGCCTTGCCGACCGCCTCGAACTGGGACTGTCGGTGCGCGTCAAAGCTCCACTGCGCCCCGACGTTGCTCAGGACGGCCTCGTACACCTTCTCGCTGAAGCCGTACTGGGTGACCAGCAGGTCGCGCCAGACCTTCCTGTCGTTCTGCCCGTTCGGTGTCAGGTACTCCGCGGCGCTGCGCTGCATCCGCGTCACCGCGTGACAGAGCTCGTTGTCCTTCAGGGCCGCGGGGGAGGCCCACAAGGCGGTGTTCAGATCGCCGAGCGCGGTGTCGAACACCCCGGGCAACCGCACCCCGACGCCGTCGACCACTGCCTTCGTACACGCCGGCTCACTGCCCATGAACGCCTGCACATCGCCGCGGGTCAACGCAGCGACGTGATCGGCGTACCCCAGTGGGATGCCGGTGACATCCCGTCCGAGGGTCAGGCCAGCCTTCGCCAGCAGCAATCCCAGCACCAGGACCTGCGCGCCGGGTGGCGGCACCGCGATCTTCTTTCCCTTCAGGTCCGCGATGCCTTCGACCAGACCCTTGTGGCCGATCAGGCCGAAGCCCTGTCGGGCCACCATCGCCACGACCTTGGAATGCACTCCGCCCTTGGCTTGCGACAGCATCGGGACGTACGGAGACATCAACCCGAAGTCCAACGAGCCGCCTTCCAGCCCCTGCAAGATCTCCGCGGTCGAGGTCACCGGCACCACCGAGACGGTGACGGCCGCCGGGGCGAACCGCTGCCAGTACAACATCGACGCGGCATGGTTCTTGGCGTACACGCAGGTGCGGATCGTGAGCTTGCGGCCCCCGGCCAGCCCTGGCACTGCGGACGCTGCCCCCCTAGCCGACGGGGTCGTCCTCGATCCGCCGCAAGCCGACAGTGTCAGGCCGGCGACGCCGCCGGCCGCCAGGCTCAGCAGCCGACGTCGCGACAAAGATACGTTTATGGAGTCCACGCGCGCAGACTAGCCAGCCCTGGTCCCCGTCAGCCACTCGCCTGCTCATGTGTCGCCAGACAGCGCCGGTGGGAGTGCGGGCGGGTGGCAGCGGGCAGACGGCTCGCATGATGCTGCTGCTGTCCGCCCGCTTGCGTCGCTGGCTGTTCGTCGTGCTCGTCCTGCCGCTCATCGGCAGGGTCATCGAGGGCGTCGGTCAGCGGGTCGAGCCGAACCGGCCGAGGGCCGGCCGAGCCATCAGGGGCGCAGGCAGCGTGCTGCGCTCTGGCCGGCGCGGACGGCGAGCACGGCGCCGCTGACCCGGACGCCCCTGGCGGCCGCTGACCAGGCCGGGCAGTCGTTCAGGCGGACTCGTCGTGTACGAGGGTCCGCAGCAGCGTCCCGAACCCGTCCGCGGCCCGCGGGTCCCGGCGTCCCGAGGTGACGACCGGGCGCAAGGCGGCCCGGGCGACCCGCAGACCGCGGTCTTCCAGAGCCGCGACCAGGGCGTGGTCCTCGGCAAGCGCCAACGGCGGGAACCCCCCAATGGCCCGGTAGGCGGCGCCCGACAGGCTGAGGTTCGCGCCGTGCACGTGCGGGTGGTCCCTCCCGGTCCAGGCGTAGCGGCTGGCGAACCGCTGCTCGGCATGCGGGGGGTGGGCGGACCAGTCCTCGACCACGACGGTCCCGGCAACCGCGTCCCACCCCGCGTCACGCCACCGGGCCTGGTCCACGAACCACTCCTGCGGGACACGGCTGTCGGCGTCGGTGGTGGCGAGCCAGAGCCCGGACAATGGCACCCGGCTGGTCGTGGCGATGGTGTCCAGGCCGTACGCGCGTGCGGCGCCGGCATTGCGCAGCGCCACCTCGAGGACCTCGACGCCGGCCGCGCGTGCGACGGCAACCGTGCTGTCGCTACAGCCGTCGGCCACGACGACCACCCGCACGGGAGGCACGCCCGGACGAGCGGCGGCAACGGCGAGCGCCGCCAGACAGGCAGGCAGCAGCTCCTGCTCGTCGTGCGCGGGCACGGCCACGCCGATCGTCTGGGTCACCACAGGCCGTCTCGAGCTGCAACCGACACCCGCGCAGGGTCCTCACCGTCGCCTGGGCGTACGTGCACGCTCAGGTCGAGGTCGGCCTCTCGGTGCCGGACCGTCCGGACCAGTTTCGGCTCCGCGACCTCGGCCAAGGCGCGCTGCACCGCGTCGCCGCTGTTCGGGTAGTCCTGCACCGGATGCCGCCAGTGCACAGCGAGCAGCGTGCCGCCGGGGGCGATGGCATCGACCGCGCGGCGCACCGCCGTCTGCAGGTCGTCCTTGCTCAGGTAGTACAGGACCTCGGACAGCACGACGAGATCGAAGCTGCCTGTCGGCCAGCCGTCGGGCACGGCGCGCCGCTCGAACCGCACGTGCGGCGACCCGGCCAGCCGCTTGGCCGCGGCTGCCAGCGCACCTGGCGAGACGTCGGTCGCGAGCAGCCTGTCGCAGCGCGGAGCGAGCGCCGCTGTGAGCACCCCGATCGAGCAGCCGGGCTCGTACGCCGAGGCGTACCGCCGCTCGGGCAGCGCAGCCAGGGTCACGGCGCGCTTGCGCTCCTCATACCATCGGTCGGCGAAGCCCCAGGGGTCGGCAGAGTCGGCGTAGAGGCGGTTGAAGTACTCCTCCGGCAGCGTCATGCGAAGACGACCTCATCGGCGCGGGTGAAGTGCGCCAGGTCCGCCGGCCCCACGATCGCGGCGTCCTGCGGGGCCGGGCTCAGCGGCTCGATCTGGCTCAGGAAGCAGGCGATTGCCGCCAGCTTCCGCCGCCGTGCCTGCTCCGGCAGCGGCAACCGCAGCGCGCGGGACCAGGGCACGCGCGGGTCACCCGGCCGGGCCCAGTGCCAGGCCCAGACCGGGTAGCTGAGCAGTCGCGCGGAGCTGCCTGCGCACGCCCGGGCAGCAGCCCGCCCGGCCGCCTCGTGGTCCGGGTGGCCGTCGCCGTGGAACGGCGCAAGGCACCAGTCGCCTGGCGACAGCTGGTCGTTCAGGAATTCGGCCATCGCGACCTCGCACGCGGCGAGCCCCCCATCCGACAGGTGCAGCCGCACCTCCCGGAGCTCGCCCGGTTGCCCGTCACCGAGCGCCGCGAGAGCTGCGGCCGTTTCCGCCGTACGCCATGTCCGCAAGTCCGACGGCTGCACGGTCGGGCTCCCGGGGTGCGAGGCCTCGCCGTCGGTCACGGCCACCAGCAGCACCTGCGCACCGCCGGCCAGCAGCATGGCCATGAGGCCGCCGACGCCAAGGGTCTCGTCGTCGGGGTGCGGGGCGAGCACGACGGCGCGCCGGCAGCCGGACAGGTCGAGCACGGGCAGCGCAGCCAGCGGCGACCAGGCCGCCCAGTCCGCCTCCGCCGTCCCGGGTCCCGTGATGACCGCGAGTGGTTCGGACGGGCTCGGCACGCGCGTCACCACGAGGTGCCGCGTTCCAGGGCGAGGGTCCCGAGGTGCGCAAGGTCGGCCTCGGCGTGGCTCTGCCTGAGGTAGACCGGCAGGTCCGCAGCCAGCCCGGCGTGCCGGGCGTCACGGCACAGCGGACCGGCGCCCAACGCGCGGCCGACCCGGTCGAGCACCTCGGTGGCTGCGCGCTCGCACTGCGCGCGCAGCTGCGCCGCCAGCACCTGGTGCTCGTGTTGGTCGTCGTGCGGGTCGGCGTCGACCCGCCCGGCCGCCACGCGCAACGCGGTGCCGACGGCGCTGAGCTCGGCGTCGATGGCGCCCAGGTGAGCGAGCGCGTGTGGCTCGAGCGGTCGCTTCGCCCCGGCCAGCAGCAGCGCGCGGGCCACGCCGACCGCGCCGCCGTACCAGCACGCCGCGACGGCCATGGCGCCGTGCCAGAAGCCGGGGCGGTCGAGGTACCCGCCGGGGCCGCCGACCGGCTCAGCGGCAACCCCCGTCAGGTCGACCTCGAGGCTGTCGCTGCCTGCCATTCCCACCGCAGCCCAGGTGCCCGGTCGTGGTCGGGCACCGGCCAGCTCCACGGCGAACAGGCGGTAGCCGTCAGGGGCGTTCGCGGTGACCAGCGCGTGGGTGCACGCCCGCGCGCCCGAACACCAGGGCTTGACGCCGTCCAGCTCCCAGCCCCCCGGCGCCTGCTGGGCCGTGACCGCTGGGCTGGGCGGATTCGCCGCCCACACTCCCCAGCGGGTGGCCGCTGCAGCGCTCGGGCCACCGAGCTCGGCCAGGATGGCGAGGGCGTCCAGGTGCGCTTCGCTGAGCCGCGCCAGGCACAGGTCGTCCTCGGCGATCGCCGCGAGCGCGGTCCACCGCTGGAAGGTCGCCCCGCTGCCTGGCAGCGGGAGGTCCAGGGCGCCGCTGTTCACCTGCTCCACGAAGGCCGTCGTTACGGTGGCTACCCGCTCATACCTGCCAGGTGCAACCGCGAGCTCCACCAAGCGAGCGTAGGGGTGGGTGTCGGGAGCCGCACCAGCAGCAGCGGGAATGCTGCCGAACGCAGTCAGCGGTCGCTGAACGTGGAGTAGCGCCGCGCGAGAAGGTCCCGGTCCGGCCGGTCCTTCCGGCGCTTGGGGAGTTCTAGAGTCCAGCCCTGGACGTCCTGGAGACCGTGTCGGAGCATCGGGCCGTCCACCTCGAGCAGCACATCGGGTCGGACCTCCACGACGTAGTCGCTTCTGATGCCCAAGATGTGTCGATCGTAGGCAGCGTGATGGATCTTGCAGAGCGCAAGTCCATTCGGTACTACTGGCTGACCGCCCTCGGCGTCAGCCAAGATGTGCGCTGCGTCCAGCAGGTCGACGTGCTTGAGACGGCAGATGCTGCAAGCGCGGTCGTAGGCGGACAGCACCCGCGCTCGAAAGACCGGCTGGTGCAGCCGGAGTTTGGTCAGGCGCTCGGCGTACTGCCGGCTGCCGTCCGTCGCCGCCCTACCGGCCAGATAGCGCAAGCTCTCGTCCACGGCGATCTCGACGTACCGGCCGACCGGATCGTCTGCCACGACGTAGACGGGGAAGACGGGAACGAACACACCCGGTTCAAAGCCGTGCAGAAGGATCAGTGGCAGCCCCGCCTCCCCGGCCCGGCCCGGCGGAGCTTGCGGTTATCGCCTCCGTCCGGGCTCCCGTCCCGGTAGGCGTAACGCAGCAGACCATCTTCAGTCTCGACATCGTCGTACGGGCCATGGGGCTGGCTCAGGATGCTCAGCGCCGCCGACAGTTGGCGCGGGTTGCGAATGCCGCGGCTCTGGTCGATCAGCTTGAGCTGCTCACCGGCATAGTGGAAGCCCTCCAGCTCGAGGCGGGTGACGACCCCGCCGGCAGCCTCGGCGCGCTGGGCGACGTACGCCATCGCCGCCTGCCGGACGTCGAGCTCGTCGAGATGCACCAGCTTGGTCTACCCGGCGGAAGCGGCCAGGGGAAGGGGCATCATGAAGGCCCCCGGCGCGTGCATCACGGGCAGGCCCGCGGGATGACCGTGGGAGGATGAACTCGACCGGCGGAGGTGACGATGAGCAGCAGTTCCCAGCTCGACCGCTTCACGATCGATGACCTGCAGCGGGCACCCGATGACGGGATGCGTTACGAGGTCGTCAACGGGAGTCTGTTCGTGACGCCCCCGGCGGCCTACCCCCACAACCGCCTCGCGCAGCACGTCGGGTTGGCACTGCTCGCCGCCGTACCGTCAGGCCTTGACGTGCTTATGACCAGTACCCAGGCCGTCGAGCTCGACGGCGGTGACGGGCCGTGCCCTGACGTTCTGGTGTTCACCCCCGGTGCGTACGCCGTCGCCGTACCGTCTGCGGCCGTGCACCTCGTCGTGGAGGTGACCAGCCCGGGCAACCGCAGCAACGACACGGTCACGAAGTTCGAGCGCTACGCACGCGCGGGTATCGCCCACTACTGGATCGTCGATCCGGACCGCATCACCGTCTACCGCTTGGACGCGGCGGAGCAGGTCTATCGGGACGTCACCTCGGGTGCCCGCGTGCAGGTCATTCATCCGTTCCCCGTCCAGGTGACCCTGCCGAGCCCGGGCCAGCCAGCGCCCGCTGCAGCACCTCCAGGTCGGCGCGGTCCAGGCCCCGGTCCGGCTGCGGGCCGACCGCGACGATGCCTGCGCCGCGAGCCCAGTCCGCGTACGGGTTGCCGCTGCCACGCAGCTCGTCGTCGACCCAGATCACCGGCCGGTCGGGCTCCTCGGCCACCACCCGTCGTACGACGTCGAGCTTCCACCAGCGCCCGGTCAGCTCGTCCGGGGCGGCGGCCGTGACCTGCGCCAATGAAGGAGCCGCCAGGTCCGAGGCCGAGCCCTGCTCGTCGTGGGTGCCGGCGACGGCCAGCTCGGGCGCACCGAGCAACTGACGCAGCGCCACGTTCGCGTCGTGACCCCAGGTCGTGAGCCACTGCAGCTCGACGAGGCCCTGCTCGTGCCAGTCGAGGAGACGGGCGACAACGGTGGGGGACCAGCGGATCGTCCAGGTCCGGCCGTTGGCGTCAGCCATCCCTGTGCGCCAGTCGGGCCACACCGCCTCGTCCGGCGCGAGGGTGACGGCGTTGAGGACCCCGTCCACGTCGAGCAGCAGCAGCGGTGTCATGGCGGGACCAGTCAAGCGCACCCCGCTTACCCCCGTCGCGTACGTCGGGATGGTTACCGTTGGCCAGATGATCATCGTGCTCGAGGAGCTCCGCCTCTGGGACGCCGAGCGGTACCGCACACCACACCGCACCGCGCACCACGAACCGCGCGTAGCTCCGTGATCATCAGAAGCATCAATGAGCAGGGCCGGCTGAAACCGGGTCCCTGGCCATCGAACCTTCTGATGATCAACGTAGCCGCCAGCGATGTCGGCTGCGGGGCCCTGGACGACGGCTCGTCCGAGGCCCCGCAGCACGCACCTGGCTAGCCGACGGCCACGTCGTCGTACCTGGTGTAGGTGGCGTCACCGGTGTAGTTGTCGTCGCGGTTCGACAGGGTCAGCGTGTAGCTGTGCCCGGCCGTCACGGCGGCGCTCACCTTGGCCCAGGCCACCGAGGCGGCGCAGGTCTTGGGCAGCACCGTCGTGGTGACGCCGGTCGTGTTGTCCCGCAGTGTCGCGGTCGACCAGTCGTAGGTGACCGTGTCCGGGCAGGAGCTCTCCCACCAGAACGACACGCCGGACGAACCCGTCGGGGCCGTGAAGGTCTGCGCGATCGAGGACAGGCCGTTGCTGGCGCTGCTCGACCCGAGCAGCGCCGAGTAGCTGCCCGTGTGGCCGACCGTGCTGATGCCGGTACGGGCCCCGCTAGAGGTCCAGCCCGTCAACGAGCCGGTCTCGAACCCGCCGTTGGTACCCGCCGAGGTGCTGCCCGCCGCCGTGACGGCGATCGTGAAGATCGTCGTGTGCGTAGCGGAGGTCGACGAACCGGTGACTGTGATCGGGTAGCTCCCGGCCGGCGTGCTGGCCGACGTCGAGATCTGCAGGCTCGACGAGCTCCCCGCCGTGACGGAGACGGGGGAGAAGGTCGCCGTGGCGCCGGCCGGCAGGCCGCTGGCGGACAGGTTCACTGTCTGCGCCGTACCGCTGGTCACGGCAGTGGTGACCGTGGTCGTGGCGGACGCGCCCTGCGCGGCACTGCCGGACGACGGCGAGGTCGCGATCGAGAAGTCGCTCGCCGTGGTGCCACCGCAGCTCGGCAGCGCGAAGTGCCCGATGCGGGTGTGCCAGTTGAAGGTGCCGCTGCTGGCGAGGTACTCCGAGGTGAACCAGAACGTGCAGTCATCGGAGGGGTCGATGCTCATGCTGGGGTAGTCGCCCCAGCGGGTCAGCGTCCCGGTCTGCGAACCGCCGCCGCTGGCCAGCGTGCCCTCGCCCGCGGTCATCGTGCCGAGCGCGTCGGTGGCCGCCCGGCCGGTGTAGCGGATGCTCGGGAAGCTGGTGCTGCTCGAGGTCGAGTAGCCCATCGCGATGCCGCCGGTCTTGTCCATGGCCGCGCTGCCCATCCAGCGGTAGGAGGCGTCCGGCGCGTACGTCCCCTGCTGGTAGATCGTCGGTGCGGTCGGGTTGCGCAGCTCGTACCAGCGCACGGCGGTCGAGGTGCCCGCGACCACGGAGTGGGTCAACACAATTGACTCGGTGCCGCCGTTGTTGCGATAGGACAGGTGGTACATCAGCCGGTCGGCCAGCGAGTCGAGCTTGTTGGTCGTCCCGCTCTGCGGGATGCAGGTGCCGCCGGCGCACGCCTGGGAGAAGGCGGCGGTGGCAATCGACGTCGGGCCGGTGAAGGTGCTGTTGGCCGGGGTGGCCCAGTCGACGTGGAACTTCCAGGCCGCCAGGCTCGAGGCGGTCGAGCCGATCGCGACGTGCAGCGCCGGCTCCCCGGCCGGCGGCGCGGTGCCGCCGGCGTTGTCGACGGGCAGCAGCCCGCCGTACGACGTGCTGGTGGTGAAGCACTGCTGGGTGGCGGCCGCGCCGGTCAGCATCTTTGCGCGGTCCATCGCACAGGACTGCGCGCCCTTGAAGGTGTTGCCGCTGAACTGGTTGTAGGTGACGTAGTAGGCGTCCGGCCAGACCCCGAGCTTGGGGTAGTCGGGGAAGTTCGCGTACTGGAAGGAGTAGCGGTAGTAGGACCCGGTCGCGTCCCCGGTCGTGGAGACCGCGAGGCACTCGAAGTAGGGGCCGCTGGTCGAGGCTGCGTTGGCGAACTGCGCGATGATCCAGCGCCCGGCAGCCCGGTCGTAGCGCACGACCGCGTCGCCGTCGTCGGTGGTCTGGCAGGCCCCGCCGAAGCCGCTGAACAGCGTGTTGGTGAGCACCGGGCCGTACAGCACGCCGCCGCTCTTGTTGAACACCGCGAAGCCGCTGTTGACGGTCTGCACGACCTGCGTCGGCCCGACGGCGGCATCGGTGTCAGGCGGGGCCGACTGCACGGTGAACCCGGCGAGTCCGGCGCCCACCCCCTCGAATGCGGCTGAGGTGGGGGCGGCCAGCGTCGCCGGCGTGGTCTGCAGCGCGGTGTCCGGCCGGTTGTCACCCGCCTTCTGCGGCAGGCCGGCGTCGCGCTTGTCGAAGTGCGCCTTCTTGCCCTTCTTGGCCTCGGCAGTCGGCTGCGCGCCGTTGTACGACGACAGCGGCGCGGAAGTGTCGTGGGCGACTGCGGGTCCGCTGTCGCCGTGTCCGGCGCCGACGGCAGCCTGTGCGGGGGCGGGAAGGGCGAGGGGTAGCAGCGTGAGGGCGGCCGCGGTCGCGGCGCCGACGAGCAGGGAGCCGACCCGGGTACGGGTCCGGCGAGGTCCGATCAAGGGGTGGCCTTCCACTATCTGTCCTCGGCTGGGAGGACGGGTCAACTCGTCGAGCGGGTGCGCGGCGGCGCCGCGTGCGAGCACCCTCGCCCCTTGGGCCCGGCGAGGCAAGCGGCCAGCGAGCGGAAGTCACGATGAGCGACGATGGTCGCGACCGGCAGGGCTGGATCACGCGTCCGGGATGCCGGTGTCCACGGTTCTGGTCTTCACCACCATGGCGACCCCCACTGCGGCGACCCCGACGCCGACGACCGACAGGGCCGCGAGCCGCTCGCCGAAGACCAGGAACGTCTCGACCGCCGTGGCGGGGGGCACGAGGTAGAACAGGCTGGACACCCCTGAAGCGCTGCCGCGCCGGAGCAGCACGAGCAGCAGCAGGACCGCGCCGATGGACAGGACCAGTACGAGCCACACCAGCGCGCCGACGAACTCAACGGTCCAGCGGATCCGCATGGACTCCGTCGCCGAGGCGAGGACGAGCAGCGCCGAGGCGGCGGCGGCGTACTGCACGGCCGTGCCCCACAGCAGCGGGATGCCGTCACCGTGGCGCTTCTGCCAGAGCGTCCCGGCCGTACCGCCCAGCAGAGCCAGCAGGCAGGCGATGACCCCGGACTCCGGGAGGTGCCCGGTACGGGCGGCCAGCCCCGGGGCGATGACCAGCCCGACGCCGGCGACGCCCACGAGCAGGCCGAGCCACTGCCGGCGTACGAGCTGCTCGCCGAGCAGGCGGCTGGCCAGGGCAGCCACCACGACCGGCTGCAGGCTCACGATGACGGAGGAGACACCGGCGGGCGTGCCGCGCGAGATGGCCCAGAACACCGCGCCGAGGTAGGTGGCGTGCAGCAGCAGACCGGAGACTGCCGCCCGCCCCGCCTGCTCCCGGCTGATCCGGCTGCGCGTCAGGGCCGCGGCGGCCGCGAGCAGCCCTCCGGCAACGGCGAGCCGCAGCGCCAGGAAGGTGAAGGGCCCGGCGTAGGGCAGTCCGTACTTCGCGCCGACGAACCCGGTGCTCCAGAGCAGGACGAAGGTCGCAGGGGCCGCCGTCACCGCGAAGGACCGGCCGCGCGAGGGAAGCGACGGGCGCGAGGTCGGTCGCAACGAGGTCCCCGGTTCGAGCACACCGCGAGCCTAGGTCGTCGTGGCCTGGTCGCCGTCCGCTGTGGGACCGAACCGCCTGGTCGGACGGCCGGTCATCCGCGCGCCGGTACCGATGCCAGGATGACGCCATGACCATCCCCGTCACCGGCTTCGCCCACGTCCGCCTGACCGTCACCGACATCGCACGATCGCGTGCCTTTTACGAGCAGCTGTTCGGCTGGGACGTCGCCTACGAGTTGCCCGCCGACGCGGACGCCGGTACGAAGGAAGCGCTCGCCTTCTTGTTCGGCGGTGTCATCTACTCCTTCCCGGGCGGCTTGTTCGGCCTGCGCCCGGTCGCGCCGAGTACCGACGCCTTCTCCGAGGACCGCGTCGGCCTGGACCATGTCTCGCTCTCGGTAGGCAGCAGGGCCGATCTCGACGCGGCGGTCACAACACTGGACGCCATGGGCGCGCGGCACGAGCAGGTCAAGGACATCGGCGGCGTCTACATCCTTGAGCTGCGCGACCCCGACGGCATCGCGCTGGAGCTGTACGCCCCCAAGGCCTGACCGCCCGGGATCGTCAGTTGCACGGCCCCTGGCCGGCCTGCGCCAAGCCGCGGCGGTCACCCGGTCCGTAGTTCTGCTGGCTCGTCAGCTGCGGGTACATCAGCTCCTGCGGGTCCCCGACGTGCCCCAACCCCACGAGGTGAGCGAGCTCGTGCAGTGCGGTCGGGTACGCCGCCGGGCTGACCGTTCCCGTCGACGTGGTCAGCTGGGCGGCGTCGAGCACGACCTGGCCGGAGATCAGGTGCTGGCGCCCGTCGAAGCCGACTTGCGGCCCGGCGTAGCCGTCGACGTCTCCGGCGAGCCCGGCCGACTCCCCGGGGTTCGACCAGGCGATGAGCACCGGCGCCCAGCGGTTGCCGTAACGCGACGTCTCGATGGCTGCGCGGCGCTCGGTCGGCGGCTCCGAGGTCGGCCCGTCGGAGACGAAGACCAGCCCGGTGTCCCTCGACACCTCCTGGATGGCGGCGTCCAGGACGCGCGCTGCGCCGGGTGGCTCGAGGCCGGCACGGATGACGTAGTGGACCGGGCGGCACGGGTCGAACCTGAGGAACTCGCCCGTCGCCGGATCGGTCACCAGCGGCAGCCACCCGCCGCGACCCTCCGGAGCGTTCGGTGCCGCGAGCAGTCGCGTCCGGGCGGCGTCGGCCGGCCGTGGCGGAGCTGCTACGGCGGGTATGTGGGCGCGCGCGGCCGGCCCGGCCAGCAGCCCGAAGCCCTGCGGCCTGGCCAGGAGCGCTGCCGCCAGCAGGGCCAGCGCGAGCCCTGCGGCCAGGGCTCCCCGCCGGTCCGAACGGCCACGCTGCCGGGGCCGTGCCTGGCTGGTCCCCGGCCCAAGCAGGGGCTGCGCCGGTGCGCGCCAGGGCTGCGCGCGGCTGTGCTCCCGTACGACGCGGCGGGCGGCCGCGATCCGGACCTCGGCGGACTGCTCGTGGCGCGCCGCGGCCTGGACGAAGTACTCGTCGAACGGGGTGTCGAACTCCTCCAGCAACAACGCAGCTCTCCTCGCCAGGCGGGCGCAAGGACCCGCACCGCGCTGCATCGTCAGCACGGACGGGCCGCTTGAGCCTGGACGGCGGACGAACCCGCACACGCCCGCGGCCGGGGAGTTTGGCGGATCCGCCCATACGACGTATACACATGCTGCACGCGTGGTGTGTCCGCTGGTGCAGGCAGGAGGTGCAGGCGTGGCGCAGCGCGATGTCGAGGCGCGCACGTCCCTCGCGCAGGAGGGTTCCGGCACGTCCGGCCCAGCCAACCGGGCGCTGTTCGTGGCCGGCTTCTCGGCCTTCGCGATGCTGTACGTCGCGCAGGGGACGCTCCCCGCGGTCAGCTCGGCGTTCCGGGTGTCGCCGGCGGCGGCGGCGTTGACCGTGAGCCTGACGACGCTGCCCCTGGCCCTAGGCGTGGTGTTCGCTGCCTCGGTCTCCGAGCGTCGCGGGCGCCGCGGCCTGCTGGTCGGCTCGTTGCTCGCGGCCGCGGCCTGCACGCTGGTCACCGCGCTCAGCCCGTCCTTCGGGGTGCTGCTCGGCCTGCGGGTCCTCACCGGTATGGCGCTGGCCGGCCTGCCTGCCGTCGCGATGGCCTACATCGCCGAGGAGGTGTCGGCGGGCAACCTCGGTTCGACCATGGGGCTGTACATCAGCGGCACCGGGCTCGGGGGCCTGGCCGGCCGGTTGGTGGGCGGCTTGCTGGCCGGCCGCTACGACTGGCGGGTCGGGACGGCCGCGGTCGGGCTGCTCGCGCTGGCCGGCAGTCTGTACGTCCTACGCGCGCTGCCCGCGTCCCGCCACTTCGTCCCGCAGCCCGAGCGGCTGTGGCCCCAACTCCGGGCCGCCCGCGTGCACCTGTCCGACCCGGTCCTGCGCCGGCTGTTCGTCTGCGGCTTCCTGCTCATGGGCGCGATGGTCGCCTTCTTCAACTTCCTGCAGTACCGCCTGGAGGCGCCGCCGTTCGGCCTGACGGCGGGCAGCGCCGCGCTGGTCTTCCTGCTGTACCTAGCCGGCACGGTCAGCGCCAACTGGCTGGGCGGCCAGACCGACCGGCGTAGCCGGCGCGGCGTGCTCCTGCTGTCAATCGTGCTGATGCTGTCGGGGGTGCTGCTGACGCTTCCGGCCCGACTGTCCACGGTGCTGCTCGGCACCGGACTGGTGACCTTCGGCTTCTTCGGGGCGCATGCCACGGCCAGCGGCTGGGTCGGCGCCCAGGCCACGCACCGCCGGGCGCAGGCGTCCTCGCTCTACCTACTCTTCTACCACCTGGGGTCCAGCCTGCTCGGCTTCGTCGGTGGTCTGGCGTACGGCGCGGGGGAGTGGGGCGCGCTCGTCGGGCTGGTGGCCGGCGCCGTACTGGTGGCCGTCCTTGCTGCGCGCGGGCTGCCGGGCACGGTCGTCCCCAGCTCGGGCGGCGCCGCGGCAGGGCGGGAACCGTGACCGGCCGAACCGGAGGAGCACCCTGATGGCGAGTCGACCGCGGCCGGACGAGATCGCCGCGTCGCTGCGCCGGGCGGTGCGCGAGCGGGTCTTCGCGCCGGGGGAGGCGCTCAACCAGGACGAGCTGGCGCGCCGGTTCGGGGTCAGCCGGATCCCGCTCCGGGAGGCGTTGCGGACCCTGGTCGGTGAGGGTCTGGTGCTGATGCAGCCCGGCCTGGGCGCCGTGGTCACCGAGCTGCAGGCCACCGAGGTCACCGAGCTGTACGGGCTCCGGTTGGCGCTGGAGCCAGCGCTGTCGCCGTACGTCGTGGCCAGTGCGCGTCGGCAGGACGTCGAGGGCCTGGCCGCTGTCGTGGCGGACATGGCGGCGCTGGGGCCCGAGCAGTCCGAACAGTGGTCGAACCTCAACTACGGCTTCCACCGGCGACTGTACGAGCTGTCCGACCGGCGGCACACGGTCCGGCTGATCGTGCAGGTGCTCAACCTGGTCGAGCCGTACGCCCGGGTGCACGCCCACGTCCTCGGTGCCCGCAGCCAGATGCAGGACCAACGCTCGGCGATCGTGGCGGCCCTGCGCGCCGGGGACGAGACCGGCCTGGAGCGCCTGATCGCCGAGAGCATCGAGCGGGCCCAGGACGAGCTGATCGGCTCCATGGCCGAGCCGCGCGGACCGCTTGAGGCCGACCCGCGGGACCCACTGGCGGTCCAGTACTGAATTGCGGCGCTGACTAGACCTGTGACCAGCGTCACTGTATACAGTGCATCAGCTAGATCCCTTCGCTGAGAGGCCTCGACCGTGCAGACGACACGAACAGCAGTGCTGGGTACGACGCTCGCCCTCGCACTGGGGATGAGCGGGTGCGGCTCCAAGGGGGCCCAGCAGAGCTCGTCGGCCAAGGGGGGACCGGAGGTGCTGTCCATCGGCGCGTCCATGAGCCTGACCGGCAAGCTGGCCCGGGAGGGCGCCCTCACCAAGGAGGGCTACAGCGTGTGCCAGGACGTGGTGAACAGCAAGGGCGGGATCCCGGTCGGGGGCAAGCAGGTCAAGCTCGACATCGCCTACCAGGACGACACCTCGACGCCGGACACCGCCTCGCAGCTGGTGGACCAGTTCAACGACAAAGGCGTCAAGCTCATCCTGAGCTCCTACGGCTCGGCCAACACCGAGGCGCAGGCCGCGGTCGTGGAGCGCAACGGCCAGGTGATGCTGGACTCCGCCGGCGCGGACAACAAGATCTTCAGCAAGGGTTACAAGCGCACCTTCGCGGTCCTGTCGCCCGCCACCGAGTACGCCGCCTCGATCGTCAAGGCGATCGGCGAACAGGCCAAGCCGCGTCCCAAGACCATCGCCTTCTTGTCCGCCGACGACGGCTTCTCCAAGACCGTGGCCGAGGGCGGTGCCGCCGAGGCGCAGAAGGAGGGCTTCACCGTCCTGCCGACCCAGTTCTTCCCCAACGGCGCCTCCGACGTCAGCTCAGCCCTGACCAAGGTCAAGGGCCAGCACCCCGACGTCATCATCGGCTCGGTGCACCTGGTCGAGGGCATCGCGATCGTCAAGCAGGCCAAGGAGCTCGGCATCACGCCCTCCGGCGGCTTCGGCGAGAGCGTCGCGCCGCCCACCCCGGACTTCGCCAAGACCCTCGGCGCCTTGGCCGACGGAGTGCTCGGCTCCAGCCAGTGGACCTCGCAGGTCTCCGGTCAGGACAAGTACTTCGGCTCAGCCAAGGACTACCAGAAGCTGATCCAGGACCGCTTCCACCACGCGCCGGACTACCACGACGCCGAGGCCACGGCAGCCTGTCTGGCCTTTGTCCTCGGCGCCGAGAAGGCCGGCTCGACCGAGCCGGACAAGATCCGGGACGCCGTGGCCGGCTTGGACACCGCGAGCTTCTTCGGCAAGATCAAGTTCGACCAGACCGGTCAGAACACCTTCAAGCCGATGTCGGTCATCCAGATCCAGAGCGGCAAGTCCGTCGACGTCTGGCCCAAGGCATCGGCAGCCGCCAGCCTCATCTGGCCCGCGACGGGCCGATGAGCAGCTTCCTCCAGGCCACGATCTACGGCCTGCTCCAGGGCGGGCTGCTCGCGCTGGTTGCGGTGGGCTTCTCCCTGGTCTGGGGCGTGATGAACATCGTCAACCTGGCGCACGGCTCCTTCGTGATCCTCGGGGCCTACGTCGCGTGGGAGCTGAACAGCTCGCTCGGCCTGGACCCGTTCCTGGGCATGTTCGTCTCGGCCGCAGCCTTGTTCGTGCTCGGCTATGTGCTGCAGCGCTTCCTGATCAACCTGGTCGTCAACGCGCCCATCTTCGTGACGCTGCTGCTGACGTTCGGCCTGGACCTGCTGCTCGTGCAGGGCATGAACATCGCCTTCTCGGCCGACTACCGCAGCATCAGCACCTCCTACGCCTCGAACAGCCTGGGCATCGGTGACATCCGCGTCCCGTACGGCCGGTTGCTCGCCTTCGCCTTGGCGATCATGGTCACGCTGGCGCTGGTCGCGCTGATCGGGCGGACCCGGACCGGGCTGTCCATCACCGCGACCGGCATGGACCGGGGCGCCGCCCGCCTCATGGGGATCCGCGCCCGGCACGTCTACGCCCTGACCTTCGCCATCGCGGCCGCCCTGGCCGGCATGGCCGGCGCCATGGTCGCAACGGTCGGCACGTTCCAGCCCTCCGACGCCTCGAGCTACACCCTGCTCGCCTTTGTCATCGCCGTGCTCGGCGGTCTGGGCAACATGTACGGCGCGATGGCGGGCGGACTGGTCATCGGGCTGGTGGAGGCTTGGAGCGGCCAGTACCTGCCCGGTACGTGGGTCAACGCGGTCGCCTTCCTGGCGCTCGTGCTCGTCCTGGTCTTGCGGCCCTCGGGCCTGGTGGGCAAGGCGTACTACTCGGCACGGGTGGAGGTCTGAGCATGACGACGCAGACGATGGCGCCCGGCCCGGCGGTCCGGACCGACACCAAGGCCGTCCGGGAGTCCCCGGTACGCCGCTGGGGTCCGTGGGCCCTCGGGCTCGTGGCGGTGCTGCTGGTTCTGGTCCTGCAGACCCGGCTCTACGCCGGTCAGGAACGCACCGTCACCACGATCTTGATGTTCGTGGCGCTGGCCCAGGCCTGGAACCTGATCGGCGGCTTCACCGGCTACGCCTGCTTCGGGCAGGTCGTGTTCTTCGGGATCGGCGGCTACACCACGGCAGTGATCATGGTGCACGCGCACCTGAGCTTCTGGGTGGCCCTGCCGCTGAGCGGCGTGGTCGCTGCGGCCTTCGGCGCCCTCATCGGCCTGCCGCTGCTGCGGTTGCGCGGCCACTACTTCGCGATCGCCACCCTCGGCGTGGCCGAAGGCATGCGCGAGGTGGTCACCAACATCCCCTCGCTGACCGGGGGTGGTGCGGGGATCACCCTGCCGACCGTCGGCAGGCAGGCCACCACCGCCTACCTCGGCAACGACGGCTTCTTCCTGCTGTTCCTCGTGCTCGCCGCCGGTGCGGTGGCGGTGGGCGGGCTGGTCAGCCGCAGCAAGTTCGGCTTCGCGCTGCGGGCGATCAACCAGGACGAGGACGCGGCCGGGGCGATGGGCGTCAACACCACGCGGAGCAAGGTTGTGGTCTTCGCCCTGTCCGGCTTCGTCACCGGCCTGGTCGGCGCGAGCTATGCCTTTCAGCAGGTGACCATCTTCCCGGCCCGGCTGTTCGACTCCAACATCACCGTGTTGATGGTCATCATGGTGGTGCTCGGCGGCAGCGGCACCGTCCTCGGCCCGATCCTCGGGGCCGTGGGTCTGCAGTACGTCTCGGAGTACCTGCGCCAGAACTACACCAACGTGCACACCTTCCTGCTCGGCGCGATCATCATCGTGGCAGTCGTCCTGCTGCCCCAGGGGGTGGTGTCCTACATCCGGGACGGCACCAGGACGCGGGAGTTCTCGTTGCTGGCGAACCTGCGCAGGTACCGGCTGTGACCACCGCGATGCCGGTCCTGGAGAGCACGGCCGGAACGGCGCCGGTGCTGGAGACAAGGGGACTGGGGCGGCGCTTCGGTGGTCTGGACGCCGTGTCGGAGGTCAGCTTTTCCGTGCCGGCCGGCCAGACGCTCGGCGTCATCGGCCCGAACGGCGCCGGCAAGAGCACCTTCATCAACCTGGTGACCGGCCACATCCGGCCCACCTCAGGCCAGGTGCTCATCGACGGCCACGACCTCACCGGCGCCAAGCCGTGGACGGTCGCCAAGAGCGGCGTGGCCCGTACCTTCCAGATCGTCAAGCCGTTTCGCGGGATGAGCGTGCGCGAGAACGTCGCCGTGGGGGCACTGCACGGGCCGGGTGCCAGCTCCGGGATGTCGGCTGCGCTGCAGTCGGCCGATGAGGTGCTCGCCCGGGTCGGGCTGGAGGGCAAGGCGGCCATGGCTCCGAGCGAGCTCACCGTGGCCGACGCCCGCCGCCTGGAGTTCGCCAAGGCGCTCGCCCTCAAGCCGCGGCTGCTGTTGCTGGACGAGGTGATGGCGGGCCTTCGGCACAGCGAGATCGAACCCAGCCTGGAGCTGATCCAGAGCTTGAAGCAGGAAGGCATGACGATCATCGCGGTCGAGCACGTGATGAAGGCCATCCTGGCGATCAGCGACCAGGTCCTGGTCCTGCACCAGGGCAAGGTGCTGACCAGTGGCGCACCCCGCGAGGTGCTGTCCGACAGCCGGGTCATCGAGGCCTATCTGGGCACCCGCTACGCGAAGCGGCAGGGCGCATGAGCATGCTCGAGGTGTCGCAGCTGTCAGCCGGGTACGGCCGGGGGCAGGTCCTGTGGGACGTGGACCTCACGGTCGGGGCGAACGAGGTCGTCGCGCTCGTCGGGCCCAACGGCGCAGGCAAGTCCACGCTGCTGCGGGCGCTGTCCGGGATGATCCCGGTCCGGTCCGGGACGGTGACGTTCCGCGGCCGCGAGCTCGCCGGGCTCTCGATCGAGCAGATCGCCGGGCTCGGGCTGGCCCACGTCCCGGAGGGTCGCCGGCTGTTCCCCGGGCTCAGCGTGCGGGACAACCTGCGCCTGGGTGGCTGGCGCAACCACAGCGAGGACATCGACCGGGTCGTGGAGCTGTTCCCGCGGGTCGGGGAGCGGCTCGCGCAGACCACCGGCAGCATGTCCGGCGGCGAGCAGCAGATGGTCGCGATCGGCCGAGGCCTGATGAGCCGCCCCGAGCTGATGATGATCGACGAGCTGTCCCTCGGACTGGCGCCGGTCATCGTCGATGAGATCATCGCTCGCTTGCCCGACATCGCGGCCACCGGCACCTCGGTCCTGCTCGTCGAGCAGGACGTGGACGCCGCGTTGTCGGTCGCCGAGCGGGCGTACGTGCTGGAGACCGGTCACATCGTCCTGCACGGCCAGTCAGGGGCGCTGCTGGCCGACAAGCGCGTGCAGGAGAGCTATCTGGGGGTCAGTTGAGACGGTAATCCGGCCTGGCGTACGAGGTCCGCTCAGTACCAGCCGTTGGCCTGCGAGTGGCTCCAGGCGGCGCACGGGGAGCCGTAGCGGCCGTCGATGTAGCCCAGGCCCCACTGGATCTGGGTCTGCGGGTTGCTCTGCCAGTCCGAGCCGACCGAGGCCATCTTGCTGCCGGGCAGGGCCTGCGGGATGCCGTAGGCGCCGCTCGAGGCGTTCGAGGCCGAGACCTGCCAACCGCTCTCGCGCCCCCACAGGCTGTTGAGGCAGCCGAACTGGCCCCCCTCGCCGCGGGCCGACAGCAGCTGTTGGGCGATCGCCCGCGGGTCCCCGCCCGTCGCCGCCGCGGGCGCGCTGGCCGGCTGCGACGCGACCGGCTGGGCGGCGGCCTGGGGGGATGGGACCGCCTGCTGAGCCTGCGCAGCCTGCTGTGCCTGAGCGGCCTGCTGAGCGGCGAGGGCTTCGGCTGCGCGCTGGGCCTGCGCTGCCAGCGCAGCCTGCTGAGCAGCGAGGACTTGGGCAGCCCTACGGGCTTGTGCGGCCACGGCGGCGCGCTCGGCTGCTGCCCTGGCCTTGGACTGGGCTGCGGCCCGGTCGGCGGCGAGCCGGGCGGCTGCCTGCTGGACGAGCAGCCGCTGGTGCGCGCTGGCCATCTGGATCCCGACGTCGAGCTGCAGCTGCTCGGTGGCGTTGAGCAGGGGGCTGGATCCAGCCGGGCTAGTGACATCGGCCGCGAAGGCGGTGGAGGCGGTGCCAAGGGCACCGGTGAGGCTGGTCGCGGTCAGGGCGAGCGCGAGCAGGGTACGGCGGTGGGACATGTGTTCCTCCGTGCGGGCGGCAGGCCGTCGCTCTTGCGGAAGGGGACGGGTGCGCGCCCTCGAGTGACGGGCACAGCGGCCGCGGTCACCGGGCGGTCAGGCACGCCTCAGGGCGCGCCCGCTTTCTCGGGGATGCCGTCACCGTAGGCGCGCGGTGCTAGCTGGTGCAAGCGGATCGGTTGTGGCCCTTGCCACCCCGAAATCATGCTCATAGGTGTTTCAGTCCGCGAGAGGCCCTCGACCGGGCCCCGACTGTCGGGGTGCCACGATGCGCACGAGCTGATGCCGCCGCTGCGCCCCGAGGAGGCCTGTGCCCACCGCGAGATCGCCCCACGATCCGCAGTCACCTGTGCTGCAGAGCCCGTACGCCACCGCTAGGCGGCTGGCGCTGCAGTCTCGGGCGCGCGAGTTCGCCCGGGACCGGGTGCTGCCGGTTGCCGACCAGCTCGACCCGCAGCGGGCCGAGATGCCCGTCGATCTGGTTGAGGACATGGCCGCCCTGGGCTGGTTCGGGATCACCGTCCCGGTTGAGCAGGGCGGCCTGGGCCTGGGGGTCCTGGAGTACTGCCTGGTGTCGGAGGAGCTGGCCCGGGCGTGGCTGAGCGTGGGCAGCATCCTGGCGCGCGGTCAGGGGCTCGGTACGCAGGTCCTCGACGCCGGCCGGCGCGCCGAGCTGCTGGGCCGCAGTGCGCGTGGCGAGTGGATCGGGGCCATCGCGCTGTCCGAGCCGACTGCCGGCTCGGACCTTGCCGGGGTCCGGACGCGGGCGGTACGGGACGGCGACGACTGGCTGCTCACCGGCCACAAGCGCTGGGCGGGCAACGCGCTGGCCGCAGACTTCGTCGAGGTGCTCGCCCGGGTGGGCGACCCGGGGCAAGGCGAGTCCCGGAGCGCCGGCCTGGTGCCGTTCCTCGTGGTGAAGGAACGGGGTACGTTCCCGGTCGGGATGACCGGTCAGCCGATCGACAAGCTCGGCTACCACGGCTTCCTCACCTGGGACCTGCACCTGAACGCCGTACGCGTGCCGGACGCCGACCGTCTCACCGGTCTGTACGCCGACGAGGGACATGCGGACGAGGACGGGTTCGCCGCCGTCCAACGTGGACTGAACATCGCCCGGGTGCATACCGCGGCGCGGGCTGTGGGGGTGGCCCGGGGGGCGGTGGAGGACTGTCAGGTCTACCTCCAGGAGCGCGAGCAGTTCGGGCACCCGCTCGCGGACTTCCAGGCCTTGCGCTTCGCCCTCGCCGACATGGCGGCGCAGGTCGAGCAGGCGCGCAGCTTCACCCATGCCGTGGCCCACCTGCTGGACGAGGACGTGCCGTGCGAGGGCCAGGCGGCGATGGTCAAGCTGCTCGCGAGCGAGATGGCGGTGGCCGTGACCGGGCAGGCGATGCAGCTGCACGGTGGGAACGGGTACACGACCGAGCGGCGCGTCGAGCGCTACTGGCGCGACGCGCGCCTGACCACCATCTTCGAGGGCACCAGCGAGATCCAGCGGCGCATCATCAGTGACCGCATGCTGCCGCGCGAGCGACGCCGAGCCTGACAGGTGCGGGGTCCAGGGAGTTGACTGCCAGAGTCGGCCGAGCGGCCGGCCCAGACCAGGAAGCAGGATCTCGTGGGCGTCTCGTTGACCAAGGGCGGCAACGTCTCGCTGACCAAGCAGGCGCCGGGGCTGACCGCCGTACTCGTCGGGTTGGGATGGGACACGCGGACCACGACCGGGGCCGACTTCGACCTCGATGCCAGCGCCATGATCTGCGGGCCCGGCGGCAAGGTCCTGTCCGACCAGCACTTCGTGTTCTACAACAACCTGACCTCGCCGGACGGGGCCGTCGAGCACACCGGAGACAACCTCACCGGTGAGGGCGAGGGCGACGACGAGGCCGTCAAGGTCGACCTGAAGTCTCTGGCGGGCGACGTCGACAAGGTCGTGTTCCCGGTGTCGATCTACGACTCCGCCACCCGGGGGCAGAGCTTCGGGCAGGTCAGCAACGCCTTCATCCGGGTGGTGAACCAAGCCGACGGGGCTGAGATCGCCCGGTACGACCTCACCGAGGACGCCTCGACCGAGACCGCGATGGTGTTCGGTGAGCTCTACCGCAACGGCGCCGAGTGGAAGTTCCGCGCGGTGGGCCAGGGCTACGCCTCCGGTTTGGAGGGCATCGCCCGCGACTACGGCGTCAACCTCTGATGCCCGCGGACGGCGGGGGCGTCTCGCTGACGAAGCTCACCCTCACGAAGGCCGCGCCCACGGTCTCGCTCGCCAAGGGCTCGGGCGCGACCGGCCAGATGCGGGTGAACCTGAACTGGAACGCCGGCACCAAGGGCCTGTTCCGCAAGGCGCAGAGCATCGACCTGGACCTGGGCTGCCTGTGGGAGCTGACCGACGGCAGCAAGGGTGTCGTCCAGGCGCTCGGCAACGCGTTCGGTGGGCTGGACGGGCCGCCGTACATCCGGCTCGACGGCGACGACCGCTCGGGCAGCGCGTCCGGTGGGGAGAACCTGTCGATCAACCTGGAGCACCTGCACCAGATCCGGCGGGTCCTGGTGTTCGCCTTCATCTACGAGGGTGTGCCGGCCTGGAGCAGGGCCGACGGGGTCGTCACGCTGTACCCGCAGGGCGCGGCGCCGATCGAGGTGGCCCTCGATGAGCACTCCGGCTCGCGGATGTGCGCGGTCGCGCTGCTCAGCTCGACCGGCAGCACGCTGGACGTCCGACGCGAGATTCGGTACGTCGACGGCTCGCAGCAGGCGCTGGGCCGGATGTACGGCTGGGGCATGGACTGGCGGCCCGGCCGCAAGTAGCCCGGCCGCACGCAACCCTGCCGCACGTCGCCCGGGTCAGCCGACCAGTGCGGGCTCCTGCTCGGGGTTGCGCTTGCGCTCGGCGATCGAGGACAGCAGGGCCAGGCCGATGAAGCCGACGCCGGTCAGCCCGGTGACGACCTCGGGCACCTGGTAGCGCACCTGCAGAATCATGATGACGGCGAGCACCCCGATCGCCCAGTGCGCGCCGTGGTCGAGGTAGACGTACTCCGCCAGCGTGCCCTTGCGTACCAGGTAGAGCGTCAGCGACCGGATCCAGAACGCTCCAACGCCCAGGCCGAGGGCGATCACCAGGACCCGGTCGGAGATGGCGAACGCGCCGATCACACCGTCGAAGGAGAACGACGCGTCGAGCACCTCCAGGTAGAGGAAGGTGAAGATGCCGGCACGGAACAACGCTCCCGTCATCTTGGTCGCCGGCGCGGCGCCCTGGTCCTCGTCGTCGTCCATGGACTGCTCGAACAAGTTGTCCAGGGAGTTCACGACCAAGTACGCCGCCAACCCGATCAGGCCGGCGACGAGCACCGTGAGCTGCTTGTCGTGTGGCGCGATGCGCGACATGACGAAGACCCCGCCCAGGGCGACCACGACCGAGAGCTGGTCGAGTTTGCCCACTCGCACCAGAGCCTTCTCGACCGGCTTGAGCCAGAACACGTCGCGCTCGACGTCCAGCACGAAGTCCAGGAAAATCATGAGCAGGAAGGTGCCACCGAAGGCGTAGATGGCTTGTTTGGCGTTGGCGAGCTCCTGGCCGTACCTGGTCGCGTCGTTGACCGCAAGGGTCACCACATCAGACAGCGACAGGTGCGCCGTGACCGACACGATGAAGATCGGCAGGACCAGGCGCATCCCGAACACGGCGATCAGGATGCCGACGGTCAGGAACAAGCGCTGCCACAACGGGTGCATCCGGGTCAGTACCTTGGCGTTGACGACGGCGTTGTCGAACGACAGCGAGATCTCCAGGACGCCGAGGATGGCGACGACCGCGAGGTCGGTGGGCCCACCCAGGACGAGGGCGAGGATGAGGGCGACGGCGGTGATGACCATCGCCGGCCCGAACTGACGGAACATGCAGGTCCTCCGGTGAGGCAGAATCCCGACACCGGCGGTGCGCGGGACGTGCGGCTCGGCTGTGACGCCCTGCCAGTGTGCCTGGTCCAGTGTGCCGGATCCGCTGCCGCGCGAGCGCCACCGTCTGCCCGGTGGGTCGGCGCGAGATCGCGTTGGACTATCGCCCCTGAACTATCGCCCCTGGCCGACGGCGTGCACGTCTCCTACGGGTCGCGGTCCGGCAGGGGCCCAGCCAGGTGGTCGGCCAGGCGGTCCAGGTAGGGCGCCTGAGCGGGGAAGATCTTCGCGGTCGCCTTCACCAGAGCGAACCACTGCGCCCGGTCGAGCTCGGGGAACTGCTGCACTCGGCCGGACCGCGGCGGCCACTGCATCTCAAAGGAGTTGCTGTGGATCTCGCTCACGTCCAGGTCGCCCTCGAGCGCCCAGACAAGTACCCGCTTGCCGCTGCGCAGCGTGACCTCGCCAAGCGGTACGCACTCGCCCTCGGGCGGGGCAACGCCGACCTCCTCGGCGAACTCCCGGTGCGCCGCGGCCAGCGCCGGCTCGCCCTGTTCGTACTCGCCCTTGGGGATGGTCCAGCTGTCCTTGCCGGCGAACAGCGGACCGCCGGGGTGCCCGAGCAGCACCTCGGTGCCGTCCGGCCCGCTGCGCCACAAGAGCAGGCCAGCGCTGCGCCTCACCATGGGCGGCACGTTACGGCAGGGCCGCGCACCGGCGACCTAGGGTGGTGGACAGCCATGGACGACTACACCGAGCTCGAGGAGCGCCTCGACGAGGTCGGGCTGCGGGACCGCGGACGCCTCGCGCGCCGCCTGTCTAACCTGCGGCAAGGGCGTGGCTCGGCCGAGGAGCTCGCTGCGCAGGTCGCCGCCGCGACGGACCGCGTGGCCGTACGCCGGGCGAGCGTGCCCGAGCTGCGCTATCCGGCGCAGCTGCCGGTCAGCCAGGTGCGTGGGGAGCTCGCGGCAGCCATCGCCGAGCACCAGGTGGTGGTGCTGGCCGGCGAGACCGGGTCGGGCAAGACCACGCAGCTCCCCAAGATCCTGCTCGGGCTCGGGCGGGGCGTCACCGGCATGATCGGGCACACCCAGCCCCGGCGGATCGCTGCGCGGGCTGTCGCCGAACGGGTCGCCGAGGAGCTCGACACCGAGCTCGGCGGCGTCGTGGGCTACACGGTGCGCTTCCACGACCAGGTGTCGGAGGCGACCCTGGTCAAGATGATGACCGACGGGATCCTGCTCGCCGAGATCAGCCGGGACCGGATGCTGTGGGCCTACGACACGATCGTCATCGACGAGGCGCACGAGCGCAGCCTCACCATCGACTTCCTGCTTGGCTACCTCAAGCAGCTGCTGCCCAGGCGTCCCGACCTCAAGGTCGTCATCACCTCGGCCACAATCGACCCGCAGCGGTTCAGCCGGCACTTCAACGACGCGCCGGTCCTGGAGGTGTCCGGCCGGACCTACCCGGTCGAGATCCGCTACCGGGCGCCGGATCCCGACGTCGATCAGGCCCAGGCCATCTGCGACGCGGTGGGGGAGCTGGCCCTGTCCGGCCCCGGGGACGTGCTGGTCTTCCTGTCCGGGGAGCGCGAGATCCGGGACACCGCGGACGCGCTGCGCGCCGTCGTCGACGAACGGACTGAGATCGTGCCGCTCTACTCCCGGTTGTCGGCCGCGGAGCAACATCGGGTCTTCGCCCCGCACCCCGGGCGGCGGATCGTCCTGGCCACCAACGTCGCCGAGACCTCGCTGACGGTCCCCGGCATCCGGTACGTCGTGGACCCCGGGACCGCGCGGATCTCGCGCTACAGCCAGCGCACCAAGGTGCAGCGGCTGCCCATCGAGGCCATCTCGCAGGCCTCGGCGACCCAGCGGGCGGGGCGCTGCGGCCGGGTCGCCGAGGGCATCTGCGTGCGGCTCTACAGCGAGGAGGACCTCCTCGGCCGGCCGGAGTTCACCGACCCGGAGATCCTGCGTACCAACCTGGCCTCGGTCATCCTGCAGATGACCGCACTCGGCCTCGGCGACCTGGACGCGTTCCCCTTCGTCGAGCCGCCGGACCACCGCAACATCCGCGACGGCGTGCAGCTGCTCGACGAGCTCGGAGCGCTCGACGGCCGTGGCGGCCTGACGCGCACGGGGCGCGCCCTGGCCCAGCTGCCCGTGGACCCGCGGCTCGCCCGGATGGTGGTCGAGGCCGAACGGCTGGGTTGTGTACGCGAGGTTCTCGTCATCGCCGCGGCCCTGTCGATCCAGGACCCGCGGGAGCGGCCGACTGACGCCCAGCAGGCCGCGGCCCAGCTGCACGCGCGTTTCGTCGAGCCGAGCTCGGACTTCCTGACCTGGCTGAACTTGTGGGAGCACGTCCGGGAGTCCCAGCAGGAGCTCGGCTCGAGCGCGTTCCGGCGGTTGTGCAGGCGGGAGTTCCTCAACCACCTCAGGATCCGGGAGTGGCAGGACCTGCACTCACAGCTGCGTCGCGTCGTACGCCATCTCGATCTCGCGTACGACAATGCACCCGCCCCCCCGGCGCAGGTGCACCAGGCCCTGCTCGCCGGGCTGCTCTCCCACATCGGGCTGCGTGACGCCGACAAGCGCGACTACGTGTGGGCCCGGGGGGCGCGCTTCGCCGTCGTACGCGACTCGGCTCTGGCGAAGAAGGCGCCGCAGTTCGTGATGGCCGCTGAACTGGTCGAGACCAACCGGCTGTGGGGTCGGATGGTCGGCAAGATCGAGCCCGAGTGGGCCGAGCGGCTCGGCGCGCACCTGGTGGCGCGGGTTTACAGCGAGCCGCACTGGGAGAAGCGGCGGGCCTCGGTCGTCGCGTTCGAGAAGGTCACCCTGTACGGCGTCCCGCTCGTCACCCGGCGCAAGACCGCGTACGGCGCGATCGATCCCGTCCTGAGCCGCGAGCTGTTCCTGCGGCACGCCCTGGTCGAGGGGGACTGGGACACCCACCACGCGTTCTTCGCCGCGAACCGGGCGCTCCTGCAGGACGTGGAGGAGCTGGAGCACCGGGCGCGCCGCCGCGACATCGTCGTGGACGACCAGGCGCTGTACGACTTCTACGACCAGCGGTTGCCCGCGGAGGTGGTGTCCGGCGGGCACTTCGACGCCTGGTGGAAGCAGGCCAGGCGGCAGGACCCGGACCTGCTCACCTTTCGGCTCGACGAGCTCGTGCAGGGGGTCGTCGACCCGGGTGACTACCCCAGCAGCTGGCGCAGCGTCGACCTGGACCTGCCCCTGCTGTACGAGTTCGCGCCGGGCAGCACGGTGGACGGCGTGACCGTCGACGTACCGCTGGCCGTGCTCAACCGGGTCACGCCACGCGAGTTCGACTGGCAGGTACCGGGTCTGCGGTTCGAGCTGGTCACCGCCCTGATCCGGACCCTGCCGAAGGCGTTGCGGGTCAAGCTCGTGCCGGCACCGGACACCGCGCGCGCGGTGCTGGGGCGGCTGTCCCCTCGTGAAGAGTCGCTCCTACCGGCGTTGTCGCGCGAGGTTCGCAACGTCCGCGGCGTCGTCATCCCCGTCGACGCCTGGGACCTCGGTGCGGTGCCGGACCACCTGCGCGTGACCTATCGGGTGGTCGACGGGGACGGCGCGGCGCTCGCGGAGGGCAAGGACCTGGCTGTTCTGCAGGCCGAGCTCGCCGTGCCCGTACGGAAGGCGATTGCCTCAGCAGCAGGGGATCTGGAGCGCACCGGGCTCACGGCCTGGTCCGTCGGCAGCATCCCGCGCACAGTCAGCTCCGGAGCGGTGGTCGGCTACCCGGCGCTGGTGGACGAGGGCGCGAGCGTGGCGCTGAGGGTCCTGGGGACCGCCAGGGACCAGGCGGCTGCGCACCCCGCCGGCGTACGCAGGTTGGTGCTGCTCTCGCTGCCCTCCCCGGTCAAGGCCGTCCGCGGGCGGCTGACCAACGCCTCGAAGCTGGCCCTGCAGCGCAACCCGTACGGCAGTGTCGGCGCGTTGCTGGCCGACGCCGTCCTGGCCGCGGTGGACGCGCTGGTAGGCGACGTGCAGGTCTGGGATGCCGAGGACTTCGCTGTGCTGGCTGCCTCCGTCCGGCCCCGGTTGGAGCCGGCCTTCGCCGATGCGCTCGTCAAGGCCGAGAAGGTGCTGACCGCGGCAGCAGAGCTCGAACGCCGGCTGGCCAGGAGTCCCCAGCCCGAGGTACGCGACCAGCTTGTCGCCCTGGTGCACGAGGGCTTCGTGACCGAGGTGGGGGTGGCCCGGCTGCCCGACCTGGTGCGCTACCTCCAGGCCGCAGCGGTCCGCCTGGACCGGCTACCGCGGGAGCCGACCCGGGACCGGGTGCACGCCGAGCGCGTCCACGAGGTGCAGCTGGAGTGGGAGCGATTGCCGGCGGGCGAACGCCGGGACCAGGTGCGCTGGATGCTGGAGGAGCTGCGGGTCAGCCTGTTCGCGCCGACGGTCAAGGCCAAGGGGCCGATCTCCGAGCAGCGGATCTACAAGGTGCTCGATGAGGTGTGAGCGGGGCGGAACTCAGCTGCCCAGCAGCTGAGCCCGTTCCAGGTCGGTGACGGGTCGCGGCCGGCGCTGCTCGTCGACCGCCACGAGCACGACCCGCCCGGCACCCACCTCCACGCCGGCATCACTGAGGTCGTGCCGCAGCAGGAACGAGGTACGCCCCACGGACTCGACCTGCACGCTGACCTCGACGACCCTCGTCGAGGCGGGGATCTCACGGCGGTGGTCGCACTCACTGCGGGCCACCAGAACGTGGCCGCGCAAGGTCCCGCCGAACTCGTGCATGAACTGCACCCGCGCGGTCTCCATGAGCGTGAAGAACGCGACGTTGTTCACGTGCCCCAGCGGGTCCAGGTCGGCGAAGCGCAGCTGGACGGGAACGGTGACGCCAGGTCGGCGGGCAGGCGTGGGCGTGGTCACGGCGAGCAGGGTACGGGGACCATCGTGTCCTTGATCCGCCCACAGGCAGTTCTCCACAGATCGGGTCGGCGGCCCCTGGAGCGGACTGCCGAGGACCACGCTATGGGCCATGTCGCAGACCATCGCCCGGCTCACCAGCCCAGCCCAACTGGTCGCGGCGCTGCCGCACTGGCTCGGCTTCCAGCCGGCCGAGAGCCTGGTGGTGCTGTGCCTGCACGAACCGCGCGGCCGCCTGGGCCTGACGATGCGCTACGACCTGCCGGCGCGCCAGCACGAGTCGGAGCTCGTGGCCGAGGTCCTCGTGCGGGTGCGGCACGAGCGTGCGACCCGTGTCGCCCTGGTCGTGCTCACCGAGGACCCCGCGCCCCGGGTGCGGGGAGATCTGGTGGACGCCCTCGTGGCCGGCGTCGCGCCGCTACTGGTCACCGACAGTGTGCTGGTGCGGGGAGACCGCTTCTGGTCCTACCTGTGCACGCAGGAGCGGTGCTGCCCTGCCACCGGCACGCCGGTCCGGAGCGGGGCGATGACCCGCTCCGTGCAGCTGCTGGCGGCCGAGACGGTGCTCAGCGGCCGACCGGTGCTGCCGAGCCGGCGTGAACTCGAGGCCTTGCTCGCTCCGCCGTCCTTCCTGGCCTCCTCGGCCGCTGCACAACGGTTGGAGGACGCCGGGACCGAGCACGGCTGCGCCCTGCTCGAGCAGGGTCTCGAGCCGTTCCGGCGCCGTTGCGTGGACCGCTGGCGCGCGGTGCTGGATCGCTGGTCGGTTCCACCGGCCAGGCTCGATGATCAGGAGGCCGCGGAGCTCGTCGTCGCCCTGGACGACGTGATCGTCCGGGACCAGGTGGCTGCTTGGTCCGCTGGCCGGAGCGAGCCGCTCCAGGGCCTGCTGCAGGAGCTCTGCCGGCGCACACCACCGCCGTACGACGCCCCTGTCTGCACCTTGTTCGCGTGGGTCACCTACGCGGCCGGGGCAGGGGCGATGACGACCATCGCGCTGGACCGCGCCCTGTCCTGCGAACCCGAGTACCCGCTCGCTGTCCTGCTCGCCGAGGCGCTGCAGCGGCAGGTGCCACCGGCCCAGATCCGAAAGGTCATGCAGAGCAGTCGCGCGGCCTGAGCCGCCCGACCGCCGGGGGCTCGCCGAGCCGCCAGCGGTAGAGCACGGCGGCCACCGCCGTGGCGAGGTTGAGGCTGCTCACCCCGGCGCGCATCGGCAGGGCGACGACCGCGTCCGCGCGGGCCCGCAGGACCGGTCCCACCCCGGCTCGTTCGCTGCCGACGACCAGCACGACGTCGGACGGGACGACGTCCAACGGGACGTCGCCGAGCGCGGTCCCGTCCGCATCCAGCACCCACAGCGGCCCCCGGACCTGCTCCGGTCGGGTGGTCAGCACCGGCAGGGCGAAGTGCAACCCGGCGCTGCCGCGCAGGACCGCGGGATGCCACGGGTCGAGTCGGCCGGCGACGGCCACGCCGCTGGCTCCGGCGGCGGCCGCGACGCGTACGACGGCGCCGACGTTGCCCGGATGTCGCGGGTCGTCGAGCAGCACCAGCGGAGACGTCCGGGACTGCAGCACCGCGCCGTCGTACGCGGGCACGGTGGCCGTCGCAGCCACGCCGGTCGGGTGGCCGACGGGGCCCACCACGGCCCTGGCCAGCAGAGCGGCCGTGACATCCGGGGCGAGCTCATGAGCCAGGCCCGCCGCCCGCTCGAGCGAACGCACGGTGACGGCGCCCACGAGTTCGGGGGCGAAGCGCAGGGCGTGCTTGACCGCGTGGAAACCCTCCAGCTCGACCAGCACCCTGCGAGGGTGCCGCAGGTCACCGACGGGGAAGGAACCACCCGCGGCCGCCGACGGTTGTTGCGGACGAACCCCCTCGACCTGCGAAGGACTTTCTTGCCCGTCATCGACAGCCTCACCGCCCCGGCCCGCGCTGCTCTGGCCGCCCGCTTGGCGGCCCTGCTCGCGCAGCGCGTCCAGGTCTTCCAGGAGAGCACGGCCACCGGCGGAACCGGCGACGCCGCCGACCGCGCAGGCAACGTCGAGGCGATCATCCGACTCGAGGACCTCGACGCCCGCATCGCCCTACTGCATGACCAACTGTCGGCCCCCGCAGCCAGGGACGACGCGGCCAAGGACCACAGTGACGACACCGTCCACGTCGGCAGCTCGGTCGAGGTCCGGTTCGCCACGACTGAGCCACCGGAGACCTTTCTGGTCGGGATGCTGGAGCAGAGCGCCGTCGGCGTCGAGGTCATCACCCCCGCCAGCCCGCTCGGCCGGGCCCTGCTCGGCGCCCGCGCCGGCCAGTCCGTCAGCTATCGTGCCGCCTCTGGTGCAACCCTGACCGTGGAGCTCGTGGCCCTCACCGGTTGAGCACACCACCACGCGCTGGCTCGCCCCCGGTTACCCAACCCCTATTGCCCAGCCCCTGTTGCTCACCACCTGCTCGCCGCACCGCCGGCGTCGAGCACAGCCTCTGCCGGCGGACCCACACCCCGCCGCCCGGAGGATCCCGCATGACCGTGCCTACCCCGTCCCATCCGGACACCGCCTCGACAGCCACGCCGTCCGCTGCTGCTCCGGTCCCTGCGCCGCGCACGGCCACCACCCGGACAGGGACGGATTGCGGCGTACCGGCCACCGGGTTCTCCGAGCTCGGGATCCCGACCGTGCTGGTCACCGCCCTCAGCGGACAGGGCATCACCGTTCCGTTCCCGATCCAGGTAGCCACCCTGCCCGACACCTTGGCCGGGCGAGATGTCCTCGGCCGTGGACGGACGGGCAGCGGTAAGACGCTTGCGTTCGGTCTCCCGATTGTCACCCGGCTCGTCGGCGGCAGCCGCCGACCCAAGCGTCCACGCGCGCTGGTGCTCGTCCCCACCCGCGAGCTGGCGAACCAGGTGCTCGCCGTCGTACGCCCCCTTGCCGAGGCCGTCGGACTGACCAGCACCGTCGTGTACGGCGGCGTCGGGCAGAACCCGCAGGTCAAGGCGCTCGCCCCGGGAGTGGACGTGCTCATCGCCTGCCCCGGCCGGCTCGAGGACCTGCTGGGTCAGGGGGCGTGCGACCTGTCCGGCGTCGAGATCACGGTTCTCGACGAGGCCGACCATATGGCCGATCTCGGCTTTCTTCCGGCCGTCAAGCGGCTGCTCGACCGCACGCCGAAGGTCGGGCAGCGCATGCTGTTCAGTGCCACGTTGGACAACGGCGTGGACGTGCTGGTGAAGCGATACCTGCACCAGCCGAGCACGCACTCGGTGGACCCGGCGGTGTCCCCGGTGTCCACGATGACCCACCACGTCTTCGCGGTCAGCAGCGCGGACAAGCAATCCGTCGTGCACGAGCTGGCCTCCGGCCAGGAGCGCAGCCTGTTGTTCATGCGGACCAAGCACACCGCGAAAAAGCTCGCCAAGCAGCTCACCGCCGCGGGCATTCCAGCGGTCGAGCTGCACGGGAACCTCAGTCAGGGCGCGCGGGAGCGCAACCTGTCTGCATTCACCGAGGGCAGCACGCGGGTGCTCGTCGCGACCGACATCGCGGCGCGGGGCATCCACGTCGACGACATCGCGCTCGTCGTGCACGTCGATCCGCCGACCGAGCACAAGGCCTACCTGCACCGATCGGGCCGTACCGCGCGGGCCGGCGCCGGCGGAACGGTGGTCACCATCGCCACGCCCGACCAGGGCTCGGAGGTGCGCACCCTGGCCAAGCAGGCGGGCATTCGCCCCACGACCGCCTCGGTACGGCCGGGTGACTCCGCGATCACCGCACTCACCGGACCGGCCGCGGCCTTCGTCGAGCCCGCGCCCGTCATCGCCGAGCCGCCTCGCGCACCGCGCGGCAGCGGCCGTACCAGCAGCGGCGGCCGGGACGGAGGCAGGAACAACGCCCGGGCCGCTGGCGGCCGGGCGACCGGCGGCAGCGGTGCCTCAGGCTCGGGGCGAGCCTCGACCGGCGCCAAGGCAGCTGCGCCCCGTACGGCTGGTCCCGCACGCACCCGCGCGGAACTGGCTGCCCGCGCCGGAACGGCTCCGGCCCGTCGCTCGTCCGGTCGCGCCCGCTGATCGCGGCCTTCGACCGCCTGGTTGCGGTGTTCCGCCAACCACAGCAGCACCAGAGCGAAGCCGGGCCACGATCACCTGCGCTCGCCGGGTGGTCGATGACCGCACGTGGAGGTGCACTCGTGTGCTGTTGTGGTTGGTCCCGAGCACTTCCCAGTTGCCATCGGCATTGCGGCGCCGCGCTCGGCTCCCCTACGGCTCGGCTGGGACAGCTCAGTCGACCGTGACCAGCGGGTGCCCGACGCCGGTGCCCATGTGCGTGGGAGCGTGACGGGGTGAGCATCCTGGCCGATCTGCTGCCGGCTGGCGGCCCCGAGGACGTGCTGGACGCCTTCACCTCGTGGGTCGACTCCCGCGGCATCGCGCTCTACCCGGCGCAGGAGGAGGCGCTGCTCGAGCTGGCAGCAGGCAGCCATGTCGTGCTGTCCACCCCGACGGGCAGTGGCAAGAGCCTGGTAGCGGTCGGCGCGCACTTCGCGGCGCTGGCCGACGGACGCCGCAGCGTCTACACAGCGCCGATCAAGGCGTTGGTGAGCGAGAAGTTCTTTGCTCTGTGCGAGGTGTTCGGCGCCGAGCGGGTCGGCATGGCCACCGGTGACGCCAGCGTGAACCCCGATGCCCCGATCATCTGCTGCACCGCGGAGGTGCTGGCGAACCGGGCGTTGCGGCAGGGCGCCGGCAGCGACATCGGGCTCGTCGTCATGGACGAGTTCCACTTCTACGCCGACCCGGACCGCGGCTGGGCGTGGCAGGTGCCGCTGCTGGAGATGACCGGCACGCAGTTCTTGCTGATGAGCGCGACCCTCGGCGACACCCGGGCCCTGGCGGCCGACCTCGAGCGTCGTACCGGCCGTCCGACGGCTGTGGTCACCGCCGTCGAACGGCCCGTGCCGTTGCGCTTCGAGTACGTCCTGACCCCCGTCCACGAGACGATCACCGAGCTGCTCGAGACCCACCAGGCGCCCGTGTACGTCGTGCACACCACCCAGGAGTCGGCGGTAGAGCGGGCCCAGGCCCTGATGAGCACCAACATGTGCAGCAAGGCCGAGAAGGAGCAGATCGCCGAGCTGATCGGCGGTTTCCGCTTCACCACCAAGTTTGGCCAGACCCTGTCGCGGCTGGTACGGCACGGGATCGGCGTGCACCACGCCGGGATGCTGCCCAAGTACCGCCGGCTGGTCGAGCAGCTGGCGCAGGCCGGGCTGCTCAAGGTTATCTGCGGCACGGACACCCTCGGCGTCGGGATCAACGTGCCGATCCGCACCGTGCTGTTCACCCAGCTGAGCAAGTACGACGGGGTGCGCACTCGGCATCTGAAGGCGCGCGAGTTCCACCAGATCGCCGGACGGGCCGGGCGCGCTGGGTACGACGTCGCCGGCACCGTCGTGGTGCAGGCGCCCGACCACGTCATCGACAACGAGCGGGCGCTGGCCAAGGTCGGCGACGACCCGAAGAAGCGCCGGTCGGTACGCCGCAAGAGCGCGCCCGAGGGGTTCGTGTCCTGGGACGAGAAGACCTTTGCGCGCCTGGTTGCCGCGGAGCCGGAGACCCTGACCTCGAGCTTCCGGGTCAGCTCGGCGATGCTGCTCAACCTCATTGCCCGACCCGGCGATGCCTTCGCCTCCGCGCGTCGGCTGCTGCTCGACAATCACGAGCCCCGCATCCGGCAGCGAAGTCATGTGCGGCAGGCGATCTCGTCGTACAAGGCACTGGTGGCGGGGGGCGTCGTCGAGCGGCTCGACACTCCCGACGGGCAGGGCCGTACCGCCCGCCTCACCGTCGACCTGCAGGCCGACTTCGCCCTGGACCAGCCGCTGTCGACGTTCGCGTTGGCCGCCCTGGAGCTGCTCGACCGGACGGCCCCGACGTACGCGTTGGACGTCCTGTCGGTGCTCGAGGCCACCCTGGACGACCCACGCCAGGTGCTGTCGGCGCAGCGCAGGAAGGCCCGCGGTGAGGCCGTGCAGCAGATGAAGGCCGACGGGATCGAGTACGAGGAGCGGATGACGCTGCTGGAGGACGTCACCTACCCCCGGCCGCTCGAGGAGCTGCTGACCGCCGCGTACGAGCTCTACAGCCGCGGGCACCCGTGGGTCACGGACTACGAGCTGCGGCCCAAAGCGGTCGCCCGTGACCTGTGGGAGCAGGCGATGACCTTCAACGAGTACGTCGGGGTGTACGGCCTCGCCCGCGCCGAGGGGCTGGTGCTGCGCTATCTGGCGGACGCCTACAAGGCCCTGCGGCGCAGCGTGCCGGAGCAGGCGCGGACCGAGGAGCTCGAGGACGTCACGAGCTGGTTGGGCGAGCTGGTCCGCCAGGTGGACTCGAGCCTGCTCGATGAATGGGCGGAGCTCACCAGTGGCGCCGGCGTCGCCGTAGCCGCGCAGCCGCCGCCCGCGCTGACCCGCAACACCCGCGCCTTCCGCGTGCTCGTGCGCAATGCGATGTTCCGCCGGGTCGAGCTGGCCGCCCGCCGCAGTTGGGACACCCTCGCCGAGCTGGACCCCGGCGTGGACTGGGCCGGTTCGCTCAAGGGCTACTTCCTCGAGCACGAGGCGATCTCGACCGGGGCGGACGCCCGCGGTCCGGCGCTGCTGCAGATCACCGCGCACCGCGACCGCTGGGAGGTACGACAGGTGATCGACGACCCCGCCGGGGACCACGACTGGGGGATCCGGGCCGAGATCGACCTGGCAGCATCGGACGAGGCCGGCACCCCGGCGTTGACCGTGCACGCCGTCGAGCAGCTCGGGTCTGCTTGGCTGTCGGGGTGAGCGACACCCCCATGTACGACGCTCTGCTCGCCGACACCTTGGCTCAGGCCCAGGAGGCGGTCGACCGGGCGCAGAGCCGCGCCGGGCTGGCCGAGCGGTCCGCCGACCTGGCGGTGGCGCAGGCCCGGGCGCAGATCGCCGCGGCCACCGGGCTGCCGGAGGCCGTCGCGGCCCTGCATGGAGCCGGCGCCGATGGGTTGTGCAGCGGCTGCGGACTCCAGGCCCCTTGTCCGACGGCCCAACTCGTCAGCGGCGGCCTCGAGCTCGGCCAAGCCCAGGCGGTAGCCCGCGGGCAGTTGTCGGCGTACGCCGCCGACCGGGTCCACGCCCCCGCGACCGGTGGCGACCTGACTGGTGCCGACCTGACTGGTGCCGACCTGACTGGTGCCGACCTGACTGGAATCGACCTGACTGGTATCGACCTGACTGATATCGACCTGACTGGCGGCGCCTTGGACGGCCTGGACGAGCTGCCGTTGACGCCGTCGGAGCGGGCCCGGCAGCCGCGGCACTTCCTGTCCGGCTTCAGCTTGCCGCGCCGAGCGGGCCGCCCCCCTCAGCCGGCGCGATCCGAGCAGGCCGATCGCGCCGACGGGATGAGCGGCCGCGCTCCCGCCGTACCTCGGGTGGACGACCTGCTCGGCTCGTCCCCGGGAGTCGGTCGGTTCCTGGACCGCCTGCTGGGGCCGCCGCCGGACTAGCCCAGCACTAGCTCTTGAACCGCTCGGCGAGCGCAACGATCTCATCGGTCGTGGAGCTTGGTACGAGATAGCCTTCCCGGTGCTCGATCTCAGCGAGGTGTGCCGAGATGTCCTCGGCGGTGGGGGTGACGCCCTGTCCGGCGTACCAGCCCTGGCCCAGGCCCCAGAACACGCGGGCGTACCGGCCACCGGCGGCGGAGTAGGCACCGTGGGTAGTTGTGCAGGTCTCGCTCGCCAGGTAGGCCACCATCGGCGTCACCAGCTCGGGCGCGAGGTAGTCCGCGAAATCGCCGAGCAGCTCCTCGGTCATCCGCGTCTTGGCGACGGGCATGATCACGTTGGACAGGATCCCGGCGCGGGCGCCCTCGACGGCGATGGTGTTCGCCAGGCCGACCAGGCCCATCTTGGCGGCGGAGTAGTTGGTCTGGCCGAAGTTGCCAAAGGTCGCGTTGGAAGCCGTGAACACGAAGCGGCCGTAGCCGTGCTCCTTCATGATCGCAAAGGCCGGTTGCGAGACGTAGAAGGCGGCCTTGAGGTGCACGTCGATGACCGCGTCGAGGTCGTCCCAGGTCAGCTTGAGGAAGCTCTTGTCGCGCAGGAAGCCGGCATTGTTGATGACGACGTCGACCTTGCCAAAGGCGTCGACCGCGGTCTTAACGACGTTCGCGCCGCCGGCGGGGGTGCTCACGGAGTCGAAGTTCGGCACGGCGTCACCACCCTTGGCCTTGATCTCGGCGACGACCTTCGTGGCCGCGCTGTCATCGCCGCCGGTACCGTCGACGCTGCCGCCCAGGTCGTTCACGACGACCAGAGCGCCGCGGGCAGCGAGTTCCAGCGCGTACGTGCGACCGAGGCCGCCGCCGGCACCGGTCACGATCGCGACGCGACCATCGAAGCTGATGTCACTCACAGGGGGGCCTTTCGGGCAGACGAGGTGGTCGAACCGGATTCTGTCAAAGCCGTCCTGCCGCCGCGCGTCGGCCTCTCCAAGCGCAGGAGCGACTCGGCATCCTTCACGCGGGCCAGGCTGATCTTCCCGTGTTCTGCACTGCCGGGGCAGGACAGGCGGGTCCTGCCGTCGACCGGCAGACTGCGGACGTGCTTGCGGACGGGGACGGCTGGATGCGTTGCGCGGCCGGCCACAAGCACTGGGGCCGGTTCGGCGCCGCCGGGCTGCTGCTGGTTGCTCCCGGGCCCTCGGTGCTCCTGCAACACCGGGCTTCCTGGAGCCACCACGGCGACACCTGGGGCGTTCCTGGGGGTGCCCGTGCCAGCCGGGAGAGCGCCGTGGAGGCGGCTCTGCGCGAGGCGGCGGAGGAGACAGGGCTCGACGCAGCCGGTACTACGGTGCGCGCGGAGCTCTTGGACGACCACGGAGGGTGGAGCTACACGACCGTGCTGGCGTCGGCCCCGGTCCAACTGTCGGTGCATGCGCTGGACCGGGAAAGCACCGATGTGCGCTGGGTGGAGGTCGACGCCGTCGAGGTGCTGACCCTGCACCCGGGCTTCGCGGCGACCTGGCCCGAGCTGCGCTCATGGATCAGCTGAGCAGCGGTGCCGGCTGCCGCTGCCGTTGACGCTGCAGAAGCCAGGGCCACCGGGCCAGGCCCGTCGCGAGGCTCAGCACATGGCCGACCGACGTGAGATCGTGGTCACCGACCACCGGGACGAGCACGACGGCCCCGGCGAGCAGGGCGGCTAACCGCCGTACGGGGACGGGCAGCAGTACCAGCGCGGCGCCGACGGCGGCGTACATGCCATAGCTGACACCCACGTCCAGCCGGTGGGCGGCGCTCTGCGGAAGGGCGTGCAGGTGGACGCCGATCGCGATCGGCAGCTCGGTCAGCAGCGTTGCCAGCACGTGGCCGGTGAGAAAGACCAGTGCCGTCGCGCGCCGTCCGAAGCGTAGCTCCAGCGAGCCCAGCGTCACGGCGAGTACCAACGCATAGGGCAGCCAGACTGCGCCGGGCAGCAGCAGTGCCGACCCGACCAGCACCCGTGCCGGGGTCGTCGTGAGATGCGCAGCATCGGTGCTCATCGCGCGCAGCAGCGTCGAGGCCCGCTGGTCACCGAGCAGCCGGAGAAGCACGGTCGAGCTCAGCAGCACGCCGAGGTAGACCCACGTCAGCGGCGTACGACGCGGGTGCACCAGCACGCGCAGGCCTTCACGGGTCACGGTCACGGGATTTCGGCTACCGGGTCATGGGTCACGGGTCACGGGTCACGGGTCACCCACGCGGAGGCGAGCGGGTCGGTCACACGGCAGTCTGCTCGATCGTGTCTGGGCGCGCTTCTGGGAGCCACCCGCCCCGCTCGGCCGCGACCCAGCTGTGCTCTGGCGCGATGGGGGTCGGGTTGCGCTTCGGTGCCGGCGCCCGGCTGGGGCGGTTCCCGACCCTGGACGCCCGCCGGGGTGCCCGCCGGTTGTCCGCGCGGGTAGTCGGGCGCAAGGTGGAGCTTGGCGCGGGAGAACCTGGCTTCAGGGCAGCTGCTCGAGCAGCCCCTGAAAGGACGACGCACGCGACGCCAGCGATCGCAGCCCGGACTCGCTGTCCTGCAGGACGACGGTGAACGGTTGCGGATCCTCACGCAGGTCCCGCTCATACACGGGGTGCCGCCAGTTCTCCTTCGCACGAATAAGGATGTGGCCGAACATCTCCAGGTCCGCGTCCGAGGCGGCGCCGAGGAGCTGGCTAGCGTTCGAGATGCCGACCACGAGGCCCCGCTCATCTAGCCAGTCGAGGTCTTCGAGGCAGTCTGAGAGGGCGTCCCACACCCGGCCGTAGTACTGGGGGAACTGGAGTCCGGAGGCACACTCCTTGTGCAGTCCCTTCTTGTCTCGCATCCGCTCAGCACGGAGCAGCCGCGCCGCTGTCCCCTCGGGAACGGCATCGATCTGGTCGAGCACGTCCTTGAGCTCGGTCTCGGACCTTGTCCAAGCGACGAGCCAGTGATCTGGGTCCAGTGCGTTCCAGTCCGTTCGCGTCATCGAACCCTCCGGAAGCCCTTCATGTAGTGGCTATCGGTGAAGAAGACCGAACCGCTTCGCCCGTCAACCAGCAGCCGCTGTTGGTTTCGCGGAATGCCCTTCACACCAGGGGCCGCTTTTACCTTGGCATGCAGGTCGTACTCGCGGTACTCCCCGTCCGGCAGCACGCTGGTGTTGTTCTCGTAGACCTTGCCGCCCTTGTACCCGGGGGGTGGGGCGCCGTTGTGCTGGGCGAGGTGGTCGAGCAGCGCGGGGACAGACGCGGGCACGCGTTCCGGCGGCCACGGCCCGAAGGCCATCCCGGCGCGTCGCTCCGCCCGTACGTGCAGGCGGGAAAAGGCCGCTCCGCCCGTGGTGGCGATCACCACCGTTCCGCCGACTTCGAGCGGGTCGACGTCGCCGCCCATCGCGACCTGCGTCGCGGCGTCGCCAGCGCCCCAGCCGAGCCCGGTGCCCAGCTTGGGCAGCAACCACCTTGCCACGGGATCGGCTACCTGCTTGCCGAAAAGCTGCTCGCTCGCGCCGGCCATCCGTCCGCCGTAGTGACCGGACACCACCCCGACCGCGGCGTCACCGATCAGCGCGCCGATGTCGAGGTGGCCGGTGTCGCGAACCTGCCCGTACGCCTCCACGTCGGTGAACAACGCCGTTTGCACGACTTGTGGCCGCAGGAACGTCGCGACCGCACGGACCGCCCGCAACGCGCGTACGGCGGCGGTAAGGGCCTCGGCAGCATCGGCGGCGGCCCCGGCGGCTGCAGCGGCGGCGGCGGCGGTCGCGGCAACCTCACCCTCGACGATGGCGGCGTCGGCAGCGGCAGCGGCTGGGGCTGCGGCGCCGACCGTGACCACGACGACGGTGGTGGTGACGACCACGACCGCGGCGACGGTCAAGATCTTGCCCCAGGACCAGCTGTGCTGCGCCTTGGCCTTGGCCAGGGCGTGCGCGTAGCGGTCGAGCTGTTCCGCCGCCTCGCGCAGGGTGCGGGCGACCAACCGGGTCTTGCCGTCGAGGTCGTCGAGCGGGTGACAGCTCGCGCTCGCGGAGCTGCCCGTCCACTGCCGGTGCGTGTCCTCCAGCACGGCGTGGCCCAGCCGCTGTGCTGTCTCGACCTCGTCGGCGGCATGCCGCAGTGCGTCGGCGACCTGGCGCGCCGCTGCACAGTTGTCCCGTGGGACGACCGGCACCGCGAACGTCCGGGCCGGTGCGAGCTCCGGGCCGGGTGGCGCTAACACGGCGCGCTCATCGAAACAGCGCCCGGTCAAGTTGCAGGTAGCACGAGGCGACCGCCGTGAGTCCGGTCTGGACCTGCTGGTGGTCCGAGGCCAGTGCCCTCAGGGCCTGCTCGGCCGAGCGCCCCAGAGCAGCAACTTCGGCATCGAGCGCGCCCTGGCAGTTCGACACCTGCCCGGACAACTCCTGCGCCGCGAGGGCGACGCGGCGTACGACCGCGCCGTACGCCTCGGCACCGAAGGCCAGGACGTCGGGCTGCACACGGATGTCGGTCACCGGGCCAGGATGGCAAGGATCGGCTGGGCATGTCGGCGGCTGTCCACAGGCCGGCCACGGCAGGGTCGGCTGTGCATGTCGCGGGCCGTCCACAGGCCACGGCGGATAGCGTCATGAACAACAGCAGGAGGCCCGCGTGGCACGCCGAACGGCGCAGCAGCTGCTCGAGACCGCGCTCGGCGGTGTGCCGGGCGCTCAGCCGCGCCAGAGCCAGCGGGACATGGTCGCGGCCGTCGAACGGGCGCTGCGCACGCGCGAGCATCTGCTCGTCCAGGCCGGGACCGGGACGGGCAAGTCGCTCGGCTACCTCGTGCCGGCACTCGCCAGCGGCAAGAAGGTCATCGTGGCGACGGCCACGAAAGCGTTGCAGGCGCAGCTGGTCGACAAGGACCTGCCGCGGCTGGTGGCCGCGCTCGAACCGGTGCTGGGCCGCCGGCCGACGTACGCGCTGGCCAAAGGTCGTGGGAACTACGTCTGCCTGCAGCAGCTGCGCGACGGACCCGGTGCCCACGACGACGAGCAGGACGAACTTTTCGAGGGGCCGTCGAGCACCCTCGGCCGGCAGGTCCTCGCTCTGCGCGAGTGGGCGGGAACGACCGACACCGGTGACCGCGACGAGGTGGCTTTCCCCATCGGCGACCGGGCCTGGCGGCAGGTCTCGGTGAGCGCACGCGAGTGCCTGGGCAGCAGGTGCCCCGACCGCGTGGACTGCTTCAGCGAGCAGGCCCGTGAGCTGGCGAAGCAGGCCGACATCGTGGTCGCGAACCACACCATGCTCGCCCTGGACGTCTTCACCGGGGTGCAGATCCTGCCGGAGTACGACGCCGTGGTGCTCGACGAGGCGCACGAGTTCGTGTCCTCGGCGACCGATGCGCTGTCCCATGAGCTGAACGCCCCCGCCGTACGACGGGCGGGCGCGGCGGCTCGGGAGTTCGTGGCGCCGGTGATGCAGGAGCGGCTGGAGGACACCTACGCCGTGCTCGACGGAGCCCTCGACGGCGTCGAGCCGGGCTGGATCCGCGAGCTGCCCGCCGGCCTGGCTGAGGTGCTCGGCGTCGTCGCCCAAGTCTGTGGCGCCGCTGCTGCGGAGGTCGGCCGGTCGCAGGAGGGCGCGCCGGAGCTCGAACAGGCCAGGCGGGAACGGGCGAAGGCCGCGCTGCAGGAGGTCGCGGAAGCGGCCACCGAGTTGCGGGCGCCCGCGGTATCCAGTGCGCTGTACGCCACGGTGGACCGGACGCTGAGGGTCTCGCCGCTCGCCGTGGGCGGGGAGCTGGCGAGCCGGCTGTTCGGCGAGCACACCGTCATCGCGACCAGCGCGACCCTGACCCTGGGTGGGTCGTTCCGGCACGCCGCGACGCAGCTCGGGCTGCGCTGGCTCGGCGGCTCGCCCGTCGGGGACGGCCCGGCGCACGACCCTCGCGAGGTGCAGGCGATCAAGGAGGTGCTCGCCGACGACGAGCCGGTCCGCCGGTGGAAGCACCTCGACGTCGGGAGCCCGTTCGACTACGCCCGGCAGGGGCAGCTGTGGATCGCCGGCGACCTGCCCGACCCGGGGCGGCTGCCCGTGGCCTGGGCGAAGGAAGTCGATGAGCTGCTGGCCGAGCTGGTTCAGGCAGCGGGCGGTCGTACTCTTGCGTTGTTCTCCTCCACGGCCGCCGCAGCCCGCGCCGCCGCCGCCGTGCGGACGAGCACCGACCTACCGGTCCTGCTGCAGGGTGAGGACAGCGCAGGCGCGCTGCAGCACCGCTTCGCCTCCGACGCGCGCACCTGCCTGTTCGGCACCCGCTCGTTCTGGCAGGGCGTGGACGTGCCGGGCAGCGCCTGCCAGCTGGTGGTTGTGGACCGCATCCCCTTCCCACACATCGACGACCCGCTGCAGAAGGCCAGGCTCGCGGCTGCCGGCGACAGCGGCTTTCGCGACGTGACTCTGCCGCCGGCTGCTGTGCTGCTCGCCCAAGGCGCTGGGCGGCTCATCCGCTCGACCAGCGACCGCGGCGTCGTCGTCGTACTCGACCCGCGCCTTGCCACCGCCCGCTACGGCGGCCTGCTGCTCACGACGCTGCCGGCGTTCTATCTAGCCCGCAGCAAGGAGCGGGTGCTGACCTCACTGCGCGCGATCGATGAGCAGGCCGCGCCGCTGGACGCGGTGGGGCCGCCGCCGTCGCAGCGTCGCAGAGCAGTCCGGGCCTGACGTCGGCAGGAGATCCTCGCCGGACGCAGAACAGGGCTGCAACACAAGGAGCCCACATTGCGCCGGTCCGTCCTGGCTCTCACCGCCGTCAGTGCCCTGCTGTGCAGCACCGCTGCTGTCGCAGCGACGAGCGCTCCGCCGTACCTGCGGGACGACTTCTCGAAGGGGCAGACCTTCTCGATCCTGCCGCCAGGGGAGCACGGGCTCTACAACGTCGGCGACCTCGCGACGTTCAAGGCGACGGGCGCGCGGCCGATCGGCGCCAGCGACCAGTTCAGCAAGTACGAGAACCTCATCTACGGCGCGCCCACACTCACCGACGCGAAGCTGGGGAGCTTCTACGAGTCGGAGTCGTTCGGCGTGAAGCCCGGTGAGCTCACCCGCATCGAGGTGCCCAGCCCGAGCGTTCCGGTCAAGATCTACCGCGACAAGAGCGACGTCCCGCACATCTACGGCGTCACCGACGAGGCCACCGAGTACGGCGCGGGTTACGCCGGGGCGGAGGACCGGCTGTTCCTCATGGATGTCCTGCGCCACTACGGCGAGGGCACGACCTCGGCGTTCCTCGGCCCCTCCTGCAGCGACGAGCAGATGGACCACGACCAGCTGCTGCTGACCGGCTACAGCGACGCCGAGCTGCAGCACCAATTCGACCAGCTCTCCACCCTGTACGGCCCGCAGGGCAAGCGCTTCCAGCAGCTGTTCACCAGCTACGTCGACGGCATCAATGCCTACGTCGCCGCGACGCAGACCGACCCCAACAAGCTCCCCGGCGACTACGCGGTCGCCGGCAGCCCGCCGCAGCCGTGGACCGTCAAGGACATCATTGCGATCGCCGGCCTGGTCGGCGGCATCTTCGGCAAGGGTGGCGGCAACGAGCTGGCGAACGCCAAGCTCCTGCAGTACCTCACTGGGCAGATCGGCGCCGCGCAGGCGCAGCCGACGCTGACCGCGTTCCGGTCCCGAAACGACCCGCTGGCCACGACCACCATCAAGGACAAGGCCTTCCCGTACGACATCCCGGGGCATGTCGACCCGACGACGCGCGCCCTCCCGGACGCCGGCAAACCGCTTACCGGCGGACCGACGGCGACGACCACCGGTTGCGACGCGACCCCGCCGAACATCCCGGCGTTGAAGGCTGTCTCGTCGCTGCTGGCCTTCCCGAAAATGTTCAGCAACGCGCTGGTCGTCGGTGCCAAGCACTCCACGAGCGGCCACCCGGTCGCGGTCTTCGGCCCGCAGGTCGCCTACTTCACCCCGCAGATCCTCATGCAGGAAGAGCTGCACGGGCCCGACCTGGTCGCCGAGGGCTCCTCGTTCGCCGGCACCAACGGCATCGTCGAGCTGGGCCGTGGCGAGGACTACGCCTGGTCGGCCACCAGCGCCGGGACGGACAACGTCGACCAGCGACTCGAGCGGCTGTGCAACCCCACGGGTGGCCCGGTCGCTGCCGAGCAGAAGGACTACCTGTTCAACGGTAGCTGCCTGCCGATGAAGCACGAGACCTTCTCCGAGACAGCCGTGACCAAGCCCGGCGGCCCGGGCCCACCCGTGGTCCTCAACCACGAGCTGTACTACACCGTGCACGGCCCGGTGTCGGGCTGGACGACCAGCGGAGGCAACCCCGTCGCGGTCAGCTCGCAGCGTTCGACGTACGCGCACGAGCTCGACTCGGGCATCGGCTTCCTGGCCTGGAACACGCCCTCGCTGACCCATGACGCAACGAGCTGGATGAAGGGCGCGAGCGAGATCTCCTACACCTTCAACTGGTTCTACGTCGATGATCGCGACATCGCCTACTACGTCTCGGGCGCCGACCCGGTGCGGCCCAGCAACGTCGACCCCGACTACCCGACCTGGGGTGACGGGACCGCTGAGTGGCAGGGCTTTCTCGCCTCGGACCGCCATCCGCACGAGATCAACCCCCCGTCCGGGGTCTTCACCTCGTGGAACAACAAGCCGGCCCCGGGCTTCAGCGCGCACGACTCGCAGTACGCGTACGGCGCGGTCTACCGCTCGCTGTCGCTGGACGAGGCCATCGCCCAGCAATTCGCGGCCCACGGCGGCCGGATCACCCGAGCGAACCTGGTGCAGGCGATGTCGACGGCCAGCACCGTCGACCTGTCCGGCCGCCGGGTCGTGCCCGAGCTGCTGCCCTACCTCGCGAAAGTGCCGCTCGACGCCACGGGCAGGCAGATGGTCGTCCGGCTGCAGGCATGGGTCGCCAATGGGGCTCACCGGATCAAGCCCAGCCACACCGCTACCCAGTACACCGACCAGGACGCCGTCGCGATCATGGACGAGCTCTACCCGCGGCTCATACGCGCGCTGTTCGACCCGCTATTCGCCAAGGGCGGGCTCTACACCCAGGACGGCCTCGACTACGGCTACCAGGTCGTGCCGCAGGAGTTCGCCAACACCCCGCACGGTATTGGGGGGACGAAGTTCGGCAGCGCGTACGACGGTGGTTGGGAGAGCTACCTGCTGACCGTGCTGCGCCAGCTAAACAACACGCCCGTCGCCGACGCCTTCCCTACTCCAGTGGTCTCCAGGCTGTGCAGTACGGGCCCGTCATCCTGCCCGACGACGATCGCCAAGGCGTTCCAGGACACCGCTGCCGCCCTCACGGCCGCCAACGGCACGGCGACCGTAGCGGACTGGAGGGCGACCACCGCCAGCAAGACTGCCAGCAAGAACGCAAATGCAAACGTGACGCTGCCGGCATACGACTCGATTCATTACGCCGCAGTCGGTGTCGCGGATCAGCCCGAGACGGACTGGCAGAACCGGCCGACTTTCCAGCAGGTGGCGACGTTCCCGGCGCACCGTCCACGGACGACCGGAACCCAGGCCGGCGGAGTCCAGGCGATCAGTCCCGGCCCGGGGCTCACCCCATCCCAGCCCTTCGGTCCATCGCAGGCGACCAGCGCCGCTCGAGCCCCTACGACGAGCGGCAGCACCCTGCCGGCCACCGGACCGGGTACGACGCTGCCGGTGCTGGCCCTCGTCATCATCGGGACCGTCGCCGTGCTGCGCCGACTCCGCCGGACCTGATCCGTTGGGCTCGGACCGGGGTCTTCTACCCTGCGCCGATGACTCGGGTGCACCTGCGGGCGCTGCGTGGTGATGACCTGCCGAAGCTGCTCGCGGGCTCGACGGCCGATGACCCGTTCCAGTTCTTCGGCTTCACAGCCACCAACGCCCTTGAGCGGCGCTTTGCTGCGGACGGCTTGATCAGTGACGACGCCGGCCATCTCGTCGTGGAGGAGGCCGACGGCCTGGTGGTGGGCAGCGTGGGATGGTTCGCGGTGCAGCATGGCCCGTCCAGCACGGCGCGTGCCCTTAACATCGGGATCACGCTGCTCGCAGAACACCGCGGCCGCGGGCTGGGTAGCGCCGCCCAGGCGAGCTTCGCTGAGTATTTGTTCGCGAACACACTTGTGGAGCGGCTGGAGGCCGGCACCGACGTCGAGAACGTCGCCGAGCAGCGCGCACTGGAGAACGCAGGCTTTGCGCGTGAAGGCGTCGCCCGGCACGCTCAGTTCCGTGCCGGGCACTGGCACGACCTCGTCGTGTTCAGCCGACTGCGCGGCGACCGGCCTGCGAGCCAGCAATCGGGAGCGCTCGACAGCCCGACGACGACTACGCAGGGCGCCGCTCGGCGGTGAGTTCACCAGGGTTGTCGCCGGTGTTCACCGTTGAGCTCGGCTCGATGAGCAGGACCTCGGCGCCCTCGGAGGACACCGGCTGGTGCGGCACGCCCCTGGGTACGACGTAGAGCTGTCCCGGCCCGAGCTGCACGTCATCGGTGTCCAGCCGGATCGTGAGCGACCCAGACAGAACGAGGAAGAACTCGTCGGTATCGGGGTGGCTGTGCCGGGTGAACTCGCCCTTGGTCTTGACCACGCGGACGTCGTAATCGTTCAGCAGCGCCACCGTGCGCGGCGACCACGGCTCCTCGAACGTCCTCAGCACTTCCGCGACGTCGACGGCTGCGCTCATGTCCGCAGCCTGCCTCACCGGGGCGAGCCTCGTCGAGCCGTGATGCGGCACGCCCATCTTGCAATGCGGTGCAAAGGGTGCCGCGTCGTCATCGGCGCGGGTTCTGGACCCGCCGGGCCGGACCGGCAGGGGATCGGCCACGATGGGCAGGTGGACCTTGCGACCGTGCTCGGCGACGCCGCCGGCTCCCTGCTCGTCGATCGGGACGGCGGTGTCGTCACGATCGTGCTGCACCGACCGGGCCGCCACAATGCCATCAACCTGGTCATGTGGCAGGCATTGGCCCGGCTCATGCCGGCCCTCGCGGCGGACGACAGCGTGGACGTCGTGGTCTTCCGCGGCCCGCCTGGTGGCCCCTTCTCGGCGGGCGCCGACATCAGCGAATTCACCTCGCTGCGCAGCACGCCGGACAGTGCGGCGGCGTACGGCGAGGCAGTGCTGGCGGGCGAGGGCGCGGTGACGGCGTTCCCCAGGCCGACGGTCGCGCTTATCGAGGGCTTCGCGATCGGCGGCGGCAGCCAGATCGCCCTGGCCTGCGATCTGCGGATCTGCGAGCCCGCCAGCCGGTTCGGCATCACGCCCGCCAAGCTTGGCATCGTGTACGGCCTGGCCAGCACGGCCCGGCTGGTCGACCAGGTCGGGCGCGCATGGGCGTCGTACCTGCTGTTCACCGGGGAGCTCATCAACGCGGGCACTGCACTGCGTACCGGGCTCGTGCACGAGATCGTCGAAGCAGCGGCACTCGAGCAGCGGGTCACCGAGCTGACCGCGACCCTGTCCAGTCGGGCCCGGGTCAGCCTCACCGGGGCCAAAGCGCTGCTCGAGCGGGTGTCCGCCGGTCGGCTGGAGGAGGATGACGAGGTGCGTGCGATCTACGCCGAAAGCCTGCACAGCCCGGAGTACACCGAAGGCGTCGCGGCGTTCCTGGCCAAGCGGGCGCCGCAGTTCAGCGAGGTCCGGGCCCGGTCATGACCGCGCCGCTTCCCCCACCGCCGCATCCGTCCCCGCCCCCGTTGCCCCCACTGCCCCTCCCGCCCGGCAGCACCGTCAACGTCCAGGAGCGAGGCGAGTTCTTCGTCCGCGACACCGGGGGCGCCGGGCCGGTCGTCCTGCTGCTGCACGGCTGGATGTTCCCTAGCGACCTGAACTGGCTGCGGCAGTACGCCCCGCTCGCGCAGGCGGGCTACCGGGTGCTCGCCATGGATCTGCGCGGTCACGGACGGGGCCTGCGCTCGTCCTCGCCGTTTCGCCTCACCGACTGCGCGGATGACGCAGCCGCAGTGCTTGGGGCCTTGGGCGTGGACTCCGCGCCGGTCGTCGGCTACTCCATGGGTGGGCCCGTCGCCCAGCTGATGGCTGTGCGGCACCCCGGAACCGTGGCCGGCGTCGTGCTGTGCGCGACCGCCATGGACTGGCACGACCGTCGGCAGCGCGCGGTCTGGCGCACGATGAGCCTGCTGCGCCTGGGCATGGGCCTGGCGCCGCGCCGCTGGTGGACCGCGACGGTACGCCTGGGCGGGGGAGCCACCGACCCGAGCGCCGCCTGGGTGGTGGCCGAGCTCTCCCGCGGCAGCGCCGTCGATCTCGCCGAGGCCGGCCGCGAGCTGGGACGCTTCGACAGCTCGGCGTGGGTCGGGTCGATCCCGGCGCCCGTCGCGGTCGTCGTCACCCGCCGCGACCGTCTCGTTCCCCCGGCCAAGCAGTACGCGCTCGCGACCGCGGCCGATGCCAGCGTCCATGGTGTGGACGCCGACCATGACGCCTGCTCCGCCTCGCCGGCGTTCACCCAGGTGCTGCTCGCGGCTCTGGACACGCTCGGCCGTCACGCGCTCGCCACCGGCTGAGCACAAGCGAACGATGCTGCCCCACCTGGCAAGCCCTAACGAAACAGCCCCGGCGGGGGAGTGGGCGCCACCGGTGGTTCGGCGTCGGTCGCCGGTCTCGTGCCGGCGGCGAAGTCCACCAGGTCGGTACCGGCAACGACACGGGCCCGGCCCATGGCGCCGGCGGTCCAGCGCCTCAGCAGCTCCAGCTCCGGCGGAAGCTGTGATCCGGCGAGCACCACGTTGCCGAACCGACGGCCCCGCAGGACGCCAGGCTCCCCGAGCAACACCACGTCGGAGAACACCGCCTGCATCGTGGCGACTTGCTGCCGCAGGTAGCCCAGCGCCCCGCTGTCGGCCAGGTTGACGACGTAGGTCCCGGTCGGCTTCAGCAGGCCGGCGACCTGCCGTACGTGCTCGATGGTCGCCATGTGCGACGGCACCTGCGCGCCGACGAACACGTCGCCGACAACGACGTCGCTGGCGGCGGGCTGGAGGTGCGACAGGGCCGCGCGCCCGTCACCGACCCGCAAGCGGAACCCGTCGGTGCCGAACTGAGCTCGGATCACCTCGGCGAGCAGGTCGTCGGCCTCGACCACGATCTGGGTGGAGCCCGGCCGGCGGGCCGCGACCCAGCGGGCCAGGGTGCAGGCGCCCCCACCGAGGTGCACGACCGATAGCGGCAGGCCGGGCCGCGAGCCCGCGTCCACGACGTCGGCCAGCAGCCGCACGTAGTCGAACTCCAGGTGCTCGGGGTCGGCCAGGTCGAGGTAGGACTGCGGCGTGGAGTCCACGAGCAGCATCCAGCCGGCCGGCCGGTCCAGGTCCCGTACCAATTCGGCCGTGCCGAAGCGGACCGGCCAGGTGCCTCCCTTCGGGCTCGGGACGCGCCGGGGACTTTGGTGTTGCGGCATCAGCTGATCTCGCCGTACCGCCCGTCGGTGCGCAGGTCGGCGATGTCCTTGCAGGTGTCGCAGACCGGAAGGGACTTCGGGTCTTTGCTCGGGACGAACACGTGCCCGCAGAGCGCCTCGACGGGGGTACCCATGATGTAGGCCTCGGTGACCTTGGCCGGGTCCTTGATGATGTGCTTGACCGAGTCCGGGTCCTGCAGCGGACGCTGCTCCGTCGCCTCCTCGACGATCGTGCCGGTTCCGATGGTGGGTGTCGTCATACCGCCCAGCATCCCACCCCGGTTCGGTACGGCCGGTCGGCGATCGGCCGCTGCCCGCATCGCGCACCGGAGCGGACCGAGGACTATCATGGCGAGCGTGCCGGCCCCGACATGGCCCCCGGTCCCAAAGAAGTCGCTACGAGCGACACGCCGCCGTGAGGCGACCTGACGGGTCGGTACGACGACCGTCCCGGGCTTCCCGGGGCGGTCGCTCAACGTCGTCGCGGGAAGCGCTGACGGCCCAACCCGCACCACGAGCTGCCGGAGGAGTAAGCCATGCCCGACGTGCCGGAGCCCGCGCGCCGCCCACGGCTACGCCTGCTCCCTCCCGTGGTCGCCGACGTCCTGGCCCGTCCGGTCGAGGGAGGGGACGAGGCAGCGCTGCTGGCCCGGCTCGAACAGGCCCTGGCTGCCCTACCGGCGGACGAGCGGACCGCGGTGGTCTCGGCGTTCGGCTACGCGGGCGGGGCGGTTGGCGCTGCAGTCGAGCTCGGCGTGGAGGTCGAGGACGCCGACGCCATCACGCGCAACGGGCTGCAGCTGCTGCGCGCGGCCCTGGACGACCTGGACGCCCACGGCGCCCCCCGGGGCTGACCGCTCAGGAACCTTCCGCCGCGCTGGCCGCATCCCGCTGCGGGTAGACGACCTCGGTGAGGAACAGCTGGAAGGCTGCGGCGACCGGTACGGCGACCAGTGCGCCGACGATCCCGAGCAGGGAGCCGCCGATGAGCACCGCGATGATGGTGACCGCGGGACTGACGTCCACGGTCCGACGGAGTACTCGGGGGTTCAGGACGTAGTCGGCGAAGATCCGGTAGACGACGTGGTAGATCGCGGCAATCGCCGCCGCCGTACCGGAGACCGTGGCGAGGGCGACCAGGACGACGATGACGCCAGCGATCGACCCGCCGATGAGGGGCACGAGGTCCAGCAGGCCGACCAGGACCGAGAGCACCAGCGCGTAGGGCACGTGCAGGATCAGCAGGAGGATGTAGTTGCCAAGCAGGGCCACGATCGAGGTGAACAGCTTGCCCAGGACGTACCCACCGACCCGGGACACGACCTCGTCCCCGAGCAGCCCGACCCGAGGCCGGCGGTGCCGCGGGAACAGTCGGTAGAAGGCGGCCTTGATCTGCGCGAGGTCAGCCAGGAAGTAGATGACGAGCACCAGCACGATGATGGTCTCGAAGGTGGCGCTGACCAGCACCGTCCCGGCGTGCAGCAGGCCGCCAGCGGCGTCGACAGCGCCTCCGGACGCCTGCTGCTTGACCCGCTCGGTGATGTGGAACTGCAGGTTCAGTCGGCCGAGCAGGCTGTTGCTGTCGTTGAGCTGCTTGACGTAGTCCGGGGCCTTCTTGACCAGCTGCGTGGCCTCCGCGGTGATCGGCGGCACGGCCGCGGCGACGAAGCCGGCCACGGCGCCGAGCGCGAGCACTGCGATGGTCGCCACCGCGAAGGCGCGCCGCAGGCCGCGGCGCACCAGGAAGCCCACGGCGGGGTCGAGCCCGATGGCGATGAACGCCGACACCAGGACCAGGAGCAGCTCGTGCTCGACCGTGAGCAAGGCCTGGCCCAGCGCGATTGCCAACAGCGCCCCGACGGTGAAGCTGAAGCCGTGCCGCAACGGTGAGCGCCGGCCCATCGGGCGCCCGGGCAGCCCGAAGGGCCGCTCCTCGCTGGCCTGCGCGGCGACCTTGCGGGCGTCCTGGTCCAGCAGGAGCGCGTCGGTCTTGACGGCGACAGCGACAGCTTCCTGCTCGGCGAGCCGGGCCTGCTCGACCGCCTCGCCGGCGTGTGCCTCGGCGCGCTGCGCCCGCTGTTCGTCTGCCCCGCTGCCCGTGACGACCGCCGTCTGCTGGGCAGCGTCAGCGGCCGCGAGGGCGCCCCAGGCGTCGTCGTCGGCCTCCCGGGCCAGCCCGACGACCTTGTCCAGCTCCTGCTCGGCCTCGCGTCCGGCCCGGCCGGGCTGGTCGGGTCGGTCGGCAGCCACGCCAGGACGGTACTGGACCGCCCCGACGTTCCGGCCGGAGCCGTGAGCGGCGGGAGTCGCTGCCGGCGGGCTGTGCACAACCAGGGCGGAGGCCCGCGGCGACCTAGCCTGACGGGATGCGGCGTACGGCGTGGCTCCTCGGCGTGCTCGCCCTGGCTACCTGCACCTCAGCAGCGTGCACGTCGGCGACCCCGCGGTCGGTCACCGCGCGCTCGGCTTCCCCGCTGGTGCACCTGGTCGGGCCATCAAGGTGCAGCGCGCCGGGGGATCGCCCCGACCCCGTGTGCACCCCGGGCGACGTCGACCCGCGTGTCACCCAGGACTCGATCGCCTCGACCATCTGCCGTCGGGGGTACTCCTCCTCGGTCCGGCCGCCCGAGGCTGTGACGCATGAGATCAAGGTGCGCCTGGTCGCGGCGTACGGTCTGTCGGGCACGCCGTTCGCCCGCCTGGAACTGGACCATCTGGTGCCGCTGTCGCTCGGGGGGGCCAGCGACGAGCGCAACCTGTGGCCCGAGCCGCGCGGCGGACCGTCCGGGGCGGAGGCCAAGGACGTCGTCGAGGTACGCCTGCATGACCAGGTGTGCAGCGGCGCGGTGGAGCTGCGCGTCGCCCAGCAAGCCATCGCCCGGGACTGGCGCACCGCCCCTTGAACACTGCGCCCGGTAGCGTGCGCCGGCCGCCACCTGTCTTGTCCCGTACGAGCTTGTCTTCTCCCGTCTCACCTTGCGCCCGACTTGTCCCCGTCTGCCGCCCCTCGCCCGGGCACCGGAGCAGACAGGTTCATGCGGGAGCAGACAGGCTCGCCACCAGCGTTCCCCGGGCCGGCCGTACGAGGCAACTCGCTACTCCCGGTCCTGACCGGACGGCTCCACCAGCGGCGAGCCCTGCCGGGTCAAGGCGACGACCCCGGCCACGGCCAGCACGGTGCCGACCACTGCCCCGAGCAGCGCCAGGCCCGAGCTGGGCAGCCGCTCGTGCAGCACGACCACCGCGAGCACCACGGCGACCACCGGTTCCACCACGGACAGCGCAGCGAGGGGTCCGCCGATCCCGCCGGTCTGGAACGCCGCCTGGCTCAGCGCCAAACCGGCGAGCCCAACGGCGACCGCGGCGTAGGGCGCCACCGAGGCGAGCAGTGCCGGCAGGTCGCCCACCCGCTCGGCGCAGACCGCAAGCAGCACGGAGCCGGCGCCGATGACGATCCCGGCAGCGCTTCCGGCCGCCGCCCCGGACCAGCGCGGGACCCGGCGGGCCAGCAGCAGCAGGCACCCGGTGAGCGCCGCCAGCACGAGCCCGGCGAGCAGGGCGGTCACCCGCGAGGGCGGGATGCCACGGGGGGTCGTGGCGGTGGCGGGGGCGAGCAGCGCCAGTCCGGTCGTGCACAGGGCGAGCCCGACCCACTCGCGCCGGTGCAGCCGGCGTACGGCGTACAGGGCCGACAGCAGCACCGCGACCGGCAGTCCGGCGACCAGGACGGGCTGGACGAGGGCGACGGCGCCGTACCGCAGCGCTGCGCCCTGGAGCACCACGGCGAGGATGTCCGCGGCGCCACCGAGCAGCCATTGCGGGCGCCGGGCGAGTGAGCCGAGCAGACCGGGGTTGAACGCCGAGCGCTGGGCGACCTGTCCGGCCTGCGCGTGCTGCAGCGCCGAGGCCAGCCCGAAACTGGTGGCGCTGGCCAGCGCCAGACAGGCCGCGCCCAGGGTCTGCGTCGCGGTCACGGGTGCAGGCCGTGCGCTCCCAGCGGACCGAGCTCCAGTCCCCGCCCCCGGCACCAGTCCACGAGCCCGGGCAGGGCGCCGTACGCCGACCGCCAGGAGCCCGGCGCACTGGTGCAGTCGCTGTCGTGCAGCAGGACCGTGCCACCGTCCACGGTTCCCGACACGACCGAGGCGAGCACCGAGGCGGGGGTGGCGTGCGCCGTCCAGTCCTTGCCCCAGGCCGTCCAGAGCACCGGGTGCAGCCCGAGACGGCCCGCGGCAGCCAGGTCCGCCGCGGTAAGTGCGCCGTACGGCGGCCGGAAGTACGTCGGTCTGGTTCCGGTCTGCGCCTCGAGCAGGGCTGCGGTGCGCTCGAGCTGCTCCGTCGTACGCCGGCCTGGGGTGTTGCGCAGGTGGTTGCGGTGGTCCCAGGAGTGGACCGCCACCTCGTGGCCGGCATCGACGATCCGGCGCGCCAGGTCGGGAAAGCGCTCGGCCATCTCGCCGAGTACGAAGAACGTGGCCCGCACGTCCAGCTCGGCGAGGCGGTCCAGGAACAGCGGGGTGCTCGCCGCATCCGGCCCGTCGTCGAAGGTCAGCGCGGTGTGTCCCCTGGTGCCGTGGCCGGCCAGACCGGGCCAGATCCGGCTCAGCCCGGGGAGCGCGGTGACCAGCGGGGCGGACTGGACCGCGGCGCCGGCCGCCACGACGGCGGTCCCGGCGGTCACCATGCGGCGCAGCGCCGTGCTGCTCACAGGGCGGCCCAGAGCACCCGCATCGGCTGCTTGCGCAGGTGCGAGCGGGCCACGGCCGCCGAGAACGCCTGGAGGTCCGTGCCGACCTGCGCGGTCGTCCGCCCCCGCAGGTCGAGTACGACCTGGTCGCGTTCGGCCAGCGGGGGAAGGGGTCCACCCGGGGGGACCACGACCCACGGCTCGGCCAGTTGGACGTCCCGGCCCCACGCCACGACCCGCTCGACCAGACCTGCCCGGTGGAGCAGGAGCACCGGTGGTCGTGCCTCGTGGGTGGCGACCGTGACGGCGGCGGCGACAGCGTCGATGCCGTCACGCTGCAGCCGCGGGTCGTCGGTCTGGACGCCATGGTCGGCTCCGACCAGGCTGACCCCGGCTCGGTTGAGCGCGACGACGTCGGTGGGGGACGGCGCACCTTCGCCTACCCCGATCGCCGCGGTGATTGCGTACGACCGCAGGGCGGCAGCCACCGCCGGGTCGTTTGCCTCCCGCCCGTCGAGCTCGGCGGCGGCGCAGACCGAGGCGCACCCGTCCGCCACACCGACGCCGTGCTCGCCGGCCTTGGCCACGCCGAACGACAGTGCCCCCATGGTCATGGGCACGATTGCCGAGATCGCGGCGGTGCGCGCCGCCCAGGCCGGTACCCGACGCTGCGCCGGCACCCGGACCGGCGCCGGTATGCGCACTGCAGGGATGGCAACTGGTCTTGACCGGACCGCTGGCACCGTCGCGGGTGCGCCGGCCAGGGCCAACAGTTCGGCGGTCGGGTCGGCGACGAACAGCGCCCTCGCGCGAGCAGCCATCGCGGCCCCCGCCGGCGTGCAGGCCAGGCGGCGAATCTCGGCGATGAGGTCCTGGCGGGAGGCGGCCAGTGCTGCGACGCCGGCGTCGCGCATCGCCTCGGCGTTGCGGTGGCCGTGGCCGGGCAGGCAGGCGTGGCCGATCACCGGGACCCCGACGGCGAATGCTTCCAGGCAGGACAGGCCACCGGCGTTGTGCACGAGCACGTCGGCCGCGGCCAGCAGTGAGCGCACATCCCGGGTCCAGCCCACCGCGATCCCCGTGCCCTCGGCGGCCAGCTGGGCCTGGAGCTCGTTGTTGCGGCCGCACAGCACGACGGGCACACCGACGCCGGAGCGCGCGATCGCCCGGGCCGTACCGGCGATGTCACCGACCCCCCAGGAGCCGGCGACGACCAGGACGACGGGGACGTGCGGGTCGTCGAGCTCGAGCCGCGCCCTCGCCGCAGCGCGCTCGGGGGCGGTGACCGGCTCGCGGTACACCTCGGGAAGCACCGGACCGACGGCGTGCGAGGGCGTCCCCACCCTGGTCATGGCGATCTGGGCGCTGCCCTGCCAAACGGTGAGGTTGTGGTCCATCCCGGGGTGCAGCCACAGGCCGTGGACGTCGACATCGGTGAGGAAGCCGACGGCGGGAACACGCAGCTTCCCGCTCCGGCGCAGCGCGCCGGCCGCCTGGCACCCCAGCGGGTACGTCGAGACGACCAGGTCGTGGCCGCCGTCCTCGACCAGCCGCCGGACGTTGCTGCGGCCCATCCGGCCGAGCCGGCGGGCTGTCGGCGCAAGCAGACCGTGGTCGATCTTGCCGTACAGCCACTCGTAGCTGCCCGGGGCCCAGCGCAGCTGGCCTTGGTAGAAGGCCCGGTAGAACGGGCCGATCCGACCGGGCATCAGCTCGAGGTAGTCCACGACCTCGACCTGCGCGCCCTCGGCCTGCAGTCGCCGCTCGAGCTCGTGCGCGACGCCGTCGTGCCCTGCGCCCATGGCCGCCGAGATGATGAGCACCGACGGCGCGCCCGTCCCACCGCGCACCCGCGTCGCGCCCACGACACCTCCCAAGGACCCGAGCCGGCGGCCCCGTCGGCGACTATTCTGGCCTACGCGGGCCCGCAGGTGTGGCACCCCGGCCGTGGCGTGCCGAAGATCACGCGCGCGGCCTGGCACGATCACGGTATGACCACGACCCGCTCGCGCGAAGTCCACCTGGCCGCCCGACCACAGGGGGAGCCGAGGCCCAGCGACTTCGCCCTGGTCGAGGTCGACGTCCGCAAGCCCGGGGCGGGGGAGGTGGTCGTCCGCAACCTGGTCATGTCGGTCGACCCCTACATGCGCGGCCGGATGAACGACGTCAAGAGCTACGTCCCGCCGTTCCAGATCGATGCGCCGCTGGACGGTGGCGCCGTCGGCGAGGTCGTGACCTCTGAGGACTCCTCGCTGGCCCCAGGTGACGTCGTGCTGCACGGGCTCGGCTGGCGTGAGTTCGCCGTCGGCCCGGCGAAAGGCTTCCGCAAACTCGACACCTCGGCCGCTACGCCGTCGGCGTACCTAGGGGTGCTGGGCATGCCGGGCCTGACGGCGTACGCCGGGTTGTTCGCGGTGGCCAGGATGCTGCCAGGTGAGACTGTCTTCGTGTCGGGGGCGGCCGGCGCCGTCGGCAGCCTCGTCGGGCAGCTGGCGAAGCTGCGCGGGGGCACGGTCGTCGGCAGCGCGGGCTCGGCGGCGAAGGTGGCGTGGCTCACCGACGAACTCGGCTTCGACCGGGCGTTCAACTATCACGACGGGGCGGTCGCTGCCTCGCTTGCGAGCGCCGCACCCCAGGGCATCGACGTCTACTTCGACAACGTCGGGGGCGAGCACCTCGAGGCCGCCATCGGCGCGCTCAAGGTGCACGGTCGCGCGGTCATCTGCGGGATGATCAGCGTCTACAACAGCGCGACGCCCTCACCCGCTCCGCGCAACCTCGCCCTCGTCATCGGCAAGCGGCTCCGGCTCGAGGGGATGCTGGTCAGCGACCACGCCGACCTGCAGGGCGAGTTCGTGCGGGAAGTCGCGCCGGCGCTGGCCGACGGGCGCGTACAGGCTCGCGAGACGTTCGTTGATGGCATCGAGAACGCGGCGTCGGCCTTCATCGGTCTGCTGCGCGGCGACAACACCGGCAAGATGATCGTTCGCCTCGGCTGACCTGCCCGCCCGACGATCATCTGGCCGCCGCGTCACCGGTCCGCCGCGCCAGCGTGTCAGCCCGGTTCCTCGGCGGTCAGATGATTCACTCCGTGCGCCGGGGATGCGGCAGCGGCGAAGCCGGGGAGCCAGCGGTTCAGGACGGGGCGCACCGGCACCGTCGCCTCGAGCTGGCAGAGCACGCCGACCATGCCCAGCCAGACCCGGTGGGTGAACAGGTGCTTGCTGGGCATCCGCAGCTGCAGGGCGACGCCGAAGTCGGGGTTGCGCGGGTCGTTGACCCGTCCGAACTCACCGCGCAGCCAGGCGCGGCTGAAGGTGAAGCGCTCGTGCCGGGCCGGCTCGCTGAACGGCGCCATGTAGTCGATCAGCTTGCCCACCTCCAGCGCCCGGCCCGGGTCGACGAAGCCGTACTCGCGCAGCCGAGCCAGCACGGCGGCCTCGTCGCCGGACAACAGCGCGCCGATCAGCCGGCCGAAGCTCGCCGGCATCCCGTCGGGCAGGCGCAGGGTCGAGCCGAAGTCCAACACGCCGAGGCGCCCGTCCGCGGTGATCCGAAAGTTGCCCGGGTGCGGGTCGGTGTGCAGCAGCCCTGCCCGTTCCGGCCCGGACACCAGGAACAGCTGGTAGAGCTCGGCCGCCCGGTCCCGTTCGGCCTGCGTGCCGGTCGTTGCCACCGTCGACAACGGTGTCCCGTCCAGCCACTGCTGTACGAGCACCCTGGAAGTGGCGTGCACGACCGCTGGTACGACCGTCCGCAGGTCGCCGTGGTAGGCCAGTGCGAAGCGCCGCTGGGCGGCCGCCTCGTGCAGGTAGTCCAGCTCCTCGAGCAGCCGTTCCCGCAGCTCCGCGACCAGCGGCGGGAGGGCGAGGCCGCGGGCCACGAGGGCGCTCGCGCGGGTCAGCACCGAGATGGCGCGCACGTCCGAGACGAGCGCCTCACGTACCCCCGGGTACTGGATCTTGACCGCAACGTCCTGCCCGTCGGCCCAGGTGGCCCGGTGCACCTGCCCGATCGAGGCGGCGGCGACCGCGTCCGGGTCAAAGGAGGCGAACAGCGTCGGCCAGTGCGGCCCGAGCTCCTGCACCAGGACCGGCTCGACATCAGCGAACGGCACCGCTGGGTTGTCCTCCTGCAACCCGGTCAGCGTCTCCCGCCAGGTCGCCGACGGGTCGCTGGGGAACAGCGCCTCCACCGTCGACAACACCTGGCCCGCCTTGAGCGCGCCACCCTTGAGCTCGCCCAGCACCCGGCGCATACGTTCGGCGTTGCGGGCGCGCAACTGCGTCCGTACCGTCTCCGGGTCGGCGCCGGCGAGCGTGCGCACCCGACCCTCCGCGGCCAGGACGAGCGTCCCGGCCGGCAGCGAGAGCAGCCGCAGCGTGCGCCGGAGCATCAGCTCAGCACCACGCCGTGGTTCCGCAGCCAGATCAGGGGGTCCACGGGCTGGTCGTCGACGCGCACCTCGGTGTGCAGGTGCGGACCGGTCGACTCGCCCTCGTTGCCGACCAGCGCGATCGGCTGGCCGACGGCGACCCGCCCCGACGGGACGAGGATCCGGCTGACGTGCCCGTACACGGTCGTGACCCCGCCGCGGTGACTGAGCACGACCTCGCTGCCGAAGCCCGAGGCCGGCCCGGCGTACAGGACGACGCCGTCGCTCATCGCGTAGATCGGCGTGCCGATCGGCGCGCCGATGTCCAGGCCCTCGTGGAAGGACGACGCTCCCGGACGCGGGGCCACCCGCGGGCCGAACAGCGAGGTGACCCGACCCGTGGTCGGCGCCACCCAGCGCCCGGAGGCCTGCCGGTCGACCTGCACCGCATTCACGACCCCGAGCCGGGCGACGACATCTCTGGCGTACGCCGCCGTGACGTCCGGGTCGCGCTGTGGCGCGGACAGGAGCAGGCCGGTTCCGGCGCTCAGCCCGAGCTGGCCGCTGCGGACGGCGTCCACGACCAGCCCGATCCCCGGCAGGCCGGTCGTGGCGAACGAGCCGACCCGCAGCGCGGCGCTGCCCACGGACGTCGCGACGACAGACCCGCCCAGGGACACGTGCAAAGCCTGCGCGACGACGTGCGCGACCGAGCCCTCGTCGGAGGCGACCGACCGCCACACGCCGTCGCTCTCGGCCGTGCCTATCGGCGTCCAGGCCCGGAAGCTCGACGGGTCGACGCCGAGGGCGGTCGTCTGGCCCGTACCGAGGCGCACCGGGCCGCTCGCGACGGTCAACGTCGAGCTCGCTCCGGTCGCGGCCACCAGCCGACGTACGACAGCCTCGGGCAGCCGCTGCTGGGACACGATGAGCACGTCGGCCGGGATGCGCGCTCGCAGGGCGGCCACCGGCACGGCCTGGACCGCTCGAAGCTCGGGTCGGACCGGCGCGACCGGCGGCGCCGCTTGGCCCGTAGGCGCCGTCCCACGGGGCTGCGCCGGCTCGGAGGGAGGGCGGGCCCCGGAGGCGACCTGCGTCGAGACGGTGGTGACGGCGGTCGCGACACCGCCGACCACGACGGCCAACGCCAGCGCGAGCAGGACATGCGGCAGCCGGGCTACCAGGGCGCGCGGAACTCTCACCCCCTCATCGTCGCCGACGACTAGCGTCGGCGGGGTGACAACCTCGCTCAGGGCCGATCTCGTCTGCGAGGGCGGCGGGGTGAAGGGGATCGGGCTGGTCGGCGCGGTCCGGGCGCTGGCCGACGCCGGATACTCTTTCCCGCGGGTTGCCGGCAGCAGCGCCGGTGCCGTCGTCGGCGCGTTGGTCGCCGCTCTGCAGCACGCCGGCGAGCCGCTGTCCCGGCTCGAGGACATCGTGCAGACCGTAGACTACCGACGCCTGCGCGACCCCAGCCTGCTCGGCCGGTTGCCGCTGGTCGGTGGCGCGCTGTCGCTGTTGACCTCCGATGCGCTCTACGAAGGCAGGTACCTCGAGCAGTTCATGACCGCCGCGCTGCGCGAGATGGGGGTCACGACGTTCGGGGACCTGCGTACCGGGGACGCGTTGCCCCAGCACGCCTGGTCGCTCGTCACGACCGCGAGCGACTTGTCGCGGCGGCGGCTGGTGCGGATCCCGTGGGACCTGCCGGACTACGGCCTGGACCCCGATGAGTTCCCGGTCGCCAAGGCGGTCCGTGCCTCCTCGGCCATCCCGTTCTTCTTCCGCCCGGTGCAGGTGCGGGGGGCGACCTGGGTGGACGGCGGTCTGCTCTCGCAGTTCCCGGTCGGGTTGTTCGACCGCCCGGACAGCGAAGTGCCGCGCTGGCCGACCTTCGGTGTCCGGTTGTCCACTCGCCCAGGCACGCCACCGGCCACCCACCCGGTGAACGGCCCGCTCGCGCTTGGCGTCGCTGCGCTCGACACCCTGCTCACCGACCAGGACGCGGCGTACGTCGACGAGCCATGCACGGTCCGCCGCACGGTCTTCGTCCCGACTGAGCAGGTCAGCGCTGTTGACTTCGACCTCACCAAAGCCCAGTCCCAAAGTCTGTACGACGCCGGCCTGGCAGCGGGGCGGAAGTTCCTGAGCACCTGGGACTTTCCGGCCTACGTGAAGCACTGCCGTTCCTAGCGACTGCTCTCAGCGACGCGAGCGGAGACGGGCAAACGCCGCTACGGCGAGTACGAGCAGGACGACCTCACAGACAAAGGATGCGGTGTCCACGAACTCGGTGAACGGCTTGCCGGGGTCGCCGAACCAGTGGCCCTTGTCCGACAGGTAGGACGGCAGGCCCGGCCCGCGGGACAGCACGTAGCCCAGGATCGGGCCGGCGGCCACGCCCAGGGCCACAAACCAGCCGGCCTTCACAGCCTTCACGAGCAGCAGGATCGCAGCCACCACGGCCGCCACCTCAAGCACGTAGTACAGCACCTGGATGTAGGCCGCGGAGTCGTCCCCCTTCTGGCCCGGGAAGCCCTTCTGGTCAATGACATGGAAGTAGCCGACGGCCAGGGCGAATACGGCTCCCACGACGCGCGTAGCCGCGGCGGCGGGAAAACTCCTGGCGGGGGACGCAACCGGGCGGGAGGTGGTGGTGGTCATGTGCAGCTCCTGGGTCAAGGGATGACGATGAAACCCCCGTGCCCCCGGTGCCACCAGTGACACGGCGTGGATGGTCAACATCGGGCAAGCATCCGGCCGAGGAGTTGACCTGCGGCTAGACCACGCAGGCATCGCCCGCACAGGAACCTGCGCTGCCGCTCAGGACGCGCAGTGGCGCCCGCTCGGACCACGCCTGCTCGAGCGCCTGCAGCAGCACCTCGGTCGGCTGAGCCCCGGAGATCCCATACCTGCGGTCGATCACGAAGAAGGGCACGCCGCTGATCCCGAGCGACTGCGACTCGCGCTGCTCCCCGCGCACGTCGTCGCCGTACGTCCCGTCGGCCAGGACACGTCGGGCCTCGTCGGCAGAAAGGCCCGCTTCGGACACTAGGCGTACGAGCTTCTCGGCGTCGCCGACCGGCTCGCCTTCGACGAAGGCCGCGCGCAGCCGCCGCTCCTTGACCGCGTCCTGGACGCCACGTTCCCCGGCCAGGTGCAGCAGCCGGTGCGCGTCAAAGGTGTTGCCGACCCGCGCCCGCTCGAAGTGGAAGTCCAGACCCTCGGCCGCAGCCGCCTGCGTCATGGTGTCCAGCATCTGCTGCGCCTCGGCAATGGCAGTGCCGTACTTCTCGGCGAGCCGCAGCGCGTAGTCGCCCTGACGCTCGACCGGGGCGGACGGGTCGAGCTCGAACGCCCGCCACACCACCTCGACGTCAGCGGCGTGCTCGAATCTTGCCAGCGCCTGCTCGAAGCGACGCTTGCCGATGTAGCACCACGGACACACGACGTCGGACCAGATCTCGACCTTCATACCGCCAGCAACGCGCGCGGACGGCCGCGCCTTCCTCGCGAGCGGCGTCCCGTCCTAGGCTGTGACCATGGAGTACCGCCAGCTCGGCAGATCCGGCCTCAAGACGTCCGTGCTCTCGATGGGCACGATGACCTTCGGTGGTGGCGGCCAGTTCGCCAATGTCGGATCCACGACGGTCGAGGATGCGCGCCGCCAGATCGAGCTGTGCCTGGAGGCGGGGGTCAACCTGGTCGACACCGCCGACGTCTACTCCGGTGGCCTGTCAGAACAGATCGTCGGCGAGATGTTGCAGCACCGCCGGGATCAGGTGCTGCTGGCGTCCAAGGTGCGATTCCCCATGGGTCCAGGACCGAACGATGCCGGCTTGTCCCGTCATCACATCGTCCGGGCGTGTGAGGCCAGCCTGCGCCGGCTGCGCACGGACTACCTCGACCTGTACCAGCTGCACGAATGGGACGGGCTGACGCCGCTGGAGGAGACGCTCGAGGCGCTCGACCTGCTGGTGAGCAGCGGCAAGGTTCGCTACGTCGGTGCGTCGAACTTCTCCGCCTGGCACCTGATGAAGGCGCTGAGCATCGGGGAGCGCGACGGGTTGCCCCGTCTGGTCAGCCAGCAGATCTACTACTCGCTGCAGGCACGGGAGGCCGAGTACGAGCTGGTGCCCCTGTCGGTGGACCAGGGCGTGGGGATCTTGGTGTGGAGCCCGCTCGCCGGCGGTCTGCTTTCCGGCAAGTACCGTAGGGGCGTGCAGCCGCCGGAGGGATCACGGCACCTGACGGACTGGAATGAGCCGCCGGTCCACGACCAGGACAAGCTCTACGACACGATCGACGTGCTGGTCGAGATCGCCGAGAGCCGGGGGGTGTCGGCGGCGCAGGTGGCCCTGGCGTACACGCTGGCCAAGCCGGGAGTGACCTCGATCGTGGTCGGCGCCCGCACCACCGAGCAGCTCCAGGACAACCTCGCCGCCGCCGACCTGGTGCTCGATGCCGCTGAGTTCGACCGGCTCGACGCCGTCAGCCGCCCCACGCTGCTGTATCCGTACTGGCACCAAGCGGCAACCGCCTCGGACCGTCTCGGCGCGGCGGACCTCACCCTGCTGGCGGCACATCTTCCCTGATCCGCGCCCAGCGGGACCAGTCAGCTCTCCCGGCCGCGTTGCGCGAAGTACTCGACGAACCACTGCACGGCGTCGCGGTTGTCGACGGCCCCGAGGTTGAGGGCGCGCTCGACCGGTGTGCCCTGCGCGATGCGCTTGAGGGGGACTTCGAGCTTCTTCCCGGTGGCGGTGTGCGGGACTGCCGGCACGGCGATTACGTCATCGGGGACATGCCGCGGGGAGGCCTGGTCGCGGACCATGGTCTTGAGCCGGGTGACGAGGGTGTCAACGAGCGCGACCCCGGGCGCGAGGGCAACGAACAGCGGTAGCCAGTAGCCACCGTCGGGCAGTTCGATGCCGAGCACCAGCGCCTCGTGGACCTCCGGTGCGGACTCGACGGCGGCGTAGATGTCGGCGCTGCCCATGCGCACGCCGTGCCGGTTCAGGGTCGAGTCCGAGCGGCCGTGCACGACGGCCGTGCCGCGGCTGGTCAGCGTCATCCAGTCGCCGTGTCGCCAGACCCCCCGGGGCCAGGCCGGGTACGGCGGCGTGAAGTAGGCCTCGTCCAGCCGCGAGCCATCCGCGTCCCCCCAGATCCCCAGCGGCATCGACGGCATCGGCGCGAGCAGGACGAGCTCGCCCACCTCGTCGCGCACGGACTGGCCCTGATCATTCCAGGACTCCACGTGGATCCCCAGGCCGCGACACGACATCTCGCCTTGGGTGACCGGCAGCCAGGGCGCGTCGCACACCAAGGCGGCGGCCAAGTCGGTACCGCCGCTGATGACGTGCATCGCGAGGTCCGAGCCGACCGCTTCGTACACCCAGCGGAAGGAGCTGGCTGGCAGCGGCGAGCCGGTCACCCCGACCGCCCGCAGCGCGGCCAGGTCGTGGTCCCGGCCGGGCTGCAGTCCGGCCTTCTCGCAGGCCAGCAGATATCCCGGGCTCGTGCCCAGGCTGGTCAGCCGCTGCTCCTGCGCGAGCTGCCACAGCCGGTCCGGCGACGGCCACAGCGGGCTGCCGTCGTACAGCACGGCGGTAGCGCCGGCTGACAGTGCGGCGATCTGGCTGTTCCACATGATCCAGCTGGTGGAGGTGTACCAGAACGACCGGTCGCCCTCGCCGAGGTCGTACTGCAGCGCCTGCTGGACCAGGCCCATCAGCAGCGCGCCGGCGTGGCCGTGCACCAGCCCCTTCGGCAGGCCGGTCGTGCCCGAGGAGTACACGACCCACAGCGGCGCCTCGGCGTCGAGCTGCGCGTACACCGGGCTGCGCGGCTCCCGTACCGCGTCTACCCAGGCGACCAACTTCAGGCCGTCGCAGGTGATTCCGAGGCCGAGCACCGGGACCGCCACCACGGCCTGCACCGTGGGCAGGCCGTCGAGCAGCTCGGCGACGGCGCCGGTGCGGTTGCGCTCCTTCCCGCCGAAGCGGTAGCCGTTTGCGGTGATGAGCACCGTCGGCGAGAGCTGAGCGAACCGGTCTACCGCGCTCGCCGCGCCGATGTCGGGTCCGCAGGTCGACCAGAGCGCGCCCTGGGCCGCGCAGGCAAGCATCGCCACGACAGCCTCGACGCCGTTCGGCAGGTAGGCGACCACCCGGTCGCCCTCGTGCACGCCCAGGTCGGTCAGCGTGGCCTGGAACGCGCCGACCAACCCGCGTAGCTCGGCCCAGGACACCTCTCGCGTCGGCCCCTGCTCGGACAGGGCAATCAGGGCCGGCCCGCTCCGTTCTGCGCGCAGCACGTTCTGCGCCAGGTTGAGCCGAGCGCCGGTGAACCACCGGGCGCCCGGCATCGCTCTGGTCGTCAGCACCTGCTCGTACGGAGCGGAGGCCAGCACGCCGAAGTGCTCCCACGCCGCCGCCCAGAAATCCTCCAGGTTGTCCACCGACCAGCGCCACAGCGCCTCGTAGGAGTCGGTCGGCGCGCCGTACCGCTCCCGGACATGCACGGCGAACGCGCTCAGCCGCGACCTCGTTCTGGTCTCCACCGACGGCTCCCACAGCACTGCCGCACCCGCAGGGACGGCCGCCTGCTCGCTCACGCTGCCTCCTGTCGTCCAACCCTTGCGCGGGTGCCTAGACCGGCGCCTGCGCCGACTCTATGAGGGCGGCCAGTGAGCTGACCGGTTGCGGACGGCCGAAGTGGTCGCCCTGGAGCATGCTGCAGCCCATGAGGCGCAGCGACGCGCTCTGGGCTGCGGATTCGACGCCTTCTGCCACGGTCCCGAGACCAAGTGCCCGCGACATCTCGATCACCGCGCGGGCGAGCGCCGCGGCCCGGGTATCGTCCGGCAGGTCGGCGACGAAGGACTTGTCCAGCTTGAGCGTGTCGACGGGCAGTCGTCGCAGCAGCGACAGGTTGGACCAGCCGGTGCCGAAGTCGTCGAGAGCGATACGCACCCCTAGTTCGCGCAGCTCGCGCAGCTCGTCCAACGCCGCGCCGTCCACCAGCTCGTCCTCGGTCACCTCGATGGTCAGCCGTACACCGTCGAGCGGCAGCAGCTGCTGCAGCGCGGCGCGCAGGCTGCCCGAGACCAGCTGCGAGGCGTTCGCGTTCACGGCGAGCGAGAGGGTCCGTCCGGCCAGGCGCGCCGCAGCGCCAACGTCGGCCACGGCGGTGCGGAGAACGAAGACGCCGATGTCGTCGAGCAGGCCGGCCTCGGCGGCGACGCTCAGGAAGGCCGCCGGCGCGAGCAGGCCCCGCTGCGGATGCTGCCAGCGGACGAGGGCCTCGACGCCGAGCACCCCGCCGTCCAGGGCGCCCACGATCGGCTGGTAGTACACCGCGAACTGTCCGGCCCTCACCGCGCCCCGGAGCTCATCGGCCACCCGGGCGCGGTCCGACCGCTCGCGGATCAGTCTCGGCGAATACGCCTGGCTGCGGTCCCCTCCCGAGCTCTTCGCGGCGTACATGGCCGCGTCGCCAGCGTGCAGCAGCTGCTCGGCGTCGCCGCCGTCCGGCAGCGCGATCCCGACGCTCGCCGACAGCGACATGAGTCGACCGGCGAGCTGATATGGCGCGGACAGGGCGAGGCACACCCGGTCCGCAGCCGCCTTCGCGACCTCGGGGGCGCCTACCGCTGGAAGCTCGCGCAGCAGCACCGCGAACTCATCGCCTCCCAGCCGTGCGACCAGGTCCCCGGGCCGAAGCGCGTCCACGAGCCGACCAGCGGCGGTGACCAGAACCGCATCGCCGCCGGCATGCCCGCAGGTGTCGTTCACCGCCTTGAAGCCGTCCAGGTCGCAGTACAGAACACCGGCCCGTTCACCGCTGGTCAACGCGCGCGTCAGCTCGTCGCGGAACAGGGCCCGGTTGGCCAAGCCGGTGAGCGAGTCGGTGGTGGCGGAGCGCCCGAGCTCGGCGAGCAGCCGAAGGCGGTCGTGTGCCTGCTCGGCCACGCTGAGCAGCATCCGCAGCGCGTCGACGTCGCGATCGCCGCATTTCCCCCCGCTGCTGCGAGCCGGGATGTGCAGCCGCCGCAGGACCTGCCCGCCGGGCGCGAAGGGCGCGGACAGCCCGTCCACATCGTCGGTGGAGCTGGCCCATCGGGCGCCGGGAGCACGCAGCATGAGGGGCGCGTGCTCCAGGACGATCCGTTCCACCTGAGCAGGTTCGTCGGCCCTCTGGATGGCCAGGCCGGCCGCCGACAGCGCACTACCCCGGCGCTCGGCCGCACCCATGTTCGACCACGATCGCGACGCCCACAGCAGTGCCACGAAGGGCACGACCAGCAGCGCCACGGCCCACAGCTGCTGATGCACAACCACGACGGCGAGGAAACCCAAGCTGTCCACTCCCACGAAGCAGGCCAACGCGAGCGGCAGGCCGCGGCGATCGATGAGCTCGCGCACCGGCGTACGGTCGACTGCGGCGATCGACACTGCGCTCCACAGGTAGTCCACGGCGAAGTACACGACCGCCGCCCCCACTGCCGCTATCAGCCCCTTGGGTGAGGCCGCCTCAGCCTTCGGGACTGACTGGAGCACCGCGAGCCCAGCAGTACCGGCAAGCACGCATACGCCGGCGTTGAACAAGCGGGTGTCCCACGCGCGCTTGCTGGTCAACTCTGCCGCGCTGATGGAGACGCCCCACACAATGAGCGCCTGCCGCCACGGGAGGGTCAGGCCCAGCAGGACCAGAAGGGAGGAGTCGAGGCCGATCACCAGGTCCTCGCGCGAGCCGGCCGGAAGCGCCAACGGCGCTCGGCTCGCGACGACGACGAGCGGCAGCGCCAACCACGCCGGCCAGGGTGGAGAGGCCCCAGAGGTGACCAGGGCCCCCAGCAGCACGACCGCGCTCAGCGCCGCGGTACCCCGGTCGATCAACCGACTCAGGGCCGGCGCGCGCTCCACGCCCCACCATCGGCAGCACCCGTTGTTCACCTGAGCCGACCGGTCCGAGCCACCGCCGAGCATCCCCGCACGCCGAGCAGCGCAGGACGTACTCTGGTGCCGACGTGCGGCGGTGGCCCTTATCGAGGCAGCGGGAGTTCGAGGACCTGTTCGGTGAGCTCCCAGAGCCGCGCCGCGGTGGCTGCGTCGGAGCCGGTCGAGTAGAGCTCGAGCAGCTCGGGCGGACCGCGAAGCTGGTTCAGATGCCTGGGTCCGAGGAAGGACCCGGACGGGGTGCTCGGATCCAGGGCGCGCAGCGTTGGCTGCGCCCCCGCTTCCGCGGACTGAAAGGCGACGGGCCCCACGACCTTGGCGACCGGTACGAGCCAGCCCTTGCCGTCCTCCTGCAACTGCCGCAGGAACAGGTTCGTCCAGCTCACTCCCGGGTGCACGGCTACGCTCGCGACCCGGCTGCCGACCCTGCGATGCAACTCCTGGGCGAACAGCAGGTTCGCCTGCTTGGTGTTGGCGTACACGGCCTGGCTCTGGTACCCGGGTGGGCTGATCAGGTCGTCCTGGGTCATTGCGGACGTGAGGGTTCCGCGGCGGGCGGCGATGCTCGAGACCGTCACGACCCGGCCGTGTGCGGTGTCGAGCGGTGTGAACAGACCGGCGACCAGCCGGGCATGCCCGAGGTGGTTGGTGCCCATCTGCCGCTCGTGACCCTGGACCGTGCCGAGCATCGCGCCGCCCATGATGCCCGCGTTGCAGATCAATGCGTCGAGCCGCGGGTGCTGCTCGGCCGTCTCGACCGCGAAGCGGGCGACGTCGTCGAGGTCGGCCAGGTCCAGCGCGCCGACACGTGCACTCCCCGGACCTGACAGGCCCGACCGGGCCCGCTCGGCTCGCTGAGCATCGCGGCAGGCCAGCACGACGTGCGCCCCGTGCTGGACAAGCGTGGCCGCGGCCTCCAGGCCGATGCCGGAGTTGGCGCCGGTGACGACCACGGTCCGGCCACTCCAGTCCCCCAGCGAGCCGGCCGACCAGCTCACCTGTACGCGGGGGGCCCGGGCACAGTGGCGTTCGGCGTATTGCTGTTGCCGGGGTTCAGCTGGCCGCCCGCGACGTGCACGATCACATAGATCGCGACGGTGCCCACCGTCATGATCAGCAGCACCAGCAAGGCGTTGACGGAGCTGCGGAGCAGGTTCATGCCGAGCAGGCTAGCGGCTGCCTCAGGCGTCGACCGCGAGTACGAGTGGGAGCACCGGTCCCGAGCCTGCGTCCCGGAGCAACCGGGCTGCCTCGGTCAACGTCCAGCCGGTGTCGGTCCGGTCGTCCACGAGCAGCACGGCGCATCCGTCGAGCACGAGCGACGGCGGCAGGACGAAGGCCCCCGCGACGGCGCGAAGTCGTTGGGGCGCTGTTGCTCCCGCGGCCACTGGCCGGGTCCCGCGCGGCTGCCTCCCGTGAGCACTCGAGGGTCCCCAGCAGCGGGAGCCGACCGACCTCGGCGAGCCGCCGGGCCAGCGAGGCGACCAGCTTGGGGCGCGAGGCCGAGGGCAGGGCCACGATGCCGCCTGGGCGCTGCTCCCATCCCCAGCCGGCGAGCACCGAGACGACGGCCCGGAGCACGTCGTCCGGCACCTCGCCGTCCGCAGCGGCCAGCACCTGCCGTAGCCGGGTCCCCCAGCCCAGGTCGGACAGGCGACCCAGAGCCCGGCCGGACTCGGCCAGCCGGCCGGCCGGGATCTTGCCCTTCAGGTCCACCCCGAGCGCGTCCATGCCGCTCGGCCACTGCTTGCGCGGCTCGACCTCGACGCCCGGCTGCTGGAGCCGGTCGGCTGCTGCGGCCAGCGCTTCCGGGCTGACCTCGAGGGCAAGTGCCTGCCCGGTGCAGCGGTCGCACCGCCCGCAGGCAGCCGCGCCGGGGTCGTCGAGTTGGCGGCGCAGGAACTCCATCCGGCAGCCGGGCGTGGCGACGTAGTCCCGCATCGCCTGCTGCTCTGCGGCCCGGTCGGCCGCCACCCGTGCATACCGTTCGCTGTCGTAGGACCACCGTGCGCCCGTCGCCGTCCAGCCACCCGGGACGCGGCGGACTGCGCCGTCGACGTCCAGGACCTTGAGCATCGTCTCCAGCCGCGTGCGCCGCAGGTCCACCCGCGCCTCCAGGGCCGCCGTCGTCAGCGGCGCGCCGGACAGCGCCGCAAGGGTCGCCTGCACCTGCTGCTGCGGGGGGAAGCCGAGCGAGGCGAAGTACCGCCAGATCGCCTCGTCCTCGGCCCCGGGCAGCAGGACGACCTCCGCGCGTTCCACGCCGCGCCCGGCCCGGCCCACCTGCTGGTAGTAGGCGATCGGGGACGCGGGGGCGCCCAGATGGACCACGAACCCGAGGTCGGGCTTGTCGAAGCCCATGCCGAGCGCGCTGGTGGCCACCAGCACTTTGATGCGGTTGGCGAGCAGGTCGTCCTCGGCCGCCCGCCGTTCGGCATCGTCGGTACGCCCCGAGTAGGCCGAGGCGCTGATGCCCCGGGAGCGCAGGTAGCCGGCGACCTCCTCGGTCGCGGCGACGGTCAGGGTGTAGACGATGCCGCTGCCCAGCAGCTGCTGCAGGTGCTCGGCCAACCACGCCAGCCGGTGCGCAGCGGACGGCAGCGTCGCGACCTGTAGGTGGAGCGACTCCCGGTCGAGCTCGCCCCGCAGGACCAGGGTGTCGCGTCCGAGCTGGTCGGCGACATCCTCGACGACGCGGGCGTTGGCCGTCGCGGTCGTCGCCAGCACCGGCGTGCCCATTGGCAGTTCGGCGAGCAGGGTGCGCAGCCGCCGGTAGTCGGGCCGGAAGTCGTGGCCCCAGTCCGAGATGCAGTGCGCCTCGTCCACGACGACCAGCCCGGCTGTCGCGGCGAGTGCAGGGAGCACCTCGTCGCGAAAGCCGGGGTTGTTGAGCCGCTCCGGGCTGACCAGCAGCACGTCCACGGCGCCGGACTGCACCGCGCCATACACCTCCCGCCACTGCTCGACGTTGCTGCTGTTGACGGTCACGGCCTGGATCCCGGCCCGCTCCGCCGCGGCGACCTGATCGCGCATGAGGGCGAGCAGCGGGCTGACGATGACCGTCGGCCCGGCGCCGCGGGCGCGCAGCAGGGCAGTCGCGACGAAGTAGACCGCGGACTTCCCCCAACCCGTGCGCTGGACGACAAGAGCGCGGCGCCCACATACCACGAGGGCCTCGATCGCTGTCCACTGGTCCTCGCGCAGCTGGGCCCCGGAACCGGCCAGGGCCTGCAGGACGCGCTCGGCCCGGCCGCGCAGGTCGAGGTCGCTGGAGACGTCGGTGGAGGGCGAGGGGGTCATGACAGCCAATGTGACAGGCAGGTCCGACACAACCAGCGAGGGTGCGGGCTCCGGGGGTGCCCTGCGGCACGTACACCTGCTGGGCATATGGTCCTTGATCAGGTGAAGTGTCGAGGGGGCGGAGTTGTCGCAGCAGTACGCCGAGGCCGTCCGCCGGCTGGGGCAGGCCTACCAAGCGCTGCCCGTCGGCGCACCGGTGCGGCTGGGCAAGCGCACCTCCAACCTGTTCCGGACCCGCGCCGCCAGCGACGCGCCACGGCTGGACGTGAGCGCGTTCAGCGGCGTGCTGTCCGTCGACGCCGAGGCGTTCACGGCCGACGTCCTCGGCATGACGACGTACGAGGACCTCGTGGACGCCACGCTCGCGCACGGGCTCATGCCGCTGGTCGTGCCGCAGCTCAAGACGATTACCCTTGGTGGCGCGGTCACCGGGCTCGGCATCGAGAGCTCGAGCTTTCGCAACGGGACCCCGCACGAGTCGGTCGTGGAGATGGACGTACTCACCGGGGACGGGCAGGTCCGCACCTGCAGCCGCGCGGTCGAGCCGGAGCTGTTCTTCGGCTTCCCGAACAGCTACGGCACGCTGGGCTACGCGTTGCGGCTGCGGATCGAACTCGAGCCCGTGCGGCCGTACGTGCACCTGCGGCACGTGCGCGTCGGCTCGACCGCCGAGGCCGCGGACGTGATGACCTCGGCCTGCGCCGCGGGCTCCTACGACCGCGAGCCGGTCGCCTTCGTCGACGGCACCTGGTTCTCGCCGACGGAGGCCTACGTGACCCTCGGCTCCTGGGCGGACACGGCGCCGCAGCTGTCGGACTACACCGGCCAGCGGATCTACTACCGGTCGGTGCAGGACAAGACCCAGGACTGGCTCACTGCCCGGGACTACCTGTGGCGCTGGGACACCGACTGGTTCTGGTGCTCGCGCGCGTTCGGCGCGCAGAACCCGGGCGTACGCAGGTGGATCCCTCGCCGCTACCTGCGCAGCGACGTGTGGTGGAAGCTGGTCGCTTTCGAGCAACGGCACCGGTGGAAGACCCGCTGGGACCGCAGGCGCGGCCGGCCCGAGCGCGAGGAGGTCGTGCAGGACGTCGAGGTCCCGATCGACGCGCTCGCGCAGTTTATGGACGTGTTCGCCCGCGAGGTCCCGATCGAGCCGGTGTGGTTCTGCCCGCTGCGCCAGCGCCACGCGGACGACGTGTGGGAGCTCTACCGGCTCGACCCGGCCGTGCTCTACGTCAACATCGGCTTCTGGTCCTCCGTCGCGCTCGCGCCCGGCGAGCCGGACGGCACGCACAACCGGCTCGTGGAGCAGCTCGTGGACGACCTCGGCGGCCGCAAGTCGCTGTACAGCACGAGCTTCTACGAGCGCGAGCAGTTCTGGCGGCTCTACAACGGGCAGGTCTATGAGCTGCTTAAGAAGACCTACGACCCCGACGGACGACTGCTCGACCTGTACGCCAAGTGCGTCGAGCGCAGGTAGGAGATCACGATGACCCGCATCCCGGTGGCCGAGGCCCTGGCCAGCGTCCTGCCGCGGCAGACTCGGGTGGAGGCCTACGACGGCTCGGCCGCTGGACCGTTCGACGCGCAGGTGGTCCTACGGGTGCAGAGCCCGCTGGCCCTGTCGCACCTGGTCTCGGCGCCCGGCGAGCTCGGGATGGCCCGGGCCTACATCTCGGGCGAGCTCGACGCCGACGCGCCGGACCACTACACGCTGCTGCGGGCGCTGGCGAAGACCAAGCTGGCCGAGCTCACGTGGGCCGAGCGCATGCAGGTGCTGCGATCGCTCGGGCGCGAGGCCGTGCACTGGGTGGAGCCGCCACCCCAGGAGGTCGGCGCCAAGCGGTACCTGTCGGGCCTGCGCCGGCACAGCCGTGGCCGGGACGCCCTGGCGATCGCGCACCACTACGACGTCAGCAACACCTTCTACCGCTGGGTCCTGGGCGCCTCGATGGCCTACACCTGCGCGGTCTACCCCACCCCGGACGCGACGCTGGAGCAGGCGCAGGAGGCCAAGTTCGACCTGGTCTGCCGCAAGCTCGGCCTTCGGCCGGGGATGCGGCTGCTCGACGTGGGCTGCGGCTGGGGTGGCATGGCGCTGCACGCGGCCAGGCAGTACGGCGCCCGGGTCGTCGCGGTGACCCTCTCGCGCCAGCAGGCCGAGTGGGGACAGCAGGCGGTCGCCGACGCCGGGCTGGCTGGCCAGGTCGACATCCGCTACGGCGACTACCGCGACGTCGGCGAGGGCGGGTTCGACGCGATCAGCTCCATCGGTCTCACCGAACACATCGGCATCGCCCAGATCCCGGCGTACGCCGCCTTTCTGGCCGGCAAGCTCGTGCCGCAGGGCCGGCTGCTCAACCACTGCATCACCCGGCCGGACGACCACTCGGCCCCGATCAGCAAGCGGGGCTTCATCCCGCGCTATGTGTTCCCGGACGGGGAGCTGCCCGGGGTCGGGCGCATCGTGCGCGACCTGCAGCGCGCCGGCCTGGAGGTGCGGCACGAGGAGAACCTGCGCGAGCACTACGCGCTGACCTGTCAGGCCTGGTGCGACAACCTCGACGCGCACTGGGACGAGGCCGTCGCCGAGGTCGGTCTGGGTACGGCGCGGGTGTGGGCGCTCTACCTGGCCGGCTCGCGGCTCGGTTTCGAGCGTGGCGAGATCCAGCTGCACCAGGTGCTGGCGGTCAAGAGCCCCGCGGGCATCTCGGGGATGCCGCTGCGCCCGGCCTGGTAGCCGTTCAGCCAGGCTGCCCGCTCTGCTCGCTGCGGGGGGCTCCCAGGAGCCGGTCCGCTGAGTGCGGCGTCGGGATGCGGTTCGCCGGCCGGATCGGCGCCAGCGGCGCATCTCCGGTACGCCGCGGCCCGGTCCACGGGCTGGGCACGGCGTCGGTCCGCCAGGCCAGCGCGTACGCGACTGCTTCGTAGTTGACGCGCCACCCGCGAAAGTCCGGCCAGCCCTGCTCCGGTGTGCGTTCCAGGACGAAGCCGGCCGTGACCAGCCGGTCGATTCCGTCAGGTACTCCTCATAGGTCAGCTGCAGGTCGCTGTCCGGGTCCGGGTCGTGCTCGGCCGGCAGCCCGACGGTCTCCGCGATCGCCCGCAGCGCGACGAAGCCCATTCGCAGGCACAGCCGGGCCTCGACAACGGGGGCCCGACCCGGTGACAAGGCCAGCCAGAGAGCAGCGGAGTCCAGCACGGCGAGCAGGCCCACGAGCCAGGACGACAGCGGGTACGGCGAACGGAAACGGGTCAGGATCGGGTAGTTGGTGTGGCTCTCGGCCAGGTCGGCCGCCCATCGCTCCCACTGCAGGTAGAACGCGTCCATGACCACGCCCTCGTCGTCCTGCCCGAACCCGAACCGGGTACGCGCCAGCACCTCTGGTCCCCATGCGGGGGTGCCGGCCCGGGAGCTCAGCAGGGTCACCTCGGTCTCTCGGCGGTTGAAGGCGCCGTACAGCGTCGGGAGGTAGCCGATCTGCAGGGCCACGACAATCAAGCCCACGGCCGCGGCCAGGTAGTCGATCGCGGTGAGCGTGCTCCCCGACGGGCCGGCGTAGCCCAACGTGAACAACGACGACCCGGCCTGCGCGCAGGCGTGGCCGAACCCGCGCGGGTCGACCGGCCACAGCAGCAACGCGAAGCCGAGGAAGAACAGCATCAGCCAGCCGCCGAGCTGCACCAGGATCGTGGTGGCGGCCTGGCTGGCGAGCCGGTGGTCACGTACGGCGTACTCGCGGACGCCCCGGGTGCGCAGCCGGTAGACCCGGTCGGTACCGCGGTCGAACCAGCGGCTCAGCGGGTCGCGGCTGCGTCGCGGCACCACCAGCGTGGTCACCACGCTCGAGGCCGTCATCAGCACTACAGCGGCGCCCAGCACCGCACCGGCGTACGACGCGGCGCCGCTCAAAGCCGGCTCGCGAAGCTCATCCGGCGGACGCCGCGAGTACGGCGACCCCGACAACGCCGCCGACGACGAGCACCATGACCAGCGGTACGAGCCACGGCCGGCTGGTGGGGGGCGCCATACCGGCAGGGTGCGGCGGCCGACGGCGGGCGATGACCACGGCGACGATGACCACGGCCTCGACCGCGAGCAGGGCCAGGGCGATCCCGCCCAGGTGCGCGGCGAACAGCACGACGGTGACCAGGCTCAGCGGCAGGATGTAGGCGAAGGTGATCGCCACGAGATCCACCCTCCGGCCCGGGGGCTCGTCTACGCGATGCTGGTCCGGGCCGTTCACGCCGGCGCCCCGACCAGCAGCCGGCCGCGCAGCACAGCGCCGCGGTGCCGCCCCGGGAGCAGCCAGCCGGCGAGCGAGCACGAGGGATCGACGTCGACCTCGACCCGGGCGAACCGACCGCGGGCCCAGGTCGTGGACCTGGAACGGGTGACCGCGCCCGCCGCGCCGACCTGGACGTCGCCCACCCGGGCGAAGACGGGTAGCCGCAGGCCGACCGGACTGGCGGCCGCACCGAGCCACCAGCCGCTGCCTTCGGCCCGTACGACGGAGCCGGAGCGGGCAAAGGAGCAGAGCACCTTGGGCAGGTCCCAGTGCACCCGGCCACCGTGCACCGACGCCAGGGAATCGACCGCGATGAACGGGATGTGCAGCCGGGGCAGCGGGCCGAGCAGGTGCGGGGCGGCGAGCACCTCGTCGTACGGCCCCACCGGGCTGTCGAGGTAACGCAGGAAAGCGCCGACCGTCAGCGGCACCCCGGCGCGGTCCCGCAGCTGCGCCGCAACCGCCTCCCGGGCAGCCGGGACCGCCCGGTGCCACCACACGACGGCCTCCACGTGGCAGCGCCAGGGCGGTGCCGGCGTGGTCGCCGGCAGGGCAGCCAGGACGTCGTGCTGCAGCGCCGACTCGGGCACTCCTGGCAGCTCTGCGACGGTCACGTCTCCAGTCTGCCGCGCGATGGGGGAGACTGCTGCGGCAGTCACCGGAGGTAGGAGAAGCATGAGCGAGTGGGGTCGGGTCACCGACGACGGGACGGTCTACGTCAGGACCGCCGAGGGCGAGCGCGAGGTCGGGTCCTGGCACGCCGGGACGCCCGAGGAGGGCTTGGCGCACTTTGTCCGGCGCTTCGAGCAGCTCGCGACCGAGGTGACGCTGCTGGAGCAGCGGCTGCGTAGCGGTGCGGGCGATCCGCGGCAGATCGCTGCCAGCGCGAACCGGCTGCGGGAGGCGTTGCCGACCTCGGCTGCGGTAGGCAACACCGCTGCGCTGCAGACGCGCGTCGAGGCTCTGCTGGCGACGACTGCCGACGCGGTCGAGGCCGGCAAGGCCGAACGGGCAGCCGCTCGCGAGCGGGCGGCGGGACAGAAGACAACGTTGGCGCAGGAGGCGGAGTCCCTCGCCGGGAGCTCGTCCTGGAAGGACGCCGCGGAGCGCTTACGCCTGATCGGCCAGGACTGGAAACGGATCACCGGAGTCGACAAGAAGACCGACGATGCGCTGTGGGAGCGGGTGGCTGCCGCCCGTACCAGCTTCAACGACCGGCGGATGGCGCACTTCGGCGCCCTCGAGCAGCAACGCGAGGTGTCCAAGGAGCGTAAGCAGAAGCTGGTCCGCGACGCCGAGGCGCTGGCAGCCTCGACGGACTGGAAGCCCACCGCGGACCGGTACAAGCAGCTGATGGCGGACTGGAAGGCGGCTGGGCGCGCGCCGCGCGACGTCGAGGACAGCCTCTGGGCAGCCTTCAAGGGCGCGCAGGACCGCTTCTTCGGCGCCCGCAACGCCTCCTTCGCTGAGCAGGACGAGCAGTACCGCGGCAACCAGGAGCAGAAGGAGGCGATCCTGGTCGAGGCGGAGGCGCTGGATCCGGTGAACGGTCTGGATCGGGGCCGGGCGGCCTTGCGCCGGCTCGGGGAGCGCTGGGAGGCGGTGGGAAAGGTCCCGCGGGACGCCATGCGGCACCTGGAGGACCGGATGGCCGCCGTCGAGGAGAAGTTCCGCGGCGCGGCGGCAGTCGCGGCACCCCGGCAGGAGTCGCCGTTCGTGGTGCGCCTGCGCGAGAAGGTGCTCGAGCTCGAAGGCAAGCTGGCCCGGGCCCGGGCGGCTGGCCGCCCTACCGGCGAGCTCGAGGCGTCGTTGGAGACCCAGCGTCAGTGGCTCAGCGAGGCCGGTGTGAGCGTGCCGTCCCCGGCCGATGCCGCACCGGCACCTGCGCCGGCCCCCGCTCCCGCCAAGAAGAGCACCAGCGGCTGGGTCCGCGCGACCGACTAGCCCCGTATCGGGTCGGGAGCGCTAGGCCAGTGCTAGGCCAGGTTCGCCTTGAGGAAGGCCACCGACCGGCTGTAGGCCAGGGCGGCGTTGTCCGGGCTGTAGGTGCCGAGCAGGTTCTCGCCGTTGTGAAAGGCGTGCCCGGCGTCGTAGTAGAAGAACTCGACGGGCGCGCCGGACTCGCTGCTGATCTGCGCAGCCTGCTTCTTGGCGTCCTCGACCGGGTAGAAGTCGTCCTGCTCGCCGTAGTGGCCCTGCACCGCGGCGGTGAGCCCCCGGTAGGACTGCGGAACCGCTGGCCCGACGCCGTAGAACGCAACGGCTGCGCCGATCTTGTCGCCCTGCTGCGCAGCGAGCATCAGCACGAAGCCGCCGCCCATGCAGAAGCCGATGGCGCCGACCTTGCTGGAGGTCACGGCCTCGTGGCCCAGCAGGAAGTCCACTGCCCCCCCGAGGTCTTTGGCGGCCTCGTCCACGGGCAGCTCGGTCATGAGCTTGCCGGCCTCGTCGGTGTCGTGGGCCACCTTGCCGCCGAACAGGTCCGGGGCGAGAGCGACGAAGCCGTCCGAGGCCAGACGGTCGGCGACGTCGGCGATGTGGTCGGTGAGGCCCCACCACTCCTGGATGACGATGACGCCGGGGCCGGTTCCACCCTCAGGTAACGCCAGGTAGCCGTGTCCGGTGCCGTTGCCGCTCGGGAAGGTCGTGTTCTGGCGGACGGACTCGTTCATGTGGGGCCTCTCGCACGGATGGACCAACGGGGTCAGGGATGGCCATTCTGCCCCACGGTGTGGCGGCACCCGAGCCGGGGCGGTACAGGCAGATGGCTGGTTCTTGAGGGGCCGAGCTGCGCGCCCGCGGGCGGCGTCAGCGCTTCACTGCGACGATGTCGTACGACGGCCGGCCGGCATCCCGCGCCTGCTGCTCGAACCTGGTGACCGGTCGCTCGTCCGGTCGCGTGACCGGACCCGCGTGCAGCACGGCGCCGAGTACGGCTAGGGCGTGCTGGGCGTACGGCGCCCAGTCGGTCGCCAGGTGCACCTGGCCGCCGGGTTCCAGACGGGTCGCGAGCAGCGCCGCGAAGGCTGGGCTGATCAGGCGCCGCTTGGCGTGCCGGGACTTGGGCCACGGGTCGGGGAAGAAGATGCGTACGCCGGCCAGGCTGGCGGGAGTCAGCGCCTCGCGCAGCACCAGGACCGCGTCGTCCTCGATCACGCGCACGTTGGTGACGGCCTTGTCCTCGAGTCGCCGCAGCAGGGCGATGACGCCGGCCTCGTGCACCTCACATGCCAGCAGGTCCAGGTCGGGCCGGCTCGCCGCCATGGCCGCCGTGGCCTCGCCCATGCCAGGACCGATCTCCAGGACCAGCGGAGCGCGCCGACCGAACACCGCCGCCGCCTCCAGCGGGACCCGGCCGTCCACCCCGTACGCCAGCCAGAGCCGTTGCCGGTCAGCGTGGGCCGCGGGTGAGATGCGGCCTCGGCGCAGCCGGTAGCTGCGGATGTCCTCACCTGGGCGCACGCGGGTCCCCTTCTGCCGCGGAGGGACACCTCAGCCCGGCCACGCGGACGCGGCCGGGCTGAAGTGTGCTGCAGCGGAGAACTACGCGACGTACTCGCGCAGGACCTCGGCGCGGCCGCCCGCACGTAGCTCGGCGAGGGTGTCCCGCTCGATCTGCCGGATCCGCTCGCGGGTCAGGCCGAGGTGCCGGCCGACCTCGTCCAGCGTGCGCGGGCGCCCGTCGTCCAGGCCGAAGCGCATGCGCACCACGATCGCGGACCGGGACGGCAACGAAGCCAGGACCTCACCGAGCTGCCCCTGGAGCATCTGCATCTCCACAGCAGCGACCGGGTCGACCGACTCCGAATCGGTGATGAAGTCGCCGAGGGTGGCCTCGTCATCGCCCACCGGACTCTGCAGGGACAGGGTGTCCCGGCCGAAGGCGAGAATCTCCTCGACCTTGGCAGCCGTCATCTCCAGGGGCAGGCCGATCTCCTCCGAGGAGGGGTCTCGGCCCAGGCTCTGGGTCAGCTCGCGGCGTACGCGGGTGACTTTGGTGATCAGTTCAGCCATGTGCACGGGTACTCGGATCGTGCGCCCCTGGTCGGCCAGCGCCCGCTGCAGCGCCTGTCGGATCCACCACGTGGCGTACGTCGAGAACTTGTACCCCTTGGCGTAGTCGAACTTCTCGACGGCGCGGACCAGGCCCAGGTTGCCCTCCTGCACCAGGTCGAGCAGGTCGAGTCCGCGGCCCTGGTAGCGCTTGGCCAGCGACACGACCAGGCGCAGGTTGGCCTCCAACAGGTGCCGCTTGGCCCGTCCGCCGTCCCGATCGATCTCGACCAGGTCCCGCCGTACGCCGATCGGCAGCTTGGCCTCGCCGATCGCGTGCAGGCGTAGCTTCTCGGCGCCGAACAGGCCGGCCTCGATGCGCTTGGCGAGGTCGACCTCCTCGACGGCGGTCAGCAGCGGTACGCGACCGATCTCACGCAGGTAGGCCTTCACCAGGTCGATGCCCGGCGGCGGCTCATCGATGGCGAGTGGGGTGTCCTCATCGCTGCCGGCATCGGCGTCGGCCGTGCCGGCATCGGCCGCGTTACCGCCCGAGGTGGTCGGGGCGGTGCTCGCGGCGTCGCTCGTGGCTGGCTCGTCGCTGGCCGGGGCCAGGACCGACGGAGTGACCGTGACCGCGGCGAGCGCACCAGCCACCGACGATGTCGCCTCGGACGCAGTCACCTCGGGCAACGCCGCCTCCATCGGCGACGGCTCGGTCGGGCGGGGCCGCCCGGCCGCGTCGGTGGGGTCGGCGCGGCGGCCTCGAGCCGTCTTGGGTTCATCGGTGCCGATGACCGTGCCGCTCTCGGTCAGCCGGCGCAGAACGGTGCGCGCCTCGTCCGGGCCGATGCCGGCTTGGTCGAAGCTGTTACGCAGCTGCGCGAGGGAGAGCTGACCCTCGGCGTGGGCACGCACGACCAGGGCCTCGACGAGATCGGCGGGGCTGGCGGCGGTGGACATAGCGGACACTCCTGGATTGGTGGTGGGGCGTGCTGGCGGTGGGGCGTGCTGGCGGGCGTCGGTGCCGACGTTCCGCTGAACACCTGCTGACGGGGGACGTGGTGGCGTACGCCGTCATGGTCGGATGAGCCGGGCGCAGCGCTGGTCGGCCGATCCGGTCTCCAGGCGTGCAAAAGCTCGACGCAGGAACAACGATGCCCTACCGGAGGATGTTCCGGGGACCTCCAGCGGGTGTATTGGCTCACAGCACCCGCCACCTCAGTCGAGGTAGTCCCGCAGCTTCTGCGAGCGGGAGGGGTGCCGCAGCTTCGACAGCGTCTTGCTCTCGATCTGCCGGATGCGCTCCCGGGTGAGGCCGAACTCGCGGCCGATCTCGTCGAGCGTGCGTGGCTGTCCGTCGACCAGGCCGAAGCGCATCTTGACCACCGCGGCCTCCCGCTCGGTCAGCGAGCGCAAGACCTCGCTCAGCTGTTCCTGCATCAACCCGTACGACACGACTTCCGAGGCGACCGGGGCGTCGGCGTCCTCGATGAAGTCTCCCAGGTTGGAGTCCTGGTCGTCGCCGATCGTCGTCTCGAGGCTGACCGGTTCGCGCGCGTAGCCCTGGATCTCGACCACCTTCTCGGGGGTGAGATCGAGCTCCTTCGCCAACTCCTCGGGCGTGGCCTCGCGGCCCAGGGACTGCAGTAGCTCCCGCTGCACCCGGGTGAGTTTGTTGATCTGCTCCACCATGTGCACCGGGATGCGGATGGTCCGGGCCTGGTCGGCCATCGCCCGGGTGATCGCCTGCCGGATCCACCAGGTCGCGTACGTCGAGAACTTGTAGCCCTTGGTGTAGTCGAACTTCTCGACCGCCCGGATCAGCCCCAGGTTGCCTTCCTGGATGAGATCGAGAAAGAGCATGCCGCGGCCCAGATAGCGCTTGGCGATGGACACGACTAAGCGGAGGTTGGCCTCGAGCAGGTGCCGCTTGGCGCGGTCGCCGTCGGCGGTGAGCAGCGTCAAGTCCCGACGGGCAGTGACCGCCAGCCTGCCTGCCGGGCCGCTGTCGGCGAGGCGGAGCTTCTCGGTGGCGAACAGACCGGCCTCGATGCGTTGGGAGAGCTCTACCTCCTGCTCGGCGGTCAGCAGCGGGGTCTTGCCGATCTCCTTGAGGTAGGCGCGTACGAGGTCGGTCGAGATGCCGACCTCGCCTTCGGCGGCCAGCGGCTTGTCATCCTCATCGTCGTCCGCAGCAAGCTTGGGCGCTTGGTCGTCGTCGTCGTCTTCGTCCGGGTCGGCTGCGGCCGGCAGGTGGGCTGGGGCGGGCCGGTCAGCGGCGGCGGGCCGGTCGGCGGCAGCGGGCAGGTCAGCGGCAGCAGGCCCTGAGTCGGCCACCCCGACGTGGAGGCCGGCGACCCCGGCGTCGGGTTCCGGCGACGTTTCCACCGGGCCGTCACTCGGCAGCGGCGGCACGACGGTAGGGCCTCCGGCCCGGCGACGCGCGGCACGTCTGCTCGTGCCGGCTGCGCCCGGAGCGGGCAGCAAACCGGGCTCTGCAGAGTCGGCGCGGACGGTGCTCGGTGGCGTCACGGGCGGTCCTTCACGGTCGAAGGGGCGACTTGTCGGTCTTACCACCTCAACAGCCGGCAGGCCCCCGTCGTTCCCTTCGACGTCGCCGCAACACCGCCGCTACAGCAGTGAGCGCAGCACGAACGGCATGATCCCGCCGTGCCGGTAGTACCCCTGCTCGCCGGGCGTGTCGATCCGCACCGTGACGGTGAACTGCTGTTCGTCGGCTTTGACGGTCAACTGGCGCGGCACCCTGTCGCCGGCGGCCACGCCTTCGATGGTGAAGCTCTCCTGCCCACTAAGTCCCAGCGAGGCGGCCGTGTCACCGGGCGCGAACTGCAGCGGCAGCACGCCCATCCCGATCAGGTTGCTGCGATGGATCCGCTCGTAGGACTCGGCGATGACCGCGCGTACGCCGAGCAGAGCGGTGCCCTTGGCAGCCCAGTCACGCGAGCTGCCTGAGCCGTACTCCTTGCCGGCGAGCACGACCAGAGGGGTCCCGTCCGCGGCGTACGCCTGGGCGGCGTCGTAGATCGACATGACCTCGCCGTCCTTGATCGTCACTCCGCCCTCGGTACCAGGCGCCAGCTGGTTGCGCAGGCGGATGTTGGCGAAGGTCCCGCGGATCATGACTTCATGGTTGCCACGACGGCTGCCGTAGCTGTTGAAGTCCTTGGGGGCCACACCGTGCTCGCGCAGGTAGTCGCCGGCGGGCGAGCTGCCCTTGATCGAGCCGGCCGGACTGATGTGGTCCGTCGTGACCGAGTCGCCGAGGACCGCGAGCACGCGGGCACCGGCGATGTCGGTCAGCGGGGCCGGCTCCCGGGGCATGCCGTCGAAGTACGGGGGCTTACGCACGTACGTCGAGTCCGGGTCCCAGACGAACGCGTCGCCGGCCGGCACCTCGATGGCCTGCCACCGCGCGTCACCCGCGAAGACGTCGGCGTAGGAGTCGGCATACATCTGCTCGGTGATCGCCTCGCCGACGACGCGGGCCACGTCGGCCGGGGACGGCCAGATGTCGGCCAGCAGCACCGGCGAGCCGTCGGCGCCGGTGCCCAGTGGCTCGGTCGTGAGGTCGAGGTCCATCGTCCCGGCCAGGGCGTACGCCACGACCAGCGGCGGGCTGGCGAGGTAGTTCATCTTGACGTCGGGGTTGATCCGACCCTCGAAGTTGCGGTTGCCCGACAGCACGGACACCACGGCGAGGTCGCCCTCGGCCACGGCGGCACTGACCTGTTCCGGCAGCGGCCCGGAGTTGCCGATGCAGGTGGTGCAGCCGTAGCCAACGGTGTTGAATCCGAGCTTGTCCAGGTAGGGGTTGAGCCCCGCCTTCTCGTAGTAGTCGGTGACGACCTTGGAGCCGGGCGCCAGGGTGGTCTTGACCCAGGGCTTGCTCGTCAGGCCCTTCTCGACAGCAGCCTTGGCCAGCAGCCCGGCGGCGATCATGACGTAGGGGTTGCTGGTGTTGGTGCAGCTGGTGATCGCGGCGATGGCGACGGCGCCATGGTCGAGCTGGACCCGCTCACCATCGGACAGAGTCGCCGCGATCGGGTTGCTGACCCGCCGCGAGACGTCCCCGATGTTGATGCCGACCGGGGCGTCCTCGGGCTTGCTCTCAAATGCCGCAGCCGGGTCACTGGCGGGGAAGCTCTCGTTGGAGGCCTCGTCCACGCCCCCGTCGGTGGTGCCGCGGCTCGCCCCGTTGGCCTCGGACGGTTGCCCTGCGTAGTCCTTCAGCGCGGTCCGGAACATGGCCTTGGCGTCGGTGAGCGGCACCCGGTCCTGCGGACGCTTCGGACCGGCGAGGGACGGCACCACCGTGGACAGGTCGAACTCGAGGGTCTCGGAGAACCGGGGCTCAGCAGCCGGGTCATGCCACAGTCCCTGCTCCCTGGCGTAGGCCTCGACCAGCGCGACCTGCTGCGCCGAGCGCCCGGTCAGCCGCAGGTAGGCGAGCGTCTCGTCGTCCACCGGGAAGATCGCGCAGGTCGAGCCGTACTCCGGGCTCATGTTGCCGATCGTGGCGCGGTCGGCGAGCGGCACGTTGGCGACCCCGGGGCCGTAGAACTCGACGAACTTTCCGACGACACCGTGGGCGCGCAGCTGCTGGGTGACGGTGAGCACGAGGTCGGTCGCGGTGGCGCCGGCCGGCAGCGCACCCGAGAGCTTGAAGCCCACGACCTTCGGGATGAGCATGCTGACCGGCTGGCCGAGCATCGCCGCTTCGGCCTCGATCCCACCTACGCCCCAGCCCAGCACCCCCAGACCGTTGATCATTGTGGTGTGGGAGTCGGTGCCCACCAGGGTGTCGGGGTAGGCGGCCCCGTCCCGCTCGAAGACGACGCGGGCCAGGCGCTCGAGGTTGACCTGGTGCACGATGCCGGTGTTCGGTGGCACGACGGCGAAGTCGTCGAACGCCGACTGTCCCCAGCGCAGGAACTCATAGCGCTCGCGGTTGCGCTCGTACTCCAGCTCGCCGTTGATCGCGAGCGACTCCGGACTCCCGAAGCTGTCAGCGACGACGGAGTGGTCGATGACCAGCTCGGCCGGAGCGAGCGGGTTGATCTTCTTGGGGTCGCCGCCCAGATCGGCCATGGCCTCGCGCATGGCGGCCAGGTCGACCACGCAGGGGACACCGGTGAAGTCCTGCATGAGGACGCGGGCCGGCGTGAACGCGATCTCGATGTCGGGTTCGGCCGACGGGTCCCACGCTGCCAGCGCCTGGACGTGCTCGCGCCGAATATCGACGCCGTCCTCGGTGCGCAGCAGGTTCTCCAGCAAAACCTTCAGCGAGTACGGCAGGTCCGCCGCGCCCTGGACGGCGGTGAGCCGGAAGACGTCGTACGACGTGCCGCCCACCTGGAGCGTGCCCTTGGCGCCGAAGCTGTCCTGGCTGGTCATGTGGCTCTCCTCGTGTCGATCGCGGTCAACGTAGTGGGGTGGTCCGACAGCGCCGGTGCGGTCGGTCGTCGGACGGCGTCCTCGACCAGGTCGAGCACGCCGTCCAGCGAGTCGACGGGCATGCCGGCGGCCAGCCGGGAGACCAGCCCGTCGAGCACGAGCCGCAGGAAGTCCGCGAGCAGCTCGACGGGGACGTCGTCACGCACGGCGCCCGCGGCCCGTTGGCGCTCCAGCCGCGTGGTCACGGCGACGGCCAGGGCGTGCTGGCGCTGTTCCCACCCAGCGGCGAAGCCCGGGTCGGTCCGTAGCCGGCGCCGCAGCTCGAGCTGCACCCCGAGCCAGCCGGCGTCCTTGCCCTCGAGATCGCGCATCACCTGTACGAGCCCGGAGGTGGCGACGACCTCGGCCATCCGGGCTGCGTCGTCCTCGGCGAGGGCAAGGAATAGCGCGTCCTTGTCCCGGAAGTGGTGGAAGATCGCGCCGCGGGAGAGCCCGGTCTCGGCCTCGAGCACTTTGACCGTGGCGCCCTCGTACCCGTGCCGGGCGAAGGAGCGCCGAGCGGCGGCGAGGATCTGGGCGCGCCTGGCCGCGAGCTGGTCGTCGGACACCTTGGGCACGATGGCACAATAGCAAACCGTACGTTCGTCTTGCAACGTAGCCTGGGATTCGGGGGTGCTTCGCTGGGTAATCTCCTGGCGGCGCCCGGGGCGCCGGTACCGGAACGGAGCGCGACATGCCGAGGGGCGAGCGACCGGCCTCGGTGCTGCTGCGTCCGGTGGGACCGCTGGACGCCGACACCTGCGGGCAGTTGCGGTACCAGCTGGCAGCCGCGTTCGCAGCCGGTGTGACGTCGGTCGTGGTCGACCTGAGCGAGGTGCCGTCGTTGGATGTCGTCGGGCTCGGCGTCCTGACCGGCGCGGCCAAGCACCTGAACCGCCGGGACGGTCAACTCCTGCTGGCGCACCCGTCGGCCGAGGTCCTCACCACCTTGCGGATCAACGACGTCGAGCGCCTGCTCGAGGTTGGCCCCTCGACGCCGCAGTCAGCGAGCGCTCCGAGCCGGGAGCCGCGTCGGCGACTGCGGTCGGTGCCCGGCGCCGCAACCACGACCGAAAGCGAGATCGCCCAGCCCGGCTGAGCTCGCTCCGACAGCCCCGGCGGCCGTCAGCTCATGCCGCCCCGTCGCGGTCCCGGCGGACGAGCGCCTTGCGGCCCTTGATCACGCTCTTGCGCAACGCCGTGACGACCTCGTCGGCGGCTGAGGCAGGAACATCGACAAGTGAGAACCGCTCGGTGATCTCGATCGCCCCGACCTCGCGACCGGACAGCGTCGACTCCCCGGCGATCGCACCGACCAGGTCCTGCGGTCGTACGCCCGCGTTCCTGCCCGCACCGATGAACAGCCGTGCCATCCCGGCCGCTGCCGGGGAGCGGCGGTTGTAGCCGTCCTCGCCCGGCGGCCTCGTCCCGCCCTTGGTCCCCCCCGTGGGATCAGCAGCCGGGCGGGAAGCGGTCGGCCGGCCCACGGTGGCGCGGCTCGACGTGGACGGCTGCACGAGGGGCACCGGCGCGAGGTCGTACCGGTCTGGTGCCGCTGTCCCGGACTCGTGCAGCAGCCGTACTGCGGTGGCGGCCACCTCGAGCAGGGGCAGGCGCTGCGCCAGGTCCTCCACGATTGCCCGGAACGGCTCGCTCCCGCCCTGCCCGACCGCCTCGGTGAGCGCCGTACGCGTGGCGTCCAGGCGCCGCGCCTGCAGGTCGGCCTGTGTCGGCAGTGGTTCGAGCGGCACCTGCTCCCCGGTCGCGCGGACGATCGCCTTGAGCAGCCCCTGCTCGCGCGGTTCCACCAGCGTGATCGCGACGCCGTCGCGGCCGGCCCGTCCGACCCGGCCGGTGCGGTGGACGTAGGAGTCCGGAGCCGACGGGACGTTGTAGTTGACGACGTGGGTCAGGTGGTCGACGTCGAGGCCGCGGGCCGCGACGTCGGTCGCGACGAGCAGCTCGGCGGTGCGTCCGCGCAGCCGACCCATGACCCGGTCGCGCTGCTCCTGGCTCATGCCGCCGTGCAGGGCCTCGGCGCGCCGGCCGCGGCTGTTGAGCGCTTCGGTGAGCGAATCGACCTCCTCGCGGGTCCGGCAGAACACCAGCGCCGCGTCGGGGGCCTCCATGTCGAGGACCCGGGCGAGCGCGGCCGGCTTGTCGACCCGCTTGACCAGGTGCGCCTCGTGCCGCACCCGTGGCGTTGTGCCCGAGACGGTGAGCTCCCGCTCGATCTGTACGCGCACCGGGTCGCGCAGGTAGCGGCGGGCCAGCCGGTCGATCTTGGGCGGCAGGGTTGCGGAGAACAGCACCGTCTGCCGATCGACCGGGACGGCCTGCAGGATCGCCTCGATGTCCTCAGCGAAGCCCATGTCGAACATCTCGTCGGCCTCGTCGAGCACCACGACCTGGAGGTCACCGAGCCGCAGCGAGCCCCGGGCCAGGTGGTCCAGCACCCGGCCGGGGGTGGCCACGACGACGTCGACCCCGCGCTCCAGCACCCTGAGCTGACGGCCGATCGGCTGGCCGCCGTACACGGCCAGGACCCGCGCGCCGAGCGCCTCGCCGTACCGGTGAATGGCTTCGGCGACCTGCACGGCAAGCTCGCGGGTCGGCGCCAGCACCAGGGCGGTCGGGTCCTTGCCGCGCGCGCCGCGGGGCAGGCGCTGGAGCAGGGGGAGTGCGAACGCTGCCGTCTTGCCGGTACCCGTCGCCGCCTGGCCGACCAGGTCGCGACCAGCCAGGAGCGGCGGTACCGCCTCGCGCTGGATCGGGGTCGGCTCCTCGTAGCCGAGGGCCTGCAGCACCTGCAGCAGCTCCGGCCCGAGGTCCAGCTCGGCGAACGTGCTCGGGCCGGTGTCCATCGCTCCATTCTCGCGCAGGCCGTACCCGACGCCCAAGGTGGATCCCGGCCTGCGGGTGCGCCAGGATGGGCCGATGCCGGCCCTGCACCTGTCCCAGGACGCTGACGCCGACGCGCTGCTGTCGCGCGACCCACTGGCCCTGCTGCTCGGCATGCTGCTGGACCAGCAGATCCCGATGGAGAAGGCGTTCCGTGGCCCGCAGGCGCTGCGCCAACGGATCGGGAGGGAACTGTCGGCGACCGACCTCGCCGGACGCGACGACCTGCCGGAGTTGTTTGCCCGGCCGCCGGCGATCCACCGCTTCCCGGGCTCGATGGCGACCCGCGTCCAGGAGCTGTGCCGCCACCTCGTCGAGCACCACGACGGCAGGGCAGAGGAGGTGTGGGACGGGGTGGGTTCCGGCGGCGAGCTGCTCGAGCGGCTCACGGCGCTGCCCGGCTTCGGTGACCAGAAGGCCCGCATCTTCCTGGCGCTGCTCGGCAAGCAGCTCGGCGTACAGCCCAAGGGCTGGCGGGAAGCGGCCGGGACGTACGGCGAGGACGGCGCCCTGCGCAGCGTGACGGATGTCACGAGCCCAGAAACTCTGCAGAAGGTCCGAGCGGACAAGCAGTCGGTCAAGGCCGCGGCGAAGGCGAAGGCCTGAGGTCCGTCGACCAGCGTCGTAGGAGCAGTGCCGGCGGCTACATCTGGTCTATGACCCGCCCCGGCTCGATGGCGATGCGTTCGGGCTGCTCGACCGGCCGGTCGATGATCGCCGTCGGGCCCGCGCGGCGCGAGACGGAGGGTCCCGCGTTGGCCGCCACGACACCCATCCACGGCAGTGCGACCGCGCCGACGATCAGGCCGAGCTTGGCCCAGAGCGGCACCGGTAGGGCGACCGCGAGCACGAAACAGCTGATGCGGGCGAGCTGGGTAAGGATGTACCGGCGCTGACGGAGCATGCGGTCGTCGGTGTGACTACGGCCGGCCGTCGTCACGACGACGGTTTCGGGACTGCGCGTGCTCGACATCTGGAGCCTCCTGCCTCGACGACCGCCCCGGGACAGGGAGGCGTCACCTGCAATAACAGTGTCCCGGTCTGGCCGCTTCCGCGCGCGCCGAGGTGGGGCAACCTAGCGTGGTGATGCTCAGCACGTACGACGACAGGAGGGTTGCCGTGCCACTGGCCTGGCAGGAGTCGCTGTTCCCGCCCGCGGGGGAGCGGCTGTCCTTCGACGGCCGGATGCGGCACCAGATGGACGCGACCAGCTGGGTCGATCTCGTCCCAGGCTGGGTGCCCGACCACGCGGCGCTGTTCGACGAACTGCTGCGGGACGCGCCGTGGCGCCAACGGACGCGCCGGATGTGGGACGGCGAGGTGCTCGAGCCGCGCCTGGTGGCCGTGTACGACAGCACGCTGCCGGCCTCGCTCGAGCAGCTACGGGCAGCGGTTTCCGATCGCTACCGGGTCCGGTTCGACAGCTGCCTGGTGAACCTCTATCGGGACTGGTCGGACGCCGTCGCCTGGCATGGGGACACCGTCCGGCACGTTCTGCGTGACCCGCTCGTCGTCACGGTTTCGCTCGGCTCCCGTCGCCGCTTCCTCGTACGCCGGGCCGGCAGCGGTCCGGTCCTGCACACGTGGTCGCCGGGCGAGGGCGACCTGATGGTGATGGGCGGTGCGATGCAGCACGACTACGAGCACACCGTCCCGCGCGACGCCCGCGCCCTGGGCGCCCGCATGTCGGTGACGATGCGCCACTCCCACTAAGAGCACCACGCCGTCAGAGGCCGCGGGGTTCGGGGAGCAGCTCGGGAAACACGGGCGCCCGGCGCTCGGCCTTGGCGGCGAAGGCCTCCATCATGTCGGCAGGCTGGAACATGCCGGCCTGCCAGGTCGCGATCTGTTCCAGGCCCTCGTCCACCCCGTGGTCCCGGGCGTAGTTCATGGCCACCTTGGTTCCCCAGATGGCCAGCGGGCTCTTCGAGGCGATCTCCCGCGCCGTCTCGAGCACACCCTCCACGAGGGCGGCCGGGTCGGCGTACAGCTGCTGAACCAGACCCACCTCGTACGCACGCGCGGCCGGCATCCGGCGACCGGTGTAGGCCAGCTCGCGCGCGACCCCCTCCGGTACGACCGTGCCCAGGCGCTGCAGGGTGCCTACGTCGGCCGTCATCCCGATGTTGATCTCCTGCACGCAGAAGAAGGCCTCGTCGCTGGCGTACCGCAGGTCGCAGGCGGTAACCAGATCGACGGCGCCCCCGATGCAACCGCCCTGCACAGCGGCCAGGACGGGCACTCGGGCCTGCTCCAGCGCCGAGAACGACCACTGCAGCACCTTGGCGTTGGAGCGCAGGCGGGCCTGGGTGCGGCCGAGCTCGCCGGCCGGCACGTCAGCGTCGTGCTGGCCGCCGAACACCGACAGGTCCATCCCGGCGCTGAAGTGCCGACCGGTGCTGCTGATGACCACGACTCGCGCCGACGCCGCGTCGCTGATCCCGGTGACGATCTCGGGCAGCTCTCGCCAGAACTCCGGGATCATGGTGTTGAGCTCGTCCCCACGCGTGAGCCGCAGGTGGGCCACCCCGTCAGCGGTCTGCACGTCGAAGCAGCGGTAGGCCATCCCCCGATCCTGCCGCACCGCTCGGTAGCGTCGAGGCGTGACCGTGCTCGCCCTGTCCGGAGTCGGCGTCGTGCGCGACGGCGCGACCCTGCTTGCCGACATCGACTGGACGGTGCGGGAGGGCGAGCGCTGGGTCGTCCTCGGCCCCAACGGCGCGGGCAAGACGACCCTGCTGCAGATCGCCGGCGCGGCGCTGTTCCCCAGCCGAGGCACGGTCGAGCTGCTCGGTGAGCGGTTCGGCAGAGCCGAGCTCGGTGAGCTGCGGACGCGGGTGGGTCTGTCCAGCTCGGCGCTCGCCGACCGCGTGCCGCCGCACGAAAAGGCGCTGGACGTGGTGGTGACGGCAGCGCACGGCGTTGTGGGCCGCTGGCGCGAGGCGTACGACGACAGCGACCTCTCGCGGGCCAGGAACCTGCTGGGACGGGTCGGGCTGGGGGCCTTCGCCGGCCGCCGTTTCGGCACGCTGTCCGAGGGCGAGCGCAAGCGAGTACTGCTGGCTCGGGCGCTGATGACCGACCCGGAGCTGCTACTGCTGGACGAGCCGGCCGCCGGGCTCGACCTCGGGGCACGGGAGGCGCTGCTGCGACTGCTCACCCGGCTGGGTGCCGATCGGGACGCGCCCCCGAGCGTGCTCGTGACCCACCATGTCGAGGAGGTACCCGTCGCGACGACCCACGCTCTTGTGCTGGCCCGCGGCCGGGTCCTCGGTGCCGGCCCGGTCGGGGAGGTGCTCACCGGCCCACTGCTGTCCCGGGCGTTCGGCCTACCGCTCGTTGTCGAGTCGGCGGCCGGCCGCTTCACCGCCCGCGCTGCCACGCCCTGACCCCGCCCGTCCGCCCGTTCGGTCCCCATTTCCGCGCCGATCAAGGCGAGAAGCCCATGATCGACAAGGTGATCAAGGGCCTTACGCCTTGATCAGCAGAACACTGAGCGGAAGGGTCGGCGGAAGGGTGGGCGCGGCGGGCGGGTGAGCGGTCTCAGGTGAGGGTGGCGGTCTCGTCGACCCAGTCGACGGCGGTCTGCTTGAGCTTGTCCTCATAGGCCTTGGCATGGTGACCGCAGAACAACAGGTCGCCGGAGGCGAGAACGACGCGGACGTAGGCCTGCGCGCCGCAGCGGTCACAGCGGTCGGCAGCGGTCAGAGTTGGGGTGGGGGCTGGGGGTGTGGCGGTTCCGGTCACCTAGACAGAACACCACAGGATGGGCCGACGTTCCCACTCGAAGCGCCGAACAGGTGGCGTTGGGCCTGGGCCGGGGCACGATGCGGGGATGCTGTCACCTGCCCGGCGGGGTCCCCTGGAGGGCCTGCTCGTCGCCGACTTCTCCCGCGTGCTGGCGGGGCCCTTCGCCACGATGATGCTGGCCGACCTGGGCGCCCGGGTCGTCAAGGTGGAGCGGCCGGACGGCGGGGACGACTCGCGCGGCTACGGTCCGTTCGTCGACGGTCGCTCCTTGTATTTCGCCCGGGTCAACCGCGGCAAACAGTCGCTCGCGCTCGACCTCAAGGCCGCCGACGACCTCGCGGTGGCGCGGCGGCTCGTGGCCCGGGCCGATGTCGTGGTGGAGAACTACCGGCCAGGGGTGATGGACCGCCTGGGTCTGGGTTGGGCGGCGCTGTCGGAGAACAGCCCACGGCTGGTGTACTGCTCGATCAGCGGTTTCGGCCACACCGGCCCGTGGTCGCAGCGACCGGCGTACGACGCGGTGGTGCAGGGGATGAGCGGGATCATGTCGGCGACCGGCTCGCCCGACGGGCCGCCCACCAAGCCGGGGATCCCGGTGGCCGACCTCGCCGCCGGGCTCTACGCCTTTGGCGGGATCACGAGCGCCCTGCTCGGACGACAGCGCACCGGCCGCGGCACGCACCTCGACATTGCCATGTACGACGCCACCGTGTCCCTGCTCGAGGGTGCGGCGCTGTCGTGGCTCGCCACCGGGCTGGACCCCGGCCGGATCGGCAACGCGCACTTCGCTATCGCGCCGTTCGACACCTTCACCTGCGCCGACCGCGACATCACGATTTGTGCGGCGAACGACCTGCTGTTCGGCGCGCTGGTTGCGGCGCTGGGGCTGCCGCAGCTGCTGACCGACCCTCGGTTCGCCTCTAACGCGCTGCGGCACGCCTCGCGCCGCCAGCTCACCGACGAGCTGGAGACCGCGCTGGGGCGACATCCGGCGGCGTACTGGCTCGAGCAGCTCGAGCGCGCAGGTGTCCCCTGCGGGCCTATCAACGATGTCGCCGAGGCCCTGGGCAGCGAGCAGTCCCGGGTGCGCAACATGGTGGTGGACGCCGGTGGGCTGCCCGTGCCCGGCAATCCAGTGAAGCTGTCGGCGTGGCCGGACGCGCCGGACCGGGTGGCTGCGCCCGAGCTGGACGAGCACGGTCCGGCGCTGCGGACCGAGTTCGGGCAGGTGACGTCTCCGGGCGGGTGACCGGGCCGCAGCGGCGCGCGGCAGCCGGACCGCAGCGTCCGCTCGATCGGCGCGGTGCCGCATGGCCCGCGAGCCGGGTCAGGAGACGCTGGGGCGGGGCCCGTCGACCGGGGGCAGGAGCCCGGAGTAGTGGTAGAGGTCCTCGTGCTCGAGGTAGTGCCGGTTGGAGGACAGGACGTGCTGGGTGATCACATGGCTGGCGGCAAGGGCGTCGGCGACCTCCTGGCAGTCGCTGCCGAAGGTTCGGTAGCCGGGGCTGGACAGCAGCCAGACCGAGTGCCCGCGGGCGCGGTCCAGCACCCGCTGGACGACCTTGCCCGGCACGGCGGCGGCATTGCGCCGGGCGTAGTCGACCCAGTCGATCCGGTCCGGCCCGGCGAGCGTCGGGTAGACGACCTGGTCGGTCCCGCGGGGCAGCAGATCCTGCACCGCCGGCCCGAGCTGGTCCGGGCAGGACAGGACGACGTCGCCCGGCTGCAGGGAGGCCCGCAGGACCGCGGCCACCTGGGCCGCCTGCGTCCGCTTGTGGTCGAACGGGGTCTGGACACTGACGACCAGGCCCAGAGCCACCGTGGCGCCGGTGAGCACGAGCAGGGCTCGCCGGGGCAGCGCGCGCAGCCCCACCGCGACCAACAGCAGGGCGGGTCCCAAAGCCACCGAGCTGTACCGTGCGGCGTACCCGGCGTGGATGAGCTGGTCCACCCCGAGCCCGAGCAGCAGGGTGCCGAAGCTCACAACGGCGAGGTCCCGGCCGAGCGGGGAGACCGGCCGAGCCAGAACGAGCGCACTGCCCTGTGCCCGGCCCAGTACGGCGACGACGGGCAGGGCCAGCAGCAGCAGCGCGAGCAGCTGGCCGGCAGCGGCGCCGCCGCCGGCCCAGTCGCCGACGGTGGACAGGATCCAGAGCAGCGAGGGGGAGGGGGCCCACGGCGTCCCGGTGTGCTGCAGCTGGAACAGCAGGGTCGGTACCCAGGGCAGGACCAGCAGGCTCCCGGCGACCTCGGCGGCCGCCAGCCGCCGGGCCACCCGACTGTGCCGAGCCCGCACCGCCAGCTGCCCGAACACGACCACCAGCAGGAACAACGACCAGTAGTGGGTGAGCACCAGCAGGCCGGACAGCAGCGCCACGGGGAACAAGCGCCCCAGCGACGGTCGCTGCGCCGCCCGCTGCAGGGCCAGGGCGCCGAGCAGCACCTGGAGCAGGAGCAGGGAGTACATCCGGGCCTCGGTCGCGTAGTGCACCGCGAACGGCGAGCTCGCCAGCAGCAGCACCGCGATCCAGGCCGTGGTGGCGTCCCGCAGCTGCCGCGCCACCAGGAACAGCACCGGTAGGGCGGCGAGGGCGAACAGGCAGGACAAGGCACGCGTCGCCGTGGCGGACTCGCCGAACAGCTTGATCCAGCCGTGCAGCAGGACGTAGTACAGCGGCGGGGCGCCGTCCCGTCTCAGGGCCCCGGGCACCTCGGTCAGCGGCAGGCGGGCGATGTGCACCGAGAGCGCCTCGTCGAGCCACAGCGCTGAGCGGGTCGAGAGCCGGGACACCACGCCGACGACGATGGCCAGCCCGACCAGCCAGGGCAGCGCAGCGCGGCCGCCAGCCCCCTGCGCCGTCCCTACTGCGGTGCCCCGTAGCTCGGGAGCGGGTGCCGGGTGCTCGAGCAGCGTCATCGCGACGGGGGCGAGCGGCGCGGCATGTCCGACAGGATGACAGCCCGCGCCGGGTCAGCTGGCCTTGCGGTCGGCGGCTGGGTCGGTGGCAGTGTTGGGCAGCGGGTGGAACGGCGCCTCGCGACCGGTGCCGCCGCCCTTGCCTGCGACGTGCGGCCGCCGGGTCTGCTCCTCGTGGTAGTCGTCCTCGACGTTGACGTCCCACACCTCGTGCGACTCGCCCAGGATGTTCTTGGCCGAGAGCAGGGCCGTGAGCATGCTGTGGTCCTGGTTGTTGTACTTGTGCATGCCGTTGCGTCCCACCGGGTGGACGTTCGACGCGGCGTCGGCGAGCCAGGCGCGGATCGTGTCCACGTGCCCCTTGTACGCCACGTCGTAGACCGGGTAGGCCTTGGGCATCCGGACGACGTAACCGGCCTCGACCACGTCGCCCTGGACCAGGCCGAGGGCGCGTACCTCACGGGTGGCCAGGGCAATCAGATCGCCGTCGGACGTCGTCCACAGGTCGTCGCCCTCGTTGACGAAGTACTCCAGGCCCAGGCAGGTGCGGCCGTCCTTGACCAGGTACGGCGACCAGGACCCGAAGTTCTGGATCCGGCCGACCCGGGCGGTGCGCTCGTGGATGTAGATCCAGTTGTCCGGGAAGCTGAACTCCTCCGGTACGACGAGCGCGACGGTGATGAAGTCGCGGTAGCGCAGGCCGTTGGCCGCGGCAAGCACGTGCTCCGGTGCCGGGGGGTCCATCACCCGGATCAGTGAGGACAGCGGCATGGAGGACACGACCGCGTCGCAGTCGTAGCGGCTCGTGCCGTCCGCACCTTGGCCCGAGACAGCGGTGACCTGCCCGTGCTCATGATGAACGGCCACGACCTTGGCATTCATGTGAACCGTGCCACCCAAGGCCTGGACCTTGTCCCGGCAGCGCTCCCACATCATCCCCGGTCCGAACTTAGGGTACTGGAACTCCTCGATCAGGCTCGCGACGTCCTTGTCCTTGTTGAGCCGGGGGAACAGTGCGCGAAGGACCGCGGTACCGAGGGACAAGTTCTTGATCCGCTGGGCGGCCCAGTCGGCCGGCATCTGGTCGGCCGGCATGCCCCAGACCTTCTCGGTGTAGGTCTTGAAGAACGTGCGGTAGAGCCGCCAGCCGAACCGGGACGCTACCCAGCCTTCGTAGTTGGACTCGTCGGGCTTGCGCACCCGCACCGCCAGATAGGACGCGACGCACTTCACGGCCTCGACCGGGCCGAGGTTGCCCAGGGCGTTCGCGGCCTTCAGCGGGTAGTCGTACAGCTTGCCGTCGTAGAAGATCCGGCTCATCCGGGGGCGCATGAGAAAGTCCGAGTCCGGCAGGATCTCGTGCCAGAGCGCCTCGACCTCGGGAACCTTGGTGAAGAACCGGTGCCCCCCGATGTCGAACCGCCAGCCGTCGCGTTCGACGGTCTGGCTGATCCCACCGACGGTGCCGCTGGCCTCGAGCACCGTGGTCGGCGCGTCGCGCTTGAGGAGCTCGTAGGCCGCCGTGAGGCCTGCGGGGCCGGCCCCGATGACCAAGGTGTGTGGCGCGTCCGACTGCACGTGAACTCCGATGCAAGAGGTGATGGTCGTGCTGGCTTGTGCATGCTGCCCGGGATGCCGTCGCTCACGCCTGACACCGGACATGGTTGTCAACAGGTTACCGAGTGGGACCGCCGGCAGACCGTAGGCGCGCAGTGGAACTGGTCACCCCAGGGCGCGCACCAGCAACTGGACCTTGGGCCGGGAGAGCTGTTGGGCGAGCGTCGTGTGGCCGCTCACCAGCGCGACGAACAGGCCCCACACGCCCGGCAGCAGCCGCAGCACGCCGTGTACGACACCCGGGTGCGCGCAGAAGGCCCGCAGCGCTGCCCGCCCGGCATCCATCTCGGGGCCGAGCTCGGACAGGACGGTCGTGTCGTAGGAGGCCGGGTCGCGCGCCGCGGCGATTCCCGCCAGGCGGCCCGAGCGCAGGGCGAAGCTGATCCCCTCGCGGGTCCAGGGCTCGAGCAGCCCGGCCGCGTCGCCGGCGACCAAGACTGAGCCGCGCCGCAGCGGGCTCGCGGGTGCCCGTACGCGGGTCAGGTGGCCGCCGTCCTGCTCCGCGGTGGCCAGGTCCAGGCCGAGCGAGGCGACGAACTGCTGGTAGTAAGCGCGCAGCGAAGCGCCCTGCCCCCGGTCGCCGATCACCCCGACCGTCAGGGTGTCGCCCTTGGGGAACACCCAGCCGTAGGAACCAGGCACCGGCCCCCAGTCGAGCAGCGCGTGCCCGCTCCAGTCGCTGCCCACCGGCGTCGGCAGCTCGGCCTCCAGACCGAGATCGACCTGTTCGCACACCACCCCGACGTACGCCGCAGCGCGGCCCTGGGACCCGTCGGCGCCGACCACGGCCCTGGCCCGGACCTGCCCCGTCCGGGTGCTGACCACGACGTGACCGGCGGACTCTGCGTAGCCGGTGACCGTCTGCGCCGTCCGCAGCTCGGCGCCGGCGGCCAGCGCCAGGTCCACCAGGGCCGCATCCAGCTCCGAGCGCAGCACCATCGGCAGGAACGGCGGCGCCGTACGGGTGAACTGTCGCCGGCCGCGGCTGGTGAAGGTGAGGCGGCCGACCCGCTCACGGGCGAGCGGGCCCAGGACCAGCCCCGCGTCGGAAAGGGCCGTCTGCGACGGGCCGATCAGGCCGCCGCCGCAGCGCTTGTACCGGGGCAGCCGCTCGCGCTCGAGCAGCAGCGTGTCGGCCCCGGCCAGCGCGGCGGCGCGGGCCGCAGCCGCACCCGCCGGTCCGGCGCCGACGACCACGACGTCCCATACGTGGTCGTCGTGGAATGGCGCGCCGTCAGCGGTCGGGTCGGCAGCGGTCGGTTCGGCAACGCTCATGGGAGCAGCGCGACGGGCACGTCGACCAGGCGCGAGCGCAGGTACTCGCCGAGGCCCTTGGCCTGCGGGTCGAACCGGGTGCTGGCAGCGACGCCCTCGCCGAGCAGGCCGACGACGACGACGTTGACCGCGCGCAGGTTCGCGAACGGGTGCACCTGCACCGCCAGCGCATCGGCCTCCGGTAGCAGCAGGCGGAAGGCGGCCTCGTCGAGCCAGCCCAGCAGCCAGGCGGCCGCGGCGTCGGTGCGCGCCCAGAACCCGACGTTGGCGTTGCCGCCCTTGTCGCCCGAGCGGGCGCCGAGCAGCCGGCCGAGCGGAACGCGCCGGGTGGGCTCGGTGCCCACCGGCGTTCCGGCCGGTGCGGACGGGGCCGAACGCCGCGGCTGTGCGGCCTGGCCAGGGGTGTGCGGGATGTGCTCACGCCGGCCGCCGGCGTGCACGACGACCTGCTCGACCGCCGATGCGGGTAGCAGCGAGGGCCAGTAGAGGCCGTACGGCGTGGCATCACCGGGCGGCGAGGTGAGCGTGAAGCCCGGGTAGCTCGTCAGCGCGAGCTCGACCGCTGCGCCGCTGAACGCGCGGCCGACCCGCACTGGGTCGCTGTCCTTGACCGTCACCCGCAGGAGCGCTGCGGCCTGCTCGTTGGTCACCGCGTCCGGTCGGTCCAGGCGTACGAGCCGGTGCTCGAAGACCTCGGGCTCGACCGGCAGGGCGTCGCGCAGGCCGGCCAGCGCCAGCGCGGCCTTGCCCTCGATGTCCAGGCCGGTGAGCACGAACTCCATCTGGTTGCGGTGGCCGCCGAGCATCGTCAAAGCGATCTTGACCTGCCCGCTGGGCGGCGACCCGCGCGCGCCGGACAGCCGTACCCGGTCCGGGCCCTGCTGCTGGAGCCGGAGGGTGGCGAAGTCGGCGACGACGTCCGGGCCGGGGTAGGCGGGTCCGGCGACCTCGTACAGCAGCTGGGCGGTCACCGTGCCGACCGTCACCGCGCCGCCGGTGCCCGCGTGCTTGGTGATGACCGAGGAGCCGTCGGAAGACACCTCGGCGATGGGGAAGCCCATCCGCAGCGGCTGCGGCACCTCCTCGCTTACGAAGCAGTAGTTGCCGCCGGTGGCCTGGGTGCCGCACTCGATGACGTGCCCGGCCGCGACCGCCCCGGCGAGGGCGTCCCAGTCGTCGCGGGCCCAGCCGAAGTGCGCCGCGGCCGGCCCGACCACGAGCGAGGCGTCGGTGACCCGGCCGGTCACAACGATCTGGGCGCCGCCCTGCAGGGCGGCCGCGATCCCCCACGCACCCAGGTAGGCGTTGGCGGTCAGGGCGGTGTGGTCGCCCAGTGCAGCGCCGGTGTCCAGGTGGGGCAGGTCGAGCTCGCCCACGCGGGCCAGCAGGTCGTCGCCCTCCACGTGCGCCACCGGGACGGTCACGCCGAGCCGCTCGGCCAGGGCCCGTACGGCGTCGGCGCAAGCGGCGGGGGCCAGCCCGCCCGCGTTCACCACGACCTGGGTGCCCAGGTCCACGACCGTGCCCAGGACGCCCTCGAGCTGACGCAGGAACGTCGTGGCGTAGCCCCGTGTTGGGTCCTTCGTACGTGCGCGGTGCAGGATCAGCATCGTGAGCTCGGCGAGGTAGTCACCCGTCACCACGTGGACGGGTCCGTCGTTGAGCACCTCGGACAGGGCCGACAGCCGGTCGCCGTAGAAGCCCGAGCAGTTCGCGACCCGCAAGCTCTGCATGACCCGATGACTACCAGATGGGCAGCCTGTCGTGACGCACGTCCGCCGCCGTACGCCGCCTGGTCGGCGGCGCGCTCGCGCTCGTGGCGGTGGCCGGCATGGCCAGCGCGGTCGTCCAGCGTCCGCACACCGTCGTCGCGGCTGCGACTCGGGCTGCCGGTCCAGGCGTACCCGCGGCCCGACCCACCGCTCCGGCGGCCCGCACCACGCCGGCCCCGGCGACCTCGTCGCCGCCCACGCTGCCCGTTCCTTCGCCGGTCGCCCTGCAGCCGGTCGCGCAGGTGGCCCCGCTCGGGACCCTGCGCACGCCGGACCTGATGCTCGTGCTGAAGGCTCCCCTGTCCCGACGCCAGCTCACCGCGCTGCACGGGGTCAAGGGCCTGCAGGACCTCGCGGTGCTGGACACCGGCCTAGTGCGGGTCGGGGGCCAGCCGGTGCACGTCGTCGGCGTGGACCCGTCGCAGTTCCGGGCCTTCACGCCGCGGGAGACCGCGAGCTCGGACCCCCTGTGGCAGGCCGTCGCGCGCGTCGAGCTGGTGTCCACCTACGCCCTGTCGCGCGGAAGCAAGCTGCCCCTGGGCGGGACCATCCCGGTCGCCGGCCCTTCGACGGTTCCGGCCCGGCTCGGCGCGGTCGCGGTCTTCGGCGTACCGGGCGCGGACCTCGTCGTGGACCGGACGCTGGCGGCCTCGCTGGGCGCGGTAGCCGGTGGTGGCGCCCTGTTGTCGGCCCCGGGCGAGGACCTGCAGGCGCTGCAGGGCGACGTCCGGGCAGTGGTGGGCTCCGCGGTCGCGATCACCGTCCTGCGGCCGGCGGTCATCAAGCCCTACCGCGTGACCGAGGCAACTGCTCCGTCGCCGGGCAAGCCCCGCAACTATCGCGATCTCTACATCGCCTCGGCGCACTACTGCCCCGGGCTGTCCTGGAAGGTCCTGGCGGCGATCGGCCAGGTGGAGAGCGACCACGGCCGCAACGCCGGGGTGTCCAGCGCAGGGGCCCTTGGGCCGATGCAGTTCCTGCCCTCCACCTGGGCGTTCGCCGGGGTGGACGGCGACGGTGACGGCAAGGCCGACATTCTGAACCCGTTCGACGCGGTGCCCGCGGCGGCGCTCTACCTGTGCCGGGCCGGCGCGGGGCAGGGAGGCCAGGCGTTGTACGACGCGGTCTTCAGCTACAACCACGCCGACTCCTACGTCAAGCTCGTGCTCGGCCTGGCCGCCCGGTACAGCTGACGGTCAGGGAATGAGCACGACCTTGCCGACGGTCCCGCGGTCGGCGAGCCGGGCCAGTGCGGAGGGCCCGTCGGACAGCGGCAGCTCCGCGCCCACGAGCGGGTCGATGAGCCCTTGCGACCACAGGGCCAGCAGCGCCTCATGGGTGGCCGGGATGACCTGTGGGGCGTGCGTGCGGTAGAGCCCCCAGTGCAGCCCCACTACCGAGTAGTTCTTGATCAGTACATGGTTGGCCGGCACCTCGGCGATCCGGCCACCGGCGAAACCGACGATGAGCAATCGCCCCTCGAAGGCGATGCACCGGCGGCTGCGGTCGGTGATGTCCCCACCGACGGAGTCGTAGACGACGTCCGCCCCACGGCCCCCGGTGACGTCCTTCACGATGGCCACGAAGTCCTCTGCGGCGTAGTCGATCACCACATCGGCACCGAGGTCGCGGCAGACCTGCACCTTGTCGGGACCCCCGGCGGTGGCGATGACCCGCGCCCCCGCTGCCTTGCCTAGCTGGATGGCCGCCGTACCGACGCCCCCGGCGCCGGCGTGCACGAGCAGCGTCTCGCCCGCTCGCAGGTGACAGCGCGTGTGCAGCCCGACGTACCCGGTCTGGTAGGTGATGAGCATGCTGGCCGCCTTGGCCGGCGGCATGTCCTCGGGGACCCTCAGGGCGCCGCCCGCGGGCACGAGCACCTGCTCGGCCATCCCGCCGCTGGGCAGCCCCGGCGCAGCCAGGACCCGCTCACCCGTGCGCGGGCCCTCGAGCACCGTGCCGCACACCTCGAGCCCCGGGGTGAACGGCAGCGGAGGCTTCTCCTGGTAGGTGCCGCGGCACAGCAGTACGTCCGGGAAGTTCAGGGCCACCGCGTCGACCTTGAGCCGCAGCTGACCGGTTGCGGGCTCGGGCTCAGGGACGTCGACCAGCCGCAACACGTCCTGCGGCTCCCCGAGCTCGTGCACCTGCCAGGCCTTCACGGCAGGTTCCAGGGGGTCGCTGCCTGCAGCACGGCCACGGTCTGCCTCCGGTGCGGTAGGAACGGGCGCATGGGCGCATCGTTGTCGGACTTCCAGAACGAGGTCTACCTCAAGGGGCTGTTCGGCGAGCAGCCGGCCCTGCCCTTCGGCTGGCGGGAGCTGCAGGAGAGCGCTGAGCGGGCCATGACTCCCGGGGCGGTGGGCTACGTCTCGGGGGGCGCCGGGGGCGAGGACACGATGCGCGCCAACCGCGAGGCCTTCGACCACTGGCGGCTCGTGCCCACCATGATGCGGGGCGTCCCGGCCGCACGGGACCTGTCCATGACCCTGCTCGGTACGGCGATGCCGGCCCCGGTGCTGCTCGCCCCGGTCGGTGTGCTGTCGATCGTGCATGCCGAGGCCGAGCGGGCGGTTGCGCGGGCGGCCGCCTCGCTGGGTGTGCCGATGGTGGTCTCGACGGCCTCCTCGACCGCGATGGAGGACGTGCAGGCCGAGCTGGCCGGCTCACCGGGCTGGTACCAGCTCTACTGGCCCAAGGACGCCGACGTCGCCACCTCTTTGGTGCAGCGGGCCTCCGCCGCCGGCTATGAGGCCCTGGTCGTCACCTTGGACACCTGGCAGCTCGGCTGGCGGCCGCGGGACCTGTCGGCGGCCTACCTTCCCTTCCTGCGCGGGGAGGGGATCGCCAACTACCTCAGCGACCCGGCCTTCCGGGCCGGTCTGGCGGCGAGCCCGGAGGAGGACCCGAACGCCGCCGTCCTGCACTTCCTCGCGATGTTCAACAACCCGACGCTGACCTGGGAGGACCTCGCCTGGCTGCGTTCGCTCACCGACCTGCCGGTCGTGCTCAAGGGCGTGCAGCACCCCGACGACGTACGCCGGGCCCGGGACGCCGGCGTGCAGGCGGTCGTCTGCAGCAACCACGGCGGCCGCCAGGTGGACGGCGCGGTCGGGGCGCTGGACGCCCTGCCGGGGGTTGTCGCAGCGGCCGACCGGCTGCCGGTGCTGTTCGACTCCGGGATCCGTACCGGCGCGGACGCGGTGAAGGCGCTGGCCCTCGGCGCGGTGGCGGTCCTGCTCGGGCGGCCGTGGGTCTACGGCCTGGCTCTCGGCGGGCAGGCTGGCGTGACGCACGTGCTGAAGGCGTTCCTGGCCGACCTGGACCTGCAGCTCGGGCTGTCCGGGCACGCAGGCGTGGGGGAGCTGTCACCCGCCTCCCTCGTCGAGCACCGCCGGTAGCCGGCAGCCGGTTGCAGGGGACGGGATCGGAAGCGGGGCAGGTCAGGCCGTCGGGACGCCGCCCGGGTCGGCCGGCTGCGCCCGGGACCCGTCCTCGGCAAGTGGCCCGGGGATCCCGCGGAAGCGGTACTGCATCGCCTCGCGGCCGGCCTGCAGCAGCCACGCCTGGCCGGTGTCGGGCGAGTCGAAGGCCTGCAGGACCGCGACCCCGGCCTGCTCCACCGCGATGATCGGGACGCCGCTGCTGTCGAGCAACTCCCTGATGGTTTGGATGATCTTTGTGTCGGCGAATCCGGGGCAGAACGCGTTGACGGTGATGCCTTGGGGGGCGAGCGCCGGTCCGAGCGCCCGGACGAGGCCGACGACGGCGTGCTTGTTCGCGCCGTACACCGGGTCGAAGGGGGTGCCGGTCAGCCCAGCCATCGAGGCGGTGCACACGATCGAGCCGCCGCCGGCGCGACGCAGGGCCGGCAGCGCGGCATGCACGCCGAAGACCACCCCGTCGAGGTTGACGCCGTTGGCCCGCCGGTAGGTCAGCAGGTCGAAGTCCTCATCGACCCCGCAGCCGGTCGAGATGCCGGCGTTGAGGAAGACCAGCTCGAGCCGGCCGTGGATCGCCTCGGCGGCGGCAGTCGTGGCCATGACCTCCTCGTACGACGTGACGTCGCAGGGCAGGAAGTGTCCGCCGAGCTCGCGGGCCACCCGCTCGCCGCCCTCGACGTCGACGTCGAGCAGGACGACGCTGTCACCGCGGCGCACGAGCTGTCGGGCGACCTCGGCGCCGAAGCCGCTGGCGCCCCCGGTGATCAGGGCAACCTTGGTCACGCCACCCCCGCAGCCACGCCGGTGCCTTGAACGCCCGCGGAGCCGCCGGGGTTGGTACCCGGCAGCTGGCTGGCGTCGGCCGCCCGGTCGACGACGAGCCGGGCGATGCGCTCGCGGTGCTGGACGGCGTCGCCGAAGGTGTACTCGAGGCGCTTGCTGCGCTTGAAGTAGAAGTGGGCGTCGTGCTCCCAGGTGTAGCCGATGCCGCCGTGGTACTGGATCATCGCGCTCACCGCGGTGTTCGCCACGTCGCCGGCCTTGGCCTTGGCGATCGAGGCCGCCAGCTCCCGACCGTCGTCCTCGATGTCGATCGCGTACGCCGCGTAGGTGGCCGCGTGCTCGGCCATCGTCACCGCGACGTGCAGGTCGGCAAGGTCGTGCTTGATGGCCTGGAACGAGCCGACCGGTTTGCCGAACTGCACGCGGGTCTTGTCGTACTCGACCGTGTCGGTCAGGGCTTTGCGGGCGATGCCGACCAGATCGCTGGCCACCAGCACCGCCGCCCGATCGAGCAGCCCCTGGAAGGCGTCGGTGCCGTTGTCCAGCTTCTCGCCGGCCGCTCCGTCCAGCACGACAGTGGCCAGCCGCGTCGTACGGTCCAACACGTCGTGCCCCACGATGGTGACGCCCGAGGCCGACGGGTCGACGAGGTAGAGCGCGACGCCGTCGTCGGAGCCGGCCGCGACGACCAGGGTGTCGGCCACCGCGGCGTACTCCACGAGCCCGAGGTCGCCGGTGAGCGTGCTGGCGCGGGCCGTTGCAGGGGGTGTCGTCGCCGAACCGGACGCCAGCAGGGCGACTGCACCCTTGACCTCACCGGCGGCCAGGCGGGGGAGCAGGGCGCCCTGCTGCTCCTTGCTGCCGGCCAGGCGCACGGCCTCGCCGGTCAGGACCGTGCCGAGCCAGGGCCCGGGGACCGTACCGGCCCCAAAGGCGCGGGCGAGCACCGAGGCGTCGAGCAGGCCGAGGCCGACGCCGTCGTGCTCCTCGGGCACGAGCACGGCCAGCCACCCTTGCTCGCCCATGCTGCGCCACAGGGCCTCGGGTACGCCGTCGCTCGCCGGGTCGTCGTACAGCGCCCTGACCTGGGCGGGACCGAAGCGGTCGCGCAGGTAGGCGCGGACCGCGTCCTGCAGGGCGCGCTGCTCGTCGTTGAGGGCGAACTCCATGAAGCCGGTCTCCTTAGCGGGGCAGGCCGAGCACGCGCTCGGCGACGATGTTGCGCTGGACCTGCTGGGAACCGCCCCAGATCGTGCACGAGCGCGACCACATGGCCATCGTGGTGAGCTCTTCGACCGACAGGCCGGGCTGCGGGTCCGGAACCTGGAAGCCGGTGCCGAGCACCGCCTCGTAGGTGTCGGACACTTGGCGGAAGGCCTCGGACCACATCATCTTGGTCATCGAGGCCTCGAATCCCAGGTCCTTGCCCCTGCTGGTCTGGGTCAGGATGTGCCAGGAGTGGTACTTCAGGCACTCCAGGTCGATCAGGCTGCTGGCCAGCTTCTGCCGGAGCACCGGGTCCTGCGAGGCGACCGCGTCATCGCGCTGCACCTGACCGGCGAGCTTGACGACTTCCTGCCACTGCTTGCGGAACTCGGTGTACTGCCCGATGGCGGAGCTCCCCCGCTCGAAGCTCAGCAGCAGCATTGCGGTCTGCCAGCCGTTCCCCTCGCCGCCCAGCACCTGCGAGCTCGGGCAGGTCGCATCGGTGAAGAAGACCTCACCGAACTCACTCGCACCTGTCATCTGCTTCAGCGGCCTGGCCTCGACGCCTTGCTGGTGCATGTCCACCAGCAGCATCGAGATCCCGGCGTGCTTACTGCCGCCGGACTCCCCGGTGCGGACCATGGCGAAGATCTTGTCGCCGTGCATGGCGTTGGTGGTCCAGATCTTCTGCCCGTTCAGGACGTACTCATCGCCCTGCCTGTCGCCCTTCATCTGCAGCGCCGCCAGGTCCGAGCCTGCAGCCGGCTCGGAGAAGCCCTGGCACCAGATGACCTCGTTGTGCAGCAGCGGCTTGATGATCTCGCGCTTCTGCTCCGGGGACCCGAGCAGCATCACCGTCGGTGCGAGGAAGGACAGGCCCAGCGCGTTGACGGTCGACGGGGCGCTCGCCTGGGCCATCTCCTGGTCGTAGACGGCTTTCATCGTCGGCGTGCCACCGCGCCCGCCGTACTCGGTCGGCCAGACGATTCCGGCGAACCCGGCTGCGGCCTTGCCGGCCTCCCAGTCCCGCCGGATCTGGAACTTCTCGTCGTCGCTCCGGCCGGCCCAGAACGACGGCTCGCGCATGTCCTGCGGCAGGGCCCGGTCGAGCCAGGAGCGCAACTCGCTGCGGAAGTCCTCGTCGTCCTTGCTGAAGCGCAGGTCCATGCTCACTCCTCGATCGCCGGGGCCGGGACGGGATACCGAATGCCGTTCTACGACATGGCACTGACAGATCTACTGCATGACCCTCGCAGACCGGCACACCGGGTGCGGCTCGCCGTGCTGGGACACTGCCCGGGTGGACCTCGATGCGACCCTGTCCCTCGCCACCGATCTGGCGCGCGAGGCGGGCGCACTCGCGCTGTCCATGCGCGCCGGCGTGCGGCAGCTCGACACCAAGTCCAGTCCGACCGACGTGGTGACGGCCGCGGACAAGGCGGTCGAGGACTTGCTGCACAGCGCGTTGCGCGTGGCGCGGCCTGAGGACGGTGTCCTGGGCGAGGAGGGGGCTGCGCGCACCGGCACGACCGGCGTCCGTTGGGTCATCGATCCCATCGACGGCACCGTGAACTTCCTGTACGGCCTGCCGCAGTGGGCGGTCTCGATCGGCGTCGAGGACTCGGCCGGCACCATGGCAGGGGTCGTGTTCGACCCGATGAAGGACGAGCTCTGGACCGCCGTTCGCGGGGGCGGCGCTGTGTTGAACGGGACGACCATCTCGTGCTCGGCCGTGACCGAGCTCGCCCAGGCGCTCGTGGCCACCGGCTTCGGGTACGACGCCCGGCGCCGCGCCGCCCAGGCGAGCCTGCTGCCCGATCTGCTGCCGCGGGTCCGGGACGTACGCCGGATGGGTGCCGGGGCGCTTGACCTGTGCGCCGTGGCGGTGGGCCGGGTCGACGCCTACTACGAGCAGGGGCTGTCGCCGTGGGACCTGTCCGCGGGCTCGCTCATTGCGGCTGAGTCCGGGGCGCGGGTGTCCGGGCTGCGCGGCCGACCCGCCGGCTCCGCGATGGTGCTGGCCGCCGGCCCTGGGGTGTTCTCGGCGCTGCACGACCTCCTGGTCGCGCACGATGCGGACGCGGACCCGCTGCCGCCGTGACGTCAACCGGTACGGGTGCCGTGCCCGAAGCGGGCCCGAGCGAGCGCGGGGCCGTCATCGCCCCGGACGTCGCCGTCCTGCTCGCGCGTGAGGCGGTCGCCGGGCTGCCCCTGCTGTCTTCGCTCGACCCGTGGTCGGCTCGCGTGCAGGATGCCCAGATCCAGGCCCGGCGCGCCGACGGGTTCCCCCTGCCAGGTGTCGCGTCCGCCGAGGAGTGCGTGCTCGCCGGCGTACCCGTTCGGGTGGTCACACCGCTCGGCGACGGCCCCTTCCCGGTGGTGGTGCACCTGCACGGGGGCGGCTGGGTCGTTGGATCGCCGGCCACCTACGACCTGCCCGTACGCCGGCTGGCCGTCGACACCCGTGCCGTCGTCGTGGATGTGGACTACCGGCTCGCCCCGGAACATCCCCACCCGGCCGCGCTCGACGACGGGTGGGCGGTGCTGCAGGAGGTGGCGAACTGGGGCGTTTCGCTCGCAGTCGCCGGTGACAGCGGGGGCGGCGCGCTCGCAGCGGCCCTGACGCTGTTGGCCCGGTCCGCGTCGCTGCCGCTGGCCGGCCAGCTGCTGACCTACCCCTCGGTGTCGCTCGTGCAGGCCTGGCCGTCGTGGCGGGAGTGCGCGGTCGGCGGCGGCCTGGACCCGATCGACTCGCGCTGGTTCGCCGACTGCTGGGCGCCCGCTCCCCTCGACCGCGCCGACCCGTTGCTCTCGCCGATGTCGGCCGCGACGCTCGCCGGCCTCCCCCCTGCGGTCGTGGCCGTGGCGGCCTGGGACCCGCTGCGCGACGGCGGCCTGGCGTACGCCGCGCGCCTGTCCGACGCCGGGGTCCCGGTCTCGGTCGTGAAGGCGCAGGGGCAGGTGCACGGGTACCTGCAGATGCCGGGCCTGGTGGGTGCTGATGTCGCGGTGGCTGCGGCGCATGCCGAGCTCGCGCGGTTCCTGCACGCCTGACGCTGTGTCCACAGGGCAGGCGCGCGGTCGCGGTTTGCTCGCTACCTTCGAAGCATGCGGGCTGGCGCGGTCGTTGGGCTGGTGGCCTGCCTTGCGCTGTCCGGCTGCGCCACCTCCTCCCCGAAGCCGGCACCCCGAGCCGCCCCCACTCCATCAACTCCATCGGCGACCTCCTCCGCGACGGCCCGGCCAACAGTTCCAGCCATTCCGGCACCCGCCCCGACGCCAGCGACGATTCCCACCGCTGGCCGTCCGGCCACTGCGCGAAGCGCCGCGGCCTTCGTAACTTTCTTCTTCACTCAACCTGGATCCACCGTTGCGATAGGGCGGTTCGGCATGTCGTAGACCGCGGATGCCCTGCTGTGTATGGAGAATGTGGCTTGCGAAGGACACGTTCTACCGACTCAGAAGGAGCATCCGCGGGATGCGA
>JAABUT010000083.1_pt1 | contig 174235 bp, 181 predicted proteins | sample 5559281 | NCBI WGS metagenome assembly JAABUT01 (sample SAMN10711880, study PRJNA513359) | rock metagenome | isolation source: Antarctica rocks | place: Antarctica: Victoria Land, Ricker Hills nord | collected 2016-01-04
CGCCGCGAGCCCATCGCGGACGACGACCTCGGTCTCGGGCGCGACCTCGGCGATTCCCGCGGCCAGCTCCCGCGCCGGCCCGTCGTGCCCCTCGCCGATCGCGGCGGAGAGGATGAGCACGCGCGGCCGCGCGGCGAGGCTAGAGGCTTCGGTAGCACTCGATCCATGCGACCGCGTACCGGCTCGTGTACCCGCCGCTGTCATACTTCTGAGGTATGACTCACCGCCTGGGCGCCAACGGCCAGGTCGTCATCCCGAAGGAGCTGCGGGAGCGTGCGGGGCTCCACCCCGGGTGTGAGGTGGAGTTTGCGTTCGAGGAGGGCCGCGTCGTCCTGGCGCCTCACCGGCCGGTGGCGAGCCTGGGCGGTCGGTTCGCGGGTAGCGGGATGGCCGAGCGCCTGCTCGAGGACCGCGCGCGCGAGCCTCGGTGAGCGTCTGTCTCGACTCGTGGGCGGTGCTCGCGTGGCTCGACGGTGAAGAGCCCGCACGGGGCAGGCTCGGGGAGATTCTCGCTGAGCGGCCGCTCATGAGTTGGATCAACGCTGGTCGAGGTCTACTACCGCACGGAACGCGACCACGGGCGCGCCGCGGCGGACGGGGTGGCGCGAAGCCTCCGCCAGGTTCTCGAGCTCGAGCTTCCCGGCCAGGCACGCATGATCGAGGTGGCCCGCCTGAAAGCCGCCTATCCCGTCGCGCTCGCCGGCTGCTTCGCGATCGCCACCGCCGCGGCGCACGGCCGGATCCTCCTCACCGGCGACCCTGAGATCATCGGTCGCCCCGACCTGCCCTGCGCGGTCGAGGACCTTCGCTGACGAGGCGCGTCGCCGCCCCGACCGCGTCACGTGTCCGGCTCCCGGGGCTACAATGATTCATGCCCGCCCCTCGACCCCGATCGCTCAGTCGCGACGGCGCTCGCGCCGATAAGACGGGTATCGGGAACTTGCCATCCCCTCAGGCGGCCCAGCCGTAGGAAGAAGATCCAGAGATGTTCGAGCGATTCACCGAACGAGCGCGTCAGGTGGTCGTCCTCGCCCAGGAGGAGGCCCGGACCCTCAAGCACAACTACATCGGGACGGAGCACATCCTGCTCGGTCTCCTCCGCGAGGAGGAAGGCTTGGCGGCCCGTGTCCTGGAGTCCCTCGACATCACCGTGGAGCGCGTGCGCGCGCAGGTCGTGCGCATCGTCGGCTCCGGCGAGGAGGTGACCTCGGGGCAGATCCCCTTCACCCCGAGGGCGAAGAAGGTGCTGGAGCTCGCGCTGCGGGAGGCGCTCTCGCTCGGCCACAACTACATCGGAACGGAGCACATCCTCCTCGGTCTCGTGCGCGAGAACGAGGGCGTGGCCGCCCGCATCCTCCTCGACTTCGACGCCGACTCCGAGAAGATCCGCAACGAGGTCATCCGCATGCTCTCGGGTCCCGGCGGTCGCCGCCAGGGCTCGCAGAGCGGGGCTGGCGCCGGCGCGGGCGCCGCCGGCCCGGGCGAGGGTAAGAAGTCCTCCAAGCTCCTCGACCAGTTCGGGCGCAACCTCACGAAGCTCGCGAGCGACGGCAAGCTCGACCCCGTCGTCGGCCGCGAGACCGAGATCGAGCGGATCATGCAGATCCTCTCGCGCCGCACGAAGAACAACCCCGTCCTCATCGGCGAGCCCGGCGTGGGCAAGACCGCTGTCGTCGAGGGCCTCGCCACGCGCATCACGAACGGCGACGTCCCCGAGCTGCTGAAGAACAAGCAGATCTACACGCTCGACCTCGCGGCCCTCGTGGCCGGGTCGAAGTACCGCGGTGAGTTCGAGGAGCGCCTGAAGAAGGTGATGAAGGAGATCACCCAGCGCGGCGACATCATCCTGTTCATCGACGAGCTCCACAACCTCGTCGGGGCGGGGGCGGCCGAGGGGGCGATCGACGCCGCCTCCATCCTCAAGCCGGCCCTCGCGCGCGGTGAGCTCCAGACCATCGGCGCGACCACGCTCGACGAGTACCGCAAGTACCTCGAGCGCGACTCGGCGCTCGAGCGGCGCTTCCAGCAGATCCGGGTCGACCAGCCCTCCACGGAGGAGACGGTCCAGATCCTCAAGGGCCTGCGCGACCGCTACGAGGCCCACCACAAGGTCAACATCACCGACGAGGCCCTCGTGGCCGCCGGGGAGCTGTCCGACCGCTACATCTCCGACCGGTTCCTGCCCGACAAGGCCATCGACCTCATCGACGAGGCCGCGTCGCGGATGCGCATCAAGTCGATGACGTCCCCGCCCGTCTACCGGGAGCTCGAGGACGAGATCGAGACGACGCGGCGCCAGAAGGAGGCCGCGATCGAGGCGCAGGAGTTCGAGAAGGCTGCGAACCTCCGCGACAAGGAGCGCCGGCTCACCCAGAAGAAGCGCGAGCTCGAGGACCAGTGGGAGTCCGGCGAGTCGGGCGAGCGCCCCTCGATCGGCGAGGAGGAGATCGCCGACATCGTCTCCATGTGGACCGGGATCCCCGTGTTCAAGCTCACCGAGGCCGAGACGGCGAAGCTCATGCGCATGGAGGACGAGCTCCACAAGCGCGTGATCGGCCAGCACGCCGCGGTCGAGGTCATCTCCAAGGCGATCCGGCGCTCGCGCGCGGGCCTCAAGGACCCCAAGCGCCCCACGGGCTCGTTCATCTTCCTCGGCCCCTCGGGCGTGGGGAAGACCGAGCTCGCGCGCACGCTCGCCGAGTTCCTCTTCGGCGACGAGGACTCCATGGTCCGGATCGACATGTCGGAGTACATGGAGAAGCACGCCGTGTCGCGGCTCGTGGGCTCGCCCCCGGGCTACATCGGCTACGACGAGGGCGGCCAGCTCACCGAGGCGGTGCGCCGCAAGCCCTACTCCGTGCTCCTGCTCGACGAGATCGAGAAGGCGCACCCGGACGTGTTCAACATCCTCCTGCAGATCCTGGAGGACGGCCGGCTCACCGACGCCCAGGGGCGCACGGTGGACTTCCGGCACTGCATCGTGATCATGACCTCGAACATCGGGGCGAACGAGATCGCGCGCAACACGCCGCTGGGCTTCGCGGTCTCCGACGACGAGACCGGGATTTCCTATGAGGACATGAAGAACCGGATCATGGGCGAGCTCAAGAAGGTCTTCCGGCCCGAGTTCCTCAACCGGATCGACGACGTCCTCGTGTTCCACAAGCTCCAGAAGGCCGAGGTCAAGCAGATCGTCGACCTCCTGCTGCGGCGGATCCGGGAGTCCATGGCCGAGCGCGAGCTCCAGCTCGAGCTCACCGAGGACGCGAAGGACCTGCTGGTGGAGAAGGGATGGGACCCGTCCATGGGCGCCCGCCCGCTGCGCCGCGCGATCCAGCGCTACATCGAGGATCCGTTGGCCGACTTCGTGCTGCGGTCCGAGCTCCCCGCCGGGGCGACGGTCATGGTCGAGAAGGGTCAGGACGGCATCGAGGAGGGCCTCGGCGAGGACGAGGTCAAGCTCACGGTCATCCAGCCGCCCGAGCCGCGCACCCCGGTCGCCGTCGGCGCCGAGGCCGACGAGACGATCGACGAGCCCGGCGGCGCGCTGGACACCCCGCCCGCCGACGAGCCGGCGGGGGAGTAGCGCCCAAGCGGCTTCGGCCGCTGCTGCGATAGACGTGACGAGGGCGGCCTCCGGGCCGCCCTCGGTCGTTCTCAGATCCCGTCAGCCGCCCCAGGTAGCGTTCCTCATGCCTTTGCGCAGGAGCGTCGCTCGGCTCGCACGTCCGTCGAGACGGACCGTGTAGAGGTCCTTGCCGCGGGAGAAGACGACCTGCCTGCCGTCCGGGGACACCGCAGGGTCGGTGTCGGCGCTGCCTCGCGTGAGGTTGCGCATGAGCCGGCCCGAGGACGGGTCGAACAGCGCGATCACGCCCTTGAAGACCTGCCGGTAGCCGGCGGCGGTCGTGAACGGCTCGGCCACCGCGACGAGGCGCCGCCCGTCCGGCGACGCCGCGGGCCGGGAGAGCGCGCGGACGGGATCCGACGCGACGGTGCGCTCGCACTTGTCGAGGGTCTTCGGGTCCGCGGGATCCAGGCAGATGGAATCGGGCTTGCCGCTCAGGGAGGAGTGCAGCTCGTGAACGACGCGCGACCCGAGGTAGGCCGTCGAGGAGATGTCCGAGGCGAGTGACCTCGCCTTCGCCCCGTTGAGCGCACGCTGATAAAGGACGCGCTCGAAGCCGTACTCCGCCGGAGGGCCCGCGTCGAGCAGCCCGAAGACGCCCTCGACGAAGACGACGCCCTTGCCGTCCGGTGCGATGCGCGCGACGCGTACGAAACCCTTCTCGATCCGGCGAGCCCGCCGGCCGGTGCGGTCGCCGACGTAGAGGTCGGAGTCGCGCGTGAACGCCAGGCGGCTCCCGCTGCGCGACAACGAGGGGGTGTCGTAGCTCTTCGCCCTCGTGCCGTCGCGCGTGAGCTTCGTCGCCTTGCCGCTCGACGGATCGATCTGGCAGAGGTTGTAGCCGCAGACGGCGACGATGCGGGTCCGCCCCTGCGCGGTCGACGCCGAGGCGAAGGTGGCCAGGGCTGCGAGGAAGATGATGGAGCGCATCGTCGGGACGATAACGGCGTGCACCCAGGCTCGCGTCATCTACCGGCGGCTGGCACTGGTGCTCGCGCGGCCGGCCGTTGCCCCCGCCCGGAGCGAGGAGTAGGGTCCCCCGCCGCCGCCCGGTCCACGTCACACAGCAGGAGGCAGTCCATGCGCCGCATCGCCGCCCTGGCGATCCTCGCACTGGTGGGGGTCGCGTCCGCCGCACCGTCCGCGAACGCCCGCACCACCACGCGCACCTATCTCGTCCTCTATCAGAAGGGCGCCTCGTCTGCCGCCACGCGCCGCGCGATCCGCCGGGCGGGGGGCCGCGTGCTCCGCGAGAACCGCATCGTGGGCGTCGCCGAGGTGGCCGGGGGACCCCGGCTCGCCCGCGGCCTCGCGCACGTCCGGACCGTCGCCGGCGTGGCGCGCAACCGCGCCGTCGCGCGCGTCCGCGACAAGTGGGGCGTCGAGAAGGAGCGCGCGGCCGGCTCGCGCGCCGGCACGGGGGCGGTGGCCCCCGTGCGCGGGGGCGACCCGTTCTCCGGTCTGCAGTGGGACATGCGGATGATCGGCGCCACCCCGAGCGGTTCCTACCGCTACGACCAGGGCTCGCACCTGGTCCGCGTGGGGATCATCGACACGGGGATCGACGCCAACCACCCCGACATCGCCCCGAACTTCGACTACAAGCTCTCGCACAACTTCACCTCCGACGATCCCATCATCGACGGCCCGTGCGCCGCCGACATCGACCACTCGTGCAAGCCCGATCCGCCCACGGTGGACGAGGACGGCCACGGCACGCACGTGGCGGGCACGGTGGGAGCGGCGCTCCAGGGCTTCGGCATGGCCGGGGTCGCGCCGAAGGTGGACCTCGTCAACCTGCGCGCGGGGCAGGACTCGGGCTACTTCTTCCTCCTGCCCTCGGTCGACGCCATCACCTACGCGGCCAACCACGGGATCGACGTCGTGAACATGTCCTTCTACATCGATCCGTGGCTGTTCGACTGCGCGCACAACGCCGCCGACAACCCGGCCGAGCGGCGCGAGCAGCAGGTCATCCTTGCGGCCACCGATCGGGCGCTCCAGTACGCGCACTCACGCGGGGTGACGCTCATCGCGGCCTCGGGCAACGAGGCCACGGACCTCGGCCACCCGAGAAGCGACGACACGAGCCCCGACTACCCCGACTCCGACAACTCGCCGCACGCGCGCAAGATCGACAACGGCTGTCGCTCGGAGCCCTCCGAGGGGCCACACGTGATCAACGTGAACGCCGTGGGCCCGACGAAGCGCAAGTCCTTCTACTCCAACTACGGCGTGGAGCAGAGCGACGTCGCGGCACCGGGCGGAGACTCGCGTGACTTCTTCGGGACCTTCTTCTACAGGTTCCCGCAGGTCACCGAGGTGCTCGCGCCCTACCCGTACCACGTGGCGGTCGCCGCGGGGGACGTCGACCCGAAGACGGGCGACATCAACCCGGACTCCGCGCCGTTCGTGCGCAAGTACTGCACGGACGCCGTCGGGTGCGCCTACTACCAGTACCTCCAGGGGACCTCGATGGCCGCGCCGCACGCGGTCGGCGTGGCGGCGCTGATCGTCTCGCGCATCGGGAAGAGGGATACGCGGCACGGCGGGGTGACGGCGAACCCCGACACCGTGGAGCGGCAGCTCAAGGCGCTGGCCAACCAGCAGGCCTGCCCGGCACGGGAGCCGTTCACCTACCCGGGCCAGGATTCGTCCTACGACGCCCGCTGCGAGGGCACGCGGTCGTTCAACGGGTTCTTCGGCCGGGGGATCGTGAGCGCCCGGCGCGCCGCGCTGGGCCGCTAGGGGTGTCGGAGGCGGCGCGCATCGCTCGGCCACGCCCCTAACCTCGGGGCGTGGCCGAGCCGCCGTCCGTCGAGATCAGGGTCCGGGACGACGGGCCCTACAAGGTGACCGGGCCCGTCCGGATCGTGGACGCCGACGGGAACGCCTGGGAGATCCCCGCCGATCGCCCCGTCGCACTGTGTCGCTGCGGGCACTCACGCGAGAAGCCGTTCTGCGATGCGTCGCACCGCGAGAACGGCTTCTCGTCGTGTGAGCGGGCGGGGTAGCGAGGGTCCTCCCATCCACGCGCGGGACGTGCCAGGTCCCCTGCGCCTTGGACCCACTTCCGCTGCGGGAGAGCATCACCGTCCGCCGGCGGGCGTAGCTTCGGACGAATGAAGGCGCGCTCGACGTTCACCTGCTCGGAGTGCGCGCAGAGCACCCCGCGCTGGCACGGGCGATGCCCCGGCTGCGAGGCGTGGAACACGCTCACCGAGGAGGCCTCAGCGCCCGCCTCGACCCGTTCCCGCCTGCCCGCGCGCTCGCCCGTGCGCCTGGGGGAGGTCCGCGCGGAGGAGGTCGCGCGGATGCGGACTCAGATCGGGGAGCTCGACCGCGTGCTGGGCGGCGGGCTCGTACCGGGCTCGCTCGTCCTGCTCGGCGGCGCACCCGGGATCGGGAAGTCGACGTTGACGACGATGGCGCTCGCGCGGCTGGCCGGCGCCGGGCGCCGCACGCTCTACGTCAGCGCCGAGGAGTCCGCCGCGCAGGTGCGCCTACGCGCCGAGCGGCTGGCCCCGGGAGCGCTCGACGTGCCCATCCTCGCCGAGACCGACCTCGGCGTCGTGCTCGCCACCCTCGAGGCCGAGCGGCCCGAGGCGTGCGTGATCGACTCCATCCAGACCCTGCACCACGACGCGCTCACCGGGGCGGCGGGGTCGGTCGGGCAGGTGCGCGAGGCGGCGGGGGAGATCGCCCGGGTGTGCAAGGCGCGCGGGATCGCGGTCATCCTCGTGGGCCACGTGACCAAGGAGGGCGCGCTCGCCGGGCCCCGGGTCCTCGAGCACCTCGTGGACTGCGTGCTGCAGTTCGAGGGGGAGCGCGAGCGCACCTACCGGACCCTGCGCGCGCTGAAGAACCGCTTCGGCTCCACCCACGAGGCGGGCGTGTTCGAGATGCGCGAGGACGGGCTGGCCGAGGTGCTCGACGCCTCGGCGCGCTTCGTGGGCGAGGCGACGGGCAAGCCGGGGTCGGTGGTCCTCATCGCGATGGAGGGCTCGCGTCCGCTGCTCGTGGAGGTCCAGGCGCTCGTCTCCCCGTCCGAGCTCGTGCCCCCGCGGCGCGTGGTCTCGGGGATCGACCGCAACCGTCTCGCGCTCGTGCTCGCGGTCCTCGGGCGCCACGCGGGCGTCGGGGCGGGCACGGCGGACGTGTTCGTCAATGTCGTGGGCGGGGTGCGCATCGACGAGCCGGGGGCGGATCTCGCGGTCGCCCTCGCGGTCGCCAGCGCGGTGCGAGGTGTCGCGTGCGGAGCCGGATCCCGCCCGCCCGCGCCCCTGGCGTGCTTCGGCGAGCTCGGCCTCACCGGCGAGGTGCGCACGGTGGCCCACGCCGAGCGGCGGCGCGCCGAGGCGACGCGGTTCGGGTTGGCCGGCGTCCTCGGTCCGCCGGAGATCGGGAACGTGCGCGCGGCGCTCGCACAGGCCCTGGGTGGCGCAACCGTGCGCGCGGCAGCGTAGTTTGTGAGCACCTACCGAGCTCAAACCCTTCACCGGTAGAATCGACGCCCATGCTGACGCGTCCGGGCGAGGAGTTGGAAGCCCGGCAGGAGCCCCGGTTGGTCAAGGCGCTGGAGATGGTCGCGCCCGGGACGGCGCTGCGCGAGGGCCTCGACAACGTCGTCCACGCCCGCACGGGCGGCCTGGTGGTGGTCGGGGACCCCGACGAGCTCTCGTTCCTGTTCTCCGGCGGGCTCCGCCTGGATATCGACTATTCGCCCGCATTCCTTTACCAGCTCGCGAAGATGGATGGGGCGATCATCCTGAACGCCAACGCGACGAAGATCGTGATGGCGAACGTCCAGCTCACGCCCGATCCGACGATCCTCTCCTCGGAGACGGGTACGCGCCACCGCACGGCCGAGCGCGTCTCCAAGCAGACCGAGGCGCTCGTGATCGCCGTCTCCCAGCGCCGCGACTCGGTCTCGCTCTACGTGGACGGGGCGAAGTACATCCTCGAGGACATCCCCATCGTGCTCGCCAAGGCCAACCAGGCCCTGGCCACGCTGGACAAGTACCGCTCGCGCCTCGACCAGGTCTCCACCCGCCTCACCGCGCTGGAGTTCGAGGGCGGCGCGACCCTGCACGACGTGCTCACGGTGCTCCAGCGGGGCGAGCTCGTCACGCGGATGGGCGTGGAGATCGAGCGTTACATCGTCGAGCTCGGCACGGAGGGACGGCTCATCGAGATGCAGCTCGACGAGGTCATGGTCGGGGTGGCCGGTGACAAGGCGGCCCTGGTCCGCGACTACGGGGTCGATCCCTCGGACGAGGCCTTCGCCCTCGTCCAGGACGGGCTCGCGCGCCTGCCCCATCCCGACCTGCTCGACTTCGGGCGCCTGGCCGAGCTGCTCGGCCACGACCGCAAGCTCAACACCCTCGACTTCCCGGTGGGCCCGCGCGGCTACCGCATCCTCGGCCGCATCCCGCGGCTGCCCAAGCTCGTGGTCCAGCGGATCGTGGGCGAGTTCGGCGGCCTCGAGGACCTGCTGGCCGCGACCGACCCCGAGCTGGAAGGAGTGGACGGGGTCGGCGAGATCCGGGCGAAGGACATCCGCGAGGGCCTTCGCCGCCTCCAGGAGATCAACCTCGTGGACCGCTATCTCCAGACCTGAGGAGGATGTGAACCCTGCCTGAAACGATGGAAGAGCAGCTCGCGGACCTCGTTGTCCGTGTCGAGGTCGAGCAGATCGAGTTCGAGATCGGCGACAACGTCGTCTACCCGCATCACGGCGCCGGCCAGGTGCTGAAGAAGGAGGACAAGGACGTTCTCGGCGAGGTGCGTCAGTACCTCACGATCAAGATCCTCCACAACGACATGACGGTGATGGTGCCGTGCGAGAACGCCTGTCGAGCCGGGCTGCGCCGGGTCATCGACGAGGAGACGGTGAAGAAGGTGCTCGCGGTCCTGACCGACGAGTGCTCCGAGATGCCCAAGAACTGGAACCGGCGCTTCAAGCACAACCGGGACAAGATCAAGACGGGTGACATCTACGAGCTCGCCGAGGTGGTGCGCAACCTCGCCATCCGCGAGATCGACAAGGGCCTGTCGACCGGTGAGAAGCAGATGTTCGTGCGGGCGAAGAAGATCCTCGCCTCCGAGCTGATGTACGCGCTGGAGATGGAGGAGGAGGAGGCCGAGGAGCACCTCGACGACCTGCTCACGTCGTCCGCGAAGGAGAAGGTCGGCGTCGCGAGTTGAGTTGACCGCCGCCATCGTGGTGGCCGCCGGGCGCGGCGAACGCCTTGGGTCCGACCGGCCCAAGGCGTTCGTCGTTCTGGCCGGCCGCACGCTGCTGGAGCGGTCGGTCGATCTGGTGCGGCCGCTCGTGGGTGCGGTCGTCGTCGCCCTCCCGCCGGGCTGCGCGGCGCCGGCGGGGACGCTCGGAGTGGAGGGCGGGGCGACCCGGTCGGCGTCGGTCCGTAACGGCCTGGCCGCCGTGCCGACGGGCGTGGAGCGGGTCGTGGTCCACGACGCGGCCCGGCCCCTCGCCGCACCCTCGCTGTTCCTGGAGACCCTGGCGGCGCTGGACGACGCCGAGGCGGCGATCGCCGCCGCGCCGGTGACCGACACGATCAAGGAGACGGGGCCCGACGGCACGGTGCGCCGGACGCTGGACCGGACCGCGCTCTGGGCCGTCCAGACGCCCCAGGCCTTCCGCCGCGACGCCCTCGCACGCGCCCTCGACGTCCCGGACCACGTCCTCGCGGCGGCGACGGATGACGCCTGGCTCGTCGAACGCACGGGCGGCCGCGTCGTGATCGTCCCCTCCTCACCCGCGAACCTGAAGATCACCACCCCCGGCGACCTCGTCGTCGCCGAGACGCTGCTCGCCGGCTAGCCGGGCACCGGGAGGCGGTCCCGGCTCGGCGCCGAACCCCTGCCCATGGCGGTCGTCTACCTGCTCCGCTGCGCAGACGACTCGCTGTACTGCGGCTGGACCACGGACATGTCGCGCCGGCTGGCCCAGCATCGTGCCGGCACCGCCAGCCGCTACACGCGCAGCCGCCGCCCCGTCGAGCTCGCCGCGGTCCTGCCCGTCCCCGACCGCTCCGCCGCTCTGCGCGAGGAGGCGCGGATCAAGCGCCTTCCCCGGCGCGCGAAGCTCGCGCTGATCGCGGCCTCATGACCCAAGCCCTCCCGGCGTGGCGTCGTAGACGTCGGCGGGCGGGCTCGACATCACCCGCTCGGCCATCTCCAGCTTGAGGAGGTCCAGCCGCGCCTCCTCCGCCGGACTGCGCTCCTTGCGCGCGAGCGCGATGAACTCGTCGGTCACGAATCCCTCGCGTACCGCGAGGGTCACGCTGCGCTCGCGGTAGACGATCCGGAAGACGAAGCGCTCGAGCGTCGTGCCGCGCTCGGGCCGCGCGAGCCCGGGCTCGAGGACGTAGCGCTCGCCCGTCACGGCCCGGGCGACCAGCTCGAAGCCATCCCTTGCGCCCGGCCCCCCGAACGCGGTCGCCAGGGTGATCTCGCGCCGCTGGGGCGGACCATCCGGGTCCAGCAGCGGAAACGCACGCTCCATGACCTTGAAGGCGTGGGCGACTCCGCCGGGAGATCCGGGCCCGTGATAGCGCAGCATGTCCTCGTAGGAGAACGAGAGCAGCCTGCCTCCGTCGAGGACCTCGACGCAGGTCGTCTCGCCGCCGAGTCCGGCGTAGGCCTCCCGCAGCTCCTTGTGGGCCGCCTCCAGGATCTCCGCAGGCGCCGGCTCGGGCTCCCAGCGGCCCTTCATCGGCTCGGTCGCCACGAGCGACTGCAATTCCTTGGAAGCGGTGCGCAGGCGCTCGTGCGCGCGACGCACTCGCACGCGCTCCTCCTGCGACGGGTCAGCGGGCAATGTCACGCGCCCATCATCCCAGCCCGCGGCCGTATCGGACGGTCCGCACGGCCGCCGGACTCCGACCGGTATAGTTGTGTACGTGAAAGCAAATGATGTCGAGGAGCTGGCGACGCGCCTGTACCGCCTGACCGAGGTGCTGTACCGGCGCTCAGGCACGAGCGCGTTGGCGGTGCTCGAGGAGAGTGGCACGACGGCCGGGCAGATGAAGGCGCTGCTGGTGCTCTCCGGCCGTGACCCGCGCCCGCTGTCGGTGGGTGAGCTGGCGGAGGGCCTGTCGCTCTCGCTGCCGACCGCCAGTCGCACGGCCGACGCGCTCCGCCGGCGCGGCTTCGTCCAGCGCCGCGTCTGCAGTGAGGACCGGCGGGCTCGCGACCTCGCCCTGACGCCCGCGGGCGCGGAGCTCGTGGTCCGGTTCACGGACGCGCGCGTGGCCGACATCCGGGCGGTGGTCGACGGCCTCTCACCCGAGCAGCGTGAGCGGCTGAGCGCCGCCCTCTCGGAGCTCGGCGTGGAGGCTCCGGTCGCGGCATGAGCAGCACCGCCGCCGAACCGCGCGAGCACGCGACGCTGGGCAAGCGCGAGCTGGTGCCCATCTTCGCGGCGCTGATGCTCGGCATGCTGCTCGCGGCGCTCGATCAGACGATCGTCTCCACCGCGCTCCCGACCATCGTGGGCGATCTCGGGGGGCTCTCGCACCTCTCGTGGGTGGTGACGAGCTACCTGCTGGCCACCACCGCCTCCACGCCGCTGTACGGCAAGCTCGGCGACATGTACGGCCGCAAGCGGGTCTTCCAGGCCGCGATCGTCATCTTCCTGGCGGGCTCGATGCTCGCCGGCCTCTCTGAGTCCCTCGGCGAGCTCATCGCCTTTCGGGCTCTGCAGGGCGTCGGGGCGGGCGGGCTGATGGTCGGCGCCCAGGCGATCATCGGTGACATCGTCTCCCCGCGGGAGCGGGGGCGCTACATGGGGCTCATCGGCGGGGTCTTCGCGGTGGCCTCCGTCGCGGGGCCGCTGCTCGGCGGGTTCTTCGTCGACAACCTCTCCTGGCGCTGGGTCTTCTACGTCAATCTCCCCGTCGGCGCCGTCGCGCTGACGGTCGTCGCGCTCAAGCTCCACCTTCCGCGCCGCCACACCGATCATCGCGTCGACTACCTCGGGGCGGGACTCCTGACCGCCGGCGTGAGCGCGATCATCCTGCTGACGACCTGGGGCGGCAACGAGTACGGGTGGGGATCACCCACGATCCTCGGGCTCGGCGCCGGAGGCCTGGTGCTGCTGGGCGCCTTCGTCGCGCAGGAGCGTCGGGCGGCGGAGCCGATCATCCCGATGAGGCTCTTCTCGGGTCGCGTGTTCAACGTCGCCAGCGCGCTCGCCTTCCTCGTCGGGCTCGGCATGTTCGGGACGATCATCTTCATTCCGCTCTACCTGCAGCTGGTCTACGGCGCCAGCGCGACCAGCTCGGGCCTCCGGATGCTGCCGCTCATCATCGGGCTGCTCGTCGCCAGCATCGCGTCGGGGCGGACCATCAGCCGGATCGGCCGCTATCGCCCGTTCCCGATCGCCGGAACCTTCACCGTGACCGTGGGCATGTTCCTTCTCTCGCGGCTCACGGTCACGACACCGAGCTGGCTGGCGTCGGTCGACATGCTCGTCGTGGGCGTCGGTCTCGGCCTGGTCATGCAGGTGCTCGTGCTCGCCGTGCAGAACGATTCCCGGCCCGAGAGCATGGGCGTCGCCACCGCCACGACCACGTTCTTCCGCTCGGTCGGCGGCTCGTTCGGCGTGGCCATCTTCGGCACGATCTTCGCCACCCGGCTCGCGGACCAGTTCCAGAAGCTCCCGGCGTCGGTCACCCGTCACCTGCACCTCGCCGGAGGCGTCCATCTCGACCCCGTGCAGGCCCGGCGGCTCGCGCCGGCCGCGCATGACGCCTTCCTGCACGCGTTCGCGAATGCGCTGCACGGCGTCTTCATCTGGGGCCTCGGGTTCATGGCCGTCGCGTTCCTCCTGTCCTGGGCGCTGCGCGAGGTGCCGCTACGCAGCAGCAACGCCGAGCCGGAGGTCCCCTCCGCACCGCCTCCGTCCGTGGAGGCCATCCCCGCCCGCGTCTAATGGGGGGGTCGCCGGTGACCGATCGCTACGCGGGCTACAAGACAAAGCGCTACGGCGTGACGTACGACGGGCGCGACGTCGAGCTCGAGTTCGACAAGAAGCTCGTGGTGCTCAACCGCGCTCGCCTGCGAGTCGACGGGGAGCTCGTCGACAAGGCGAACATCTACTACGGCGACAAGGAGCTGACGGCCAGGGTGGCGGACGGTCCGGAGATCGCGGTGACGATCTACTCGGGGGTGATAGGAGAGCTGGCGCGCGCTCAGCTCCGCCGTGCGGACGGCTCCTGGGTCGACCTCGAGGAGCGCGAGCCGCTGTCGTGAGCGAGAGGTGCTCCCCGTCCGCGTCCTGAACGCCCACTCCCGGCGCCCGGTCCTCGTCTCTCTTCCCCGCTGCCGTCCAGCGCTGGGAGTACCGTGGCGTGCGATGATCGAGCAGCATTCAGCGGAGGTCGAGAAGGTGCTCCTCCACGTGGGCGATGCTCGGAAACGTGCCAAGCGTGCTGCCGACACAGTCGAGAAGAACGGCGCGGAAGAGCATGTCCGTCGCCCTCCGGGAGACCGAGCGTCAGCTCGGCGAGCTGCATCGGACCCTCGCTCAGAGCACCTTCTACGCGGTGCCCGACGCGTCGCTGAAGCTCGCCGTCTGACCGGCTCCCTCTCGCGCTGGGTTCGGTCTCGTCGAGGACGGCGAGTGGCGAGTTGGCCACCGTATGCGGTCGTCAGATCGCCCCTCGACCCGTCGTGGCCCACCCAGCCCTCGCTCGCGCCTCAGGCGTTGATGATCGCCGCGACCACCGCGTGGCGGTAGTGGCGGAGCCAGACGTCGCTCCAGGGGCCGTTGCCGCCCTTGGTCCAGTCGAAGGAGGTCCAGCCGCGGGCGTTCACGCCGCGGCGGGCGACCCTGCGGCCGTGGCGCAGGAGACGCGATGGTTCTTCAGACGAAGACCCGGAAGGTGTAGCCGTAGCGCTTGACCGTTCCGCAGCGCTTCGCCCCGCGAGGGCGGCAGAATGCAGTGCGCCCCATGCTCACCGACTACCACCTCCATCTCCGGCCCGACGACCCGGGCACGCCCGCGCAGGAGTACTTCACCTCCGCCAACGCCGAGCGCTACCGGACCGTCGCCGAGGAGCGGGGGATCGTGGAGCTCGGCGTCTCGGAGCACGTGCATCGCTTCCGCCAGGCGCTCGACGTGTGGCAGCACCCGTTCTGGCGGAAGAGCGCCCGTGACGACGTGGATGCCTACTGCGAGTTCGTGCGCGAGGAGACCGACCTGCGGCTCGGGATCGAGATGGACTTCCTGCCCGGCCGGGAGGACCGGATCGCCTCGTTCCTGGAGGAGCGCGAGTGGGACTACGTGGTCGGGTCGGTGCACTTCCTGAACGACGAGGCCGTCGATCAGGACTCCTGGGACGTGTGGGACCGCGCCGCCTCGGCCGACCAGGTCTGGCGGCGCTACTTCGAGACGGTCGCCGAAGCCGTTCGCTCCGGTCTCTTCGACGTGCTCGCCCACCCCGACCTCGTCAAGGTGTGGGGTCCGGAACGGCCGCAGCCCGAGGGGGACCTGCGGCGCTTCTACGAGCCCCTGGCCGAGGCCGTCGCCGACTCGGGCATCGCGGTCGAGGTCTCCACCGCCGGCCTGCGCAAGCCCACCCGCGAGATCTACCCCGCGCCCGCCCTGCTCGAGATGCTCCTCGACGCTGGGGCGCCCATCGCGCTGTCCTCCGACGCGCACGTGCCCGGGGACGTCGGCGCGGGCTACGAGCAGGCGCTCGAGCTCCTCGACGACCTCGGGGTCCGCGAGCTCGCGGTGTTCGCGGGCCGCACCCGCACCATGAAGCCCATCGGCGCCGACCCGTGACCGCCGCGGGGATCGGCTGGGACGTCCACCGCTTCGGCGAGGACCGGCCGCTCGTCCTCGGCGGCGTGACGATCCCCCACGAGCGCGGGCTCCTCGGGCACTCCGACGCCGACGTCCTCGTCCACGCGATCATCGACGCGCTGCTCGGCGCCGCCGCGCTGGGCGACATCGGCGAGCACTACCCCGACACGGACCCCGCCTACGCGGGCGCCGACTCCCTCAGGCTGCTCTCCGACGCCGCGCACAAGCTCGGCACCCGGGGCTTCACCGTACGGAACGTCGACGCGACGGTCCTCATGGAGCACCCGAAGCTCGCGCCCCACCGCGAGAAGATCCGCGCCCGTATCGCCACCGCCCTCGGTATCGCGGTCTCACAGGTCTCCGTCAAGGCCACCCGGGGAGAGGGTCTCGGGTTCGTCGGGCGCGAGGAAGGGGTGGCGGCCCTGGCCATCGCCGCCGTCGAGGACCGCTCGAGCGAGGGCTTCGCGCCCCCGCCACCGACGCGCGCGTAGCCCCTCACGCCGAAGTCTCGGTCGCGGCGCCGAGCCTCATCCGATCAGGGGAAAGCGCCGCTCGGCGGCCAGCGCGGCCAGGGTCTCCTGCATGAGGCGCAGCACATGGTCGTAGACCTCGTCCACGTCGGGCTCCTCGCCGAACTCCTCGCGCAGGTCAGGGAGAGCGCCGTCTCCTGCCCACCGACACGACGGGGACGATGGGGACGTCCGGCTCGAGCGCCAGCCGGATCCCGCCCTTGCGCCCGCCGGAAGGAGACCCGGTGGCGCTCCCAGGAGGGGCGGTGGACCTCGTGGTCGGCCGCCTGGGTGGACGAGCAGCGCCGCGCCGGAGTCCAGCGCCTCCTGTGCGTTCTGCCGGGACGCGGCCACAGTGCCGAACTTCCGCAGGCGCCGGAGGCCCGGCGCCGCCAGCACGAGGTTGTGGGCGAGCTGGTAGCGCGGATGTCGCGGGTCGCGCTCGTCGAGGTCGGCCGGGGGGATCCGCGTGGCGTCCGGAGCGGGCGGCGCGCCCGGCGTGACTAGCCTCCGCGCGCCATGGCCCCGATCCGGCTCCACGACACCCGGAGCGGGATGCTCCAGGATCTGGTGCCCGGTCCCGGCGGCCGGGTGGGCATCTACGCCTGCGGGCCGACGGTCTACGACCGCATCCATGTGGGCAACGCGCGCCCCTTCGTGGTCTTCTCGCTGCTGCGGCGCTTCCTGGTCCACGAGGGCCTGGCGCCGCGGCTCGTGATCAACGTCACCGACGTCAACGACAAGATCTACGCGGCGGCAGCGGCGCGCGGGGTGCCGAGCGCCGAGCTGGCGGCCGAGATGACCGACGCCTACGTGCGCGACACCGGCAAGCTGGGCCTCGGACGCCCCGACGCCGAGCCGCTGGCCACCGAGACCATCGGGCCGATCGTCGCGCTCATCGGCGACCTGATCGAGAACGGTCACGCGTACGCGGCGGGCGGCGACGTCTACTTCGGTGTACGCACCTACTCCGCCTACGGAGAGCTGTCTCACCGGGAGTTGGAAGATCTCGACCAGGGTGAGGAGCGCGACCGTAAGCGCGATCCGCTGGACTTCGCGCTGTGGAAGGGCGCCAAGCCCGAGGAGGACACCGCGTGGGACGCGGCGTGGGGCCGCGGGCGGCCAGGTTGGCACATCGAGTGCTCGGCGATGGCCGAGGCCGAGCTCGGCGTGGGCTTCGAAATCCACGGTGGCGGGTCGGACCTCGTCTTCCCCCACCACGAGAACGAGGCGGCGCAGACCGGGGCGGCCCGGGGGCGGGACCTCGCGCAGATCTGGATGCACAACGGGATGGTCCGCCTCGAGCAGGAGAAGATGGCGAAGTCTCAGGGCAACGCGTTCGCCCTGCACCGTGCGCTGGAGGAGTTCGGGGCCGAGACGCTGGTCATGTACTTCTGCGGAGGCCACTACCGCCAACCGCTGGCGTTCTCCGACGAGCGCCTGGCCGAGGCCCGGGCGCGGTGCGCGGGGATCCGCGACGCGGTGCGTCGGCTGCCGCCCGGCCCCACCCCCTCGGAGGTCTCGCTGTCGGGAGAGTTCTTCGCCGCGCTGGCCCACGACTTCAACACCCCCGCCGCGCTCGCCGTGCTGGCCGAGCAGCTCCGGCGACTGTCGACGGCCGGCGCCGGCCGCGGCGTGCTGAGCGAGATGCTCGAGGTGCTCGGCCTCGAGACGCTGCTCGTCTCCGAGGAGGCGCCCTCGGAGGTCCGCGCGCTCGCGGGGTCGCGCGCACGTGCGCGCGACGAGCGCGACTGGACCGCGGCAGACCGCCTGCGCGACGAGATCGCCGCCGCGGGCTGGACGGTCCGGGACGGGCCGGAGGGCCCCGAGCTGGTGCCCGCGTGACTCTCTGGGCGTGATGATCATCTATGGCCGCAATCCCGTGCGGGAGGCGTTGCGCGGACGCCGGCGGGTCCACCGGGTGTGGGCGACTGCGCGCGCGGCGCGGGAGCCGTGGCTCCCGGGCGGCGCCTCCGTGGAGATCGTGGGTTCCGAGGAGATCGAGGCCCGGGCGGGCACGGGCGCCCACCAGGGGATGTGCGCCGAGGTCCCGGCCTTCCCGTACGTGGGCGAAGAGGAGCTCCTCGCGCGGACCGATCCCCTGCTCGTCGCTCTCGACGGAATCGAGGATCCGCAGAACCTGGGGGCGATCTGCCGTTCGGCGGAGTGCGCGGGGGTCGACGGGGTGGTGATCCCCGAGCGTCGCGCGGCCGAGGTGACCCCCGCGGTCTGCAAGGCCGCCGCGGGCGCCGTCGAGCACCTCCGGATCGCTCGCGTCCGCAACATCGCGGACTTCCTCGCGGCGGCGAGGCGCCGCGGGTGCTGGAGCTACGGCGCGGCGGCGGGGGCGCCCCGGTCCTACCGCGAGGTCGACTGGCGCGGGGGGGCCGTGCTCGTGATCGGGGGAGAGGGGCGCGGGCTGCGCCCGCGCGTCGCGGGGGTCTGCGACGAGCTCGTGAGCATCCCCCTGCGCGGGACGCTCGATTCACTCAACGCGAGCTCCGCGGCGGCCGTGCTGCTCTATGCAGCCCTTGACGCGCGGGCGTGACTATGGCACCCTGCGACAGGCGTAAGGGTGGACTCGAGGTCGAGCTTCTGCCCTCGATCGCATTCGACGGGCGTCCTGGGGAGGTAAGCGCGCCGAAACCGCACCGGCCCTGTTGTAGGGGTTGAGGAAGGCGTCCCAGATGGCACGGCTCGGAGCCGCTCCCCAGTCTCTACCTCAGGTCGAGGACTCCTATCTTCTCGCGCTGGCCCGTCAGGGCAGCCCGGACGCCTACGACCGCCTCGTGCGCCGCTACCACGGCTTCGTGCGCCTCAAGGCCTCCTCCTACTTCATCGCAGGAGGGGATTCCGACGACCTGATCCAGGAGGGGCTCGTGGGGCTCTACAAGGCGGTCCGGGACTTCCGGCCCGATCGGGAGTCCTCGTTCCGGAGCTTCGCCGAGCTCTGCATCACGCGGCAGATCATCACCGCGGTCAAGACCGCGACCCGGCACAAGCACACCCCGCTGAACGGCTACGTCTCCTTCTCGGCGTCCCCGGCCTCGGCGCAGGGAGACGGGGAGCCGACCCTCGAGGAGATCATCCCGGGCCCGCTGAGCCATGACCCCGTCCAGCAGGTGATCTCCACCGAGGAGCTCCGCGCGCTCGTCGCCTGCCTGTCCACGGTGCTGTCCGACCTCGAGTCCCGCGTGCTGTCCCTCTATCTCGACGGTCACTCCTACGAGGAGGTCGGGCGCCGGATCGACTGCGACACCAAGACGGTCGACAACGCGCTCCAGCGGGTGAAGCGCAAGGTCGGCGCGCACCTCGCGGGCCGCGCGCCCGTGCTGTAGCTGCTTCCCTGGGGGGATGCCCGTCTGGCTCGAGATCCTCCTGTTCGTCATCGTCGGGGTCGTCGTGCTTCTCGCCGCGGGTGGGGTGCTGGCGAACGCCCGGCGCCGGCAGCAGGTCGAGGGGAGCTTCGCCGAGCAGGTCAAGGCGGCCGACGCGCAGCTCGCGGCGGCGGCCGCCGAGGACCGGGGCTGGGATCGAGCGATCCTCGAGGACGCCGTGCGCAGCGCGTGGCGCGAGGCCCACGGCGCCGAGGAGGTGCTCGAGCTCGCGCTCGTGGAGGTGACCGACCGCCCGGGGACCGAGGAGGACGAGGCGATCTTCCGGGTCACGGGGCGCGAGGGCGTCGAGCGGGTCGCCCTGGCCCGGCGCGGGGACACCTGGGTGACGGGCCCCGGCGGGTAGACCCACGCGGCTCGTCACCTGGAACGTGGCCGGCCGCGTGCGGGCCTTCGCGGCCCAAGCCGAGGTGCTCCTCGCTCGTGACGCGGATGTCGTGTGCCTGCAGGAGGTGACCCAGACCACGCGGCCGCTCTGGACGGCGGCGCTGGACCGCGCGGGGTACGGGTGCGCGTCGCCGGCGGCCCACCCGCGGCGGCTCGAGGTGATGATCGCCGCGCGCGAGGGGATCGAGGCGGTGCTGTCCTCCCCGGCCGGGCTGCCGTGGCCGGAGCGGCATCTCGCGGTGCGGACCGGCGGGGTGGAGGTCCACACGCTCCACGCGCCCACCTCCCAGCGCGAGGACCTCGTCAAGGTCCGGACCCTCGAAGCCCTCGGTGCCGCGCTCTTGGCCGGGGACGGGCCGCGGGTGCTCGCGGGAGACCTCAACACGCCCCGCTCCGAGTCCCCCGAGGGCGAGGTCGTCACCTTCGCCCGCACACGCTCGGGTCACCTCCGGGGTGGGCGGGTCGAGATCGGCGAGCGCCACGACGCCGCCGAGCTGCTCCTGCTCCGAGGGCTGCCCGGCTGGTCGGACGCCTTCCGCGCCGTCCACGGCCACGCGCGGCGCGACCGGTCGTGGCGCGCTCCGTGGGGCGAGTCCTACCGCCTCGACCATGTCGTCTGCTCGCCCGAGCTCACCGCTACCGCCTGCGACTACCTCCACCCCTGGCGGGAGGACGGTCTGTCCGACCACGCGGGGATGTGGGCCGAGATAGTGCCGGTTCGGTGACGAGCTCACGCTTGGCGGCCCGGATCTGCTCGGCTGGTTCGGTGCCGAGGATCAGCGCGTTCTACGGGCTCGTGATCGCGATGTAGAGAATGGTCCACGATGCACCGCGAAGAGCTACTCGAAAACTGGGGCCGTGCGCGGGCCCGCCTTTCCCTCCTCCCGATCGAGCCACTGTCGTGATGGCGCCATCGATCAGCGACGTCCGACCGCTCGAGCCGTACGTCGTACGCGTCACGTTCGCCGACGGGGAGGTCCGTGACGTCGACATCGAGCCTCTCCTCGACGTGCCTGTCTTCGTCCCACTTCGTGACCCCGAGGAGTTCGCCAAGGCGCGGATCGAGCCGGAGCTCGGGGTCTTGAGCTGGCCCTCCGGAGTCGACCTTCGACTCCGAGGGCATCTACGGGATCCACCCACCGGCCTTTGAGCCGTCGGCTCGCGTGACCACCCCTGGGGGAGAGCCGGAGAGGGGATTCGAACCCCTGGCCTGACGCTTACAAGGCGCCTGCTCTGACCACCTGAGCTACTCCGGCGCTGGCTCTCCCGAGTCTACGTCCGCCCACCACGCGAGGGTGTCGGCCGCGGTCTGCGCGAGGGGGATCTCGGGCTCCCAGCCCGTGGCCGCGTGAAGGCAGGACGGGTCGCCGTAGAGGTCGATGACCTCGTGGGGGCGGATGCGGGCGGGGTCGGCCACCGGCGTGAGCTCGCGGCCGGAGGCGTGGGCCACCAGCGCCACGAGCTCCGCCGTGGACGTCGAGCGTCCCGAGCAGACGTTGTAGACCGCGCCGGGCTCCCCGTCCTCGAGCAGCTCCAGGTAGGCCCTGACGACGTCGCGGACGTCGGTGAAGTCCCGCCGCGTGTGCAGGGATCCGGTGCGGATCTCGCTCGCGCCCGTCGCGGCCTGGCGCGCGCAGGAGGAGAGCGCGAAGTGGTCGGCCTGGCCCGGTCCCGCGTGGTTGAACGCTCGCGCGCGCACGACGTGCAGGCCGCGGGCGTCGGCGTAGAAGCCGGCGAGCAGATCGGCCTGGGCCTTGGAGACCGCGTAGGGGTTCTGGGGGCGCAGCGGCGCGTCCTCGCCGACCGGTGGCGCGGCGGCGGTGCCGTAGACCTCCCCCGAGGAGGCCACGAGCACCCGGGCGTCCGGGGCCTCGTCCCGGACTGCCTCCAGCAGGTTCAGCGTCATCTCGGAGTTGGCGCGCATGGTGTCGCCCGGGGCCTGCCAGGAGCGGCCGACAGAGGCGAGGGCGGCGAGGTGCGCGATGCGCTCGGGCCGGGCATCGCGGATCGCCCGGCGCGTCTCCGTGGGGTCGAGGAGATCGACGCCGCTCGTGCGATCGAGGGAGAGGGCGGCGGGCTCGCGGGCGAGCAGATGCCGGCCTGCGAAGCCCGAGGCGCCCGTGATGAGCAGACCCGAGCTCAGCTCGCGAGTACCGCGTCCTCGAGCGAGCCGTGCCCGTTCGAGGAGAGCGTGACCTCGTAGGCCGGCGGCTGGGGCTCGGCGGGCGGGTTCAGTCGCCGCTCGAGCTCGCCGAGCATCGCGCCGAAGAGCGCGTGGCGCCAGGCGGCCTGCAGCCACGCGCGGCCGTTGCCGGTCAGCTGCGGCAGCTCATCCCGCGCGGGGTGGAAGCGGTCGACCAGCCGGCCCGCGGGCCAGAGGCCGACGTGCTCCACGAGCCCGCACAGCGGCCCCCGCAGCGCCGGCGGGACGGGTAGCGAGGGTGCGAGCTGCGCGTAGACCGCGCCGAAGATCGCGGCGTTGGCGACGTGCATCGCGAAGCCCGCCACCGGCCACGCGCGCCCCCGGGTCGCGAACTTGCCGAGCAGCTCGACGTCGTCGTAGCCCGTCCGGAACACCCGCTCGTCGAGTGGCTGCTGGGCTGCCCACACGCTCGCCGCGGCCGCCCCCGCGACGGCTCCGCGGAGGGTCCGGGCGGCATCCACGCGCGTCACTGTAACGGCCTGTCCGCAGACGGTGTACCGGCGTCGTAGATCGCGAGTCACTTCAGCGCCGGGCCCGGGAGGACGGGGTCGACCCCATCGTCTACTGGCTCCTCCGCGCGCTCCTCCAGCCCTTCTTCCGCCTGTACTTCCGCATGCAGCGGATCGCGCTCGAGCACGTACCCGACGGCCCCGTCATCTTCGCGGCCAACCACCGCTCCTTCCTCGATCCCTTCGTGATCGCCACGGTCTCGAAGAAGCCCATCCACTACATGGCCAAGCAGGAGCTCTTCTCGCACCGCCTCGCGGCCTGGGTCCTCAACGCGCTGGGCGCCTTCCCCGTCGCCCGGGGCGACGCCGACGTGGGCGCGATCGAGACGGCGAAGGCGATCCTCGCCCGCGGCGGCTCCGTCCTCATGTTCCCCGAGGGCACGCGCGTCCGCCCCGGCCCGCTCGGCGCGCCGAAGCGCGGCGTCGGGCGCCTGGCGCTGGAGGCGGGCGTGCCCCTCGTACCCGTCGCCGTGCTCGGGACCGAAGACGTGCGCTCCGGCTGGCGCATCCGCCCGCGCCACGTGCAGATCCGCGTGGGGCGCCCGCTCACCTTCCCGCGCGCCGAGCAGGCGTCCCCGCGCCTCGCCGCCGCCGTCACCGAGCGCATCTGGGCCTGCGTCGCCCTCCAGTGGGAGTGGCTGGGCGGCACCCCGCCGCTGCCCGACCGAATCACCGTCGGCAGCGCGGCCGACCTCAGCGTCGTCGTCGCCTCCCTCGATGTCCCGTTCGCCCTCCAGCTCGCCGATGCCCTGGCCACCGCGGGCTGGGAGGTCACCACGTCCGACGACGTCACCGGGGTCGAGATCGCCGCCGCCGCGAAGAACGCCGCCGCCCTCGCCGGCCTCGCCGACCTCGTCGTGGGCTCCCGCGGGGCCGGCTCCTGGACAGCGTCCCTCACCGCCCCGTCGCGCGGGCGCCGGCCCCGCCGCGCGGCGTAGCCTTGACCGTGTGGACAAGCCCGAGCTCGACCGGCGCTTCTCCGACCTCTACCGGGCCCACCTGCGCGACGTCTACTCCTACTCCTACTACCGCGTCGGCAATCACCACGACGCGGAGGATCTCACCGAGCAGACCTTCCTCCAGGCCTATCGCCACTACGAGCGTGCCCTGCGCGAGTCCGATGGGCGCCCGCTGCGCCCGTGGCTCATCCGCATCGCCCACAACCTGGCGGCGAACTTCTACCGGGACCGGTCCCGGCGGCCCGAGGCGAAGCTCGAGGACGCCGGAATCGTCTCCGACGTCCACACCACCGAAGACCTCGTGGAGGGACGCGAGGAGCTCTCCGAGATCCTCGACGGCGTGGCCGAGCTGCCCGACGACCGGCGCGAGGCGCTGATCATGCGCTTCGCCCTGGGGATGGACAACCGGGAGATCGCCCGGGCGCTCGGGCGCACGGACGGGGCGACGAAGGTGCTCCTGCACCGCGCGATCCGTCAGCTCGAGGGGATCGTGGCCCAGCGGCGCGGGACGCAGGGCACCGCCGCCGGAAGGGCGGTGGTCTGATGAGCTCCTCGGCCCCCGGGGACTTCGAGGCCCTGCTACGGCGTGCGCTCGCGCCCGTCGAGCCGCCGGCCGCGCTCGAGGCCCGGCTGGAGCTGACGCTCGCCGGCCTCGCCGACGCGGCCTACGACGAGCTCGAGGCCTGGGAGCTCTCGGCCATGCGCGACCCGCGCAACTGGGCCCGTCCCGTGGCGGCCGCGGTGGTCGGCGGCGCCGCGGGCTCGGCTCTCGTGGCGTTGCGGGTGCGCCGGTCGCACCGGCGTCGTCAGGCCGCCGCCCGCTCCCCGCTGGACCTGGCGACCCGGACGGTCCGCGACGTGCGGCGCGAGGCGCGTCGTGTCTTCCGCTGATCCGGCCCAGACGCGGGCGCGTTAGGAACCTCGATGCGGCGCGGAGAAAGTGGCTCGCTGGACCGCCTGGCCGACGAGGACCTCATGGCCCTCGTCCAGGGCGGCGACGCACGCGCCTTCTCGGTGGTCTACGACCGCCACTCGGGCGTCGCCTTCTCCCTCGCCTATCGCATGTGCGGCACCCGCACGCAGGCCGAGGAGGTCGTCCAGGACGCCTTCCTCTCCCTGTGGCGCTCCGGCGGTCGCTACGACCGCAACCGCGGCTCGGTGCGCACGTGGGTGCTGGGGATCGTGCACAACCGGGCGATCGACTCCCTGCGCCGCGCGCTGGTGCACAGCCGTCGCCGCGCGAGCGACGAAGGGCTCGAGGAGCGTGCGGAAGCCGCCGAGCGCACGGAGGTCGAGGTCGCCCGCCGCGACGAGGGGGCCCGGGTCCGCGACGCGCTCGAGGTCCTCCCGGCCGACCAGAAGCGCGTCGTGGAGCTCGCCTACTTCGGCGGTTTCACGCACACCGAGATAGCCGATCTTCTGGACGCTCCCGTGGGCACGGTGAAGGGCCGCATGCGCCTCGCCCTGGCGAAGCTGCGCGGCGCCATCGAACAGCAGGGGCTGGCGCCGTGAGCGAGGCCCACCCCCAGACCGACCTCGTCGCCTCCTACGCCCTCGGCGCGCTACCCGAGGAGGAGCGGGTGGACTTCGAGGCTCACCTCGCCTCCTGCGCGACGTGCGCGCACGAGCTCGCGCAGGATCGTGCCGTCACCGGCGCCCTCGCCCTGTCGGCTCCGCCGGTCCGCGCACCGCGCGACCTGCGCTCGCGGGTGCTCGCCGTCGTCGAGTCCGAGGCCGAGCTGCTCCGCGCCGCCGGCCCCGCCGCCGACCGTCCTCCGCGGCGGAGGTTCGGCTTCGGGCCGCTTCAGCTCAGCCCGCGCGGCGCGATGGTCGCCACCGCCGCGGCGGTCGTCGCCATGGTGGGCGGGTGGACGGCGCGGGACCTGCTCCAGGGCGACGGCGTCTCGCACCGGACCGTCGCGCTCTCCGCGCCCGCAGGCCACGGCGCGCAGGCGCGTGTGGATCTCGTCGGCGAACGCAGCACGCTGCACGTGTCGCGGATGCCCGCGCCGGGCGTCGGACGCACCTACCAGGTCTGGCTCCAGCCTTCCTCCAACGCGGCGCCGGAGGCCACCCAGACCTCCTTCTTCGTGGATCGTGACGGCACCGCCGCCGTCGACCTGCCCGCGGGCGCCCGCCGGGCCTACCGGGTGCTGGTCTCCTCGGAGCCCGCGGGCGGGAGCCCCACGGGCACGCCCTCGCGACAGCCCGTCGTCGTCGGCTCGCTGTAAGGGTCCGCTGCTAGCGTCGCAGGCGGGGTATGGAGCAGACGTGCTACCGCCACACCGACCGCGAGACCGGCGTCTCGTGCTCGGCGTGCGGGCGGCCCATCTGCCCGGACTGCATGACCACGACGTCCGTCGGGATGCGCTGTCCGGAGTGCTCGCGCGAGAAGACGAAGGTCCGCAACCTCCGCTCGACGCGGACGCGGCCGACGGCGACGTACGTGCTCATCGGGATCAACGTGCTGGTGTTCATCGCGGCGTGCGTGCTGGACCCGCAGGCCGCGCTGCGCGGCGGGGGGGAGCTCAACGCGCGCGGCGACCTCTACTCGGCCGTCGTCGGCGGCCAGCACGAGTACTGGCGGCTGCTGACGTCGGGCTTCCTGCACGCGGGCCCGATCCACCTGCTGTTGAACATGTTCTTCATCTACGTGCTCGGGGGGATGCTCGAGCCGGCGCTGGGGCGCCCACGGTTCGTGGCCCTCTACTTCGTGGCGCTGTTCGGGGGGTCGCTCGGGGCGCTCCTGCTCTCGCCCGACTCGCCCACCGTCGGCGCCTCGGGGGCGGCGTTCGGGCTCCTGGGCGGGGCGATCGTGCTCGCACGCGACCGGGGAATCCCGATCTGGGAGTCGGGCCTCGGAGCGACGCTGCTCATCAACGTCGTCTTCACCGTGTCCTTCGCCGGGAAGATCTCGCTGGGCGGCCACCTCGGCGGCCTGATCGCCGGCGGGCTGGCCGCGCTCGTGCTCGTGGAGCTGGGCGAACGGCGCCGGCAGGACGTGCTGGCGTACCTGGGGTGCCTGGCGCTGGCGGCGGTGTGCGTGGCCGGGGCGCTGGCGGCGGCGCACGGGAGCGTGGCGTAGCGCCGCCTTGCAGGCTCACTCCGCCTTCCCGGACCTGAGAACCACTTCGTCGTAGATCCCCTGCACGGTGTCGAGGAGCCGCCGCGCCCCGAAGCGCCGCGCGACGTCCGCGGAGGCCGCGGCGCCCAGCCGCGCGGCGAGCTCGGGGTCCTCGTGGAGCCGCCGGAGGGCCGCGGCCAGCGCCGCAGGGTCCCCGGGCGGGACGAGCAGCCCCGTCTTTCCGTCCGTGATGACCTCCGGCAGCCCGCCGTGGGCGCTCGCCACGACGGGCCGGCCGGCCGCGGCGGCCTCGAGCGCGGCGTTGCCCAGGGGCTCGCGGCCGGTGGAGGGCTGGACCACGACGTCGGCGGCGGCGAGGACGTTCTCCATGTCCTCGCGCACGCCGAGGAGACGCACGCGGTCCGCGACGCCGAGGTCGGCCGCGAGCTGGCGCAGCGCGACCGTGGGAGCCGGATCGTCGCGCCAGGCGCCGCCCGCGAGCACCGCGACCGCTCCGGGTAGCGCGGGTAGCGCGCGCACCAGGACGTCCTGACCCTTCCAGCGCGCCAGTCGGCCGGGCAGGGCGACGATCCACGCGTCGTCGGGCAGCCCGAGCGTCCGGCGCGCCTCGGGGGGCGAAGGCAGCGCGGGAAGCGCGATGAGCCCGTCCGGCACCATGCGCACGCCGGCCCCCGATCCGAACTGCGCCGCGACCGAGCCCGAGATGGCCAGGAGCGCGTCGGCGCGCGAGAGCACCCGCCGCCACGGCCTCCACAGCGCGCCGTAGGGCGTGAAGTCCTCGCGGACGTGCTGGACGAGCGGCACGCCGAGCCGGGCGAGCGCCGGCCCGGCGAGCACGGCGGTGTTCGCGTGCACGGCCGCCGCCCCGCTCCGGGCCACGAGCGCGGGCAGGGCACGGGCGTCGCCGGCCAGGGCGCGCAGGAACGCCGCCGGCCGTGGCTCGGAGCGGCGCACGATCGCCAGCGGGCGCACCAGGACCTCGATCCCCGCGGCGCGCAGGTCTCCCGACAGCGGGCCCTCCTCGGGCAGCACGACGAGCGGCCGCCACCGCGCCGGGTCCAGGCCCGCGGCCAGCACGCCGAGCTGGCGGTCCGAGCCGTACCGGTCCGCCGAGGAGTGAACGAGGAGGACCCGTCGCGTCATACGCTGCCGGCATGGACGCCCAGATCGTGATCTTCGACGGCGTGGACGACCTCGACGCCTTCGGGCCCTTCGAGGTGCTCGCCAATGCGAAGGGGGGCGCGGACGTCCGGGTCACCCTCGTCACCCTCGACCCCGTCGAGGAGATCACGACGAGCCACGGCGCGGTCGTCAAGCCCCACGGCGTCCTGACCTCGCCCGACCTCCTTGTCGTGCCGGGAGGCGGCTGGAATGACCACGCGCGGCAGGGCGCCCGGGCGGAGGCCGAGCGCGGCGCGCTGCCCGCCGCGGCCGCGCGACTGCACGCCCAAGGCGCCGTCGTCGCCTCGGTCTGCACCGGCGCGGGGATCCTGCACGCCGCCGGGCTGCTCGCCGGCCGCCCGGCGATCACCCACCACAGCGCCGTCGAGGAGCTGCGCGCCGGCGGGGTGGAGATCGTCGAGGCGCGCGTCGTCGACGACGGCGACATCGTCACCGCCGGCGGGGTGACCGCGGGGCTCGACCTCGCGCTGCACCTCGTGGAGCGCGAATGGGGGCACGAGCTCGCAGACCGCATCGCGCGCGAGATGGAGTACGAGCGCCGCGGCCCCCTGCACCGAGGGGGTGCCGGAGGCGGCCAAATGGCCGCTGGAGGCGGGCCCCCAGGTCGCGATTAGCAGCGGCACGGCTTCCCTAGAGCTCGACGGTGAGCGCCTCGGCGCCGGGGGGCGGCGCCGGCATCACGTCGGGATGGAGGATGTGCGCCAGGAGCTCCAGTCCCTCGACGAGCCGCGGGCCCGGCCGCGAGAAGTAGGCGGCAGCGTCGACCGCCACGACCTCGCCGGCGCCGATCCTCCGGAGATCGTCCACGTGGCCCCCGGCCTCCTGACGGGAGCGCTCGGCGTCGTAGCCGCAGGGCGCGACGACGACGACGTCCGGCCCGTGGAGCGCGACCTCCTCCCAGGTGACCACGCGCGAGTGCTCGCCCGCGGCGCCGAGGATGTCCTCCCCGCCCGCGAGCTCCACGAGCTGCGGGGTCCAATGCCCGGCGACGAACACCGGGTCGAGCCACTCGAGCACCGCCACGCGCGGGCGCCGCCGGCCCGCGACGGCGCGCTCGACCCGGTCGATCCGGTCCGCCGCGTCCTGCACCACCGCGGCCCCCGCGTCCGGATGCTCAGTGGCCCGGGCCACGGTCCGGATGTCGCCCATCACCTCCCCGAGCGTGTGAGGATCGAGCGAGAGGACCCGGATGGGGTCCCCACCCGCCTCCATCCGCTCGGCGAGCGCCCGCACATCGTCGTAGGAGACCGCGCACACCGCGCACAACGCCTGGGTGACGATCAGGTCGGGCGCGAGCTCGCGCAGGGCGTCCTCGTCGAGCGCGTAGATGGACTCGCCGGCCTCCGTGCGCGCGCGCACCGCGGCGTCGATCGCGCCGGCGCTCAGGCCGGCCGGGAGCACGTCGCACGTCACCCGTGCACGCTCGGCGGCCTCCGGAGGGAAGTCGCACTCGTGGGTGACCCCGACGACGGCGTCTCCCAGGCCGAGCGCCCATAGGATCTCCGTTCCGGACGGAACGAGGGAGACGATGCGCATGGCGGGCGAGGATAAGGACGGCGGGTGGCGCGAGGAGGACGGCGTGCTCGTCCGCGACTGGCGTCTGGCCGACTTCGCGGCGGCGCTCGCCTTCGTCAACCGCGTGGGGGAGGCGGCCGAGGCGGCGAACCACCATCCCGACATCCTCCTGCACGGGTGGAACCGGGTCCGGCTCACACTCAGCACGCACGACGCGGGGCGGCTCACCGAGGCCGACCACGCGCTGGCCCGCACGATCGACGAGCTCGAGGCCTGAATGGGGCGCGGGCTCCGCGTGGGCGGCTACTCTCCGGCGGTCGCCTGATGAACGACGACCCCCCCTCGCGAAGTAGCGGGCAGGCCCGGGCCCGGGGGACGACGGCATGACCGCCCTCGCCCTCGCCGCGGTCGTCCTGCTCGTCTTCGTCAACGGCTTCTTCGTGGCCGCCGAGTTCGCGCTCGTGCGGGCCAGTAAGTCACGCCTGGAGGAGGACACCGAGGACAAGGGGGCCCGGGAGGCCGTCCGCGAGATGGAGGACATCTCGGAGTACCTCTCGGCCTGCCAGTTCGGGATCACCCTCGCCTCCCTGGGCATCGGCTTCCTCGGCGAGCCGGCGATCGCCCAGCTCGTGGAACCGCTGTTCGGTGGGATCTCCCACAGCGCCTCGGTGGCGATCGGCCTGGCCGTGGCGTACCTCGTCACCACCGCGCTGCACATCACCATCGGCGAGCAGGTCCCGAAGATCTACTCGATCGCCAAGGCCGAGCAGACGGCCCGCCGCATCGCGCGCCCCCTCCACGCCTTCACCGTGGTGATGCGGCCCTTCGTGCGGTTGCTCAATTACACCTCCAACGCGATCCTCAAGCTCTTCGGGGTCAGCGCGGACGCGATCTCCGACGAGGGCGGCGACCCCGAGGAGCTCAAGCGCATCATCGCCGAGTCCTACACGGGCGGGAAGCTCGAGGAGAACGAGGCGTCCATGCTCTCCGGGGTCTTCCATCTCCACGAGCAGGAGGCCCGGCAGGTCATGACCCCGATCCCGGCCGTCGTCACGATCGACCTCGCCGAGGACGTGGAGACCGCCCTGCGCCGCTGCGTGGAGTCCGGCCACACGCGCATGATCGTGACCGAGGACGAGAACCAGGACCGGGTCCGGGGCATCGTCCACGCGAACGCCCTGGCCCGGAAGCTCCTCCACGAGGGCCCGCGCGCCTCCATCGAGGACCTCGTCCGCGACGCGCACATCATCCCGGAGACCAAGCCCCTGGACGACCTCCTCGCCGAGCTCCAGCGCCAGCGGCTCTCGCTCGCCGTCGTCGTCGACGAGTACGGCCGCACCGCCGGGATCGTCACCGTGGAGGACATCATCGAGGAGGTCGTGGGGGAGATCGACGACGAGACCGATCCCACGGGTGGAGCCGTGCGCAAGCTGGCCAACGGGGACTGGTACGTCCGGGGGCACGTGGCCGTCAGGGATCTGGAGGACCACGGCCTCGAGCTCCCGGTGGACTCCGACGCCTACAACTCGGTGGGCGGCTTCGTCTTCGCCGAGCTCGGCCGCCTGCCCAAGCGCGGCGACACCGTCGCGGCCGACAGCTACTCCATCCGCGTGGAGTCCGTGCGCGAGAACCGCATCGAGGCCGTGCGCATCCGCCGCCGGCACGCCGGCGTGGCCTGAGCTACATGTCCGGGGACTCCGACGATCGCAGGAGACGAGCACCATGAAGGAGTACTGGTGGGGCGCCGCGAAGACGAGCGCCGAGACGATCAAGCGATACGGCGAGCTCGCCGACCGTGGTGGCGACGCCGATGCCGCTGCGAAGTCCTGGACGGAGGCCGACTTCGATGACGAGGCGACCGCCCAGTGGCTCGAGGCGCGCTGCTTCGACCCCGGGGCGGCGCGCGCGCTGGTCATCCTGGGCGTGACGGCCGAGCAGGCGTCGAAGCGCACGCGCGATGGCGGCGGCGCCGAATACCTGGACACGATCGCCTACAAGGTCGCGAACGGTGATCTGTCGCCGCGCCAGGGCGCCGCCCGCGCAGGGTCGAGCCGATGACGGTCGGGTCGCCCGACAGCCGAGCGGACCCGAACACGCGGCCGTGCGCCGACTGTGGCCATGTGTGGTTCGCCGGTGAGCGCGGCCACGTCTACGTCGGCGACGACGAGGTGGTCTGCATCTTGTGTCTGCGGTATCGGGAACGGGCCCAAGCCGAGAGCTCGAGACGCTGAACGGGGCTCACCCGCGGCCAGCGCGGCCAACACCGCGAGGATATCCTCGCGCACCACGAAGTCGGCGATCAGCCCGTCCTCACCGACGGCCTGACGGGTCAGCGGGATCCTTGCGCACGCCTCCCCGACGATCCGCGAGCCCGTGTAACGAAACCGGCCCGCTGAGGACGCGGGCCGGGATCGTGCTTCTGGGAGGAGGTGCTGCTGTGAGGTGACCCGAGTATCGGGCGAAGTCCTGAGTTCTGGTTGAGAGAACGGTGAGAACTCACTCATGGAGAGCCGCTCGTTGACTGGCTGACTCGCCAGTCAACGAGCGGGTTAGAGTACGGGCTTCGCCACGTACGTCACTTCTGGGGGTGTCGGAGTTGAGCAACGGACACGGCCGCGAGGTCGTCATCGTCGAAGCCGTCCGGACGCCGATCGGCCGCGGCCACAAGGAGAAGGGCTACTACTCAGACACCCATCCCCACGAGCTGCTCGGGAGGACCTACTCCGAGGTCATCGCGCGGGCGGGGATCGATCCGGGCGAGGTCGAGGACGTCATCTGCGGGTGCGTCCAGCAGTACGGCGAGCAGATGTTCAACGTGGGTCGCAACGCCTGGCTGCAGGCCGGGCTGCCCGTCGAGACGCCGGCGACCACGGTCGACCGCCAGTGCGGCTCGGCCCAGCAGGCCGTGAACTTCGGCGCGGCGCTCATCGCCGCGGGCGTGCACGACACCGTCATCGGCGGTGGCGTCGAGCACATGGGCCACATTCCCATGGGCGTCGGCTTCAACTGGGTCGACCAGGTCGGCTCGCCGTGGCCGCCCGAGCTCCTGGAGCGCTACAACCTCGTGCCCCAGGGCCTGTCGGCGGAGATGATCGCCGACCAGTGGGAGATCCCCCGCTCCGAGCTCGACGAGCTCGCGGTCCGCTCCCACCAGCGGGCGGCCAAGGCGACCGAGGAGGGCCGCTTCGAGCGGGAGATCGTCCCGATGCAGGTCAACGGAGACACCTACGCGACCGACCAGGGCATCCGTCCCGAGACCTCGCTGGAGACGCTCTCGCAGCTCAAGCCGGCGTTCACGCCCGACGGGAAGATCACGGCGGGGAACTCCTCGCAGATCTCCGACGGGGCGGCGTCCGTGCTGCTCATGGCCCGTGAGAGGGCCGAGGCGCTCGGCCTCGCGCCGCGGGCGAGGATCGTCGATCAGACCACGGTCGGCGTCGACCCGGTGATCATGCTCACGGGCCCGATCCCCGCCACGCGGAAGCTCCTGGAGCGCAACGGGATGAAGATCGACGACATCGACCTCGTGGAGATCAACGAGGCCTTCGCGCCCGTCGTCGCCGCGTGGCGCCGCGAGCTCGAGCCCGACATGGACCGCGTGAACGTCAACGGCGGCGCGATGGCCCTCGGCCACCCGCTCGGGTCCACGGGCGCGCGGCTCATCGCCACCCTCCTGCACGAGCTCGAGCGCTCGGACAAGGAAGTCGGCCTGGTGACGATGTGCTGCGGCGGCGGCCTGGGGACGGGGACGCTGATCCAGCGCGTCTGAGCCCGCTTGCGCTGAGCGCCTAGCTTCTCCAGCGAAAGCCGGTGGAGGTCGGAGCCGGCGTGAGCGGCGACTCGGGCAACCCGGGCTCCGGCTCGGGTGCGTCGTAGCCGCCCGGGGCGAGGTCGTTCGGCCCGTCGGGGTGGAAGAGCGAGGCCAGGTACTGGGCCTGGCCGCGGCCCGGGCCGAGCTCGAACTGACCGCCCGAGTAGGCCTGGATGCCGTGCTCTGCGCAGTGGTCGTAGCCCGCGCAGAGCGAGCGCAGCGACCCGAAGCGACTCGGCTTGACGTTCACCATCTCCGGCGGGAAGGGGAGGGCCTCGATGTCGGCGACGGAGTGGATCGGGGCGTCCCACGTGATCCGGTCGCGGTGGGGGCTGAGGAGCGCGTCGATGCGCGGGTCAGCCACGGCGGGGTCCTCGATCCACGCGTCTGGAAAGGCGGCGAGACAGCGGGCATAGAGGTCAGGGTCGACGGGGTTGTCGACGAGCGTCCCCGTGTAGAAGGACTTGAAGTCCAGCGAGTCCAGCGCGCCCGTGGCGGCGATCTCCCGCACGAGCTCGTCGTCCCAGTCGACGACGGGGTCGAGCTTGAAGCGCAGCCCGGGATAGCGGTCCAGGCGCGCGCGCAGCGGGGCGAGCGTCGAGGGCACGCCGAGCCGGAGGGACATGACGAAGGTGACGGGACGCGGCTCGCGCCCGAGCACGGCGTGCAGCGGCCTGCCGGCCTGACGGAGCGCGAGGTCGAGCGCGGCGGACTGGAAGGTCCAGCGGCGGTAGATCCGGGAGACCTCCCCCCGCACCGGCTCGTGGGGGAAGAGGTCCATGGCGTCGGTCCGGTCGACGAACTCTCCGAGGGTGGTCCTCCCGGCCAGGTCGAGGTACGGGCCCGCCTGCTGAAGCGCCTCGTGGTCCTCCCCGTCGTAGACGACGTCCTCCCCGACCCCCTCCTCACCGCCGCCGCGCAACCGCACGACGGTGGTCTTGCGGGTGAAGCCGGAGGAGACGTCGCGCGTGATCCCCGCGAGCGTGTAGGACTCGATCTCGAGGGGGAGAGGGGCGAGCAGGTCGAAGGTGGAGCCCGTGGTCTCCGCGCTCATCGGACCACCGCCCGATCGGCCGGCGGTCGCGTCGGCGTCGTGCGCGGGTTGCCCAGGGGCGTGAGGCGCTGCTCGAGCAGCGGACGCAGCCGCTCGTGCTGGGGCGGGAGTATGAGCTCCTCCCCGAGCGCGTCGGCGGGCTCGTCGACGGCGAACCCCGGGGAGGTCGTGGCGATCTCGAACAGCACGCCGCCCGGCTCGCGGAAGTAGATCGAGTGGAAGTACTGGCGATCGATGATCGGGGTGGGGCGGTAGCCCGCCCCGGCGACGGTCTGCCGCCAGGCCGCGTGGTCGGCATCGCGCGAGTGCCAGGCGATGTGGTGCACCGTGCCCGCTCCCTGGATCCCGGCTGGGTCCGGCGGCACGTCGTGGGCGTAGACCGCGAGGCGCTCGTCGCCCTTGGCCTCCCACTCATCGCGCCCGCCGGCGAAGCCGAGGATCTCGCCGAGCAGCGCCCACGAGCGCTCCGGCTCGCGCGCGTAGGCGCGCACGCCGTGGAAGCCCTGGATCGCGTGCTCACGGGTGATGCCCGGGAAGTCGGCGGTGAGAGGCACGTCGTCGACGTCGACCACCAGCAGCTCGGAATCCAGGCCCTCGGGATCGGCGAAGCGCAGGGAGCGATGCCCCCGCTCGGCGGCGCGGCCCTCGTCCCCGAGCCGCGCGGCCCAGAAGTCGAGCGAGGCCTCCGAGCCGACCCGCCACAGGATCCGGTGGACCATGCCCGCGCCGGCGCGCCCGGGCGCGGCGCCGGGGAGCTCGAAGAAGGTCAGGACGGACCCGGGCGCCGCGTCCTCGGAGGCGAAGTACAGGTGGTAGGCGTCGGGCTGGTCGAAGTTGACCGTCTTCTTGACGAAGCGCAGGCCGAGGACGCGGGCGTAGAAGTCGAGGTTACGCCGGGCGTCCGCGGTGATGGCGGTGATGTGGTGGAGGCCTTCGAGGCGCATGGGAGCAGGGTAGCGCGGAGTAGTTGCGCGTGCAATCACAAGGTGGGGCGAGTCCGTCCGGTCTCCGACCTAACTTCCCGTGGCTGCCGTGTCCGCCGTCCAGGAGACCCGTGCCGAGTCCGTCGCCGAGTACGCCGGTCGGATCCGGCGCGCCCTCGTGGCCGTGGGCGGTGGGATGGTCGAGGGCGAGGTCCAGCGGCCCGGGCGCAGCGGCGGGGGGATGCTCTTCTTCACGCTGACTGACGGAGAGGCGAACCTCTCGTGCAAGGTCTTCTCCTCGCAGGTCCGGCGCCTGGAGCACGAGCCGCGCGAGGGTGACCTCGTGCAGGTCCGCGTCGACCGCCCGGACCTCTTCACCCGCGCGGGCAAGCTCGATCTGATCGTCTCCGCCGTGCGGCTCGCGGGGGAAGGGGAGCTCCTGCGTCGCCGGCAGGAACTGCTCGATCGTCTGCGCGTCGAGGGCCTCTGCGATCCCGCCCGCCGGGTGCCGCCTCCGGCCTTCCCGCGCGCGGTGGGAGTCATCGCCGGGAAGCGCTCGGACGGCCTCGCCGACGTCATCCGCGCGCTGCGCGACCGCTGGCCACCGGTGCGGATCGTCGTGTGTCCCTCCCTCGTGCAGGGTGCGGCGGCGCCGCGCGCGCTCGTCGACGGGCTCGCGCGCCTACAGGAGCACCCCGAGGTCGACGTGATCGTCGTCGCCCGCGGCGGGGGCTCGGTGCAGGATCTCGTCGCCTTCGACGACGAGCGGCTCTGCCGGGCGCTGTTCGCCTGCTCGACCCCGGTCATCTGCGCCATCGGCCATACGGACAACGTTCCGGTGTGCAACCACGTCACCTGGTCGGCGACCACGCCCTCGCGCTCGGCGGAGCTCGCCGTGCCCTCGGCCGAGGAGGTGCGGGGCCGCCTTGACCTGGCCGCGCAGTGCCTGGCCGCGGTGCCCGAGCGCGTCGGGCGCCGGGAGGAGCGCCTGGGCGAGGCGGAGCGCGCGCTGGCCTCGGTTCCCGAGTGGCTGGAGCGCCGGCGCGAGCGGGTGACCGCCCTCGTGCGCATGCCGCGCCTGCCCTCGCCCGGCGAGCTCGTCGCGCTCGGCGCCGCGCTCGAGGCCCGCGCCGCGGGGTTCTGGAGCACGCGCACGCATGAGCTCGCCACCCTCGGGGCCGCCGCCGGGAGCGCGGCCCGGCGCCTGCACGACGCCGAGCGCGACCTGCGGCACGCCGCCGCGGTGGTGGCTGCGTCCGACCACCGCCACCGGGGGTGGGCGCTCGTGACCGACGAGGACGGCGCCGCCATCACCCGCGCGGCCGACGTGGACCCCGGCGACCCCCTGAACCTCCACCTCCCCGACGGGCGCGTCCGCGCCCGCGCCGAGCCCCAAGGAGCACGAGCATGAGCGATTCGACCAGCGTGACGTTCGAGGACGGCTACCGCCGCCTCCAGGAGATCGCCGATCGGCTGGCCGGCGACGAGGTGCCCGTGCACGAGATGTGCGCGCTGTTCGCGGAGGGCAAGGGGCTCGAGCAGGCACTGGGCGGGTACCTCGCCGAGCAACGAGCGCGCGTCGAGGAGATCGAGCGCGGCACGGGCGTCCAGGCCTTCCGGATCGTCGCGCCCGGTGCGCCGCCGGAGCTGCCGCCCGTCGCTCCCCTCGCAACCGCGGCCGCGCGCCGCGACGACGAGTGCCCCTTCTGACTCGCTGAGCCGGACGCGGGCGGTCCTTCGGGGACCGGCGGTCCAGCGGTCGCCCCCCAGGGAGGACTCCCAGCAAATGCGCAGTGCTTGATTTATGTGGCCTTTCCCTCCCGCTTGTGCTTCAATGACCGCGAAACCTTGCCGAGCTCGGGTGCGTCTGGCGTGCCCGGGGCGGGGGAACCAATGTGGAGGGCGTCACCGCCCTCCGCGGGGGCGAATCGCCGCATCGCGGCGTAGCGCAAGTGAGTCAGCGCGAGCCCGTCAGCTCACCCCGTAGGCGCGCCCACAGGACTCATAGGAGGATCGTCGTTGACCTGCATCACCCCCGCCCGAGGGCGCGATCTCAGCTCGTTCGAGTTGTGGGAAGCCTCCCTGCTGCGCTCCCAGCACCGCCGTGAGCTCGCCGATGGTGTCCGCCGTCGACGTACCCGGCGCCGGGCGGGATCAATCGCGCTGAGCGCCGCCATGCTCGGCCCGACCGCCGCCCCCGGACTCGCCGCCGCCGTGACCGGTCCCGGTGCCCAGGCGACCGCGGCGGGTGACACCACCCTCGGTGACGCCGCGTCGGGAGCGCCGCTCGTGGCCTTCGGCGCGCAGGGCCCGACGGTCGCGGCGATCCAGGCCAAGCTGCGCCCGACGCTCCCCGCGATCCTCGTGGACGGCATCTTCGGTCCCCAGACGCAGGGCGCCGTACGCGCCTACCAGCGCGCGCACGGGCTGCTCGTGACGGGGGCGGTGGACGCGAGGACCTGGTCGGCGCTCTTCCGGGCGGGGGTCGTGTTCTACGACGGCCGGTCGGCAGGCGAGCGCGCGCACGAGGCCGCTACGGCGCCGGCGCAACCCGCGCCGGCGCAAGCCGCGCCCGCGCGCTTCGCGGTGGAGGGCGCTGAGCCCTCCGCGCCGGCGAGCGCTCCGAGCCCGGCACCCACGCGGGTCGCCCCCCGGGCCGCCCGCCACAAGGAGGCGCCGACGGCGCGCGCGCCGCGCCCCGCTCCCACCTCGCGGCCCGCCGAGCGCCCGCGGCACGACGTGAGCCGTCCCGTCCGGGTGTCCGCGCCGGCTCCGGCGCCGGCGCCGGCTCCGACTCACGCTCCGGCTCCGGCTCCGGCTCCGGCTCCCGCGCCGGCTCCGGCGTCGGCTCCGGCTCCGACTCCCGCCCCCACGCCGACCGGCGGGGACTGCGGCACGGGCCGGCTGACCACGCCGATCCACGGGATCGTCACCGGCGTCTTCGGAGAGCAGCGGCCGGGCCACCTGCACTCCGGCGTCGACCTCGCGGCGCCCCAGGGCACCGCGGTGCACGCGGCGCAGTGCGGCACGGTGTCGGTCGCGGGGGTGGAGAGCGGCTACGGGAACCTCGTCTGCATCAAGCATGCGGGCGGCGTGACCACGTGCTACGCCCACCTCTCCGGCTTCGCCACCGGGGCCGGGCGCTACGTCCACGCGGGGGAGATCATCGGCTACGTGGGGTGCACCGGCTCGTGCTCGGGCCCGCACCTGCACTTCGAGGTGCGCCAGGGCTCGACCCCGGTGGACCCGACGCCGTACCTGCACGGCACGCGCACGATCGCCGGCGGCCACGCTCCGGCCGGGACCGCCTCGGCGACGGCGGCGGCGGTGCCGCGGGCGAGGACCACGGCCCATACCGCGTCGGTGCCGCGGACCCCGACGCCCAGGGTGAAGACGACGGCCACCGTCGATCAGGTGGGCGCGAGCAGCGGCTCCGCGGGCACCGCGGCGGTGCCGCCGCCGACGGCGAGCGCCGCGGTCGCGGCCGCGCCGACGGTCGCGCCGAGCGCGGCCTCCGCGAGCGGCTCGACCAGCGGATACGCCTCGTCGGCGAGCCCGAGCACGCCGCCGCCAGCGGCCACCCCGGCGACGTCCGCATCGAATACGTATGCACCGTCGGCGGCGCCGGGCACGAGCATTGCGGCGACGTCGCCGACGACGCCCGCGACGAACGGGTACGGGTCGTCGGCCGCGCCGGGCACGAGCACCGCGGTGGCCGCGCCGAGCCCGACCGTCCCGGTCGCGCCGAGCCCGACCGTCCCGACCACGACCTCCGCGCCCAACGGCACGGGCTCGTCGTCGGCCGCGACGCCCGTTCCGAGCCCGACCGGGGCGAGCACGAGCTCGCCCTCCCCGACCAGCCCGTCCTCGAACGGGACCGCAGCCGGCGCGGCGCCCGGGTCGAGTGGCACGCCGTCGAGCGCGTCGTCGCCGTCCGCGGCCGCGACGAGCGGGACGGCGTCGGGCACGCCCGCGTCCTCCTCCGCGGCGGCGCCCGCCCTGGGGGCGACGGCGACGCCCTCCCCGGCGTCCTCGCCCGCGGCGGCGCCCGCCCCGGGGGCGACGGCGACGCCCTCCCCGGCGTCCTCGCCCGTGGCGTCACCCGCCCCGGGGGCGACGGCGACGCCCTCCCCGGCGTCCTCGCCCGTGGCGTCACCCGCCCCGGGAGGGACGGCCACGTCCGCCCCGTCCGCGACTCCGGCGGCGTCCGGCGCCCCGGCTTCCAGCGACCCGGCCGCCAGTGGCCCGGCCACACCGGAGCCCTCGTCCGCCCCTGCCCCGGCGGGCTGATCGACCTCCGCGAGCTGTGAGGGGGCGCCGCGCGACGCGGCGCCCCCTCAGAACCCCCCGGGCGACTCGCCGCGGGCCGTGTCCGACACGGAGGGCAGCGCCCCCATCCCGGGTTGCTCGGGCTCGCCCCGGACCTCGCCGGTGTAGGCCACCCGCTCCAGGCGCGCGATCTCCCGCTCGCCCTCCTGGCGGGCTGGGTGCTCGGCGGGCAGCCCGCGGATGAGGCGGGCGATGCGCTCGCGGAGCTGGAGGGCGAAGTGCGGGGTCGACGCGCCCATGAGCTGGCGGACGTCCTCGACGGTGATTTCGTGCCCGGGGCGCAAACGCTGGGGGTTCTCGGCCTGGCTCACGGCTTCGTCGGCCTACTGATGGGCGCGGGCTCCAGCAACTCGTCGATGCGGGCCTGGACGGGAACCGGCACCGCCTTCTCGTCCCCGAGGATCCAGCCGTGGTTGTAGACCGCCTCACGGGCGGGGTCCGAACGGTAGCCGGGCTGGATGTCGAGCAGGAAGTTGGCGACGGGGGTGACGAGGCGGTCCCCGGACGGCAGCAGCAGGAGCGGGCCGTAGGTGCCGGTCGAGGCGAGCGCGGCGCCGGCGGGGCCATCGAGCGGTTGGTCGGTGGGCGCGAAGACGAGCCCATGGCCCGGCTGGCGCACCCCCCAGAGGAAGTCCCGGCTCGAGGCGAAGGCGATGGCGTTCGTGACCGGGTCCTTGCCGCCCACCCGCGTGACGGTGCCGAGCTGCTGCAGCTGGGAGAGCGCCTTCGGCCCCACGGTCTTTTCCGGCCCGAGGACGTGGATCCGCGGCTTGCCGTGCTGGGCGAGCGTGGCCCGGGTGGCGGCGGGGACGGAGTTCTTCTTGACGAAGAGGACGGGGTCGCCGGACTTCGCGGCCCAGGCCGCCGCCGGCACGCCGAATTCCGGGTCGTCCTCGCCCACCACGACGACGTCCGTCGCGGGCTTGCCGCGCGCGGCGATGAGCAGCTTGTCGACCGAGGCGGCGATCGCCGCGGGCGTCTTCCCCCCCACCAGGGCGACCCGTCGCCCCCCGGCGTCGTCGGGCTCGACGCCCACCGAGATCACCTGCGCGCGCCGCGCGTAGCGCGAGCCCGCCGGGGAGAGGGTTTCGAGAGCGCTGCGGGTGGAGTCCGGGAGCTTCGTCCCGTCGGACAGCAGCAGTGGCGCCCGCACCGGCGGCGCCATGAGCGCCGCCGCCGCCGTGGCCGCCCGCCAGTCCGAGCCGTCGGCGAGGGTCACCGCCGCCGGGCGCGTGCCCGGCGTCCTGCCCGGGAACACCGCGAGCGCGACCCCGGCGGCCACCGCGGCCGGGTCCGAGCCCGCGACCCGCGTGGTGTTCTTCGTGGCCACCGCCGGGAAGCCGAGCGAGGCGGGCGTCTGGGGTTGTCCTCCGCCGCTGGTGTCGCCCCCGCCCTTGTCCCGCGAGCCGCCGAACAGCGGAGGGCGCTCGCCTCCGCTCCCCGAGGCACCGCCTCCCGCGCCCCCACCGCACGCGGCGAGTCCGAGCGCGAGGAGGCCCAGGCACAGCAGCGCGAGGGCGCGGCGCATCAGGCTCTAGCGCAGGCCGATGGCCAGGCGCGAGATCTTCTTGCCGTCGGTCTCGACGATCCCGGCGGTGAGCGCCCCGAACGCCTTGAGGTAGGGCTCGGCCATGAGGTAGCCGGAGTTGGTCCGCGCCCCCAGATTCTGGGCGAACTGGACGATCGTCGGCACGGAGACGAGGAAGGCGGGCCGGCCGCCGCCGAGCGCCTTCTGGGCCTCCTTGTACGTATCCGAGCCCTCGAGCTTGTCCGAGCCGTCCAGGGCCGCCTTCGCGTCCTTCCCGAAGGCGATCAGCACGCGGTCCCCGGTGACCGTGAACGTGACGGGACCCTGCGGCGTGGCGATCTCGAACCCATCCGCCGTGCGGCGCAGCGGCGCCCCCTGCTGACGGGCGAGGAGCGCGGCGATCTTGTCGAGCGCGCGCCGCGAAGCGGCGGGGTCGCTCGAGTCGAGCACGATCCCCGCCTTCAGGTCGGGGAGGGTCGTGCCCGTGGCGAAGATCGAGACGCCCTTGATCCAGCGCAGGATGTCCGCGTCGAGGTCCAGCCCGGTCTGCTCGCGGAAAAGACGCTTGACCTGCTCGAACTGCTGTCGCTGGGTGCCCGACAGGGAGTTGAGTTGGGCGCGGATCTGCTCACCGGCCTTGGGGGCGGCGATCGCGAGCCAGGAGTTCGCGGGCAGCTTGGCCACAGCGTCGGCGGTCGACTCGTCGGTGTTGGGAGGCGTGGGAGCCTCGACGCGGATCGCGTCGCCATCGGCCGTCATCGACACGGCGGTCGGCTTGAGGTCGCGGAACTGGGGCAGGGACTTGAGCTGCGAGAGCGCCTGGGCGCCCTGGCTGGTCTGCCCGAGGACGTCGATGAAGCGCTTCGTGTCGAAGAAGAACAGGCCGAGCCCGTCCGTCGTGACCTTGCTCACGGCGTCCTTGTAGGTGGAGGAGTCGGCGAGGCTGGAGCCGCCCTTGACCGTGTCCACGGCGGTCTTGAACGCCGCGGGGGTGCTGCCCACGAGCAGGTAGCCGTCGGTGACGCCCACCGCCGACGAGGAGCCGTAGTAGTCCACGCCCTTGTAGGACTCCTTGTGGTCGTTCTTCGACACCTTCTTGAGGAAGTCGGCCGCCTTGGCGTCATCCGTGCTGTTGACGGCGAGGACCACGTCGGCCGTGGAGGCCCCGTAGCCCGTCACCGCGAACGCGGCCCGCCGCCCGAGCCACGGCGCGATGTCCGAGCCGTAGGAGAGATTCTTGCTCTTCAAGCCCTTGTCGATGAGCCTCTGGAGCTCGGGCCCGAGCTCCTTGCCCGCGAGGATCTTCCGGCCCGCCGCCTCGACCCCGGACTTCGCATCGCCCTCGGGACGCACCTGCACAGCGGCGTAGACGAGGCTGGAGGCGGGAACGGCCCGGGCCGGATCGTCGGCGCTGGAGCTCGAGGAGGTCGAGCTCCCGCAGCCCGCGACGAGCGCGGCGGCGGTGAGCAGGGCGAGGAGCAGCGGAAGAAGGCGGCGCATAGACGGGCCAGCGTACCTGCAACACACCGGCCAGGGGGAAGCTTCGGAGCTGCGTCCCGCCACGGGCTTCGCCGCGCGCCGTCCCGTCGGCCTCTAGCCTTCCTCCCGACCCAAGCTCAGGAGGAGTGCATGCCCGGCCTCTCGGGACGGATGTCCACCGTCATGAAGGCGAAGATCAGCAAGCTGCTCGATCGCGCGGAGGACCCGGGGGAGACCCTCGAGTACTCCTACCAGAAGCAGATCGAGCTCTTGCAGAACGTGAAGAAGGGGCTCGCCGACGTCGTCACGTCGAAGAAGCGCCTCCAGCTCCAGGCCGACAAGCTCGAGAAGCAGGTCGTCAAGCTCGACACGCAGGCGCGCCAAGCGCTGTCCGCCGGCAACGAGGAGCTCGCCCGCACGGCGCTCGAGCGCAAGCAGGTCGCCCAGACCGAGCTCCAGAACCTCGACCAGCAGGTCACCGAGCTCGAGGGCCAGCAGCAGCAGCTCACGAGCTCCGAGCAGAAGCTTCGCACCAAGATCGAGTCCTTCCGCTCCAAGAAGGAGGTCATCAAGGCCCAGTACTCCGCGGCGGAGGCGCAGGTCCGGATCTCGGAGGCGGCGTCCGGCGTGGGCGAGGAGATGGCCGACGTCGGCCTCGCGATGCAGCGCGCGGTGGACAAGACCGAGGGCATGCGCGCCCGTGCGCAGGCCGTCGACGAGCTCGAGCAGGCCGGGGCGTTCGAGGACATCACCGAGCTCGGGTCGGGGTCGGGCAAGGACGACATCGACCGCCAGCTCGAGCAGCTCAGCTCCGGGACCCAGGTCGACTCCGAGCTGGAGAAGATGCGCGCGGAGCTGGGCTCCGGCTCCTCCTCCGGGCAGCTCGGCGCGGGGGAGCCCAAGTGATCGTCCGCATCTCGGGCCTGGGGCAGTACCGCCTGGATGACAGTGGCCTGCCGAAGCTCAACGAGCTCGACAACGCCGCGGTGGCCGCGGTGGAGGCCGGCGACGAGGATCGCTTCCGCGCGCTCCTGAACCAGATGCACGACCTCGTGCGCGCCGACGGTGCCCCTCTCTCCGACGACGAGCTCGTGGAGTCACAGGTGATCGTCCCCCCGGTGGACACGAGTCTCGCCGAGGCGCAGGCCGACTTCTCGGGGGAGGGTCTGATCCCGGACTAGCAGAACGGCACTGCGGGGTACACGGGGCTCGGGCATCCCTGCCCGAGGCAGCAGAACGGCACTGCGGGGTACATGGGGCTCGGGCATCCCTGCCCGAGACCCGAGGAGATGGTCGTTTCGCCGTTCCGGCGGCGAGTCCCGGATCGATCGCTTGCGCGATCTCTCCGGGACTGAGCGGTGGCACCTCGCTCATGGTGGCCGGGGTCGTGCTGCATGCCCCGGGCCTGACGCGGTCGATGGACTGTCGTCACTAACTACAGAGTCTTCCACCGAAGCGGGGGGTTAACGAGCGCTCTTCCGCTTCGGGCTTACGATGCCCGTCCCTAAGTCGCAGGACCTCCCCGAGCTCTTCATCCCCGATGACAGTCGGTGGGCCAGTCGGGCGGCCGGGCGTGGCGAGATCCGGCGTCTGGCGCGGGGGCTGTACTCGACGAATCTCTCCGAGGCGCCCGCGCGGCTCGTGCGGCGGCGATGGTATGACGTCGCGGCGCTCTACTTCCCTGCCGCCGTGGACCGGAGTGCCGCGGCCGCCGGGCCGGCCACGGACGGCTCGCTCTTCATCGACGTCGGCCGTCGCCCGATCAAGACGCCCATGCGCAGTTCGTCCGCCTCGGCGAGCTCGTCGGCGCGCTGCTCGGAACCCGCGACGCCGACCTGCGGACCAGCGCGGCGCGCGCCCGGCGGGCCGGCCTCCCCTATGACACCGAGCGGCTTGCGCTCTTCGAGACCCTCCGGAGGGAGCTCGCGACCGAGACCTTCGCCGAGCGCGCCGCACCGCCGGACCCGCGACGGCTCTTCGCGTTCTTCGAGGCCTACTTCTCCAACTGGATCGAAGGAACCGTCTTCGAGGTCGAGGAGGCCGAGGACATCGTCTTCGCCGGCCGCGTGCCGCCGCAGCGCCCGGCCGACGCCCACGACATCCTGGGCACGTTCGACGCCGTCACCGACGCCCGGCTCGGGGAGGTCGCCCCGGACGACGAGGACGCGCTCGAGGACTACCTGCGAGCAGCGCACCGCCGGATCATGGGCGGCCGGCCTGCGGCCGTCCCCGGCGGGTACAAGGAGCGCGCCAACCGCGCCGGCCTGACCTTCTTCGTCCATCCCGACGAGGTGCGCGGAACCCTGCGCGAGGGATTCTCCCTGCTCGCGACGCTCCTGCCCGGCCTTCCCAGAGCGGTCTTCGCGATGTTCCTCGTCGCCGAGGTCCATCCGTTCACCGACGGCAACGGCCGTGTGGCGCGGCTGCTGATGAACGCCGAGCTGTCGGCCGCAGGACTCTGTCGCGTGATGGTTCCGTCCGTCTACCGCGACGAGTACCTGGCCGCTTTGCGGGCCCTGAGCCAGAACGGCAATCCCACTCCCGTGTGGCGCATGCTCGACCGCGCACAGCGCTGGGCCGCCCTGATGCCATGGACGAGCCGCGACCGCGTGCTCGAGCTGATGAACCAGACCAAGTCCCTCGCCACGCCGGAACAGGCGGCGGCGGACAACGTGCACCTGCGCGACCCCTCCGCGCGCGGCATGCCCGCAGGCTGACGCCGCCGGGGTTGTGACTCGTGGCCTACCACCATTGGGGCTGGCTGATCGACGCCGGCTAACCGAGTTCGGAGCCCTGGAGCTCAGCCTGGGCGCCTGCGCCCGCCTCTGCTTTCACGCGGAAGCGGCAGCGGAACTGCTCTCCGCGGCCTACCGCTGCTCGTCCAAAGCAGGAGCCCTGCGAGACGAGCTGTGCCGGGCGCCCATCTGGCTCAATGTCTTCGCCCACGGTCATCATGCATGTGTGTCCTTGTTCGGCCGCACGATTGCCCGCCTGGCGCAGCCGTTCGACGGTGGCGGCGGCCCGTCACATGGTCAGATAGAGCGGATCTGGACCGCTGAGGATGCGTCGGAGTACCTTCCCGGCGGCAACAAGATGGAGAAGGTCCTCGGCGGCTTGAAGACGCTGCGGGACGGACGCCGCGCGTCGCCCGAGGGACCCTTGCTCCCACCCGATCACCGCAAGCTTCGCGCGGTCGCCAGCCAGCTCGCAGAACTGCTCATCGCCACCGGTCAGGCGGCTGAGAAAGATGTCGCAGAAGCCCTCGACGCGGGCGACAGTCCCCCCGGTCGAGCGTCAGCGACCGATGCGTCGTCGTCCGGTGCGGTGCACACAGGTGGTGCGGCCGCACCGAGGGGCGAGCCGGCGGCCGGTCCTCGGCCTCAGCGCGCGGCCGATCCGACGAAGGTGATGGTGGTGCACGGACAAGACGAGGCTGCTCGGCGGGCCGTTTTCAACTGGCTGCGTGCGATCGGGCTTCGACCGCTCGAGTGGACGCAGCTCGTGCAGGCCGCTGGGGTTGCGAGTCCGTACATCGGCGATGTTCTCGACCGCGCGTTCTCAGAAGCGCAGGCGGTCGTGGTCCTCTTCACGCCAGACGAACATGTCAGGGTGCGACACGCGCTTGCGGCGGACGCCGCGTGGCGGCTTCAGGCGCGGCCAAACGTCCTGCTCGAAGCCGGGATGGCATTCGCCCGCTATCCGGAGCAGACCGTCCTAGCGGTGCTGGGGGATCAGGACCTGCCGACCGACCTAACGGGTCGTCACTACGTCCGCCTTGGGACCGCGGGTGCTTTGCGCGACCTCGCTCAGCGCCTTGAGGGTGCAGGCTGCCCGGTCGACATCACCGGCAGCGATTGGCTCGACCCCGCGGTATTCCCAGACCGTTGGTCCCTGCCGAGCGTGCCGCCCTCCCGTGATTAGGCAGACGTCATGGCGCAGCGTTAGCGGGGGGCGCCTTCGGCGTGATGCAGTAGGACACTCGAAGCTGGGTTTCGCTTCCCATGCGTTAGCGGCACCGGGTCGCTACTGCTGCTTCGGGCGGGAAGCGGCAGCGGCTCGATCCGAGCAGCTTAAGTCCGAGACCTCGTCCCGAGCGCCTCGTAGACAACGAGATCGAACCGGCTCCACCAGCGGAATCTCGGGCCGTCTGAGTCCTGCCAGCCCCATTCCGGGCAGGTCGAGAGTGCCGCCACCTCCGTCCCGGGAAGATCGCGCGAGCGATCGACCCGGGACTCGCCGCCGGAACGGCGAAACAACACCATCCCGCGGGACTCGGGCAGGGATGTCCGAGCCTCGTGTTCTTCGCAGTGGCGTTCTGCCAGCCCCGTGCACCGCGCAGTAGAAGTTGCTGCTAGGCGTGCCCGACGGCGAAGCCCACGAAGGCCACGATCGCCCCGCCCAGCGTCACCTGGATCAGCGATTGCGAGAGGGGGACCTGGAGGTAGCGCTTGCGGACCCAGGCGATCGTCACGAGCTCGCAGGCGACGACGATGTAGGCGACCGTGAGCGCGGTGGAGAGGCGGTGGATGAGGAACGGGAGGGCGTGGAACGTCCCGCCGACGAACGTCGCCGCGCCCGTGATCGTGCCGCGCACGGCGGAGCGGCCGCGGCCGGTGATCGCGCCGTCGTCCGACAGCCCCTCCGAGAGCCCCATCGAGATCGCGGCGCCGAGCGCGGCGGCGAGCCCGACGAGCAGCGCGGCGCGCGTGCCGGCGAGGTACGCCGAGGCGAAGATGGGCGCCAGCGTGGAGACCGTTCCGTCGATGAGCCCGATGAGCGCGGGCTGGACGACCTGGAGCAGGCGCTCGCTCTCCGATGCGCCCTGCCACTGCTCCTTGTAGGAGGTCGATGTCGTGCTCACGTGTCTAGTTGTAACAAATGAGTTAGAGTAAGGGTTCCCTCATGGTGGCGACCGCCCTCACCGACGCCCTGCACGCCCGCGGACAGCGGGTGACCGCGCAGCGGGTCGTCCTCCACGACGCTCTCACGGAGCTCGGTCGTCATGCCACGGCGGAGGAGATCGCGCGCGTGGCGATGCCCCGGCTGCCCGGGCTCTCCCTGCCCACGGTCTACGCCACGCTCGAGCTCCTCGCCGAGCTCGCGCTCGTCCGGCGGGTGGCCACGGGGGGCCCGGCGGTGCTGTGGGACCCGCGGCCCGACCCACATCACCACTTCCTGTGCCGCTCCTGCGGGGCGGTCGCCGACCTCGATGCGGCCGTGGACGCCCGCCCGGCCCTCGCCGCCGCGCGGGCGGCGGGCGCGGTGCCCGAGGACGCCGATCTCGTCGTGCGCGGACGCTGCGCCGCCTGCGCGTGAGGATCTGGGTCGACTGCACCGCGTCGGCGCACCCGATCGTCCTGCGACCGGTCATCCGGTGCCTCGAGGCCGACGGGCACGAGGTGCGGGTGACCGCGCGGGACTTCGGCCAGACGCTCGGGCTCCTGCGCCGGATGGACATCGTCCACACGGCGGTGGGCGCGCATGGGGGCGCAACGCGCGCGGGAAAGCTCCGCGCCCTGGTGTCCCGCGCGCGCGCCGTGCGTGGCTGGGCGCGCCGCCACGGCCCCTTCGACCTGGCCATCGCGCACGGCTCGAACGACCTCCCGCTCGCCGCCGCCTCGCTCGGCATCCCGGCGGTCGACATGTTCGACTACGAGTGGGCCACCCTCCAGCACTCCATCGGCTGCCGCCTGGCCACCCGGGTGCTCACGCCCGACCGCATCCCGCCCGAGCGTCTCGCCCGCTACGGCGCGGGGCCCGGCAAGCTCCGCCAGTTCCCCGGGCTCAAGGAGGAGTACTACCTCGACGGCTTCGCACCCGACCCGGGCGTGGTCGAGGAGCTCGGCCTCGATCGCGAGCGGGTGCTGGTCACCGTGCGACCGCCGCCCGAGGTCTCCATGTACCACCTGCACGGCAACCCGCTGTTCGAGCGGGCCCTCGAGCGCCTCGGCCGGCGGGAGGACGTCCAGGCCGTGGTCATCCCACGGGTGCCGGCACAGGGCGAGGCGCTCGTGGCGCTCGGACTGCCCTCGCTCGTCGTGCCCGAGCAGGCGGTGGACGCCCAGAGCCTCATCGCCCTCTCGGACCTCGTCATCTCGGCGGGGGGGACGATGAACCGCGAGGCCGTGGCGCTCGGCGTCCCCGTCTTCACGACGTTCGGCGGGCGGCTCGGCGGGGTCGACGAGGCGCTCCTGCGCGAGGGTCGGCTCCGTGAGCTGCGCGATCCCGACGAGGTCGAGCTCGTCAAGCGGCGAGCCGGGAGCCGGCCGCCCACGCGCGACCCGCGCGCGCTCGTCGAGCTGATGCTCGAGGCCGCGGCGTGAGCGGGTCCCCGCCTAGATCGGGGCGCCCCAGAGGGGGAACCAGCGCTCGAGCTCGGCTTCCACCGGTAGGTCGGCGCCGATCTGGGCCTTGAGCCGCAGCTCGGACTCGGAGTCGCGCGCCTGGACGCCGGCCGCGGGGACGAACGGGTAGAACGACCCCCGCTTGTAGTTGTAGATCCAGTAGGCGGCACGGGAACGGGCCTCCTCGGAGAAGGCGAAGACCGCGCAGAGCACCCGCTCCCCGTAGCCGCCGGACTCGATCGCCGAGGACACGGCGTTGATCCCCACCACGAGATCCTCGAAGTCCGCGTCCGCGAGGACCATCCAGCGGTAGCCGAACTCGTCGTCGGTGCTCGTGAGCGTGGTGCCCGCATCCGCGGCGGTCCCGCCCACGACCTCCTCCATGTCGCGCACGATCCCCTGGAAGTCCGCGGTGGCCAGGGGCTGGAAGACGATCGCCGCCTTGCCCGTGGGCGTGAGGCCCATCGACTCGGTCAGCGTCACCTCCGCCGTCGACATCGCGAACAGCCGGTCGGGCGCGGGCTTCTTGATCTCGCGCTTGCCGCGCAGGACGTCGAAGAGGCCCATCAGCGGGCCGTGCCCTGGAGCTGGGCCTCGAGGCGCTCGAGGGCGGCGATCCGCTTCTCGAGCGGCGGGTGGGTCGAGAAGAGCCCGGCGACCGACTCGCCCACCGCGGCCGGAGGCACGATGAAGAAGGCCTTGAGCTCGCCCGCGACGCGCAGGTCGCGCTGCGGGATCCGGCCCATCCCCGAGGAGATCTTCATGAGCGCGGAGATCAGCGCGCTCGGACGACCGGTGATGAGCGCCGCGGCGCGATCGGCCGCGAACTCGCGGTAGCGCGAGAGCGCCTGCATGAGAAAGAAGGAGACGGCGTAGACCGCGAAGGAGACGAGGATGAGCGGGAGGATCCCGGGCGAGTCGTCGTCGTCGCCGTAGCCGCCGCCCCCTCCGAAGAAGAAGCCGAACTGGAGGATGTAGGACGCCACCGTGGCGAAGAACGACGCCACGGTCATGACCATCACGTCGCGGTTCTGCACGTGGCCGAGCTCGTGCGCGAGCACGCCCTCGAGCTCGGCGGGGTTCAGGAGCCGCATGATCCCCGTGGTCGCGCACACCGTCGCGCTCCGGGGCGAGCGGCCGATCGCGAAGGCGTTGGGCATGTCGGTCTCGGCGATGGCGACCTTCGGCTTGGGCAGGTCGGCCTGGACGCACAGGCGCTCGATCAGCGCGTGGAGCTGGGGCGCCTCGGCGGGCGAGACGTGGCGGGCGCCCATGGCGCGCAGCGCGAGCTTGTCGGAGGTGAAGAGCTGGAAGAGGAAGAGCCCGCCGGCGACGAGCGCGATGATCGGGCCCTGGGCGCCCGAGGCGAACAGAGCCCCGATCAGCACCGCGTAGACGGCGCCGAGGAGGAAGATCGTGAGGGTCATCCGGGCCTGCAGGCCGCGGTCGCGTCCGAAGGAGGTGGGTCGGGCCATGGTGTGACCACAGGATGACAACGCAGGCTCAATCCAGGCTGAACCACGAAGTCCTCCTTTCTGCAAGAACGCCTGCAACTCACGTCCTTGGAGTCGGTCTGGGACAAGCTCTGGCCGCCCGTGCCGCGACGCCTGCTCCAGCCCACCGCTCCGACCACCCGCCTGCGGCGGGCGGTGCCCGGCGCGGTGGTGTCCTCCCTCTTGATCCTCGCCGTGCTCGCCCTCGCGCCGAGCGCCGGCCAGGGGCGCTCGCTCTCGCAGATCCGCGCGCAGATCGCCAGGACGCGCTCGCAGCTCGAGGCCAAGCGCGGCCACGCCCGCGTGCTCTCCACGGACATCGCGCGCATCACGACCCAGATCCACACCCTCCAGGCGGGGATCGGGCAGCTCGAGCACCGTCAGGCCCTGATCCAGGCCGACCTGGACGTCAAGCGCGGCCGCCTGCTGAGCACGCAGGCCGAGCTGCGCACCGCCCGCGGACGCCTCGCGCGGCTCCGGCTCCGCCTCGCGCACTCGCAGCAGGTCCTCGCCCGCCGGCTCGTCGCCCTCTACGAGTCCGACCGGCCGGACATCGTCGGCGTCGTGCTCTCGGCGCGCGGCTTCGCCGACCTGCTCGAGACGAGCCACTACGTCGCCCAGGTCGGCGCGCAGGACAAGCGCATCATCGAGGCCGTCCGGTCGGCCAAGCACGAGACGACCTCGCTGGTCAAGCGCCTCGGCGGCCTTGAGGCCCGCCAGCGCTCCCTCGCCCTCGCCGTGCTCGCCCGCCGTGACGAGGTCGCGCGCGTCAAGCAGGGGCTCGCGGTCCGTCGCAACGTCTTCGCCTCCGCCCGCGGGGCGCGCGCCGCCGTGCTCGCCCGGGTCAACACGCAGGCGAGCACGATCAAGACCCGGCTCGACGGCCTCGAGGGCGATCAGGCGGCGATCGAGCGTCGCATCCAGGCCGCGAGCGCGAGCGCGACCGCGAGCGCCGCCTCCGTGCCGGCTGGACCCATCCGGGGCGGCGGGACCTTCATCTGGCCCATCAACGGCGTGATCACCTCGCCGTTCTGCGAGCGGCGCTCCTATGAGGCGTGCCACCCGGGCATGGACATCGCCGCACCCACGGGGACGCCGATCCGCGCCGCCGCGGCCGGCCGCGTCATCCTCGCGAGCTACACGGGCGGATACGGCAACTACACCTGCATCCAGCACAGCGCCAGCCTGTCCTCCTGCTACGGCCACCAGTCCTCGATCGCCGTGAGCGTGGGGCAGTCGGTCAGCCAGGGGCAGGTCATCGGCGCGGTCGGCTCCACCGGCCACTCGACCGGGCCGCACCTGCACTTCGAGGCGCGCGTCAACGGCGGCGTGGTGAACCCGCTGAACTACCTATGAGGCTGGACGGCGCCGCTCGGCGTGTTGCGCGGGCGTGTTCAGCGCCGTCCGTAGAGGCGCTGCAAGAGCCCCGCCATCTCGGCGCACGTCTGACCGAAGGCCGGGCAACACGGCCGCTGGGAACCCGGGACGCTGATCCCGATCTCGATGTGCGGGCCGCGAGATGCGACACCTGCGTCCCGACGGGCACGAGAGCGGGCGAAGCGTGTCCGTAGTAGACGAACCGCCCCGCGAGGGGGCCGGCGTCGATGCGCAGGACGGGCGCATCCGGTCCGAAGCCGGCAATTCCCTCCTGGACGATCTGGCCGCTCAGGCGGCGTGCGTCGCGCTGCCGGCCGGGGGTGTTCCCGCGCGGTTGGAGCGGTTCCGGAACCGGTGAGCGCCGGTCCTCTCTACCATTCCCGGGATGGCCCAGCGCGCAGCGGATCGCGAGTGGGCCGAGCATGCGGGCGAGCGACTCGCGGGGGCGGGCTACCGTCGCGGCGGAGCACGCACCGCCGTCATCGATCTGCTCGGCGAGCAGCACTGCGCGCTCTCCGCCCTGGACATCGAGGAGGCGTTGCGCCACCGCGATCGCAGCGTCGGACGGGCCACCGTCTACCGGGTCCTGGATGAGCTCGAGCGCCTCGGCGTCGTGGCGCGCTTCGAGCTGGGGCACGGGATCGCCCGCTACGAGGCGGTCCGGCGCGACGCCGGACACCACCACGATCACCTCGTGTGCGATGACTGCGGCGAGGTCACCCCGTTCCGCGACGAGGAGCTCGAGCGCGCCCTGACGCGGGTCTCGGAGCGCGTGGCCTTCGTGGTCGATGAGCACGAGGTCGTCCTGCACGGGCGTTGCGGCGACTGCCGCGCCGAGGATCACGTCCCCGGGGTGAGTCCCGTGGCGCGCGCGAGGCCGACGAGCGCGTAGACCGCGACGAGCATCCCGGCGATCGACGCTCCGGCCGCGGTGCCGGCGTAGTAGGACAGGTACAGCCCCGCGATTCCCGCGCCGGCGGCGAGTGCCGCCGCCAAGCCGAGCATGTGGCCCATCCGTCGCGTGAGCAGCCGGGCGCCCGCCGCCGGCGCGATGAGCACCGCGACGACGAGCAGGTTGCCCAGTCCCTGCACCGCGACGAGCAGGGCGAGAGCGAGCAGGATGAGCAGGGCGCCGTCGACGAGCGCCGGGGAGACGCCGAGGCCGGGCGCGTTGACGCGATCGAATCCGACGACCAACAGGCGTCCGTGGAGCGCGCGCAGCGCGACGGCCACGACGGCGACCAGGCCGGCGGCGAGCGCGAGGTCGGTGTCGGTCACGCCCAGCACGTCGCCGAACAGCAGCCCCTGAAGCCCGGCCGGGGAGGCGGGGGAGAGGGCCAGCAACACGCCGAGCCCGAAGAGCGTGGTGATGACCACGGCGACCGCGGTGTCCCGCCCGATGGCCGGGGTACGCCCGGCGGCCGCCACCGCGAGTGCGGCGACGAGAAGGCCGGCCGCGCCTCCCAACAGCAGGGGCAGCCCGAGCAGCGCGGCGATGACGAGCCCCGGCAACAGGGAGTGCGCGAGCGACTCCGCGCTGTAGGACAGGTTGTAGAAGACGACCCAGCACCCGAGCGCCCCGCCGGCGATCCCCAGCAGGACGACCTCGAGAAACGCCCGGCGCATGATCGGCTCATCCCAGGGGCCGAGCACGGCGTGTCCGACTGTCGCGAGCACGACTACGAATGGCCCTCGTGGTGGTGCGGCGGCACGATGGCCCGGCCCCCGCCACCGGGCAGGGCCACGAGCGCGGCGCCATAGGTGGCCTCGAGGACCTCGTGGGTGAGGACGCGGTCCGGAGCCCCGAACGCGACCTGGCGTCCGTTGAGGCAGAGCACGCGGTCCCACCGGCGAGCCTGCTCGACATCGTGGGTGGCGATGAGCACGCCGCGTCCCTGCGCGGCGAGTTGCCCGAGGAGGAGCTCGAGCCGGTCGGCGCTCGTGGTATCGAGCCCGGAGAAGGGCTCATCCAGCAGGACGACCTCGGCGTCCTGGACGAGGGCGCGCGCGACGAGCACCCGCTGCCGCTGGCCCCCCGACAGGTCCCCGAAGGTGATGTCCACCCGGTCCGCGAGCCCCACGGCGTCGAGCGCGGCTCGCGCCCGCTCACGCTCGCGTCTCCCCGGCCGCCTCCACCACGGCAGCCAGGAGATCGCGCCCATCGTCGCGACATCGAGGGCGCTGACCGGGAAGTCCAGGCGTGAGCGCTCGGTCTGGGGCACCACCCCGCACCGCTCCGGTCGCCGCAGGGTTCCCTCCCGGGGCGCGAGCTCGCCGAGAAGGACGCGGAAGAGCGTGGTCTTGCCCCCGCCGTTCGGGCCCAGGACCGCGATCCGCTCACCGGCACGGAGCGAGAAGGTCACGTCGCGCAGGACGGTTTGAGCGCCGTATCCGGCAGACAGCCCCTCGGCTTCCACGAGCTCCGTCGCGGCGCGAGGGGCGGCGGGCGGGGGGTCGCTGACGATCACAGTCCCGGGATCGCGCACCCCTGACGACCTCCTGTGAAGCCGCGCAGCATCGCGTCAGCGTTGGCTTGCTCCATGCTCAGGTACGTCGCGCCCTGCGAGCCGGCGGGCCCGAGGGTGTCCCCGTAGAGCGTGTGGTCCGACGATGCTCCGCTCTGGCGGGCGATGGCCTGAGCGAGCTTCGGGTTGATCGAGCTCTCGGGGAAGACGGCTCCCACGCCCTCGCGCCTGATGAGCGCGGAGAGCTTGGAGACCTCACCCGCGCTCGGCTGCGCCTGGGTGGTCTGCGAGGGGATCACGGCGCCGATGACCGTGACGCCGTAGCGCCTGGCGAAGTACCCGAACGCGTCGTGGTCGGTGACGAGCTTGCGCTCCCCGGGTGGCACCCGTGCGAAGCACGCGCGGATGCCCTTGTCCAGCGTCCGCAGCCGGCTGAGGTAGGCGGCCGCGTCGCGTGCGTAGACCGCCTTTGCCGCCGGGTCGGCCTGCGTCAGGGCGTCGCGGATCACCGGCACGGTTGCTGCGACGTTCCGGGGGTCGTGCCACCAGTGGGGGTCGTACGGCGAGGCCTCGGGGCCGGATGACTCGCCCGGCAGCTTCGTCGGGGCGTGGGCGCCGATGTCGACGACGGTGGGGCTTCCCCCCGCCTGCTCGACCACCTTGGTCATCCACTTGTCCAGGTTGTCCCCGCTCTCGAGGACGAGCTTCGCGCCCGCGGTCGCCTCCACGTCGGAGGGACGGGGCTCGTAGTCGTGGGGATCGGAGTTGGGCTGGAGGATCTGCGTGACCGTGGCGGCGTGGCCCCCGACCGCGCGGGTGAGATCACCGAGCTGGGTGGTCGTGATGACGACCTGGAGCCGCCCCTGCTTGTCGGCCCCCGGACCCGAGCCCTGACATCCGGCGATCACGAGCGCGAGCATCAGCCCCCCGGCGGGGAGCATGAACGACCACCTCGGGCCGGCGAGGGCCCGACCGAGGGCGACGAGGGCGAAGACCGCGCCGGTGAGCACGGCGATCGCCGCGCCCGGGGGTGCGTCGAGCTTCACCGACAGCCAGAGCCCGGCGACGCCCTCGACGGCCGCGAGGGTCACGGACGCGATCTGCCACGTCCCGATCCTCGAGCACACGAGTCGGGTGGTCGCCGCGGGGACGACGAGCAGCGCCGTGGACAGCAGGGCGCCGATGGTCGACAGGGCCGCGACCGCCACGAGGGCCACGAGGGCGAGGAGGACCGCGTCCGGGAGCGCCGAGCGCACCCCGAGCGCGCGTGCGGCGGTCGCGTCGAAGCCCGTGGCCGTCCAGCGATGGCCGAGCAGCAGCGTGGCGGCGAGCACGGCCGCGCCCGCCCCCGCCGCCCAGACGACGTCGGAGCCGCTGACCACCAGCAGGCTGCCGAACAGCAGGGTCTCGACGCTGGACCCGGAGTGGAAGACGTCGGACGCGAGGATCACGCCAAGCGCCAGCGCGGCCACGAGGACGAGCGCGGTGAATGAGTCGTACCGCTCCCGGTCGCGCCGCGCCAGCCAGCCCACGCCCCCGGCCACGAGGGCGCCGGTCCCCGCCGCCCCGAGGTGCGTCGCGAACCCGAGACCGTCGGCGAGCACGAGCCCTGGGAACGCCGCCGTGCCGACGGCGTGGGCGAAGAAGGCCAGCCCGCGCAGGACGATCCACGTGCCGACGAGGCCGGCACCGAGCGCGAGCACCGCGACCTCGAGGACGCCGCGCTGGACGAAGGGGAGCTGGAAGGGCTCGAGGATGGCGGCATCCTACAGAATAATGAGACTCGATCTCGTCTGACTGGCAGGTCCTCTCCCGCCGGGAATGTCGCCTGCAAGGATTCCTGCACCTGGAGGGATTCCCCGAGGTCCCCGGTACGGTGCCGACCGCTTACCAAGCCGAGTCGCGCAGCCCTCCGGGGTCGCGCGAACGGGGGAACCGAGGCGGCCGGGACGTTCCGGCCGCGGGGGCGAATCGCCGGATCTCCGGCGTAGCGTGCGGACGCGAGCCCGACAGCTCACCTCGTAGGCGGACCGGAATTCGACGACGAGGTGCCAGACGGATGACGCAGACCGCGCGCGATCTCGCGTGCCCCGAGCCCTGGGCGGACTCGCTCGCTCACTCGCGTGCGCGACGCCGGGCGGCCGAGCACAACGCCGAGCTCTTCGTGGGGCGCCGGTCGGCCTCCCTCGCCGCCCTCGTCGCGGTCGCCGTCCCCGCCACCGGGACCTTCGTCCTCGTCGCCGCCACCGGCGCGCCGCCGGCGCAGGCCGCGACGGTGAGGGCCCTGCACAAGGGCGCGCACGGGCCCGCCGTGCGGCGACTCCAGCACCTCCTCGGCATCCACGCCGACGGCGCCTTCGGGCGGGGGACTCTCCGCGCCGTCAAGCGCTTCCAGCGCGCGCACGGGCTCACTGCCGACGGCGTGGTGGGCTCGGCGACCTGGAGCGCGCTCCGCGCCCGGCGGGCGGTCGGGAGCGCGCGGCAGCAGCGTCGCCAGCAGGGAGGAGGCGCCCACGGGCTCTCCCACGCGCAGGTGCGCGAGGTCCAGCGCCGGCTTCAGATCAACGCCGACGGGATGTGGGGCCCGCACACCGGGCGGGCCGTGAAGCGCTTCCAGCGCGCGCACGGGCTCACTCCTGACGGCATCGTGGGGCGGCAGACCTGGGCGACGCTGCGTGATGGTGGTGGGCGCGGGGGGCGCCGCGCCCACGCCACCCGGACGGGCGCGCGGCCGACGGTCCGTACCCTCCAGCGCCTACTTGGCCTCACCGCGGACGGCGTCTTCGGCTCGCAGACCGCGCGCGCGGTGCGGCGCTTCCAGGGCGGCCACGGCCTGACACCAGACGGGATCGTCGGGACGGCGACGTGGCGCGCGCTCGGCGTCCGCTCCTCGCGCGTGCTCAAGCCGCGCCCGGGTAGGTCGGGCGGCCACGGCGGCGCGAACGTGATCGGCCGGGTCATCGCCGCGGGCAACGCCATCGCCACGACCCCCTACCTGTACGGGGGTGGCCACGGCTCCTTCTCCTCCTCGGGCTACGACTGCTCGGGCTCGGTCTCCTACGCCCTGCACGGCGGCGGCCTGCTCTCGAGCCCGCTCGACTCGAGCTCGTTCATGAGCTGGGGCGTGCCCGGGCCGGGCCAGCACATCACCATCTACACGAACCCGGGGCACATGTTCATGGTCGTGGACGGGCGCCGCTACGACACCTCCGCCCAGCGCGAGACGGGCTCCCGGTGGACGCGGACCATGCGCTCGACCGCGGGCTACGTCGTCCGGCACCCCGCCGGCTTCTAGAGCGCCCGCCCGAGCCAGCGCAGGGCCTCGCCCTGGAGCTCGGCGTCGTGCTGGACGGAGCGGTGGTGCCCCCCGGGGACGGCGATGAGCCGCGAGGCGAGCGCGCAGGAGTGGGCGACGGGCACGCGCTCGTCCCCCTCCGCGTGAAGCAACCCCCGCCGCGCCCAGCCCCTCGGCGAGCACGAGCGCGAGGTAGCCCCCCATGCTCGACCCGCGCAGCACCCACGGCGCCGGGAGCCCCGCGAGGGCGGCGCGGAGGGGTGAGAGCACCCCGGCGCCGAGCGCGCCGCCCGTCTCCCCGTGGCCGGGGAGATCGACGCACAGGGCCGTCCAGCCCGCGCCGCGGCAGGCCCGCGCCCAGTCGTGATGGGACTCCTTGGCCGAGCCGGCGCCGGGCAGCACGAGCACCGTGCCGCGCGGCTCACCCGGCGGCGTCCACAGCGTCGCGGCCAGCCCGCCCCGGGGCTCGCGCCCCGCCGGGCCCTCGGGGGTCGGGAGGCGCATGTGCGGCATCATGTCGCCTCCCGTGCCCACCGCCGTCGCGCTCGCCGATCACTGGCCCCTCGGGACCCGCCGCACCGCGTCGGGTCACGTCGAGGTCGGTGGCTGCGACCTCGTCGACGTGGCCCGGGAGCTCGGCACCCCCGCCTACGTGGTGGCCGAGGACGACCTGCGTGTCCGCGCACGGCGCTTCGCCGACGGCCTCGCCGCCCGGCGCGCGGGCTCCGAGGTCCTCTTCGCCTCCAAGGCCTTCCCCGCCACGGCGGTGCTCCGCGTCTTCGCCGAGGAGGGGCTCGGATGCGACGTCGCCTCGGGGGGCGAGCTCCACACGGCGCTCCACGCCGGCTTCGACCCGGAGCGCATCACCCTGCACGGCAACGCGAAGAGCGAGGAGGAGGTCGCGTTCGCGCTGCGCGCCGGGGTGGGCACCGTCGTCCTGGACTCCTTCGACGACATCGCGCGCGTCGAGGATCTCGCCCGGCGCCCGCAGGACGTGCTCATCCGCGTCACCCCCGGGGTGGAGGCCGACACCCACCATGCCGTGCACACCGGGCATGCCGGGTCGAAGTTCGGCATCGGGCTCGGCGAGGCCCGCGAGGCGATCGCCTGCGTCCGGGGCACGGACTCGCTGCGGCTGCGCGGGCTGCACATGCACATCGGCTCGCAGCTCTTCGACCTCGATCCGTTCCGGGCCGGGATCGCCGCGCTCATGTCCCTCGGCGACTGGGAGGTGCTCGATGTCGGCGGAGGGCTCGGCGCGTCCTATCTCCTCCACGAGTCCGCTCCGAGCGTCGAGGCCTACCTCGACGCGGTGGTGGAAGCGGTCCCCCCGGGGCCGAGGATCGTCCTCGAGCCGGGCCGTGCCCTCGTGGCCAACGCCTGCGTGACCCTCTACACCGTCGAGACGGTCAAGCACAACGTCTCGACCTGGGTGGCGGTGGACGGCGGGATGTCCGACAACCTGCGCCCGATGCTCTACGACTCCCGCTACGAGGCCGCGTTCGCGAACCGACGCGGCGAAGGCGATCCGGCGCGCCTCGCGGGCAAGCACTGCGAGTCGGGCGACGTGCTCGTGTGGGACACGCCCCTCGGGGACGCGGTCCCCGGCGACCTCGTCGTGACCCCCGCCACCGGCGCCTATGGCCACGCGCTGGCCAACAACTACAACGGCGTCCCCCGCCCGCCGGTGGTCTTCTGCTCAGACGGGGACGCGCGCGTGGTCGTGCGGCGCGAGAGCTACGACGACCTGCTCGCCCGTGACCTCTGAGCCCTTCCGGATCGGCCTGCTCGGCCACGGCACGGTCGGCGCCGCCTTCGCGGAGCTGTTGCCGGCGCGGGCCGACCACGTCGCCCACATCACGGGGCGCCGCCCGGAGATCACCCGGATCCTCACCCGCTCGGAGGGCTCCTTCGCGGAGGTGCTGGAGAACGCCGACCTCGTCGTGGAGCTCATGGGCGGCGTGGAGCCCGCCCGCGACCACGTCCTGCGCGCGATGGCCGCCGGGCGCCATGTCGTGACCGCCAACAAGCTCCTGCTCTCCCAGCACGGCGAGGAGCTGTGGGCCGCCGCGCGCGAGCACGGGGTGCAGCTGCGCTTCGAGGCCGCGGTCGCCGGCGTCGTGCCGGTCATCCGCGTGCTCCAGGAGTCCCTGGCCGCCGCCCACGTCGAGCGCCTGCACGGGATCGTCAACGGGACGACGAACTTCATCCTCTCCGAGATGGCGCGTACGGGCGCGAGCTACGCCGACGCGCTGGCCCAGGCCCAGGCGCTGGGCTACGCGGAGGCCGACCCCTCCGACGACGTCAGCGGACGGGATGCCGCCGCGAAGATGGCGATCCTCGCGCGCCTCGCCTTCGACACCCCCGTCCACCTCGACGAGGTCCGCTACGAGGGCATCGAGCACATCACCCCCGACGACATGCAGTACGCGGAGAGCCTCGGCCTCGGCCTGAAGCTCATCGGGACCGCCGAGCGCATAGGGCACCCGGCGGAGCCGGGTCTGTGGGGTCTCTCCGTCCGCGTGCACCCCGCCTTCCTCTACCCCGGCCATCCCCTGGCCAGCGTCTCGGGCCCGTTCAACGCCGTGACCGTCGAGTCCGACACGATCACGGAGATCACCATGTCCGGCCCGGGGGCCGGCGGGCTCCAGACCGCCTCGGCCGTGCTCGGCGACGTCATCTCGGCGATGATCCCGCCCGCCTGCACCCCCGCCCCGTCCGGCGCGCTGGCGATCGTCGAGGACGTGGCCTCCGCCTTCTACCTGCACCTCGAGGTGGACGACCGGCCGGGCGTGCTCGGACAGGTCGCCCAGATCCTCGGCCTCCAGGGGGTGTCGGTGAAGAGCGTGGTCCAGAAGGGGCTGGGGGAGGGGGCGCGGCTGGTCATGGTCGTGCACCCGGTGCTCGAGTCCCGCTTCTACGCCGCGCGCGACCTGATCGGCGCGCTGGACTTCGTCCGCGCGCCCCCCCGCGCCATCCGGGTCATCGAGGAGGAGTTCACGTGATCCACGCCGGGCGTCAGCGGGTGCGAAGAGCATGTGTCGCTATTCGCGACCTGGGGGCCCACCTCCGGCGGCCATCCGACCACTCGGCTTCGCCGAGCGGTGCCCGCCGCCTCCGGCACCCCTAGCCATGCCCGCCCTCATCGAGCGCTTCCGCGACCGGCTTCCGTTCGCGCCGGACGATCCCGTCGTCTCGCTGCACGAGGGCTCGACGCCCCTCGTGCCCGCCCCGCGCGTCTCCGAGCGCGTGGGTGCGCAGGTGTGGCTCAAGCTCGAGGGGGCGAACCCGACCGGCTCGTTCAAGGACCGCGGGATGACGTGCGCGGTCTCCGCCGCGGTCCGCGAGGGCGCCGAGGCGATCATCTGCGCGTCGACGGGTAACACCGCCGCGTCCGCCGCGGCCTACGCGGCGCGGGCGGGGCTGCGCGGCGCGGTCATCGTCCCCGACGGGAGGATCGCCACCGGCAAGCTCGCCCAGGCGCTCATGCACGGCGCGCGCGTGATCGCGCTGCACGGCGGGTTCGACGAGGCGCTCGCGCTCGTCCGCGAGCTCACCGACAAGCATCCGATCGCGCTCGTGAACTCCGTCAACCCGTTCCGCCTGGAGGGGCAGAAGACCGCGTCCTGGGAGATCGCCGAGGAGCTCGGCCCGATCGACGCGCTGGCGATCCCCGTGGGCAACGCGGGCAACGTCACCGCCTACTGGTGGGGCTTCCAGGCGATCGGGCAGGCCCCCCGGATGCTCGGCTTCCAGGCCGCGGGAGCGGCGCCGCTGGTCCACGGCGCGCCCGTGGAGAAGCCCGAGACGGTGGCGAGCGCCATCCGGATCGGCCGGCCGGCGCGCTGGGAGGAGGCGATGGACGCGATGACGTCCTCGGGCGGGACGGTGGCCGCCGTCGAGGACTCCGAGATCCTCGCCGCCTACCGCTTCCTGGCCGCCGCGGAGGGCGTGTTCTGCGAGCCGGCGAGCGCGGCGAGCGTGGCCGGGCTGCTGCGCCACGGGGTGGGCGGCGCCGAGAGCGTCGTCTGCGTCCTCACCGGCCACGGGCTCAAGGATCCGCAGACCGCGCTGGACACCGCAGGCGGCGTGATCCCCTGCGAGCCCGTGCTGGCCGACGTGGAGCGCGCGGTCCTCGGGTGAACCGCCGGCGGCGCGTGCGGGTCCCCGCCTCCTCGGCGAACCTCGGGCCCGGCTTCGACTCCATGGCCGCCGCGCTCTCGCTCCACCTCGAGCTCGACGTGGAGGAGACGGGGACGTTCGGGGTGGAGACCGACCTGCCCGTGCCGCGCGATCGCAGCAACGTGCTCGTGGAGGCGTGGGAGCGGCTCGCCCCCGCCGACGGCTTCACCTTCCGGGTCTCCTCGCGGATCCCGCTGTCGGGGGGCCTCGGCTCGTCCGCCGCCGCACGGGTGGCCGGGCTGCTCGCTGCCGATCACCTGTTCGAGCTCGACGCCGACGTGCTCGCGCTCGCCACCACGCTCGAGGGCCATCCCGACAACGCCGCCGCCGCGCTCCACGGGGGCTTCGTGGTGTGCACGGACGGGCGGGTCGCGCGGATGGACACGCCCGCCGGCCTGGAGGCCGTCCTGCTCGTGCCGCACGTGGGGGTGGGGACCGCTGAGGCGCGCGCGGCGCTGCCGGCCACCGTCCCGCTGGCCGATGCGGCGTTCAACGCCGCGCACTCGGCGCTGCTCGCCCTCGGTCTCGCCACGGGGGACTGGGAGCTCGTGGGCCGTGGCCTGCGCGACCGCCTCCACCAGCCCCACCGGGCGCGGCTCTTCCCCCGCTCGGCGGCGCTGCTGGCGCGCGCGCAGGAGCTCGGCGCCCTCGGCGCCACGCTGTCGGGGGCGGGGCCGTCCGTGCTCTTCTGGTCGCACTACGAGATGACGCGGGGACTCATGGAGCGCCTGGCGCCCGAGGCCGAGGGCTGGGCCGAGCTGCGGCGCATTCCCTTCGAGCCCCAGGGCGCCGACGTGGTGCGCGTGTGAGCGCCCGGTTGCTCGTCTCGTGCCCGGACGGGCCGGGGATCGTGGCCGCGGTCTCGCGCTTCCTGTTCGAGCGCGAGGCCAACATCACGTCCTCGGACCAGTACTCGACGCACCCGACCGGCGGGCGCTTCCTGATGCGCATGGCCTTCGAGCTGCCCGGCGCCGAGGAGCGGCGCGCGGAGCTCGAGGAGGCCTTCGGGCGCGAGGTGGGCGCTCGCTTCGCGATGGAATGGCGCGTGACGTGGGACGCGGACCCGCGCCGGATCGCCATCCTGGTCTCCCGCGAGGAGCACTGCCTCATCGATCTGCTGTGGCGCGGGCGCCGCGGGGAGCTCGGCGGCGAGATCACCCAGGTCGTCTCCAACCACCCCGACGCGCGGCGCGACGTCGAGGTCGTGGGCGTCCCCTTCCACCACGTGCCGGTGGAGCGCGCGCGCAAGGCGGAGGCCGAGGCGGCGCAGCTCGGGCTCCTGGCCGGCCGGATCGACCTGCTCGTCCTCGCCCGCTACATGCAGGTGCTCTCGGGCGACTTCCTCGCCCGGGTCGGCTGCCCGGTGATCAACATCCACCACTCCTTCCTGCCCGCGTTCGCGGGGGCGGCGCCCTACGAGCGCGCGCGCGAGCGCGGGGTGAAGATCATCGGCGCCACCGCCCACTACGCGACCGAGGAGCTCGACGCGGGCCCGATCATCGAGCAGGACGTGATCCGCGTCGACCACCGCGACACGGTCGCGGACCTCGCCCGCATCGGCCGCGACATCGAGCGGGTCGTGCTCGCCCGCGCGGTGACCCGGCATCTGGACGACCGCGTGCTCGTGGACGGGCCGCGGACCGTGGTGTTCTGAGCCCCGGGCTCGTCGCGTGCGTCCGGATGACCGCTACCAGGGGTGCCCGTGACCGGTGATCTGAGCCACCGCCGCGCCCAGCCGGTCCGGGTCGTGCTGACCACGTACGAGCGCGTCGAGGACCAGTCCGTCCAGCGCCGCGACGACCGCGGGCGCGGCTGTCGCGCCGACACGCTCGGCGGCCACGGCGACGAACCGATCCCGGGCCCGGACGAGCGGCGGGCGAAGCGCGGGGTCGCGCGCGGCCATGAGGAACAGCTCGTAGCGGGCGAGGGTCAGGGTCCGGCCCGGTCCCAGCCAGTGCGCCAACGCGGCCACGGTGGTGCCCGCGAACGCTTCGCCCTCCCGCTCGGCGAGATGGTCGAAGAGAGCCGTGACCATCCCCGCCCGGTCGCCGAAGTGATGGCGCACCGAGCCGTGGGGTAGGCCGGCGGCGTCCTCGGCGGCGCGCACCGTCAGGCTGCCGGCCCCGGATCGACCGAGTAGCTCGAGCGCTGCATCCAGCAAGCAGGTCCGAGACTTCTTCTCCACCTGGAGAAGGGTAGGCGCTACTGTCTTCTCCATGTGGAGAATCGAATCTGAGCTTGACCGGTCGGGCGTGGCCTACGACCGGCGGGCCGCCGTGTACGACCTTCTTGTGCGGTCACGGACCTACAACCGGCTGGCGTGGAGCACGGCGCCGGATGACTACGCCCGGTTCGCCGCGGCGGGCATCGCCTCGGCCGAGGGGCCGCTGCTGGAGGCAGCGGCCGGATCAGCGGCGGCGACCGCGGAGCTGCACGCGCACTCGCGGCGTCCGACGGTGCTGGTCGACCTGTCCCGGGCGATGCTCGCACGCGCCGCGCGGCGCATCGCCGCGGCGTGGGATGAGGACGAGCCCGAGGCGCCGGCGCACATCCGCCTCGTGCAGGCCGACCTCCTCGCCCTGCCGTTCCCGGCGCACGGGTTCACCACCGTCCTGGGCCTCGGGCTAACCCACCTCTTCGATGACCTGCCCGCGCTCGTGAGCGCGTTGCGCGCGCAGCTGGCGCCGGGCGGAGAGCTTCATCTCGCCGGGCTCGTCGTCCAGACACGCCGAGGGCGGCGCTACCTGGAGGTCCTGCACCGCGCGGGTGAGGTCGCCGCGCCGAGGACCGCCGAGGAGCTCCACATCGCGCTCGGACGGCCGGCGGACTTCCGCACGAGCGGCTGCATGGCCTACGCGACGATCCCTGCCGCCTGACCGCCGCCCCCGGCAGGCACGCGTCCGACAGCGGAAGGGCTACCGGTCCCGCCCGGTCACGGCAAGCTGCCGGCGGCGACGACCCACTGACAGCGCTGGCCGGTGACCGAGGCGATGGCGTCGAAGTCGGCGTCGTAGTGGAGGACGGCGACGTCGAGATCCTCCGCTGCCGCGGCGATCAACAGATCGGGGATCTTGCGCCCGCGCTGACTGCGCTCGGCGAGCAGGCGCTGCACTTGGAGTGCTCGGCGCAGGTGCGCCGCGGTCGTCTCGACGCGGTTGAACGCGTCGAGTGCTCCCACGAGTCGATCCCACTCGTCGGCGTTGCGCGCCGAGTAACCCACTTCGAGGTCGCAGATGCCGGGACGACCGAGCCGACCGGCAGCCGCCAGCGGCTCGACCACCGTGCGCACCTCGGTGCGGCCGAGGCGCTTGAGCACGCTCGTGTCGAGCAGGAAGCTCAGCGCCACGCGTCGGAGCGATCGTCGAGACGAGCGTCGGCGAGCACGTCCAGGGCGGCCGCCACCTGGCGTTCGCGCAGAGCCGTGGCGCGGCGGAGCGCCTCGTTGACGGTGTCCTTGATCGTCGTCGTGCCGAGCTCGACCCGCGCCGCGCCGAGCGCGTTCTCATCGAGGTCGATCAAGTGCTTGGCCACCCCGTGAGTATATACGAGGTACCTGCCTGTATAGACGCGGAGATGCTGTCCATGGGGATCGGCTCGCGGGACGGACTAGACCGCCGCGTGGACGATCCCCGGTTCCCGCGACCCAACGGCGTTGGGTCGGCGAGCTCGTCGATGCGCTGGAGCCAACCAGCCAGGAGCTCAGCGCACCACGACCCGCGTGCCGAGCGGCACCGTGGCCACGAGGCGCGCCACGTCGGTGCGGCGGGTACGCAGGCAGCCGTGGGAGGCCGCGGTGCCGATCGACGCCTCGTTCGTGGTTCCGTGGATCGCCAGGCGGTCGCCGCCGCCCCAGCCCTGCGCGATCGCGGTCTGGTGGCCGGTGAGGGCGAGCGCACAGCAGCCGTAGGGCGAGCCGCCCGAGAAGCGCAGCCGGTCGGTCACGCCGTAGGTGCCGGTCGGGGTGGGGGTGAGCGCGGCGCCGGTGGCCACGGGGAAGGACTGCATGACCCGGCCCGAGGCGCGCACCGTCACCCGCCGTCGGGCGAGGGAGACGTCGATGCGCCAGTCGGCGGGCTCCACGAGCACGTCGCGCCGGGCGGAGATCCAGCCGACCCGACCGCCGCGGAGCTCGGGCGCGAGCACTCCTAGCCACGCCCCCCGCTGGGCGACCACCGCGAGGTAGCGCGGGGAGTCGAAGGAGGTGCGGGAGGGGAGGCGCACCAGCGCGGGGCCTCCCGGTGCCGACCGGGCGAGCGCGGGCGCGAGCAGGCGGACCGACTGCGCGGCCGGGGGGCCGCTCGGAACCGGCGGGGGAGCGAAGATCACACTGGAGAAGATCGGCGCGTGGGGGCCGGACCTTCAGGCCCCCGCGGGCGCCCGGGAGTCGCCCTCGACCTCGGCGAGCAGCGCCGCGACGCGCTTGCGCGGCTCGCGGAGCCCGAGCCGGGCGAGCACCTCCTCGGCGATCCGCAGGTAGTCCGTCCCGAGATCGGGCCGGTGGTCGAGGATCGACAGCGCGCGCTCGGCGGACTCCGCGTAGGCGATGGAGGCGCGGATCGTCGTCGGGAAGAGCTTCTCGCCGAAGTGCCGCCCGAGCGACGCGAACGCCTCGCGCGAGTGGACCGTGCGCATGTCGGCGATGTTCAGGACCACGCCGAGCCACTCGAGGTCGGGGTTGAGCTCGTCGCGTGCCAGGTCGATGACCTGGAGAGCCTGCTCGACGCCCTGCATCGCGAAGTACTGCGCCTCGGCCGAGAGCAGGGCGCAGTCCGCGGCCACGAGCGCGTTGACGGTGAGCAGCCCGAGCGCCGGCGGGCAGTCGATGAGCACCACGTCATAGCGGCGCCGGACGTCCTTGAGCGCCCGCTTGAGCGTGAGCTCCCGGCCCATCTTCCCGCCCAGCACGAGCTCGGCCTCGGCGAGCGTCAGGTTCGCCGGGATGACGTCGTCGTGGATCGCCGCGTCGGCCTTCGCCTGGCCCGTGAGCACGTCGGCCACCGAGGGGCTCGCGTCGGGGGCGACGTCGAAGTAGTCCGAGAGGTTGCCCTGGGGGTCGAGGTCGACGGCGAGCACGTCGAGGCCGGCCCGGCGGAACACGTCGGCGAGCGTCCGCACCGTCGTGGTCTTGCCCGTGCCGCCCTTCTGGGAGAGGACCGCGATGACCGCCGCCATGGACGCGCCAGTCTAGAACCGCCGGGAGGGGGACCGTGGGGAGCGGCGAAAGCCCTATCCATGCGCCTTCTATCTCCTGCGAAGACCGACCTCGAGCGCTGGCTGCTGCGGCGCGGCGTCGGCGCTCTCGTCGCCGATCGCTCCCGCTGCGCGTCCTGCCGGCGGACGCCCCTGGTGGGCGAGGAGGTCTACTTCTATGAGAGCGGCCGGGACAGCGGACGGATGCTCTGCGCACTCTGCCGCTCCCAGCGCCGCGAGACGCCCGTCGCGTGCGAGCACGTGCGCTCGCCCGAGTGGGGGCACGCCGTGCGGCCCGCCGCCGCCGCGTAGATTTCCCGGGCGTGGACCCCGTCTCCGTCGCCGTGACCGTGGACCGTCCGCGCGAGGAGGTCTTCGCCTACCTCGCCGACATCGCCAACCACGCGGAGTTCTGCGACCACTTCCTCACAGACTGGCACCTCACGCGGCTGGACTCCTACGGGAAGGGCGCCGGTGCTCGCTTCCGGGTCGGCGCGCCCCTGAACCGCTTCTCCTGGGCGGACATGACGTTCGTGGACGTCGAGCCGCCCTACCGGATCGTGCAGCACGGGCGGGGCGGGAAGTTCAACCGGATCCGCCAGCGGGGCGAGTGGCGCCTCACCTCGGGCGCGGCCGGGACGACCCGGGTCGAGGTGACGTTCGAGACGGCGCCGCGGCTGCCCTCGGACCGCCTCATGGAGGTTCTGGCCGGTCGCGGGTGGTTCAAGCGCAAGCTCTCGCGCGCCCTCTCCCGGCTCCGCGCCATCCTCGAGGAGGACCGCGGGCGGGGCACCCGGCCCACCGTGGGCGGTCGGTAGCCTCCCCCGGCGTGCGCCGCCTCGCCCTCGCGCTGACGCTCGCCCTCGCCGTCGTCGCCCTCGCGGGTTGCGGCAACGAGGGGGGGGCCTCCACCCAGGCCGACACGGAGGGCCTGTACCTCGCCGCGGACGGCCTGAAGTACCAGATCCAGCTCTCCCGCCAGCTCAACCCCGCGCTCGTGGAGGACTCGGAGCTCCTCCGGGGCGTGCCCGCCGCGGAGACGAAGCTCAAGCCCGACGAGGTCTGGTTCGGGGTCTGGCTGCGGGTGGAGAACGACGGCAAGGCCCCCCACACCTCGTCGGACAACTTCGAGATCACCGACACGCAGGACAACCACTTCGAGCCGCTGACCATCGACCCGACGCAGAACGCCCTCGCCTACCGCGCCCGGGCCCTCGCGCCTGCGGACCTCTACCCCGAAACGGATTCCGTGGCCGCGACCTGCTGCCCGCGCGAGGGCGCGATGCTGCTGTTCAAGCTCAACCGCGCCGTGTACCAGAACCGGCCGCTCGAGTTCGACATCCTGACCACGAACGTCCCGGTGCGCACCGAGGCGACCGTGGAGCTCGACCTGTGAGCGAGGACCGGCCCTGGGACGGCCCGGACCCGCCGGGCCGGCCCGACCTCACCTTCCCGCCCATCCCCACGACCCCCGCGATCTTCTTCGCGGTCGCCGCCCCGATCGTCTTCGGCGGGATCTCCCTGGGTGTCATCCGCGACGGCGCCCCCCGCGTCTCCATCATGGTCATCGGCCTGCTCGTGGGGATCGCCGCGGGGATCATCACGTTCCTCGCGCTTGCCCGGGCGCGCGACCGGCGCCAACACCCCTAACGCCGCTTCAGCCCGGACAGGAGGATCTCGCGCACGGGGGGGGCGGCCACCGCGCCCCCCGCGCCGGCCTCCACGAGGAGCATCCCCGCGGCGACCCGCGGGCGTCCGGCCGGGGCGAAGGCCACGAACCACGCGTCGGTCTGGCGGACCGGGCCGCCCGTGGTGCCCGTCGTGTCGTCGAGCTCCGCGGTCCCCGTCTTCCCGGCTACGGAGACGCCGGAGATCGCCGCCGCCGTGCCCGTCCCCGTGGTCACGACGCCCCGCATGAGCGCGTTGACCTTCTTCGCGATGCCGGCGGGGACCGCGCGCACGGCGGGGTGGCGCTCGCCGGCGAGCAGGGTCAGCTCAGGTCGCCGGCCGCCGTGGGCGATCGTCGCGGCCACGAGGGTCATCTGGAGGGCGGTGGCCTGCACGAGGCCCTGCCCGATCGCCGACGAGCCGGTCTGGAGGTCGTCGGCCAGCGAGTTGGCGGGGATCGTCGAGGTCTTCGCCCCGGTGATGCCGACCGGCGCGTTGAAGCCGAACGCCTCGGCGGCGCGGACGAGCCGGGGACCGCCGAGCTTCGCCCCCAGGGGCGCGAAGACGGAGTTGCACGACACCGCGAAGGCGTGCGCGAAGGAGCCGCCGCAGGCCTCGCCGTTCGCGTTGGAGAGAGTCCGCCCCTCGAGGACCGCGCCGGTCTGGATCGGAAACAGCGTGCTGGGCTTGACGATCTGAGCCTCCAGGGCGCCCGTGGCGGTGACGATCTTGAAGGTCGAGCCCGGGGGCTGGAGGGCGGAGAAGGCCAGGCCGGCGAGGGCGAGCACCTCGCCTGTGCGTGGGTCGACGGCGGCGGCGCCGCCGAGGCGGCCGGCGAGCGCGGTGATCGACGCGCGCTCCATGTCGAGGTCGATGGACGTCCGCACCGCGCGCGCGGGGACGGGCCGGGTGCGGACGAGGATGCGCAGCCCCGCGCGCAGCTCGCCGCCGGGGCGGCCGACGAGTCGCGCCTGGAAGATCCGCTCGAGCCCCGAGGAGCCCACGAGCGTCGCGGGCGGATAGCCCAGGGCGAGCAGGCGGGGCGCGTCGGCGGCAGGCGGGCTCTCGAGCTGGCCGACGACCTCTGCCGCGGTGGTCGCGACGGGCGAGGAGCGGTTGCTTCCCCGGGCCAGCGGCGTGCCGTCCCGGGCCAGGAGGGCGGCGCGGACGGGGAGCGAGGTGCGCCGCGAGAGCCGCTCCCCGGCGCGCAGCCCCGGGAAGACAAGCGCGCGGCTCCAGGCCACCTTCGCGTCGTGCACGGGCAGCGTGAGCACGCCGCGGAGCTGCCCCCACAGACGGGTGCGCAGGACGAATCCGACCTGCACGCGCCCGCCGGTGCGACGTGCCTTTCCGGCGCGGGCGGCCAGGAGCGTGGCGGTGGCGCGGGCGGCCGTGTTCAGCGCCGTGAAGGAGGTGAGTCCGACGCGGCCCCGGCTCGGGGCGTCGAGCAGCGCGTAGGCGCCGCGCCAGTCGCCCCGGGCCCACGCCGCGGCGAAGTCGCGTGCCGCGGCACGGTCGGCGCGCTGCGGGGCCGTGCCCGCCCGGAGGCCGCCGAGAAAGGCGAGCGCGGCGGTGGCGCCGAGGGGCAGGGCGTGGGTGAGGATGCGCCGCCGGCGGCCCTCGAGCAAGGAAGAAAGCGCCGGACGCACGGCGGCAGGGTAAGCGGAGACCCGGACCCATGACCACGCTCGACTGGCTCATCGTCGCCTTCACGCTGCTCTTCGCGGCCTACGGCTTCCTGCAGGGCTTCGTCATCGGCGCGCTGTCGCTTGCCGGGTTCGCGCTCGGCGCGGTGCTCGGGACGCGCTTCGGCCCGGCCCTCCTGTCCCAGGGCTCGCGCTCGCCCTACGCGCCCCTGTTCGGGCTGGCGGGGGCGCTACTGGCGGGCGGGATCCTCGCCTCGGGGCTCGAAGGGGTGGGGGCGCGGTTGCGCCGCTGGATCCGCCTGCCGGGCTTCGGGGTGCTCGACGGGCTGCTCGGCGCGGTGCTCACCGGGGTGGTGGCGCTCGGGATCGTGTGGATCACCGGCGCGGTGGTGGTTCAGGCCGCGGGTCCGGGCGACGTGCGCCGTCAGGTGCGCGGCTCGGTGGTCCTGCGCCGGCTCAACGATCTCCTGCCGCCGAGCGGTCCCATCCTCCACGCGCTCGCGCGCCTGGACCCGCTGCCGTCGGTGCGCGGACCGGAGGCGGCGGTCGGGCCGCCACCGCGGGGCATCGGACGCGATCCCCAGGTGCGCGCGGCGCGGGCGAGCGTCGTGCGGGTGCTCGGGACGGCGTGCGGGGTGGGAGTGGAGGGCTCGGGCTGGGTCGCGCCCGGCGGCCTGGTCGTCACCAACGCGCACGTCGTGGCGGGCGAGGAGGACACGACCGTGCAGGCGCGCGGGGAGGGCGACCGGCTCGCGGCCCGGGTCGTCGTCTTCGATCCCCATATCGACATCGCGCTGCTGCGGGTCAAGGGGCTCGCCGCGCCGGCGCTCCCGCTGGCCCGGGCGGCGGTGACCGGCGCGGGCGCCGCGGTCCTCGGCTTCCCGGGCAACGGCCCCTTCCGGGTGCGCTCCGCCCGACTCGGCGCGACCCGGAGCGTGCTCACGCAGGATGCCTACGGGCGCGGCCCCGTCCGCCGCTCCATCGTCACGTTCCGGGGGCTCGTCCAGCACGGCAACTCGGGCGGGCCACTCATCGACGCCCGCGGTCGCGTCGCCGGCACGGTCTTCGCCTCGGTGATCGACCGCCGCCCGGGCGGCTTCGCGGTCCCGGACGCGGTGGTCCGGGCCGCGCTGCGGCGGGCGGGCCGGGCGGCGGTGGGTGCCGGGCCGTGCGCGGGGTAGGGGCTGCGGCTCGGTTATCTGGGGAGCGCGGCGGGAGGGGTCCGCGCCCCGGCCTCCCTTCCCTCCGGGGGAGCGGTCGTCTCCCCGACTGTCCTGGATGGTGGTTGCCCTGCAACCACAAGGCAGGACACTCGCGGCGGGCGCACCTTCGTGACGTTCTGAGGGATTGGTCGCCCTTCCCCAGACCCGTCTTCCCGCCCCGATCAGGCCAAGGCGCGCCGGAAGAACGCCACGTCGTGCCAGGCCTCGAACTTGCGGCCCACCTCGGCGAACGTACCGGCGCGGGTGAAGCCGAGGCGCTCGTGGAGGGCGACCGAGCGGTCGTTGGGGACCGTGACCCCGGCGATGGCGACGTGGAACCCGCGCTCGATGGCCTCGGCGAGCAGCGCGCCGTAGAGCGGGCGACCGAGGCCGCGGCCCCAATGGGTGGGATCGAGGTAGATCGAGGTCTCGAGGGTGTGCTCGTAGGCGGCCTTGGGGCGGAAGGGGCCGCCGCTCGCCCAGCCGGCGACCTCGCCGTCCGCCTCGATCACGAACCAGGGATACCGCGAGGCGATCCGCTCCCGCCAGACGGCCTCGGCGGGCGGCTCGAGGTCGAACGTGATCGGCGTCTCGCGCACGTAATGCGCGTAGATCCGCGCGATCGCGTGAACGTCCCGCTCCGTCGCTGCGCGGATCACCCTCGGCGACGCTACCGCTCACTAGCCTGCGCTCCTCAGATGGGAAAGATCCTCGTCATCGCCGAGAAGCCGTCCGTGGGGCGGGACCTCGCCCGTGTCCTCCCGGGCGCGTTCACCAAGCACGAGGGCTGGCTCGAGGCGGAGTCGCACGTGATCACGTGGGCGGTCGGCCACCTCGTCCAGCTCGCCGAGCCCGAGGAGTACGACGAGCGCTTCAAGAAGTGGCGGATGGCCGACCTGCCCATCGTCCCCGACGACTTCCGGCTCGTGGTCCGCGACGAGCGCTCCCAGAAGCAGATGACCGTCGTCAAGCGCCAACTCGGGCGCGAGGACGTCGACGAGGTCGTCAACGCCTGCGACGCCGGGCGCGAGGGCGAGCTCATCTTCGCCTGGCTCTACCAGAAGGCGGAGGCGAAGAAGCCGGTCCGCCGGCTCTGGCTGCAGTCCATGACCACCGACGCCATCCGCGACGCCTTTCAGAGGCTCCGGCCCGGGGCGGACATGCACCTCCTCGAGGAGGCCGCGCGCTCACGCTCGGAGGCCGACTGGATCGTGGGCATGAACGCCACCCGGGCGGCGACGATCCGCCTGCGCTCGTCGTTCGACGGCGCCGTGTCCCTCGGGCGCGTGCAGACCCCGACACTGGCCATCCTCGCCCGGCGCGAGGAGGAGATCCGCGCCTTCCGGCCGGAGCCCTACTGGCTCGTCGACGCGACGTTCGCCGCCGATGGCGCCCGGGTCTACGAGGGCCGCTACCACGAGAAGTCCCAGCCCCGGCTCGCCACCGCCGAAGTGGCCGCGGAGATCGTCGCCGCCGTCCGCGGTCAGCGCGGGGAGATCACCAAGCTCGAGAAGACCCAGCGCAAGGAGCGCGTACCGCTCCTCTACGACCTCACCTCGCTCCAGCGCGAGGCGAACTCCCGCTTCGGCTTCTCGGCCCGCCGCACCCTCTCGGCCGCCCAGCGCCTCTACGAGGAGCACAAGGCGCTCACCTACCCGCGCACGAGCTCGCGCTTCCTGACCGGGGACATGATCGGAGAGCTCAAGCCCATCGCCAAGCTGGTGGGCGGGCAGCGCGAGTACGCGAAGGCTGCGGAGTACGTGCTCGGGCTCGACCTCCTGCCCCTGGGGCGCGTGATCAACGACGCGAAGGTCACCGACCACCACGCGATCATCCCCACGCGCTCCGAGCACCGCCCCGAGAAGTTCTCCGAGGACGACCGGAAGGTGTATGACCTCGTCGTCCGCCGCTTCCTGGCGGTCTTCCACCCCGACGCGGTGTTCGAGAACACCCGGGTGGAGACCACCGTCGCGTCGCACGTCTTCCGGACGCGCGGACGGGTCATGCTCGTCCCCGGCTGGCGTGGTGTCTACGGGGAAGAGGCCCAGCGCGAAGGTGCGTCCGACGACGACGAGGGCCGCGACCAGCAGCTTCCGAGCCTGGAGAGCGGCGAGACCGTGGACACGCGGGAGGTGCACTCGGAGGAGAAGGAGACCCAGCCGCCGCGGCGCTACTCCGAGGGCTCGCTGCTGGCCGCGATGGAGGCGGCGGGCAAGCTCGTGGACGAGGAGGAGCTGCGCGAGGCCCTCAAGGAGTCCGGCATCGGGACCCCGGCCACCCGGGCGGCGATCATCGAGCGGATCATCCAGGTCGGCTACGTGGAGCGCGACGGGCGCTCGCTCGTGGTCACCGAGAAGGGCCTGAACGTCGTGCGCCTGCTCGGCGAGCACCCGCTGACCTCGCCCTCGCTCACCGGCGACTGGGAGCACCGGCTCGCGCGTATCGAGGCCGGCGAGGAGTCGCGCGGGCGCTTCATGGGCGACATCGTGAAGTTCGCGGAGTCCACCGTGGGCGAGCTCGACGCGAAGCTCAAGGAGGTCCGCATCCCGCGCGCGGAGCTCGGGCCGTGCCCCGTGTGCGGCAACACGATCCGTGAGAACCGCAAGGGCTACTCGTGCTGGTCGAAGGACGACCCGGGCTGCGGGTTCGTCATCTGGAAGTCCAAGGCGGGCAAGCAGCTCCCCATCGCGGTGGCCAAGGAGCTGATCCAGACGGGGCGGACTCAGAAGCCCGTGACCGGCTTCAAGGGCCGCTCGGGCCGGTCCTTCCGGGCCAAGCTCGCGCTCGAGCAGATGCCCGAGGGCAAGTGGCGCGTGGAGTTCGACGAGCCCTGGGCCCGCGAGGGCGCCAAGCCGCCCGAGGCCGAGGCCGGCGGCGACGCCGCTGCGCCCGCCGAGACCGCGGCCGCCTAGCGATTGGAAATCAGCTGCGCTGGACGCGCAGCGCCGGCGCGAGCTCGGCGAGGACGTCGAAGTCGTCGTCCTGGGTCCAGACGACCAGCCCGTGGACCAGGGCGGTGGCCGCGATGATCGCGTCCATCGCCCCCGCGTGACGGCCCCGGTCGCGCGCTGCGCTCAGTATCTCGGCCAGCCGGTCGGCCACCGCCTCGTCGTAAAGGAGGGGGATGAACCGGCGGGCACGGGCGAGCGTGGCCTCCCGGAACTTCCGCGCCGGCTCGGTCGTCGCTCGGCGCACACCGACACCGAGCTCGGTCAGCGTCGCTACCGATATCCGGCCATCGCCGGCCGGTGGAACGCCGAGTGGGCGCTGCTGCTCGGTGGCGATGAAGACACTGGTGTCGGCGAGGTAGCCGGGCACTCAGAGCATGTCATCGGTGGTCAGGCCGGTGTCGTAGTCCTCGACGCGGGACTCGACGCCCAGCTCACGGGCGAGCAGGGAGAGCTCCTCGAGCTCTGCGAGGAGCTGCTCGCTCGACCGCCGCTCACTGCGCTCGCGCCGGGGGACGATGTCCGCGACGGGCCGGCCGTGCACGGTCAGGACCACCGCCTGGCCGCTCTCGAGGGCGGCCACCACCCGACCGGTGTGGTTGCGCAGCTCGCGGACCGAGACGTCCATGCGTGGCACAGCGTAGCATTTCCGGTTCGCGTCAGGCCATCCGCCGCCGGCGCGACCCTGGAGGTCGTGTCGCTCACGCTCGTCACCGGTCCCGCGAACTCCGCCAAGGCGGGGGAGCTCTTCGGCGCCTTCCGGGCGCGCGCGGCGCGCGGGGCGCTGCTCGTGGTGCCCACCCGGGCCGACGTCGCGGCCTACGAGCGCGAGCTCGCGGGGGACGGGACGCTCGTCGGCGGCCGGGTGACCTCGTTCGGCGGGCTCGTGCGGGAGATCGCCCGCCGGGCGGGGTTCGCGGCGGACGTGCTCGGGCCGTTCGCGCGCGAGCGCATCGTGCTCGGCGTGATCGGCGAGCTGCGCCTGGAGGTCCTGGCCCCGTCGGCGGCCTCGGAAGGGTTCGCCCCGGCCGCGGCGGACCTGCTCGCCGAGCTCGGCGCCGAGCGCGTCGATCCCGCGCGTCTGCGGGTCGCACTGCGCGCCTGGGCGGGCGAGGACCTCGGCCGCCGCGCCTACGCCGAGGAGGTCGGCGCCCTGCATTCGGGCTACGCGGCCGCCCTGGCGCGTGCCGGGCGCACGGACGACGCCGTGTTCGCCTGGGGCGCGCTGGACGCGCTGCGGCACGAACCCGCCGCGTGGGGCGGTACGCCCGTCCTGCTCTACGGCTTCGACGACCTCACCCCGCCGCAGCTCGACGCCGTCAGCGCGCTCGCCGGCCCCGCCGGGGCCGATGTGTGGGTGTCGCTCCCGTGGGAGCCCCGCGCCGCGTTCGCCGGGCGGGCCCGGACGGTGCAGGAGCTGCTCGGCCTCGCGCCCCGGGTGCTCGAGCTCCCGGCCAGCGACGCGTACTACGCGCCGGCCTCCCGCGCCGCCCTGCACCACCTCGAGCGCGGGCTCTTCGAGCAGCCCGAGCCCACCCTCTGGCGCGCAGACCCGGGCGACGCGGTCGCGGTGCTCGATGCGGGCGGGGAGCGCGCCGAGGCCGAGCTCGTGGCCGCGGAGGTCGCCGCCCTGCTTGAACGCGGAGCGGCTCCCGAGGACGTCGCCGTGGTCCACCGCGCGCCGGGCACCGTGGCCGAGGGCCTCATCGCGGCCCTCGCCGCCCACGACATCGCCACGGCCTGGACGGGCACCGTGCCGGCGGGCCACACCACGCTCGGCCGCGCGCTGCGCGGCCTCCTCGGGGCGGCCCTGGATCCCGGCGCCGGGGCTGGCGCCCTGCTCGACTGGCTGCGCGCCCCCGGCCTCCTCGACGTCCCCGAGCTCGCCGACGCGCTCGAGCTCGCCTGCCGTCAGGAGCGGATCGCCACGGCGCGAGACGCCCGCGCCCGCTGGGAGCGGGACCACCCCTCCTTCTCCCTCGACGCGCTCGACGTCCTCGCCACCGCCGCCGCCCGCGGCTCCGCGCCCCTGCTCCGCGCCGCCCGCGGCCAGCTCGAGCGCCTGTGGGGCGCGCCCCACCGCGGCGCCGCGCCCCTCCTCTGCGGCGCACTCGCCGACGAGGCGCGGACGTACGCGGCGCTCGCGGGGGCGCTCGACGAGCTCGCCGCGCTCGCCGACGCCGGCCTCGGCGCCCCACTCACACCCCGCGAGCTTCCCGCCGCGCTCGCGGCGGTCCCCGTCGCCCTCGGCGAGAGCACTCGCCCCGGCGCCGTGCTGCTCTGCGACCCGCTGGGCATCCGGGCGCGGCGCTTCCGCGCGGTGATCGTCTGCGGCCTGCAGGAGGGCGTGTTCCCCCGGCCGCCGCGGCCCGAGCCCTTCCTCTCCGAGGAGGAGCGCGAGGCGCTCGCCCAGGCCTCCGGCCTGCGGCTCGGCGCGGGCCTCGACCCGCTCGCCGAGGAGCGCTACCTCTTCTACGCCTGCGTCTCGCGCGCGACGGAGCGCGTCGTGCTCTCCTACCGCTCCTCCGACGAGGAGGGCCGGGCCGAGTCGGCCTCGCCCTTCCTCGCCGACGTCCGCGCGCTGTTCGCGCCGCTCCCGACGCGCAGGCGCCGCCTCGCCGACGTCACCTGGCCGCTCGCCGAGGCTCCGACGCCGCGCGAGCGCGCACGGGCCGAGGCCGCCGCCGCCCCCCGTGAGGCGCCGCCCGCGCTCGGCGACCTCGAGCTGCCCGCCGTCCGTGCGCTCGCCCGCCACGGCGAGATCCTCTCGGCCGGCGCGGTGGAGTCCTACGCGTCCTGCCCCGTGCGCTGGCTCGTGGAGAAGCAGCTCGAGCCCGCCGAGCTCGCCCCCGAGGCCGAGGCGCTCAGGCGCGGCGCGTTCATCCACACCGTGCTCGAGCGCACGCTGAGGGCTCTCGAGGAGGCCACCGGCACCGCTCGCATCCACCCGGGCAACCGCGCCCGCGCCGAGGCCGAGCTCCACCGCGCCGTCGAGGCCGAGCGCGCCGGCCTCGAGGCCGAGCTGCCCCGGGCGGTGGCGCGCTCGACCGTCCGCGCCGCCGAAGCCGACCTGCGCCGCTACCTGCGCCTCGCGCTCGCCGAGGGTGAGCTGCCCTTCGAGCCCGCGGAGTTCGAGCTGCGCTTCGGCTTCGAAGACGAGGAGAGCCGCCCCGCCCTCGAGCTCGGCACCGGCCCGGACGTCGTGCGCGTGCGCGGCGCCATCGACCGCCTCGACCTCGGCCCGGACGGGACCGCGCTCGTCCGCGACTACAAGAGCGGTCGCGCCGACCCCGCCTACGCGGGTGGGCGCTGGGTCGAGTCCGGCCGGCTGCAGGTCGCCCTCTACATGCTCGCGGTGCGCGACCTGCTCGACCTCATGCCGGCCGGCGGCCTCTACCAGCCGCTGCGTGGAGGAGAGGACGCCGACCTGCGCCCGCGTGGCCTCGTCCGCGACGAGGGCGACCTCAAGGCGAGCGGGGCGTTCGTCAACGGCGACGTCTGCGCCTCCGAGCGTGTCGACGAGCTACTCGCCCAGGCCGAGGAGGAGGTCGTCCGCCTGGCGGGCGAGCTGCGGACGGGAAAGCTCACGCCGCGCCCCGACGCCTGCGGCGGCTACGGCTGCCGCTACCCCGGGATCTGCCGGAGCGCGGCGGCGTGACCGCGCTCACACCCGAGCAGCGGGCCGCCGTCGCCCGTCGGGAGGGCGACCTCCACCTGACGGCCGCGGCGGGCTCGGGCAAGACGCGCGTGCTCACCGAGCGCTTCGTCGCCGCTGTCACGGAGGACGGCGTCGACCCCCGGCGCATCCTCGCCATCACGTTCACCGAGAAGGCGGCGGGGGAGCTCGCCGAGCGCATCCGCGACCGCCTGCGCGACGCCGGGCGCGAGGAGGACGCGCGCGCGGCCGAGAGCGGCTGGATCGGGACGATCCACGGCTGGGCCGCCCGGCTCCTGCGCACCCACCCCCTCCAGGCCGGAGTGGACCCGCGCTTCACCGTCTCCGACGAGGTCGCCGCCGAGCGCACCGAGCGCGCGGCGTGGGACACCGCCCTCGCGGCCTGGGTCCGCGACGGCGGCGAGCCCGCGGAGGAGCTCCTGGCCGCCTACGGCGCCCCGCGCCTGCGCGACGCGGTCCGCGGCGCGCACGTCGAGCTGCGCGCGCGCGGCCGGCCCGTCGCGCTGCCCGCGCCCCCGGCGACCGCGGGCGCCCCCGCCGTCCGCGCCGCGGCCGACGCCCTGCGCGGCGCCCTCCAGGAGGTCCACGCCGAGGTCCCGGCGCCGCCGGAGCGCGCCGCCCTCGCCCTCGAGGGCTGCGGCGCGCTGCTCGCCGAGGCGCTCGACCCCATCCCGCCGCACCACCGCCTCGCCGTCCTCGTGTTGCCGAAGGGCAACGGCAACGGTCTCAAGGGGCCGGCGTGCGATGCCTACCGCGAGACCGTCGAGGGCTTCGTCCAGGCCTGCGTGGACGCGCGCGCCGCCGCCGCCGTGCCGCGTCTCGACGCCCTCGTCCGCGGCTTCGCCGCCGCCTACGCCGAGGTCAAGGCGGCCCGGGGCGCGCTGGACTTCGCCGACCTCGAGCTCCGCGCCCGGGACCTGCTCCGCGCCCACCCCGCGCTACGGGAGCGCTGGCGGGAGCGCTTCGTCCTCGTCATGGTCGACGAGTTCCAGGACACGAACCCGCTCCAGCTCGAGCTCCTCGAGCTCATCGCCGCCGACAACCTCTTCACGGTCGGCGACCCGTGGCAGGCGATCTACGGGTTCCGCCACGCCGACGTGCGCGGGCTCGCCGAGCGCGCCACGCGCCTCGGGCCCGCGCGGACGCTCGGCCTCACCGAGAACTTCCGCTCGCGCCCCGAGGTCGTCGCCCCGCTCAATCGCGCCTTCGGCTCTGTGCTCGGGCCGTCGTTCACCCCGCTCGAGCCCGCGCGCGAGCCGGCCGCCGACGGCGTCCCCCACATCGAGCTGCTGCTCACCGACTCAGACGGCTGGGAGGGCGAGGCCCTTGTCCCGCCGGGAGCGCTCCCCCCCGCGCAGGCCTGGCGCCTGGCCGAGGCGCGGCTCCTCGCCCAGGAGATCGCCCGCCGGTGCGACGCGGGCCGCCCCGCGGGAGAGATCGTCGTGCTCCTGCGGGCCACGGGGGACATCTCGCTCTACGCCCGCGCGCTCGAGGACGCGGGCGTGCCCACGTACCTCGTGGGCGGGCGCGGCTTCTGGGCGCGCCGCGAGGTGCAGGACCTCGTGGCCTGGCTGTCGGTCCTGGCCAACCCGCGCGACGAGCTGCGCCTGCTCGAGGTGCTCGCCTCGCCGCTCGTCGGGGTGGGCGCCGACGCCCTCGTGGCCCTCTCCGCCGCGGATCGGGACGCATGGTGGGCGCTCCGGGAGCCCGCGCCCGACTCCCCGCTCGGGCTGCTCGCCGACGACGATCGGCGCCGCCTGGCCGCCTTCGCCGCGTTTGCCGCCGCCGAGCGCGCGGAGCGGGGAGGCCGGCCCCTCGCCACCCTGATCGAGCGCGCGCTGGAGCACACGGGCTACGACCTGCACCTGCTGCGGCTGCCCGGTGGCCCGCGGCGCCTGGCCAACGTGCGCAAGCTCGTCCGGCTGGCGCGGGAGTGGGAGCAGGCCGAGGGACGCGATCTGCGCGGCTTCCTCGACTCGCTCGCCCTGCGGGCGGGGGAGGATGCCGCCGAGGCGCGCGAGGGGGAGGCGCCCGTGGAGGGCGAGGACCTCGGCGCCGTGCGCCTCATGACCATCCACCGGGCCAAGGGCCTCGAGTTCGAAGTCGTCTGCGTGGCCGACCTCGGCCGCCAGCGCTTCGCCGACGAGGCGGAGGTGCTCCGCCTCGGCGATGGGGACGCGCTGGGCCTGCGGATCGCCGTCCCGGGGGGCGGCAAGGCCCGCGCGGCGCTCGCCTACCGGGCGCTCGGCGAGCAGCGCCGCCGGCGCGACGAGGACGAGGAGAAGCGCCTGTTCTACGTCGCCGCCACCCGCGCGCGGGAGGAGCTCGTCCTCTCGGGTGCCGTGCGCCTGGACCGGTGGCCGTCGCCCACGAGCCCCACCGCCCCGCCCGTGTCCTGGCTGGCGCCCGCCTTCGTGCCCGGGATCGAGGCTCGGGTGGATGCGGGTGAGCGCCGCGGCGAGCAGGACGGCGTCCGCTGGGCTGTGAGCCGGCCGGGGGAGGAGGCGGTGCTCGACCCGCACCGCCGCGCGCCCACGCCGGCCGTCCCCGCCGCTCCGGCGGTGGTCGCCGCTCCCGCGCCACCCGCCCCCGCCACAGCGCCGCCGCCGCCGCTGCCCGCCGCGCTCTCGTTCTCCGCGCTCGAGGCCTACGCCGCCTGCGGGTACCGCTTCCACGCCGAGCGCGGGCTCGGCCTGCCGCCCTCGCCTCCGGCCCGGACCGACGCCGAGCCCGGGGACGCCCTCCCCGGCACGCTGCGCGGCACGCTGGTCCACGCGCTGCTCGAGGAGGTCGCCTACCGCGCGCCGCTGCGCTTCGACCCGGCCCGCCTCGACGCCCTCGCCGGGCTCCACGGGGTGAGGCTCACGCCCGCCCAGCGCCTCGAGCTCGCCGATCTCGTCGCGGCGCTGACCCGCTCGCCCGTGTTCCCCCGCCTGGCCGCCGCCCGCCGGGCGGCCCGGGAGGAGCGCTTCGCCTTCGTCCACGACGGGCTGCTCGTCGACGGCGTGCTCGACGTCCTCGTCCGCGAGGGGCGGCGCGCCCTGGTCGTCGACTTCAAGACCAACGTGCTCCGCGGCCGGACGCCCGCCGAGATCGTCGAGACCGGCTACACCCTCCAGCGGGCGGTCTACGCGCTCGCTCTCCTGCGGGCGGGCGCCGAGGAGGTCGAGGTCGCCTTCGTGTTCCTCGAGGATCCCGAGGCGACCGTCGCGCGCACCTTCACGGCCGCCGACGGTGCCGCGCTCGAGGCCCACCTGCGCACCCACACTGCGCCGCTCGCCCGCGGGGAGCTCCCCGTCGCTCCCGTCCCCGGCCCCGAGCTCTGTGCGGGCTGCCCCGTCCGCGGCACCCTCTGCTCGCACCCCTACGCGGCAACGCTGACGGGGTAGGACCCCATCCGTATGGACTGGTCCTCCGCCGTCGTCTACCAGATCTACCCGCGCTCCTTCCAGGACTCGAACGGGGACGGGATCGGCGACCTGCCGGGGATCTCCGCGCGTCTCGACCACATCGCCGCGCTCGGCGCCGACGCGGTCTGGCTCTCGCCGATCTACCCCTCGCCCCAGGCCGACTTCGGCTACGACGTCGCCGACTTCACGGGCATCGAGCCGGCGTACGGGACCCTCGCGGACTTCACCGCGCTGCTCGACGCCACCCACGCGCGCGGGCTGAAGCTCCTCATGGACCTCGTGCCCTGCCACACGTCGATCGCCCACCCGTGGTTCCGCACCCGGCCCGAGTACTACGTGTGGGCCGACGAGAAGCCCAACAACTGGATCGCTTCCTTCGGCGGCCCGGCGTGGTCGCGCGACCCCGGCACGGGCTGTTTCTACCTGCACTCCTTCTTCGCCGAGCAGCCCGACCTGGACTGGCGCAACCCGGACGTGGTCGCGGCCATGCAGGACGTCGTGCGCCTGTGGCTGGAGCGCGGCGCCGACGGCTACCGGCTCGACGCGCTGGACCGCCTGCTCAAGGACCCCGAGCTGCGCGACGATCCGCGCGCCGCGGGGCCGCCGCCCCTGCCGCTACACCCCGAGCACGCCAGGCTCGAGCACCGGCACTCGCGCGACGCGCCGGACATCGCCGGCGCGCTCACGGCGATCCGCGCCGCGGCCGGCGACGCGTTCCTGGTGGGCGAGGTCTACCTGCCCTCCGCGGGGCTGGAGCCCTACCTCGACACGCTCGACGCCGCCTTCGCCTTCGAGCTGCTCCACGCCGGATGGGATCCGGGGCGGGTGCGCGCGGCGATCGAGGGCGCCGGCGCGGGGGGTAAGCCCGCGTGGGTCCTCTCCAACCACGACTTCACCCGCCTCCCGGACCGGGTCGGGCGCGAGAACCTCCGCGCCGCCGCGCTCCTGCTGCTCACGCTCCCCGGCCCGGTGTTCGTCTTCCAGGGCGACGAGATCGGGATGGGCAACGGGCCGGGGGGCGATCCGCCTCAGGACCGCCACGGGCGCGACGCCTTCCGTCACCCCATGCAGTGGGAGCCCGGGCCGGAGGGCGGCTTCACGACGGGTACGCCGTGGCTGCCGCTCGTCGATCCGGACGCGCGGTCGGTCGCGGCCCAGCAGGACGATCCCGGCTCGCTCCTGTCCCTCTACCGCGAGCTCATCGCGCTGCGGCAACGGCTCGGAGCCGGCGGCCTGGAGTTCCGCGACGACGTGGCGCCCGGGGTGCTCGCCTACCGGCGGGGGGCCTACGAGGTGGTGATCAACTTCACCGGGGAGGCGCTCCCCGCGCCGGAGGGAGAGGGAGAGTTCGTCCTCGCCACCTGCGACAGTCCGATTGACGGCGCAACGATCCTGCCCCGCGCGGGGTACGTGCGCCGTCGATGAACTTCCTGCCCGCCACCGTGGAGGGCGACCGGGTGCACTTGCCGTTCGGCGAGGTCGCGCTGCCCCACGCGCTGCGGGGCGCCGACCGCGGGCTCTGAGCTCCTCCAACCACCACTGGCCTATGATTGGCCAATGGCTCGGGTCCAGGCGATGGTCCAGCTCTCCGACGAGCTCGTCGCGGAGCTGGACGCCGAAGCCTCGCGCCGCGGAACGTCTCGCTCAGGGCTGATCCGGGGGATCCTCGACGAGTACCTGCGCGAGCACGGGGAGGCGCGGATCGGGGAGCGGATCGCCGAGGGGTACCGGCGCGTCCCGCCCGCCCGGCCGGACGAATGGGGAGATCAGGCCGAGATCCTCGAGCATGCCGCGGTCGATCTCCTCCATCGCCTCGACGCCGAGGAGCGACGTGACGGTCACGCGCCGTGGTAGCACGTGGCGAGGTGTGGTGGTACGAGGACCCGCGGGCCGGTCGCCGGCCGTTTCTCGTGCTGACGCGGAATGAGGCGATCGGTGTCCTGAACCAGGTTCTCGCCGTGCCGGCCACGCGGACCATCCGGGGGATCCCCACCGAAGTTGGATTGGACCGATCGGACGGGATGCCGGACGAGTGCGCGTTGACGCTCGACAACCTCGCGAGCCTTCGCGTCGGCCTGTTCACGGAGAGGATCACCCGCCTGGGAGATCACCGGATGGCCGAGGTCTGTGAGGCCCTCGCGCGAGCGACTGCCTGCTCAGCCATCGGCTGAGTGCGCCCGGTCTGTGGCCTCGTCCGGCGCGCGAGCGCCCAGGCGCCGCTTCATCGACGCCAGCGCGCGATGGCCGGCCCCGGCCCCCGCCACGCCCACCACCGCGGCGAGCCATCCGAGCCCGCTGACGTCGAGCACCGCGATGACGACGAAGGCGTCGAGCAGGGCGACGAGGGTGAAGCCGAGGTGGTCGAGGTAGCGCGGGGACCGCTCGTCGGGCGCGTGGGCGAGCAGACGACGGGCCTGGACCGCCCGCCAGAGCATGAAGCCGCCGAGCGCGAGGAAGGCGATGGACAGGACGCGCGAGGAGGTATCGGGCCCGCCCCGATCGACGGCGACGACGGCGGCGAGGGCGCTTAGGCACGCGGCCAGCGGCCAGAAGTAGAGGCCGAAGGGTCGGCGCCTCTGGAGCGCGAGGCCTCCGGCGACGAGCGCGACGAGCCCGGCGGCGGCATGGACGGCGATGAGGACGGCATGCAGCACGACTACGAGCCCCGCATCGCATCACGCGCGAGCAGGGTGACCGGGAGGCCGAGCGCACCGGCCGGCAAGCGCGAGAGGTCGGGACGACGGGTGGGGGATGAACGGGGCATAGTCCTCCTCAGACCCTCCGATCAGGACGGTGACGCTCCCCACAGTACCATCCGTCTTGGACCATGCCGGACGTCCAGCTCACGCCCACGTCGTTCGTCGTGCTCGGCCTGCTCGAGGCGGTCGGCGAAGCGACCCCGTACGAGCTCAAGCAGGCGGCGGCGACCCGGCTCGGGGACTTCTGGTCGCTCGCCCACTCGCAGCTCTACGCCGAGCCCGAGCGTCTCGCCCGCGCCGGGCACGTCACCGAACGCCGGGAGACCACGGGCCGCCGCCGCCGGCGCTACACGCTCACGGAGCGGGGGCGTCGCGCCTACCGCGACTGGCTCGAGGAGCCGCACACGGGCGGGTACGAGCTGCGCGATCCCGGCCTGCTCAAGCTCGCCCTCGGCGCCGACCCCGGCCGGCTCGCGTCGGCCCAGCTCGCCGCCCACCGGGCGAGGCTCGACGCCTACGAGGCGATCGCCGCGACGCGCGGCGCGGGTGCGGGCGGCGACGGCCGCCTCCTCGCCCTCCGGGCCGGCATCGGCCACGAGCGCGAGTACATCCGCTTCTGGTCGGAGCTGGTGTAGGGCTCGGCGGACGCGTCGGAAGGGCCGGGCAGGCTCACCGACCACGCGGTCGCCGGCCTCCTCCCTCGCCCCGATGCCGAGGGGCACCGCGAGGGTCGTTAACCGTCTGGGCGGCGCCCGCGCCCGGACCCTCGCTTCGCGTCAGCCGGAGACCTCGTGCGCCCGGGTCACCGCCTCGGCCGGCGAGCCCTGGAACGGGTCACCGTGGCCGGGGAGCAGCGTGCCGGCGTCGGCGCTCGCGAGCACGTCGAGCGAGCGCCGCGTGGCCATCGGGTCGCCGTTGAGCGCATCGGGCAGCAGGCGCGGCCCCGTCTCCCGGGTGAGCACGTCGAGCGTCACGAAGGCGTCGCCCGTGATGAGCACGCCGCGATCAGCGAAGAGCAGGGAGACGTGCCCGGCCGTGTGCCCCGGGGTGGGCAGGACCGTGGGTCGGCCCGGGAGGTCCAGCGGAGCGTCCGCGCCGTAGGGGCGCACCTCCGACACCCAGGTGGGGGTCATGAACCCGCGCGCGGTGGCGTGCAGGACGAACCCGGTCGCGGTGGGCCGCCACAGCGTGGGCAGCAGGCCCGGCACGAGCGCGAAGGGCGAGGCGCCCTTCGCGTCGCCCTTGACCCGGGCGACCTCGCCCTCGAACGCCCACACCTCCGCCCCGGTCTCCTTGCGCGCGCGCTCGGCGGCACCGAGGTGGTCGGGGTGGCCGTGGGTGAGCAGCACCGTGCCGAGGTCGGCCGGCTTGCGGCCGAGGGCGCCCAGCGCCGACTCGACCTGCGGCCAGCTCCGCGGCCAGCCCGCGTCGACGAGCGCGAGCTGGTCACCGTCCTCGACGATGTACCAGTTGACGAGGCCGTCGGCGACGCGGTGCACGCCCGGCGCGACCTGCTGGGGAGCGACCGCCATCAGCCCGAGAGCTTGTCGGCGAGCTTGCCGAGCGTGCCCGGTGGCTTGGGGGCTGCCCCGATCTGCTGCATGATCCCGAGCTCGTCCGTCGAGCCCCAGCGCTCGACGATCTGACCGTTCTCGAAGCGGCCGATCTGCACGCCCCGGACCTCGACCTTCTGGCCCGACGCGGGGATGCCGTTGAACTCGCCCTGGTGCGTGCCGGTCAGCGTGTAGGCGAGGACCACGTGATCGTCGTCGGTGACCATCGTCGCCGGCGCGAGGTGGGCGTCGGGGAACGCTGTGGCGAGCGTCTGGAAGAACGAGCGGTAGCCCTCGCGGCCCGGCCCCTGGCCCGGCGCCGGATCGTGATCCACGGCGTCGACTGCGAAGAGGGTGTCGACCGCGCCGTCGACGTCTCCCGAGTTGAGCTTCTCGGCGGCCTGCTCCTGGGTGGCGATGTTCTGTTCTCTGGACATGTCCTCGTCGGTTGCCCGGATGGGTGTTCACGCAACCGTTCGTTGCGCGAACTCGGCGCTCGGGTAACGCTCTCGCCCATGACCCGAACGCTCTCTCCCGCCGGGGCCGTCGCCCGCGGCCTTCTCGCCGGCGCGGCCGGCACCGCGCTGATGACCGCCGCCCAGACGGCCTACTACAAGGCGACGGGGAGCGAGTCGAGCTCCACGCCTGCGGAGGTGGGCAAGCGGATCATCACCGGTGTGCTCCAGCGTGAGGTGCCCGAGGGTTCGGAGAACGCCCTGAACACCGGGATGCACGTGCTCTACGGGACGTCATGGGGAGTGCCCTACGGCATCGTCTCCGGTTCGCACGACTCCCCGCAGCCCGTCGTGCGCTCAGCCGTCAAGTTCGGGGTGGCCGTGTGGGGCGCGAGCCTCGTGCAGCTCCCCGCCATGCAGCTCGCCCCGCCCGTCTGGGAGTACGACCCGAAGTCCCTGGTCCCCGACGTGGGCTTCCACATCGTCTACGGCCTCGGCGCCGCCCTGGCGTTCCGCGCGCTGCGCTAGCCGGCGAAGGCGCGGTAGGCGGCCCCGGCCGCAGCGCCCAGGGGCGAGGACCTCGGCGGCCCCTTCCTCTCGGCTCGGGCCCTGTCGGTCGCCTCTCCGTCCCGGCTTCGCGACGCGACCGCCGCGACGCCGACGGCGAGCGCGTCCTCGACGACCCCGAGCAGGGGGTCGGGGATCCCCGTCTTCTCGCCCAGCGCGGAGGGCGGAGGAGCGGGAGGAGGCAACGTCCGCGTCGGCACCGCCGCGCCGGATACCCCGCGCCGCAAACGGGCACACAGTGGACATGTCATCCACGTCTCCCTCCAGCTCGATCCTCGCCGACGCCAACGCCGAGAAGCGCTCAGAGATCGTCGACATGCTCAAGCAGGCCTACTGGATGGAGATCGAGACGGTGATGAGCTACATCGCCAACTCCGTCAACCCCGACGGCGTCCGCGCGCAGGAGATCATCGAGTCCCTGAACAAGGACATCCAGGAGGAGCTCGGGCACGCCCAGCAGTTCGCCGTGCGCATCAAGGAGCTCTACGGGACCGTCCCCGGCTCCATGGAGTTCAGCGCCGAGCAGTCCTACCTCCAGCCGCCCGAGCACCAGACGGACGTCGTCCACGTCATCAAGGGCGTGGTCGAGGCCGAGACGGGCGCGATCGAGCACTACAACCGGCTCATCGAGGCCACCGAGGGCGCCGACCCGGTCACGAACGACATGGTCATCGCGATCCTCCGCGACGAGGAGGGCCACCGGCGCCTCTTCGAGGGCTACCTGCGCGAGTACGCGGCCGAGGGACTCGCCTAGGGCCGGGGAGTAGGCTGTGCCCCGACCCGGGGGCGACGAGGGGAAGGGGCACGGTTGCAGGACGCGAAGGCCTTCGGCCGGCCGGTGGACCCGGCGGTGGACGAGTACGAGCTCCTGCGCCGCTACCACGAGGACGGTGACCGTGAGGCCCGCCAAGCGCTGATCGAGCGGATGATGCCCCTCGTCCGCTCGCTGGCCCGCCGCTACGCGGGCCGCGGGGAGAACCTCGACGACCTCGAGCAGGTCGGCTTCGTCGGTCTGATCAAAGCAGTCGATCGTTTCGATCTCAGCAGAGAGCTCCGCTTCTCGACCTTCGCCGTCCCCACGATCCTCGGGGAGATCAAGCGTCACTTCCGCGACCGCACGTGGTCCGTGCGCGTGTCACGGTCCATCCAGGAGCTCAACGCGAAGCTCACCAAGGCGGCCGATCGCCTGTCCACGAAGCTCGGGCGCTCGCCGACGATCGAGGAGCTCGCGCAGGCGACGGGCTCGACCGCCGAGCAGGTCCTCGAGGCGATGATGGGCGCCCAGGCCTACTCGACCGTGCCCCTCGAGGAGCCCGTGGGCGACGACGACGAGCCGGTGTCCAAGCTCGGGGTGTGGGACACGGGGTTCGACCGGGCCGAGGACCGCGTGGAGCTCGGGCGGGGAATGGAGGTGCTCGAGGACCGCGAGCGACGCATCGTCACCCTGCGCTTCTTCCACGGCCTGACCCAGCGCGAGATCGCCGACCAGGTGGGTATCTCGCAGATGCACGTCTCCCGGCTGCTGCGCCGTTCGCTCGAGCAGATGGGCGACGCGGTCGGGCGGGCCGACCCTCCCGCTCTCGCCTCGTGACGCCTCCCGCCGCCGTCCTCGACATCGACGGGACCCTCGTCGACTCGAACTACCTGCACGTCGTCTCGTGGCACGAGGCCTTCCGGCAGTTCGGCATCGAGCTCCCCTTCTGGCGGATCCATCGCGCGATCGGGATGGGCGGCGACCAGCCCCCGACGCGGTGGATTTCGTGCGCTTCCTCGTGGAGAAGGGGCACCCCGTGATCCTGAGCTCCTCGGCCAAGGCGGCCGAGGTCGAGCACTACCTCGACCTGCTCGGCGTGCGCGACGACGTGGAGGGCTGGACGACCTCGGCCGACGTCCAGAACACCAAGCCCGAGCCCGACGTGATCAAGGCCGGCCTGGAGAAGCTCGGGAAGGCGGGGGTGGGGGGTGGGGATCCTCTCGCGGTCATGATCGGCGACTCCATCTTCGACGTCGAGGCCGCGGGCCGCGCCGGCCTGCCCACGCTCGCCCTGCGCACGGGCGGCTTCGGCGCCGACGAGCTCTCCGAGCTGGGCGCCGTCGCGGTCTTCTCCTCGCTCGAGGAGCTCCGGGAGGGCTACGGCAAGACGCCGCTCAGCGGTTGACGCGCGCGTGAGCCCGGGTATCGTCGGCGCCGATGCCCAGATCGATCTGGACCGGCGCCATCTCCTTCGGGCTGGTCAACGTGCCCGTGAAGCTCTACTCCGCCGTCTCCTCGAAGAGCGTGCGCTTCCACCAGCTCCACTCCGAGGACGGGGGGCGGGTCAAGCAGAAGCGCGTCTGCGCGGTCGACGGGGAGGAGATCCCCTACGAGGAGATCGTCAAGGGCTACGAGATCGGGCCCGAGCGCTACGTGATCATCACCCCGGACGAGCTCGAGTCGCTCGACCCCAAGGCGACCCGCACGATCGATATCGAGGACTTCGTGTCCCTCGACGACATCGACCCGGTCTTCTTCGACCACCCGTACTACCTCGCGCCCGCGACGGGTGCGGCCAAGCCCTACAAGCTCCTGCTCGAGGCGATGCGCGAATCGGGCAGGGTCGGCATCGCGCGCGTCGTCCTGCGCCAGAAGCAGTACCTGTGCGCCCTGCGGGCCGCGGAGGACGGCGTGATCACGATGTCGACGATGAACTACGGCGACGAGGTCGTCTCCCCGTCGACCCTTGACGAGCTCGACGCTGCCGCCGAGGCCGAGGCGAGCGACCGCGAGATCGGGATGGCCCGCCAGCTCATCGAGTCGCTCACCAGCGAGTGGGACCCGTCGAAGTACGAGGACACCTACCGCGAGCGGGTGCTCGCGCTCATCGAGCGCAAGGCGGCCGGCGAGGAGATCGCCATCCCGCCCACCGAGGAGCCCGGCCCCGTGCCCGACCTCATGGCCGCGCTGGAGGCGAGCCTCGCCGCGGTCAAGGCCGAGGGGGCGAAGTCCAGCACGCCGAAGAAGCGCGCTGGGAAGGATTCCGACGGGAACGGCGCCGCCCCGAAGAAGCGCGCCGCGAAGCCGAAGCCGAAGCCGAAGGCCAAGGCCTCCTAGCCGGCAGGCTGACCCAGGCGGCGCGCTCGGGCGGGTGGGCGCCATACCTTGCGTCCGACGTGCGCCCGCGGGGCATACGTGCGCCACATGGCGCGGTTGCGGCGAGTCGATCCCTCCGATCCGGGCATCCGTCGGCGCCGGCGCGGCAAGGGCTTCGAGTTCGTCGACGAGGATGGGGGGAGGGTCGAGGACGACGAGATCCTCGCCCGGGTGGCGGCGCTGGCCATCCCGCCCGCGTGGGAGGACGTGTGGATCTCCGTCGAGCCCATGGGGCACATCCAGGCGACCGGGATGGACGCCAAGGGCCGCAAGCAGTACCGCTACCACGAGAAGTGGCGCGAGCGGCGCGACCGGCAGAAGTTCGAGACGATGATCGCCTTCGCGCACGAGCTCGGACCGGTCCGGCGCCGGGTGGAGCGCGACCTCGCCTGCGAGGGCATGCCGCGCGATCGGGTCCTGGCCTGCGCGGTGCGCCTGCTCGACATCGGCTTCTTCCGCATCGGCTCCGAGGAGTACGCCGAGAAGTCCGAGACCTACGGCCTGGCGACGATCCGCAAGGAGCATGCCACGGTCTCCGCCGACGGCGTGGTGACCTTCGACTACACCGCCAAGAGCGGCAAGCGTCGCATCCAGTCGGTGGCCGACCCGCAGGTCCGCGAGGTCGTCCGGACGCTCAAGCGCCGGCGCGGCGGGTCCCCCGAGCTGCTGGCCTACCGCGAGGGGAAGGGTGGGCGCTGGCGCGACCTGAAGTCCGACGACGTCAACGCCTACATCAAGGAGAGGACGGGCGGGGACTTCACGGCCAAGGACTTCCGGACGTGGAACGCCACGGTCCTCGCCGCCGTCTTCCTCGCCAGCGCGGGGCAGGAGGCGGCGACGAAGACCGCGCGCAAGCGGGCGATGAACGCCGCTGTGAAGAAGGTCGCGCTCTACCTGGGCAATACGCCGGCGGTCTGCCGCGCGTCCTACATCGACCCCCGCGTGTGGGATCGCTACCTCGGCGGGCTGACGATCAAGCACGCGCTCGCCGAGCGCGCCGACCCGGGCGAGACCGACACCCCGACCGACGTCCGCTCCGAGCACCGGGTGGAGCGGGCGGTGCTCGACCTGCTCGCGGGCGACGAGGAGTCGCCCGTCATCGACGAGGTCCCCGCCCTCGTGGCCGCCTGACCTAAACGACGGAGACCGGGTCTCCGGCGCGCACCGTCCCGGGCTGCGTGACCCGGCAGCGGACCCCGAAGAAGCTGTCCCGCCGGTCGTTGACCCAGCGCAGGACCTCGCCCCACTTCTCGCTCGTGTCGGGGTCGCGGGTGATCACCGCGCACCGGTCGCACAGGTGATCGCCCACGAGCTCGGCCCCGCCGACGCGCAGGCGGCGGCCGACCCACTCCTCCTCCGCCCAGGCGGGCACGGCGAGCGCGAGGTGGAGATTGGGGCGGAAGCGGCGGATGTCGAGCTGGGCGCCGAGGGCGTCCTCCATCGCCACGCGGCTGGCCTCGACGGTGACGAGGACGGTTCCGGGGACATCGGGGCGGCCGTCGGGGTGGTCCTCGATGGCGATCGGCCGGCGGAGGTCCTCCCCGAGCGCGGCGGGCAGCCCGGGGTCCTCCCAGCTCCACTCCCGCCCGGCCGGGTCGCGCGTTCCGCTGGAGGTCGCCCGCCAGAGCAGCAGGCGCGGGACGCCGAGCGCGGCCACCTTCTTTCCATTCGATCTGAGCATGCGGATCCGGTCACCCGCCACGCCGTGGGGGGTCAGCGCGATCGAGTCCGGGCGCTCGCCGCCGAAGCCCTTGGCCGGCCAGCGGAAGACGTCGGACACCCGACCCGTCATCCGGTCGTCGGCAGGTGGAAGTCGATCCACTCCGCGCGGACTCCGCCCACCCGGTCGTAGACCGCCCGGGCGCGCGCGTTGTCCTTCGCCGTCTGCCAGGCGAGGGTGCCGGCGCCGTGCTCGGCGGCGAGGGCGCGGCAGCGGGCGATGAGCTCGTCGGCGACGCCCGTCCCGCGTGCAGCGGGCACGACGTAGAAGTTGCAGTAGCCCCGCATGAGGGCCAGGAGGTCGGGCAGATCCCCCTCGTCGACGGGCGCGATCTCCATCCCCACGACCCTACGCCGCCCGCCCGGCGACCAGGGACCGCACTAGCCTCGCCGGCCGCATGGCCCCGCCGCGCCAGGTCCTCGAGGGGCTCATGTTCTTTCCCCGGGGCGGCTCGGCGCAGGTCGTGCGCTCGCTCGCCCGCCAGCTTCCCGCCCAGGGCTGGACGCCGCGGATCGTCTCGGGCTCGCTGGCCGGGCACGGGGACGCCCACCGGTTCTTCGCGGGCCTCGACGTGGCGGCGACCGTCGACTTCGACGACGCCGCGCACGCTGCCGATCCGCTGGCCCACGACCCGCCCTTCCACCCCTCCTACGAGGATCGCCCGGGCGCGCCGGACCGCGTCTTCGCGCGCGTCGACGATGCGGGCTACGAGCACCAGGTCGCCACGTGGTCAGTCGCGCTCACGCGGGCGGGCGCGCGCGAGGCGGACGTCCTGCACCTCCACCACCTCACCCCGCTCAACGAGGCGGCGGCGCGGGTCGCTCCCGGGGTGCCCGTCCTCGGCCACCTCCACGGCACCGAGCTGCTCATGCTCGAGGAGATCGCCGAGGGGCCCCCCGCCGGCTGGGACTTCGCCGAGGCGTGGTGGGAGCGCATGCGCGGCTGGGCGGCGCGGTGCGCCCGGATCGTCGTGCTCGCCGACGCCCAGCTCGACCGGGTCTCGGACCTGCTCGACGTGCCCGCCGGGCAGTGCCTCGTCCTGCCCAACGGGTTCGACCCCGAGATGTTCGCCCCCGATCCGGGCCGCAGCCGGCTCGCCCACTGGCGGCGCCACCTCGTCGACGCGCCCCAGGGATGGGCGCCGGGGCGGGACGCTGGGTCGATCGCCTACGCGGAGGAGGACCTCGACGTCTTCGCCGGCGACGCTCCCGTCCTGCTCTACGTCGGGCGCTTCACGAAGGTCAAGCGGATCGGTCTGCTCGTGCGCGCCCTGGCCCGCGCCCGTGCCGAGCACGGCACCACGGCGCCGCTCGTGATCCTCGGCGGCCACCCCGGGGAGTGGGAGGGAGAGCACCCGCTCGACGCCGTCCGCGCGACCGGGGTCCACGGCGTCTTCCTCGCCGGGTGGCACGACCACGACCGGCTTCCCGCCTTTCTCGCGGCCTCCGACGTCCTCGTCCTCCCGTCTGTCCGCGAGCAGTTCGGGCAGGTCCTCGTGGAGGCCATGGCCTGCGGCGTTCCGCCCGTCGCCGTGGACGCCCACGGCCCGGCGACGATCGTCGCGGACGGCGAGACGGGCTGGCTCGTCCCGCCCGACGACGAGGCCGCCCTCGCCGAGGCCCTGGCCCAGGCCACGGGCGACTCCGCCGAGCGCGCGCGCCGGGGCGCGAACGCGCGTGCCGCCGCCCTCGCGCACTACGCGTGGCCGAGCCTCGCCGCCCGCCTCGCGGCCTGCCTCGACGAGGCCGCGAGCACCGCCCGCCACCGCTAGTAGCGGGGTGGGCGGGGACGTGAATCGCTGATAATCTTCTGCTTCGCTCTGAGCGGTCTCCCCGCCCGCCGCTCGCACCCCTCCTCTCCCATGCACCCTTCGACCCCCCCCGGGGCCATCGGCCTCCACGACCCCGCGTACGAGCACGACGCGTGCGGCGTCGCCTTCGTGGCGAAGCTCACGGACGGGCCGGACCACGGCGTCGTCGAGCGCGGCCTCCTCGCCCTGACGAACCTCGAGCACCGGGGGGCCGAGGGCGCCGACGCCTCCACCGGCGACGGCGCGGGGATCCTCCTGGGGATGCCCGATGCCTTTTTGCGCGTCGTGGCCCCGACGGCCCTCCCGCCCGCGGGACGCTATGCGGTGGGGACGATCTTCTCGCCGCGGGACGCGGGCCGCCGCGACGAGGTCGAGCGGCGCATGGAGGAGATCATCCACGCCGAGGGCCAGCGCGTCCTGGGCTGGCGCGACGTCCCGGTCGACCTCGCCCACGCCGGCCGGACCGCCGCGGCCGCCGCGCCCTGCGTGCGCCAGCTCTTCGTCGCGGCCGCGGACAACCTGGAGAGCGGCCTCCCCTTCGAGCGCAGGCTCTACGTGATCCGCCGGCTCGTCGAGCGCGAGCTCGCCCCCGAGGTGGCGATCCCCTCGCTCTCGTCCCGGACCCTCGTCTACAAGGGGATGCTCACCGCGCCGCAGCTCATGCGCCACTTCCCGGACCTGGCCGACCCGCGCATGGCCTCCCGGGTCGCGCTGGTCCACTCGCGGTTCTCCACGAACACGTTTCCGAGCTGGCCGCTCGCCCATCCCTACCGGCTCATCGCCCACAACGGCGAGATCAACACACTGCGCGGGAACGTGAACTGGATGAAGGCCCGCGAGTCGCAGCTCGCCTCGGAGGTCTTCGGGGAGGACCTGGCCAAGGTGCTGCCGGTCGTCAACCACGGCGGCTCGGACTCCGCGACGTTCGACAACGTGCTCGAGCTGCTCACCCTGGCCGGGCGCTCGCTACCCCACGCGATCATGATGATGGTCCCCGAGGCCTACCGCGACGCGGAGGGCGTCCCCCCCGAGCTGCGCGGGTTCTACGACTACCACTCGTGCCTCATGGAGCCGTGGGACGGGCCCGCGGCGATCGCCTTCACCGACGCCCACCACGTCGGCGCCACGCTGGACCGCAACGGCCTACGCCCCGGTCGCTGGCAGCAGACCGCCGACGGTTACGTCGTCCTCGCCTCGGAGACCGGCGTGCTCGGAGCACCACCCGAGGAGATCGTCCGCAAGGGCCGCCTCCAGCCCGGCAAGCTCTTCCTCGTCGACCTCGAGCAGGGCCGCATCGTCGCCGACGAGGAGATCAAGCTCGAGGTCGCCCGCCGCCAGCCCTACGGCGAGTGGTACGCCCGGAACACCGTCATGCTCGACGACCTGCCCGCCCGCGACCCCCGGGTGCCGCGCATCGAGCCCCTGCGGCCCCGGCAGCTCGCCTTCGGCTACACGCAGGAGGACCTGCGGATGACCATCGCGCCGATGGCCACCCGCGGGGAGGAGCCCACGGCGTCCATGGGCAACGACGCCGCGCTCGCCGTCCTCTCCGACCGCCAGCCGCCGCTCTTCTCCTACTTCAAGCAGCTCTTCGCGCAGGTCACGAACCCGCCGATCGATCCCATCCGCGAGAGCGTGGTGATGTCGCTGTACACGGCCGTCGGGTCGGAGCAGAACCTCCTGGCCGAGACCCCGGAGCACGCCCACCAGCTCGTACTCCAACAGCCCATCCTGCGCTCCAAGCACCTCGAGAAGCTCCGTCAGGTCGACCACGAGGTCTTCCGGGCCCGCACCCTGGACATCACGTGGCCGATCGAGGAGGGACCGGACGGGATGACCGCCGACCTCGATCGCCTCTGCACCGAGGCCGAGCGCTCGGTCGACGCGGGGGCGAACATCCTCATCCTCTCGGACCGCAACGTCGGGCCCGAGCGCGCGCCGATCCCCTCGCTCCTGTCCGTCGCCGGGGTCCACCAGCACCTCGTGCGCTGCGGCACCCGCCTGCGCTGCGGGCTCATCATCGAATCGGGCGAGCCGCGCGAGATCCACCACATGGCGACGCTCATCGGATACGGCGCGTCGGCGATCAACCCCTACCTCATGTTCGAGTCACTCGACGAGCTGATCGAGCGCCACCTGCTCCCGCTCGACCTCGAGCGCGAGGAGGCCGAGCGGCTCATCGTCAAGGCGATCGGCAAGGGCCTGCTCAAGACCATTTCCAAGATGGGGATCTCGACGATCCAGTCCTACTGTGGGGCGCAGATCTTCGAGGCGGTGGGGCTCGCGCCTGAGCTCGTGGACCGGCACTTCACGGGGACGCCCTCGCGGATCGGGGGCGTGGGAATCGACGTCCTCGCGCGGGAGGCGATCGAGCGCCATGGCCGGGCCTACCCTCGCTACGACCGCGACCTGCTACCCGTGGGCGGCCAGCTCCAGTGGCGCCGTGACGGCGAGCTCCACGTGTGGAACCCGGACACGATCGCGCTCCTGCAGCAGTCGGTCCGCTCCGAGGACGGGAAGGGCGCGGAGACCTACGACGAGTACGCCGCGAAGGTCAACGACGAGTCCACCCGCCGCGCCGCGCTGCGCGGCCTGCTCAAGCTCCGCTGGGTCGAGGAGGCCGTGCCGCTCACGGAGGTCGAGTCCGCCGAGGACATCGTCAAGCGCTTCTCCACGGGCGCGATGTCGCTCGGTTCGATCTCTCCCGAGTCCCACGAGTCCCTCGCGATCGCCATGAACCGCATCGGCGGCAAGTCGAACACGGGCGAGGGTGGGGAGGACCCGCGGCGCTTCACTCCCGACCCGAACGGGGACCGGCGGCGCTCGGCGATCAAGCAGGTCGCCTCGGGACGCTTCGGGGTGACGGCGCACTACCTCGTCAACGCCGACCAGCTCCAGATCAAGATGGCCCAGGGGGCCAAGCCCGGCGAGGGCGGCCAGCTCCCGGGCCACAAGGTCGACCCCTACATCGCCTCGCTGCGCAACTCCACGTCGGGGGTGGGGCTCATCTCGCCCCCGCCGCACCACGACATCTACTCCATCGAGGATCTCAAGCAGCTCATCTACGACCTGCGGTGCGCCAACCCCAGCGCGTCGGTGTCCGTGAAGCTCGTCTCCGAGGTCGGGGTGGGGACGGTCGCGGCGGGCGTGGCCAAGGCGAACGCCGACCACGTCGTCATCGCCGGCCACGACGGCGGCACGGGCGCCTCCCCCCAGTCCTCGATCCAGTCCGCGGGCGTGCCCTGGGAGATCGGCCTGGCCGAGACCCAGCAGACCCTCCTGCTCAACGGGCTGCGCGGGCGGATCCGCGTGGAGGTCGACGGGCAGATGAAGACGGGGCGCGACGTCGTCGTGGCCGCCCTGCTCGGAGCGGACGAGTTCGGCTTCTCCACCGCGCCGCTCATCGCGATGGGCTGCATCATGATGCGCGTCTGCCACCTCAACACGTGTCCGGTGGGGATCGCGACCCAGGATCCGGTCCTGCGCGAGCGCTTCACGGGGACCCCGGAGCACGTGGTCAAGTACCTGTTCTGGGTCGCCGAGGAGGTCCGCGCGCTGATGGCGCGGCTCGGTGTCAGGACGTTCGCCGAGCTCATCGGTCGCGCCGACCTGCTCGTGGCCGACGAGGCGATCGACCACTGGAAGGCGCGCGGGGTCGACCTCTCGGCCGTCCTGGCGATGCCCGACGTGGACCCCGAGGTGCCCCGGCGCTGCGTGGGCGCGCCGCCGCGCGTCCTGGACGACCACCTCGACTGGGGGATCGTCGAGGAGGCGAGGGCGGCTCTGGATGTCGGCGAGAAGGTCCGGGTGGAGCGCCAGGTGCGCAACGTGCATCGCGCGGTGGGCGGCGTGCTCTCGGGGGAGATCGCGCGCCGCTACGGGCCCGAGGGACTGCCCGAGGGAACGATCCGCGTCGATCTGAGCGGCTCGGCGGGTCAGTCGTTCGGGGCGTGGCTCGCGTCGGGCGTGACCCTCCACCTGCAGGGCGAGACGAACGACTACGCGGGCAAGGGCCTGTCCGGCGGGATCGTCGTGGTGCGCCCGCCCGAGTCCGCGGGCTACCGCGCCGAGGAGAACGTCATCGTCGGCAACACGGTGCTCTACGGCGCCACGGGGGGGCGGGCGTTCTTCCGGGGGCTGGCCGGGGAGCGCTTCGCGGTGCGCAACTCGGGCGCCTCGTCGGTGGTGGAGGGCGTGGGCGACCACGGCTGCGAGTACATGACGGGCGGCCGGGTCGTGGTCCTCGGTCCGACCGGCCGGAACTTCGCGGCGGGCATGAGCGGCGGGATCGCCTACGTGTGGGACCCCGACCGGGTCTTCGGCCCGCGCTGCAACCCCGAGCTCGTGGACCTCGAGGCGCTCGACGAGCACGACGAGGCACTGGTCCGCGACCTCGTCGTCGAGCACCAGGAGCGCACGCGCTCGCCCGTGGCCATGCGGCTCGTGGCGGGCTGGGACGCCCACGTGCGCGAGTTCGTGAAGGTGATGCCGCGCGACTACCGGCGTGCGCTGGAGGAGAAGGCGGCCGCCGAGTCCATCGATCCCGTTCCCGTCTGATGGGCGAGCTCGGCGGCTTTCTCAAGGTCGAGCGGGTCGGCTTCGCCAAGCGCGACCCGGGCGAGCGCGTCCAGGACTTCCGGCGCTACTTCGACCTCCAGCCCGAGCCCGTGCTCCGGGAGCAGGGCGCGCGGTGCATGGACTGCGGCGTGCCGTTCTGCCACGAGGGTTGCCCGCTCGGCAACCTCATCCCCGATTGGAACGACTTCGTCTATCGCGGGCGCTGGCGCGAGGCGATGGACCAGCTCCATCTCACGAACAACTTCCCGGAGTTCACGGGCTCGATCTGTCCGGCGCCGTGTGAGTCGGCGTGCGTGCTGGCCATCAACGCCGACCCGGTGTCGATCGAGCAGATCGAGCTCGCGATCGTCGAGCGGGCGTGGAGTGAGGGGTGGATCATGCCGGCGCCGCCCCCCCGGCGCTCCGGGCGCCGGGTCGCGGTGGTGGGCTCGGGCCCCGCGGGGCTCGCGGTCGCGGCCGAGCTGAACAAGGCGGGGCATGCGGTCGTCGTCTTCGAGCGCGACGAGGGCGCGGGCGGGCTCATGCGTTTCGGGGTCCCCGACGCGAAGCTGCCCAAGGCGATGATCGACCGTCGGGTGGCGCTGCTCGAGGAGGAGGGCATCGGAGTGCGCTGCGGGGTCGACGTGGGGCGCGACGTGTCCACCGTTGATCTCCGCGAGGAGTTCGATGCCGTGGTGATGGCCACGGGTTCGCGGGTGCATCGCGAGCTCGATGTTCCGGGCCGGGAGCTCGACGGGGTCCATTTCGCGATGGAGTACCTCTACGTGCGCAACCGGGCAGTGGCGCGGATGGAGGGTCGTGGGGCGCGGGAATCGGAGCTCGCCCACCCTGCGATCACGGCGCGTGACAAGGACGTGGTGGTGATCGGCGGCGGGGACACGGGGATGGATTGCATCTCGAACGCGCATCGCGAGGGCGCGCGGTCGGTGACGATGCTCGACGTCTACCAGGCGCTGCCGCCCGACGGCCGCGATCCGCGGGCGCCGTGGCCGCTGCCGCCCAAGCGCACGCGGACGACCTACGCGCTGGAGGAGGGGGGTACCCGCCGCTGGGGAGCGGAGGTGATGGGGTTCACGGGGGAGGACGGGCGGTTGGGGAGGGTCTACTCCCGCAAGGTCATCATCGGTGCTTCCTCGCGTGATCTGACGCCGATGCCGGGGTCGGAGTTCGTCGTCGACGCGCAGCTTGCGTTGATCGCGATCGGTTTCACGGGGCCGGAGCGGTCGGGTCCGATCGAGGATCTCGGGCTCGCGCTGGACTCGCGCGGGAACGTCCGCGCCCGGGTGTTCGCTACTTCGGAGGACGGGGTGTTCGCGTGTGGGGATGCGCGTCTGGGTCAGTCGCTGGTGGTCACGGCGATCGCCGAGGGGCGCAAGTGCGCGCGGATCGTCAACCGGTTCCTGGGCGGCTCGCCGATGGACGCCGATCGCGAGCTGCTGGCCGCGGGTCCGATCGCGCGGACCGACGAGCACACGCTGCGCGCGGAGGCGCTAGCGGCGGGGACGGTGCGGGTGGGCGACGACTTCTTCAGCGGGCCGGGCGCCTGACCCTGCGAGCCGGGCGGGCGGCAGCCGGCCCGGCCGGATCCCGCCCGGGAGATCTACGAGGAACCGTGCCGGCGCCCCGGCTGGCCGCGCCATCACTTGAGTCTCCCGGGGGGGAACCGTCCGGTCCGGCTGCCGTGGGCGGTGGTGGTCGACGGCGTTCCCCGCGCGCCGAGTGGCGATGACGCCGCATACCGCGGCTGGTGCGCCACTCCGCCTGCGACGTCGCCGCGCGGCGCGTGGCTGCTGGAACCTGCGCGGTCGGCGGGCTACAGCCGCCGCCAGCGCGCGCCCGGACCGCCGCCGTCGACCGCGATCCTCCCCTGCTCGCGCAACTCGTGGAGGACGAGGCGGATCGTGGCCCGGCTCACGCCCGGCAGGGCGCGTTCGAGGTCGCGGCGCCGGAACTCGGTGGACGCCTGGTCGAGGATGTGGGCGCGAACACGATCCTGCTTGCTGCCGACCGTGTCGCGCGCAACCGCGACACGGTGCTCGAAGTCGTCGTACGCTCCGGCCACTGTGCTGGCGAGGTAGGAGACCCACGGCCAGATCGTGTGCTCGCCGGTATGCCAGTCCTGCTGGGACTCGTACAGCCGCGCGTAGTACGTGTTCTTCGACTCGTAGATTCGCTGCTCGAGGCTGACGTACCGGGCGACCCCGTAGCCCTGGGATAGGAGTTCGTAGGTGGTGAGCAGCCGGGCGAGGCGACCGTTGCCGTCGGCCACGGGGTGGATCGCCAGGAGGTCGAGGATCAGGGCAGCCACGAGGATCATGGGGTGACCGACCTCGGCCGCCTTGGCCGCCTTGTACCGGTCGATGGCCTCGCGCAGGAGGAACTCCGTCTCCTCCGGCGTCGGCGGTGTGAACAAGACCTCCCGGTGACCGCTCTCGTGCGACACGATGAAGTTCGGGTCGCTCTTGAGGTATCCTCCGCGCCCACCGGCGTGCTCGAAGAGCTGCCGGTGCAGGTGCAGGACCAGCGGCACGCTGAGCGGCTCGTAGCGGGCGAGCCGCATCAGCCCGTCGAGTGCGTCGCGGTATCCGGCGAACTCCTTCTCGTTACGGTTGCGGAAGCGGGGCGCGCCTTCGGCGATCTTGAGCGCCCTCTCACTGCCCACGACGACGCCCTCGATGGCGTTCGAGGCAGTGATCGAGGCGATTCGGGCGTTCTCGGACAGCTGCCGGAGGACCTGCGGGACCTGGTCCTCGAACAGCTCCTCGCGCCCCCGGCCGGTGTCGATGCGAGCGAGGACGGGACCCAGCTCGCGGGGCTGGCCGTTGAACGTGGCGTCGAGGTCGATAAAGCTTCGCATCGTGCTAGTGCTAGCGAAGTCGTGCTAAGCAAGCACCAAACTAGCACGATTATGGCACATTTGGTGCGATCGGAGGGGCCATGACCCGGAACCGGGGCCGGTTTCGCGCGGATCGGCGGCCTCACTGGGGGGAGGGGTGGCGGCTCGAGACGTCGCGGGCCGCGCGGCAGCAGCCGGCCGGCCAGATCCCGCCCGGGAGACCTAGCACGGACGTGGGTGGAGCTTGCGCCACTGTGGACTCAACCCGACATAATGTCGAGCCGAGAAGAAGACCAGGGTGGACGCCTCAGCCCCTACCTTTCTCACCCACCGCGAGTTCGACCTGTTCCTCGGCGGTGGGGAGCGTGGTCCGAAGAAGCGCCAGCGCCTGCGCCGCGAGAACCTGCTGCCAGACCCGGCTGACCTCGGGCGAGTCAAGCGCATCAACATCGCCATGTTCCCGCGGTTCGCGCTGGCCGGCCTGGTCGGCGACCTCACGCGCCTGGATGGTGCGCCTGAGTGCCTGTCCGACCTGACGCGGCAGGCGCTCGGGCTCCGCGTGTTCTCCCAGCTCACAAAGCGGTGCTCGTGTCTGTACGAGCGATGGATGGCTGGCGCTTCGACCAGCTCATCGACGATGTTGGAGAGCTCGCACAGCCGGCGGTCGCCGAATGGAATGCGTGCATCAACGCAGTCGAGAGCGAGCTGCATCAGCGCTTCGGCATCGCCTTCTCCACTGTGTTTGGCGTGATCGAGCGGGTCAACTCGGGCATCTGCGTCGTCTCGCTCGCCGAGGGTGGGTCCCAGACCTTCGACGCCGACCGCGTGGCGGCGCCTGTGGACGAGGGACGTGCAGTAGCCATCGAGCGCGTCAGAGTCATGGACAGCGAGATGAACTTCGTGCTGCCCTCCACTGTCGATATCCCCGACGCCCAGGACCGCGAGCTCGCCCAGCTGGTTCAGCAAGATGATGGCCGCCCCCACCGCGGCGCCCACACCGACGGTGTCGGACGACAGCACCGCTGAGCGGCTGCCGTACTCGCGCCGCTCGGCGCCGCGGCGCGTGGGGTGGCGCGGCGCCAGCACGGTGACCCTCGTTCCGGCCGCCGGCTAGGACCCGGTGTCGGCGGCCAGCGGCCCGAGGAAGCCGACGAGGCGGTGACCGACACCATTGCCGACGTTCTGGACTGCGCCTGGACGTTGGAGGGTGCCGGCCTGGAAGGGGTCTCCGCCTCCGAGGAAGCGTCCGGCTCGATAAGGAGCCTGCCGGCGAGCACGTCGCGCAGCGCCTGGATGACCTGGTCGCACGCCTGCGCAGGCTGTCGGAGTTGGCCACGCGGTCGGCGGACGCGCTCTCTGCTCTCCGGTAGGTGAATCGCGCCGCTGAGCCGCGAGCCTGGTCCGACCCCCGGGGTTCGGTCCGCCTGATCGAGAGCCCTATCGGCCCGGGACATGGGCTTGAGCTCAGACGTTCGAGAAGTCTCGCACGACGTGCGAGACGTCCATCCCGAGCACGAGGAGCGCGATGAGCCCGAGGTACACCGCGGCGACGAGCAGGCGTGTCCGCGGCCTGACCTTGTAGTAGGCCTGGGCCTCGGGATGCTTGCGGCCCTTCCACCGGCGGTAGGTCTCCAGCGCCGCGAAGACGAGGATCAGCAGGATGATCGGGTTCGGGTAGGTCAGCGCGAGCACGACCATCGCCCCGAAGCCGAGGAACCAGATCCACGGGGCCATCGCGGCCATCGCCCGGCCGCCGTCGAGAGGCACCACGGGCAGCAGGTTGAACAGGTTCAGGAAGAAGCCGGTGAACGCGAGGGCGTACCAGAAGTCGTTGCCGGTGGCCGCGCCCACGGCGAGCACGACGCCCGCGCCGAGCGTGCCGAGGATCGGTCCGGCCAGGCCCACGCGGGCCTCCGCGGCGGCATCGTCCCCGAGGGACTTCGCCCCGACCACGGCGCCCAGGAAGGGAATGAACAGCGGGGCCGAGGCGGGGATCCCCTCACGCCGGAGCTGGATCACGTGCCCCATCTCGTGGACGAGGAGCAGGAGCACGAACCCCACGGCAAACTGCCAGCCCCAGATGAACGAGTAGGCCGCCACGGAGACCAGCATCGAGCCCGACGTCGTGAGGATCTTCGCCTTGGGGAGGAGGAGGAGGGCGGCCTTCCCGAACTTCACCAGCAACAGGGCGGCGGCGACGATCGCCCCGCCGATGCGCTTGAGCAGGGGCTGGCGCTCGGGCTCGAAGGGCGAATCCGTCCCGCCCGACCCGCGGGCGGGTGCCGGAGTGGGGGCGACCGGCGGGAGCCATTCTGCGCGCTGCTCGGACACGTCTCCCATTGTGGCAGTCCGGGGTGTGCGAGTCCTGAAGCCGCCCCGGGGAGCGCAACGGCGGCGGCTAGACTGCGGGGCGTACATACACGGGGACGACAGGCTTCGACGTGGTCGGTTCCGTGGCCCTAGCTGCGAGTCGAGGTTCCGGGCGGCCTCGTAAAACACCCGGAAAAACATAGTTGCGGACACTCACGAGTTCGCGCTCGCTTAGTCAGATCTTTCTGACGAAGTGAGGCTCCCGCCCTTCTCTCGCCTGCGGCGGAGGGACCGGGATCAACAGCAGGCTTGCCCCGGGAGGACCGCTCCCGCCGAACGGGGGACACCCAAAGTGGAGCTGGCGCCCACCAACCCCGCCGGCGAGGCGAGGTGGGAGCGAGATCCAGAGAGCCGGCTACGCTCGTAGACGCTGGTGCCGCGCGACTGCGGACGTGGGTTCAATTCCCACCGTCTCCATCCCTCCTTGGTTGCTGCTACCTGTCGCTCGAGCACGCCCGAAGCCGTCTGTGTGCCAGTTGGCTTAGCTCAGGGACGGGGGCCGCACACCGTCACCCCCTTGCCTGCGGCGATTCGCTTTCGGGCTGCGCGCCTGAGCGACCCGCGGGCGATCAGCGCCGATCCGAGGAGTAACCCGACCGCCAGCACGATCGCGAACGACGTCGTGCGGGCCGCGAAGAAATCGGCGAGCGTTGCTGAGATGCGGTCGGTAGCGCGGGCCGCCCAGCTGGTCGACGTGGACCGCCCGTTGCCTATGGCGGGCAGCCAATAGGCGACCAAGTAGATGCCGGATAGTACGAGCAGGGCGCCGGAGAGCCGGTTGACGATTGGCGCGAGGCGACGGACCCCGTGGGCGAGGGCGCCGCGGGCGAGGGCGGCCGAAACCGACAGGGCGAGCAGCAGGCTGGCACTGCCGGCTGCGTAGGCAGCGAAGACCGCGAGCAGCTGAAGGGGGTTGCCTGCCGCGAGCGCCTGGCTGACCACGACGAGGAATACGGCGAGCGTGCACGACAGTGAGGCGACCGCGTATGTGGTTCCGAATAGCGCGACGCGCCGGTAGCCACCCGAGCCTTCTGACGCAGAGCTGACGCGGCTTGCGGGGACGAACCCGACGTGCCGACCGAGCACCATCGCCACGCCGACGATGGTGAGGGCGACGCCGATTACGAGCGCTAGCCACGGCACCACGTCGAGAACGAAGCGCAGGCCCGCCGAGACGATCAGGCCGGCGAGGACGAAAACGCCGCCGAACGCTGCACTCAGCACGGTGCCCACCGCGAGCCCCTCGGTGGTGCGCGCGAGCAGCGTTCGGCGCTGGCCATCCGAATCGGCTAGGTAGAGCGTCAGAAAGCTCGGCAGCATGGCGAACCCGCACGGGTTCACGGTGGCAAGTAGGCCAGCCAGGAACGCGAAGCTGACCGCGGCGCTCACGAAGCGCCCGCCTTGCGGAGCGCACTCGCGATCTGCGATCGGTCCGGGTCGATGAGCCGGTCGACGACGGCGCCGTTCGCGTTGTAGACGACGAGCGCCCCAAGCGCCGTGATCCGGTACTTGGTCGTCGCGACTCCGTTGCGGTCGATCACGAAGGGATAGGGCGGGTCGCCGACGGTCCTGCTCACAGCGCGGAGACCGTCGGCCGAATCACTCGGGTCGATGCTGATGAACACCGCGTCGATCTGCGTCCCGAACCGCCGCTTGAGCTCACCGAGTCCCCGGGCCGGAGGGATGCACGAGCTGCACGTGCTGCTACTGAAGTACATCGCGCCCGGCTTGCCGGCCGGCAGGCTGACGGTTTGGCCATCGATGCTCTCGAGCGTCACCTGATGGCCGGTCCCGGCTGTTGTCGCCGCCTCGCTGTTCGTGTCTCGCTTCGTCGGGTGCGATCTGCCACCGGCGACCACGGGCAGCACAACGACCACGATCACGCCGGCGCCAAGAGCGATCCAGCGCGTTCGATGTGGGCGGGCCTGCTTCGCGTTTCTCGCCATGGCCCGAGTACTCCAAGTTAGCTCAAGTCACATATTGCTGATATCATGACGGCATGATGTTTCCACGGCAATCGCAATGCGCCTGGAGGTCCTGAATGGCGACTGCGACCGTTCCCTTTCGCATTTCTGAGGAGCCGACTGAGATCGAGCTCGTCGCGAAGTACTTCCGTGCTCTGAGCGATCCGACGCGCGTCGCGATCCTCACGCTGATCGGCGAGGACGAGCGATCGGTCGGCGACATCGTCGAGACGCTCGGCCAACCCCAGCCGAAGGTGTCGAACCACCTCGCGTGTCTGCGTTGGTGCGGGTTCGTCGAGACCCGCCGCGAACACCGCACGGTGTACTACCGGATCGCCGATCCCCGGGTGCTGAAGCTGCTCGACCTGGGCCACGACCTCTGGGCGGACAACGCGGAACACGTCGCGGCCTGCCGGCGCGTGGACGGGAGGATGTGCTGATGGCTTCACCGAACCGGGATCGGGGCGGGGACAAGGCTGGCCTTGCCGGCATAGCCGTGATTCTCCTCGCGGTCGTCTGTTGCGCTGGCGGTCCGCTGCTCGTGGGGGTGGTCGGCAGCGCCGCCGTCGGCACGGTGCTCGGCCTCGGCGCGGGCCTGATCGCCGCCGTCGTTGTCGTGATCGCGATTTTGCTGCGCGTGCGGGCGCGTCGCCAGTGCGAGCCGGAGTGCCCCCCGGAGGTCCGCTCATGAGGGCGAAAGTGGAAGTGTCGGGTATGACCTGCGATGGGTGCGCAACGCACGTGAAGCAGGCGTTCGAGCAGGCGGGCGCGCGCGACGTGCGAGTTGACTGGCGCGCCGGCCGCGCCGAGCTTGACGCCGCGACGGCAGGCCGCCGGACACTCGAGCAGTCCCTCACCGGAACGAAGTACTCAGTCCAGCGAATCACGCAGGAACCGGTCGCACCGCAACACGGCGACCGGCCCGCCCGCGACACCGACCTGATCGTGATCGGCTCAGGAGGCGGCGCCTTCGCCGCCGCCATCCGCGCGCGTGACCTCGGAAAGCGCGTCGTCATGATCGAGCACGGCACGACGGGTGGCACCTGCGTGAACATCGGCTGCATCCCTTCGAAGTCGCTACTCGCGAGCGCCAAGCAGGCCGGCGGCGACCGCGCCAGGCTCGCCGAGGCGGTCGAGCGCAAAGCCGCACTGGTCGATCGACTGCGCCAGGAGAAATACGCCGATCTGATCGACTCCTACAGCATCGACTTCCACGCCGGCGAAGCCGAACTTGTCGACCCGCACACGGTCGCGATCGACGGGGAGCCCGTCACCGCTGAGGCGATCATCGTCGCCGCGGGCGCACGCCCGGCGGCGCCACCGATCGCCGGTCTCGAGGAAGCCGGCTACCTGACATCGACGTCAGCGCTCGAGGTCACCGACTCGCCGACGCGCCTCGCGGTGCTAGGGACCGGCTCCGTCGGTCTTGAGCTCGGTCAGATGTTCGGCCTGTTCGGAAGCCAGGTGACCTTCATCGCCCGCCGCACCGTCGCACCGACGATGGAGCCCGAGATCTCGGAAGCGATCCGAGGCATCCTCGAAGACGCCGGCCATACGGTCCTCGAATGGGCGACGACGATCGACGTGGCCCGCGAGGGCGACGAGAAGATACTGCGCGGCACGGACGGCGACGGCACGCCGTTCGAGGTTCGCGTCGACGACATCCTGGTCGCCGCCGGCCGCCAGGCCAACACCGACGGACTCGGTCTCGCCGAGATCGGCGTCGCACTCGACCCGCGCGGCGCGATCATCGTCGACGAAGAGCAGCGCACGAGCGTCGCTTCCATCTTTGCCGCCGGGGACGTGACCAGCCAGCCGCAGTACGTCTACGTGGCGGCATCGGGTGGCGCGGCCGCCGCCGAGAATGCGCTCGGCAGTGGGGGCAAGCGCCTCGACTTCGCGGCCCTCCCGCGAATCATCTTCACGTTTCCGCAGATCGCCGCGGCTGGTCTGACGGAGGCCGCGGCGCGCGAGCATGGCATCGACGCGCAGACCTCCGTGCTGCCACTCTCGGCGATACCGCGCGCCCTCGTCAACGACGACACCCGCGGCCTGATCAAGCTCGTCCGCGAGGCCGGTAGCGGTCGCCTGATCGGGGCATCGGCCCTGGCAGAGGGCGCCGGCGAAGTGATCTACGCGGCCGTCCTGGCGATCGCGCAAGACATGACGATCGAGCAGCTGGCGGACACCTGGGCCCCCTACCTGACGATGGCCGAGGGACTCCGCCTCGCCGCGCAGACGTTCGATCGCGACGTCGCCCAGCTCTCTTGCTGCGCCGCGTAACGCGGCGCATCGCATTTCACTAACTCAAGGAGGACCCCATCAGCACTCGCTATGACGCCATCGTGATCGGCGCCGGGCCCGCAGGCGAAGTCGCCGTCTCCCGGCTGAACAAGCAGGGCCTTCGGGTCGCGCTCATCGAACGCGAACTGGTCGGCGGCGAGTGCGCCTAGATGGCTAGGAAAGGACTGATGCAACGAGTACTCGGCGGGTTAGCTGCCTGAAGTTCGTCACCTCTGAGCCTTGGCGGCGGCTACCGCGCCGCGCAGTTCGGCGCACTTGACCCCGAACGCGACATCATCTCCCGAAGCTCTGTCGTGATCGCTTCGATTTCAGGAGTCGGAGTCCACTCAGGCTTTGGGTACATCGCGCGCCACGCCTCGACCCTGGCGATGCGTGCCTGGCGTACTTGGGGATCGCTCACCTTCTGGTTCAGAAAGTCCCGCCAATCCGTATCAAGCTTTTCGTCCCGTTGCAGGGCGAGCAGGCGAGGACGAGGTTGCCCAGGTGGTTACCGCCGCCAGGTGTAGCGTGATCGATGTGTCCCTCCCGATCCGCCTTAGAGATCGTCGTCCCGCAGTAGGCGCACTTCGCCTCGAAGTACTCCCAGATCGGATCTTTGCTTGTCGGCCAAGGGTCAACGATGGCGTCAATTGCACGGCCCATTTGATTCTTGGCGACCGACGGGCTCGGCATCGAGTCGATCTTACGTTGCGCCCGGGCCGGCACCGCCAGCGCGGGGTCTAGTTGCTGTTGTGGCCGAACGTGCGGGACATGAGGACGTCCTTCCAGTAGCTCTCCCACTGGAGGACGATGTCGTCCCAGGTACGCATCGGCCAGTACTCGAGCAGGGCGAAGACGAGGTTGTCGCGGACGCGCTCGTCGCCGTCACGGTCGACGAGCGCCCGAAGGTCGATGTTGCCTCCGTGCACGGAGGCTACGTACTGGCCCCACCGGGCCCAGATGCCGGTGTCGCCGTAAGCCGAGCCGACGTACGGCTTGCCGGACGTGCGGTCGTGGATCACGTAGACGCCCTTCATGTGCTCGAGGGCGTTCTTCCAGTCGGCCCGTTGCTGCGCATAGACGGTCTCCATCTGGCGCAGCGGGATGTTGATGCTGTCGTGCCCCGGGAAGGGCTGGCCGGCGTAGGGCAGCGGGAGGATCCCCGCTACCTCGATCTGGTCGATGACGTTCTCGAACCGGAGGCGGATCGTTCGGCCAGGCAACCGAAAGGCCAGCTTGAGCCGGCCAACGCGGCGGGACCTCCTCGCGCAGCTCGACGTCGTAGGAGAACGTGTGTGGGTTGGGTCGGCGGCCGACGACCTCGAATATGCCTCCATAGAGCCAGCGGTGCGGCTCGGTATAGATCTGGATCATCGAGAAGATGAACCGCCGGTTGAACGCGTTGGTGCCTGGTCGCCAGGAGTTCCACGCCGCCCACTCGTCGCGCGACCGCGCGAAGACCTCAAGAGGTTGCTCCTCGCCGTTCCACACGGCGCAGTGCAGCTTGTACTCGGTGGGGTCGAGACCCGGGAGGAGTGTCCGGAGTGGGATGGTCGAGTCCACGGCTCGGATCATGTCGATCGCTTGCAACGGCTGAAGCCTTCCGCCGGCTCAAGCGGTGAGCGAACGCCACCGCTCAGGCTGGCTGGGGGTTCGATAGTCGTCCCATCAACTCCATCCGGACCGGAAAGCCGTTCGGTTGAGCGATTCTCCGCGTCGGGACGGGATCGACGGGATCGCAAGCGGGAGTCTGTGGACAGGAGTTTGAACTGCTGCCTACGAGCTTCCGGGCTCGGCAGCGGCTGACGCGCGTCGGCGCCGCAGACGGCGCGATCGGGGCTCATGCGGTCCCGGTTGGCTCCGCCCTGGCAGCAGGCATGGTCTTCGGCCCCTCGGGTACGCTCGGCCCGATGGCCGACCTGGCACCCAACGCCTTCTATGTCTACTCCTCCCAGGACGTTGGTCAGGAGAATCGGGTTCTCCTCTTCGTTTGGGGGTGAGTCATCGGCCTGGGCCGATGTGGATGCCGGCGCAGCAGAGGTAGATGGTGGCGATGAGCGCGTTGGCTGAGTGGAATCCGTAGGCGCGGTGGGAGAGCAGCCGGATCTTGCTGTTGAGGCCTTCGAGGCGTCCGTTGGAGAGGCCGAGGTCGATCGCGGCGAGCACGCCGGCCTTGTGTTTGCGGATGGTGCGGGCGAGACGGACGAATGGCTTGAGCTTGGAGCGCGACGCCCAGGCGAGCCACGCCTCGAGCTGCTCGGGCGCGTCCTGGCGGGCGACGCGATAGAGCCAGCGCAGCTCGTGGAGCAGCAGGAAGCCGCGGTAGAGGCGCTTGTTGGTCTGCTGGACCTCGTGCAGCTTGGCGAGCTGGCCGACGGTCTGGTTGGCGGGGTCTTTGATCAGCGAGTAGCGCGTCCCCTTGATCCAGGTGCCTTGCTCGCTGGCAGAGCGCCCGTGACGGTTGTACTCGGCGCGTCGGACCTGGTCGACGGCCTTGCCGCCCAGCGCCACGACGTGGAACGGATCGAAGCACACGCGCGCCTGCGGGACCCCGGTCTCGGCGCGGATGGCCTTCTCATAGCCGGCCGACATGTCGATCGAAACCGCCCGGATCGAGCCCTTCTGCTCGTCGGTGAGCCCGTCGAAGAATCCCTGTAAGGTCGTCGGCGTTGCGGCCCGGGGCGGCCCACACGATCCCGCCTGTCTCATGGTCGGCGACGCAGGTCAGGAAGCGATGGCCGGCACGCGCGAACCTCCCGTAGCCCCGAAACGCCCGCTCAGACGAGACATCCGACCGCCCACCTCACCCCCAAACCGCAAGGAGAGCCGTTTCAACAGCCCTGAGGGTCGACAGTCGTCCCATCAACTACATGGCTGGTCGCTCCAGGCTTGGCGTCCAGCGCCGCAGAAACCTGCCGGGCGGGATGAGCCGTTCTCAGCGACCGGAGGCGTCGGTCGCCTCGCGTCTCTGCCGCGGCTCAAGTCGCTCTACGGGAGTGGTCCTGGTGTTCTCGGACGAGGGCGTTCGTGCGCGCCCTCGCTCCCAGGCGCGGTACGCCGGCAGCACTTCCTCGGTTGACCTGAGGGCAGCTCGGCGCGTCGCTGTCCAGCACCGGGGTCGTCGCGTCGCGGGACAGCCATCCCTTATCTCGCGTTGAGCCCGATCACGTATGCTGGTGTGCCCTTCGTCGGTTCTCCCGGTGAGTCCCACGAAGCGAGAAGGAGGAGACAAGATGCTCAAGCGCATCATCGAGATCGTCACGCTCAAGAAGCTGTGGAACCGCCGGCAAGCGAAGAAGGGACGGCGTTGAGCCTGCTCTAGCTGGCAACGGCACGCGTTGGTGCACGGGGAGCACGAGATGGCCAAGGCCTGCCGCGCGCAGGGCCGGTACCTGGAGGAACTCGTCGCGGACCGCGACCCGTTCTGGCCGGCGCAGGTCACGATCCTGGGCGCGATCGTGCTCTACGTCGCGCTGCCGGAAAAGCTGACGCTGGGACCGAGATGGCTCCTCCCGAGCCTCGAGGGACTGCGGGCTCGTCAGCCTCGCGAACCTCGCCTCGCTCATCCTCCTCACCCATTACTTGCTCAAGGGCGGAAGGCCGGAGGACACCAGCTCATCCTCTCCGGCGTCCTGCTCTGGGCGACCAACGTCCTGCTCTTCGCCGTGTGGTACTGGGAGATCGACCGCGGCGGTCCCGTGGCCCGCACGCTCGAGGAGCACCCTCGCGCGGACCTCCTTTTTCCCCAGATGAGCGACCCACAGTGGAGCAAGCCCCGCTGGCGCCCGCGCTTCATCGACTACTTGTACACATCGTTCACCAACGCGACGGCCTTCAGCCCCACGGACACGATGCCCCTCACGCCCACGGCGAAGATGCTGATGCTCGTCCAGTCGGCGGCCGCACTGGTAACCATCGGCCTGGTCGTCGCCCGCGCGGTGAACATCCTGTCCTGCCGGAAGCCGCTCGACTGGGGGTTTCCTCCGGGGCGTGCCGGAGATGCCCTTTCCGAACAGGTGGCTACCGCAGCTCGTGGGGCTTGACGCCCACGAGGAGGGCCATCTCGAGCCACTTCCAGTAGCAGTCGACGTCATCGAAGCCGAGCTCGCGTAGCCAACCGAGCTGCGTCTCGACGTCGAGCAGGCGGTCGGACGGATCCTCGTCCTCGAGCGGCTCGCCGATCGCCGCGAAGAACGCTACGTGCAGGCGTTGGGTCGCCGACGCCACATGCTCGAAGTTCGCGAACACCCCGCCGGGCTCGAGCAGCTCGAAGACCTCGCCATAGAGCGAGCGCTTTCGCTCGTGCTCGAGATGGTGGATGGCCATCGACGAGACGACAGCGTCAAAGCGCCCGAGCGCGGGCAGCGGCTCGGCGAGGTGATGCGCGACGAGCTCGATGCGCTCGTCGTCGGCGAAGCGCTCGCGTGCCGCTTCGAGCATGAGCTCCGAGAAGTCGAGGCCGACACCATGTATCTCGCGGCGATCGATCCGGAGAAGGGCGAGCAGGCGGCCGTCGCCCGTCCCGAGGTCGAGGATGCGACGAGCCTCGCGAGGCACCTGCTCGACCAGGACGCCCTCTCCCTCCGCGCGGTGCGGATAGGCGTCCGCTCGGGCCAAGTAGCGGTGGGCGTGCTCAGCGGTCGTCCATTCCTCGGCTGCGATACCCCCATGCTCGCACGGACAGGACCAGCATCGCGGCGGCTGACGCGCGGGTGACCACGGCCGCCCGGCTGCGATCGCGCCCGGTGGCCACAACGTCGTCGACGAACGCGACGGGATCCTCGGGGAGACGGACCGCGATCTGCCTCCTCATCCCAAATTGATACCACCCCCGGAGCGGGCCAGGAGGCCGCTGGGCTGGTGAGCCGGTCACGCGATCCGCCGGGTGAGCGGCACCCGCGACCGCGTCACGGCGCCCGTGAGGAGCGCCGCCAGGAGAGGGAGGGCGAGAACCGCTAGGGCGAGCTGCGGCCAGGGGATGGTCAGAGTCCCCGACTCACCCTGGACGCCGATGGCGTGGACGGCCGCGACTCCCGGCACGAGGCCGACCACGACGCCGGTCGCCGTGCCGATGCCCGCGATCACGAGCGAGCGGCTGGCCGACAGGAGCCTGCGGGTGCGGGGGCTCGCGCCGACCGCGGCGAGCGTCGCGAGGTCCGGCAGCGCCTCGGCCCCGGCGAGACCGGTCGCGATCGCCGCGGCGGCGAGCGTGACCACCACGGCGGCGACGAGGAGGGCGAGCAGGCCGGCGTCGTACGCGCTCTGGAAGCCGCGCTCGACGCTCAGGGTCGCGCCGGGCGCGACCCTGTCCAGGGCCGCGGTGGCGCTCTCCTCCTCGGCCTCGGTCGGCATCCTCCCGGTGTCGATGAGCGCCACTTGGGAGGAGAGCGGGATGTGGAGGCGGCGCGCGACCCGCGGCGCGATCACCAGGAGGGTCGGCTTGAATCCGCCTCCGAGCGCGACGGCGGGAAGGGCGGCGTGTCGTGAGGGCCCCTCGTCCGGTCCGTACTCGAACCTCAGGCGCCCGTCGACGACGTAGCGCCCGTCGAGCGCCACGACTCCGCGCCCCGAGCGCAGCATCCGAACCGCGGCGGGGTCGCGGACGCCGGTGAGGGCCTGGAGGGAGCTCCCGTCATCGACCAGCGCGTCGCTCTGGTAGGACTCGAAGCTGGGTCCCCCGTCGCAGCGGGGATCGTTCGCGTAGCGGCGGACCTGTGCGGGTGTCGAGGCCCCGTCTTCGAGCGGACACCGCTGAGCGCGCGGAAGTGACGGAGAGACGCTGACGCAGCGGCGATCGTCACACGCGGGCTGGCGGAGGACGTGGGAGCCTCGCGCGGGCAGCTCGCGGGCGACGGCGCTCGCCACCTGCTCCCGTGAGCTGCCGCGCGGGAGGGAGTCGAGTCCTTCCACCCTCACCTGGCCCGGGCGGGCGCTCGGCGAGTAGCTTGCCTGCTCCTGGGCCGCCTGGCTCGACACGACCACCCCCGCCGCCGCGCAGCCCGCCACGGCCGCGGTGATCGCCGCGATCGCCGGCACCGTCCGTGCGCGGTTGCGCGCCGCGTCGCGCAGGGCGAGCCGGGGCGCCACCGGCAGGAAGCGGGCGAGCCGCCCCGCGCCGGCGACGAGCATCGGCAGCAGGAGCAGGACGCCGACCTCCGCCAGCGCCGCCCCGGCGAAGACCACGAGTGCGTTGCGGGCACCCGCCCCGACCGCCGCGATGGCCGTTCCCGCGGTCGCGACCACCGCGCCGGCCAGCGATGTCCGCCTGCGGGCCGGGGCGACCGGCCGGCGCCCGGCGAGTGCCGTGACGACGTCCTGGCGGGCCGCGGTGCGCGCCGGCAGCAGCGCCGCCAGCACGGCGGCGAGGACGCCAACCGACGCGATCGCCGCGAGGTCCAGCGGGCGCACGTCGAGGCGCCCGAGCGGCGCCCCGGCCAACTTCGCGAACCACGGCTTGGTGAGCGCCGCGGTCACGATTCCCACCAGCGCGCCGGTCATCCCGGCCGCCAGACCCAGGACGAGCCCCTCGGCGAGCACCACGGCGCGGACGTGCTCGCGGCCGCCGCCGGTGGCCGCGATCAGGGCGAGGTCGCGCTGACGGCGCCGTACCGCGACGGCGAACGGAGGCCCCGCGAGCAGCACCACCTCGAGCAGGACCAATCCGACGGCGAGCGCGCCGCCCGCGAACAGGTCCCCGTCGCCCGACGCCGACTCCTGGTAAGCGACCGCCGCGGGCGGCGGCGGATCGAGCAGGACCGCGCGCGACTTCACGAGGAAGCCAGAGCGGTTCATGCGCTTGACCCGCTCCCAGGAGATCGGCCGGGGCGAGGCGACGAGCCACGCGCGAGAGGGGGCGATCGTTCCGCCGGCCCTCCCGGGCACGGCGCCGGGCCGGGCGAAGGCGGTGCCTGCGTCTGACGTCGTCGGGTCCTCGGCGATGCCCACGACGCGCAGCTCGCGCTCCGGGTCGCGGGTGATGAGCGTTCCCCCGACCTCCACGCCGGCCCTGCGGGCCAGCTCAGGTGAGAGCGCCACCTCGCCGCGGTCGTGCGGCGCCCTGCCCTCGATCTGGTGGACGAGGCCACGTGCGATCGGGTCGGCGTAGTCGAGCTCGCGGACGGTGGCGCCGGCGAGACCGTCGTCGGTGCGCACCACTACCGGCTCGCTGATGTCGGGGAGGATCCTGCTCTTGGCGGGGAGCACATCCATCAGCGGACGGCGTCGCAAGCGCCGATCGTCCGCGGCGTAGTCGCCCGCCGGTGTCTGGACGATGGCTCCTGGTGTCCGGGCGGTGACTCCCACGTTCGGCTGCTCGACGCGGGCCTGAGCCGCCCCCAGCTCGCGTTGGACCACCTCCGGCGGGTCGAGCTGCTGCGTGCGGGCCACGACGTCGATCACCGTCGCTCCCATCACGGGAAGCGCGATCATCGCCACCACGAGCGCGCTGCGCCCGGGCGCCCGCCAGGCGTCGCGCCGGGCGATCCGCACGGCGGCGCGTAGCGCCGAAAGCATCAGCCCGCGCTCGGAGTCAGCAGCGTCTCGGCCGCGGGAGCGGGGCCGGTGTCGTCGACCAGCGTGCCATCGCGCAGGAAGACGACCCGGTCGGCCCACGCGGCGTAACGGGCCTCGTGGGTCACGAGTACGCCGCCGGCGCCGGAGTCGCAGCGCGCACGCAGGAGCCGCAGGACCGTCTCGCCGGTGTGGGAGTCGAGCGCGCCCGTCGGCTCGTCGGCGAGCAGCAGCCGCCGGGGGCCCACGAGCGCCCGGGCGATCGCCACCCGCTGCTGCTGGCCGCCCGACATGTCGTCGGGAAAGCGCTGGGCGAGCTCTTTCAGGTCGACCTCGGCGAGCGCGTCGAGCGCCTCCAGGCGTGCTGCGCGGGGACTCACGCCGTCAAGCTCGCGCGGCAGGGACACGTTCTCGGCCGCCGTCAGCGCGGGAATGAGGTTCAGCTCCTGGAACACGTATCCGACCGAGCGCCGGCGCACCGCGGCCAGCTCCCGCCGGCTGAGCCCGCCCAGCGCGACGCCCTCGACCGCCACGGTGCCGCCGGTCGGCGAGTCGAGACCGCCGGCGAGGTGGAGCAGGGTGGACTTGCCCGAGCCGCTGGGGCCCATCACGGCCACGAGCTCGCCGGCCGCGACCGAGACGCTGACGCCGCGCAGGGCGTGGACCGCCGTCGGGCCCGCCCCGTGCACGCGGCTGACCGTGCGCAGCTCGAGCAACGCCGCCTGTGCCTTTCCCGCGCTCATCGCTGCCTCCCCGCGAGGGCACCATCCGGCGCCGCGGCCCCGGGGACCGGGGCGCTCCGGGGCGCCGCTCCCACCGCCTCCGCGGCGGCGCGCTCGAGCCGCGCCTCGCAGTGGTCAAGCCAGCGGATCTCCGCCTCGACCCCGAAGATCAGCGAATCGAGCACGAGCTGCCACGTGAGGTCGGTCTCGGCGACGTCCGCCTTCAGGCGGGTGTAGTCGCGCAGCGTGCGCAGCGCATGTGTTCGCTGGCCCTGGATCACCGCGTGGACGTCGACGCCGGGTGACCCGATCGCCAGCGCGAGCTTGATCGCCAGCTCGTCGCGGGGACGCCCGTCGGCGTTGACGGGCCGCGCGAACCACTCCCGCAGCTCGACCGCCCCGGCCTCGGTGCAGCGGTAGACGACGTGCTTACCATCCTCCCCGGCCGGCTCGACGAGCCCATCGCGCTCGAGTCGCGACAGCGTCGTGTAGACCTGCCCGACGTTCAGCGGCCACGTGCCGCCGGTACGGGACTCGAACTCGGTCCGGAGCTGATAGCCGTACATCGGGCCCTGCTGAAGAAGGGCGAGAAGGCCCTGACGTATGGACATACCGCGTATGTATACCGGGTATGTGGCCCCAGATGCAACCTCTCCGGCGAAAAAGGCAGCGACCACGCCGATCGAGATCCGTCGAGCACGCTTCCGCCTCGGCTGCGATGGTTTTTTCCGGAAGCGGAATGAGTTCCGCCTTGCTCGGGCGCATCTCCTGATGCGTTAGCCTCAGTGGGTGGTGAAGTCCTTCCACATCGCTCAACGGTCGTCGGGGGGCTGGGCGGTGACGGGCTCGGGCAGGCAGCGGGCGTGGTCGCTGCACCGCACTCAGGCCGATGCCGTCGCGGTGGCACGGCGGCTGGCCCTGAAGAGCGGCGGCGCCGATGTCGTCGTCCACGCGGCCGACGGTCAGATCCGCGAGACGATCGGGGCGGCGACGCTCGACGAGCTGAAGCGCAGCGGTCACGTGATGGGGGGCCCGCTCCCGCGAGCGCCGCGCAGCGAGGGGCCGCGGACCACGCTGCGGCTGCCGGATGAGCTCGCGGCCGTAGCCGGGCGCCTGGCGCGCGAGCTGGAGATCTCGCGCAACGATGCGCTGCTGCGGCTCGCGACACGCGGTGCGCGGCTCTACGAGCAGGAGCAGAGCATCGCGGCCCGTCGTGCGGAGCGCTGGGCCGCCGTCGTTCCGGGCGTCGTCGACCTCGAGGGCGCCGACTTCCCCTCGCCCGAAGAGGCGCGGGAGGCGATCCTCGCCGACCGTGACCAGCTGCCAGCGCCGGCGAGCTGATCACTCCCCGCGGTGACCGCGCTGTGGGACACCACGCTGGCGTCGCGCCTTCACCCTCACAGCGAAGTTCTCGACTACGTGGTCGACCAGGTCGCCGAGGGGAGACCGGTGCGCGTCGCGGCTCCCGCGGTCCTGGAGATCGCCTACGGCTACCAACGCATGGCCACCGATGATCAGCGCTACGGCGAGCTGCTGGCCTGGTTCACGCGTCTGCTGGCCAGTGACGTGTTCTCGGTCGTTGCCCTCGACGGCCGTGCCGCGCTCGTCGCTGGCCGCCTGCGCGGGGTCCTGCCCCATGCGCCCGGCGGACGCGATCGCCGCTCGAAGACCATGCGCCAGGCGTCCTGGCTCCTGGACATCCAGATCGCCGCGACCGCCTTCGCCGCCGGCCTCGACATCGCGACCGAGAACCACCGCGACTTCGAGGCGCTCGGCGAGGCGCTTGTCGCGCTGTTCCCGGAGGCGCCCGCCCTCACTGTGGTGAGCGGACTGCCAACGGCCTGACGGTTCGGCTCCTCGAATCTCGTCTTCGACCCCGTTCGACCGCAGCAACTAGCGTTCTCGGGCGCCTCCTCCACCACGACTCCTCGAGACCCCGACGGCTTCCGCCCAGCACACCAAGGACGTCCCCGCCGAGAAGGCGCTCTTCGATGCGGCCGACGCCCTGCGCGGCAGCGTCGAATCGGCGGAGTACAAGCACCTCGTCCTCGGCCTGGTGTTCCTCAAGTACGTCTCCGACGCCTTCGCCACCCAGCGCGCCCGGCTCGGCGCGCGCACGCGCGAGGAGGGGAGCGACTGGTTCACCCAGGACGAGGAGGAGCGCGAGGAGATCCTGGAGGATCGCGACGAGTACGTCGCCGACAACGTCTTCTGGGTCGCGCGGGAGTCGCGCTGGGAAGCCCTGCTCGCGCTCGGCTCCCAGCCCGACCTCGGGGTGCAGATCGACCGGGCGCTCGATCGGGTCGAGCAGGAGAACCCGCCGCTCAAGGGCGTGCTGCCGAAGGTCTACGCGCGCGCGGCGATGTCCCCCGAGACGCTCGGGCGCCTCGTGTCGATCGTCGCGCGGATCGGCTTCGGCGACGATCCCGAGGTCGCCCGCGACGTGCTCGGGCGGGTCTACGAGTACTTCATCAAGGAGTTCGCCCGCTCCGAGGGCCACCGGGGCGGCGAGTTCTACACGCCGGGCAACGTCGTCCGGCTGCTCGTCGAGATGCTCCAGCCCTACAGCGGTCGGATCCTCGACCCGGCGTGCGGCTCCTCGGGCATGTTCATCCAGTCGGCGAAGTTCATCCGCGCGCACGCCGGCCGTCCCGAGGAGCTGGCGATCTACGGCCAGGAGAAGAACCAGGCCACCTGGCGGATCGGTCAGATGAACCTCGCCATCCACGGTCTGGCCGGACGCGTGGCGCTCGGCGACAGCCTGCTTGACGATCAGCACCCGACGCTCAAGGCGGACTTCGTCATCGCCAACCCGCCCTTCAACCAGAAGAAGTGGGGCGTCGGTCAGGTCGCCCAGGACGCGCGCTGGAAGTGGGGCGTCCCGCCGGACGGCAACGCGAACTACGCGTGGATCCAGCACTTTGCCAGCCACCTCGCGCCCGACGGGCGCGCGGGCTTCGTGCTGGCCAACGGCTCGTTGACGTCCTCCCAGTCCGGCGAGGGGACGATCCGCGAGCAGCTCATCCGCGACGACCTCGTCGACTGCGTCGTCGCCCTGCCCGGCCAGCTCTTCTACACGACCGGCATCCCGGTCTGCCTCTGGTTCCTCGATCGCAACAAGGCGTCGGCGGGCGAGCGCGACCGCCGCGGCGAGACGCTGTTCATCGACGCCCGCGCGATGGGGCAGAAGATCAGCCGCACGCAGATCGAGTTGAGCGACGAGGAGATCGGGCGACTCGTGGGCACCTACGCCGCATGGCGTGGGCAGGAGGGCGCCGGCGAGCACGCCGACGCGCTCGGCTTCTGTGCCGGGGTGGACCTCGCCGCGATCGAGCAGGCCACCTTCACCCTCTCACCCGGCCGCTACGTCGGCGCCCCCGAGGAAGAGGAGGACGGGGTCGCCTTCGAGGAACGCATGGCGGAGCTCGTGGAGAACCTCGAGGCCGAGATGGCGGAGAACGAGCACCTCGCGGGCGAGGTCCGGCGGGCGCTGGCGCGGGTGGGGTATGGCGGCTAGGTCGATCGACAGCCTCTGCGAGCTGGTCGTCGACTGCCCCCACAAGACTGCTCCCCGGGACGAGAGCGCCTTTGCCTACGCGGTTGGAACCACGGCCATCGGTGCCGACGGACGGATCGACTGGTTGTCGGCCCGTCCGGTCGCTGAAGCCACCTACTCCGAATGGACTCGCCGAGCTCGCCCACGCGCCGGGGATCTGATCTTGTGTCGAGAAGCACCCGTTGGGCCTGTGACTCTCGTTCCAGACGCCCCGCTCGTGTGCCTAGGTCAGCGCACGGTCCTGCTGCGGGTGGACCTTGAGAGTGTGGACGCAACATGGCTGGCATATCAGTTGCGAGCTCGTTCGACCCAAGGGCGTCTTTCCGCACTTGCCGAAGGGTCGACTGTCCCCCATCTCAACGTGAGTGATGTCCGGAGCTTTATCGTCGAAATCCCGCCTTTGGCGCAGCAACGAGCGATCACGTCAGTGCTCGGCTCGCTCGACGACAAGATCGAGAGCAATGTCCGCCTACGTCACGGCGCTCGGCGCCTCCTCAACGCGCGGTTCACCGAACTCTTTACGGACGAGGCCCTCCGGGTCCCGATGGCGAGCATCGCGGAGGCGGTCCGCGACTCGATCTCACCGTCCGCCGACCCGCTCGAGGTCTTCGAGCAGTTCAGCATCCCAGCCCATGATGTTGCTCGGGGGCCGGAAGTCTGCCTCGGTCAGTCGATGGCGAGCTCTAAAACCCGTATGCCCGACGAGGCGGTGCTCGTGTCGAAGCTCAACCCGGCAACCAAGCGCGTCTGGTGGCCGGAGCGCATGGGCGTCGGACGACCCGTCTGCTCCCCTGAGTTTGTCGCCCTACTACCGACTTCTGCTCCCGCGTCCTGGCTCTTCGCGTGTGCGGCGTTCGACACCGCTTTCTATGAGCAGATCCTCGGCGCGGTGACCGGCACCACAGGTAGCCGTCAGCGCGTGAAGCCCGCTGACGTCTTGGCGGCGACGGTCCCGGCGGCCTCGACGGAGCGCGTCGCGCAGTGGGACGCGTTTGCAAGCCCGTTTCTGGATCGGAACGTTTCCCTCCTGCGTGAGAATCGCCATCTCACCGCGCTCCGCGACGCCCTTCTCTCGAAGCTCGTCTCCGGCCAGATCCGCGTTCCGCTTTCCGACGACCCCGAAGAGCAGGTCGGGGCAGCGGTGGAGGCGCTGACGTGATCTCGTCCGCCGCGACGAAGGTCTCCGAGGACGCGTTCGCCGAGCAGCCGGCGCTTGAGTGGCTCCAGGACGTCGGGTGGGGCTATCGGCATGGCTCCGAGCTCGTCGCCGGCGGACCGGCCGGGGAGCGCACGCTTGACAGCGACGTGGTGCTGCTGGCCACGCTCCGCAGGGCCGTCGAGCGGCTCAATCCCGACCTTCCCGCCGAGGCGACGACCCGAGCCGTCGAGCTGGCCCTGACCGGCACGTCGCCCTCCCTCATCCTCGACCATCAGGACTTCCACGAGCTGCTCCTGGCAGGCGTCCCCGTCACGTGGATCGACCACGAGCGCGGCGAGCGCTCGACCCGCGCCCGGCTCATCGACTGGGAGGATTCGGACAACAACGAGTTCCTCGCCGTCAACCAGCTCACGATCGTGCAGGGCGGCCACAACCGCCGGCCCGACGTCCTGCTCTACGTCAACGGCCTGCCGCTCGGACAGCTCGAGCTCAAGAACCCCTCGCTCGCCGACGACGGCCCGCGCAAGGCCGTGCAGCAGGTCGGTCACTACCGCCAGACGATCCCCGGCCTCTACCGCTACGTCGAGGTGATCGGCGTGAGCGACCTCCTGCGCGCCCGCGTGGGGACGATCACCACACCGCCCGAGCACTTCGCCGAGTGGAAGACGATGGACCCGGCGGGGATGCAGGGCCGTGCGCAGCTCGAGGTCCTCATCCGTGAGGTCTTCACGCCGGCGGGACTCCTGGATCTCGTGCGCAACTTCGTGCTCTTCGAGACCGACGGCGCCCGGACGTGGAAGGTCATGGCCAAGTACCACCAGGTCGACGCCGTGAACCGGGCCGTGACCGCCGCCGCGGAGGCGATGGCCGACGGCAGCGGTCGCGCCGGAGTCGTCTGGCACACCCAGGGCGCCGGCAAGAGCTACTCGATGGTGTTCTTCGCCACCAAGCTCCGGCGCGACCGTCGGTTCGCGAATCCGACGATCGTGTGCGTCACCGACACGAACGACCTCGACAACCAGCTATCGGAGACGTTCGCCCGCCAGGCCCATCTCGCTCCGGTCGTCCGACAGGCGGACTCGATCAAGGACGGCGCCGAGTCGCTGCACGCCCTGCTCGACGTGCCCGCCGACGGGATCGTCTTCACCACGATCCAGAAGTTCGGACGGCGCAGGGACGAGGGGCCGATGCCCGTGATCTCCGAACGGCGCAACGTCGTCGTCATCGCCGACGAGGCGCACCGCAGCCAGTACGCCACGCTCGCCCAGAACCTCCTCAAGGCGCTGCCGAACGCCACCCGGATCGGCTTCACCGGCACGCCGATCGAGCTCGCCGATCGCTCGACGCGGGTGGCGTTCGGCGACTACATCAGCGTCTACCGGATGGCCCAGGCCCAGGACGACGGCGCCACCGTCCCCATCTACTACGAGTCGCGGCAGGTGCCCGTCGACGTCGACCGGTCCGAGATGGGTGCGCTCCAGACCGTGCTCGACGCGGAGGGCGACGAGGCGCAGACCGAGCTGTCGACCGAGTTCGCCCGCATGGACGCGATCATCGGCGCGCCCGAGCGCCTCGACCGGGTGGTCGACGACCTCGTCGTGCACTTCACGGAGCGCTGCCGGACACTGCCCGGGAAGGGGATGGTCGTCGCCTACAGCCGCCGCGCCGCGGCGGAATATGCCCGGCGGCTTCAGGACCGTCTCGGCGCCGAAGCGGTCACCGCCGTCTACGGCGCGTCGGCCGACGAGGGCGTCATCTCCCAGTTCCGCAAGAGCAAGGCCCAGCTCAAGCAGGCCGAGAAGGACTTCAAGGACCCCAACCACCCGCTGCAGGTCGTGGTGGTCAAGAACATGTGGCTGACGGGGTTCGACGCCCCGGTGCTGCACACGCTCTACGTCGACAAGCCCATGCGCGACCACGGGCTGCTTCAGGCCATCGCCCGGGTCAATCGCGTGTTCGAGGACAAGCCCGGCGGCCTGGTCGTCGACTACATCGGGATCGGCGACGACCTGCGCGCCGGGCTGAAGGCCTACGCGCAGGGGGATGTCGATGATGCCGTCGTCGCCCTCGACGTCGCCCGGCGCGAGCTCCAGGAGGCGTGGGAGGTGATGGTCGACCTGCTGCACGGCATCGACTTCCGTCCGGGGGAGGGCGCCACGCCAGGCGCGCAGGCGACCGTGCTGGCGGTCGCCTCGCACGCGGCCGTCGCGCGCTTCGTGCTCGATGACGAGCAGCTCGGGCGCTACCTGGACTGCCAGGCGCAGTTCGCCAGATGGTTCGCGCTCGTCTCGCCCAACGAGCCGACGGTGGGGATGCGCTACGACCACGACTTCTTCGCGATCGTCGCCAAGGCGCTGCGCGCCGCGGTCGCCGAGGACCCCGAGCAGCACGGCGGGCCGTCGGCGGAGGCGCGCCGTGCCGTCGAGCAGTTCTTCTCGGAAGGTTTGGCGGGCGGGGAGATCGTCGACGTCTTCGAGATCGCAGGCGAGCATCGTCCGGAGATCAGCGTGCTCACCGACGAGTTCCTCGACGACGTCGGGGGCAGGCTCACCCAGCCCGAGCTGCAGGTCGCGTTGCTGCGCAAGCTCCTGCGGGGCGAGATCCGCACGCGCCTGGCCGCGAACCGCACCCAGACCAAGCGCTTCTCGGACGAGCTGCAGGCGGTCCTTGAGCGCTACCACGCCAAGCAGATCACCGCCGCCGAGGTCGTCAAGGAGCTGGTCGAGCTGGCCAAGAAGCTGCGCGCCCAGCGCCAGCGGAACGAGGAGCTCGGCCTGTCCCCCGAGGAGACGGCCTTCTACGACGTCCTGGCCACGCGCGGCGAGGGCTGGGTGGAGGACCCCCGGCTCAAGGAGGTCGCCGCCGAGATCGTCCGTCAGGTCCGCGAGGACCTCGCGGTCGACTGGACCGAGCGGGGGAACCTCGAGGCCCGGATCCGAGGGCGGATCAAGCGGCTGCTGCGCCGGCACAAGCTCGCCCTCGGCGGTGATGGGGGCGGAGGGCTGGAGGACGTGACCGACCGGGTGTTCCAGCAGGCGCGGTTGCTGTACCAGCGTTGGCCGGAGGTGCCGGGCGATCCGGTAGCGGGGTGGTAGGCGGGGTCGGGGCGACCGCGAACGTACGCCAGTGCAGGAGTTTCGGCGCTAGGGCTCGCGGCTGCTTCTCGCGCGAGGCGGCAAGTTTGCGCGAAACCGTCGGGCTCACGCTCTTTGTCCCGAGCGGGAGTCCTCGGAACTCCGAGGTTGGGCTAGAGCGACTTGACAACGGCGCACCCCGATCCGCACGTAGGCTCCCGGAGGCAAGGTGCTGACACGTCTCTACATCGAGCGCTTCAAGCGGTTTGGACAAGCGGATATCGAGCTCGGTAATCCGGTGGTCTTCGTGGGGCCCAACGATGCCGGCAAAACGACGGCTCTACAGGCTCTCTTGCTCTGGCAGCTAGGCCTCCGCCGCTATCTGGAGAAGCGGCAGCCTTCCGCGACACCCGACACCCGGCCGGGGATCGCCATCAACCGGAAGGACCTGACTGGCATCCCGGCCGCGACAGCCAGGCTCTTGTGGCGCGACCTGCACGTGCGCTACAACTGGCGCACTGAGAAGGAGCGGGGCACGGAAAACATTCGTATAGACATCGTGGTTGAAGGGGTCGACAACGGGGTCCCTTGGGCTTGCGGCCTCGAGTTTGACTTCGCCAACGAAGAGTCGATCTACGTCCGTCCCCGACGGACGGTCAAAGACGAACAAGAAACCCGGATGGTCATCCCGAAGGAGGCGACTAACGTAAGCGTTGCCTTGCTCGCGCCCATGTCTGGGCTTGCGGCGAATGAAACCTTGCTTCCTCCGGGCGCTATCGAAGTGCGGATCGGCGAGGGTCGCACGGCAGAGGTACTCAGGAACCTGTGCTTCCAGGTAGTCCAGCGGGACGAAGAATTTGGAACGGCACGGTTTGAGCAGATAGTGCAGCGGGTGGAGCAGCTATTCGGAATCCGCCTGCATCCGCCCCGCGAAATTGCACAGCGCGGCGAAATCGAAATGGCGTACTCGACGCGCTCAAAGATCGTTCTCGACCTAGCTTCAGCCGGAAGGGGGCTGCAACAGACTCTCTTGCTGCTCGCCTTCATGACCTTGAATCCAGGCGCGGCGGTACTGCTGGACGAACCGGATGCGCACCTGGAAATTCTGCGCCAACGGCAGACCTACGCGATGCTCGGTGAGATCGCCAATGAGACAGGTGGCCAAGTTATCGCCGCAAGCCACTCAGAGGTAATTTTGAACGAGGCAGCAAGCCGAGACACGGTAGTCGCGTTTCTCGGTACTCCTCACAGGATTGATGACCGCGGGAAGGCGCAACTCCAGAAGTCTCTTCGTGAGATTGGTTTTGAGTCATATTACGCGGCCGAGATCACTGGATGGGTCTTGTTTCTTGAAGGAGCAACCGACCTGGCGATTCTCCGCGCCCTTGCGCGGCGACTCAACCACATCGCCGCGGAATCGCTAGATCGACCTTTTGTCGACTACGTGCAAAACCAGCCAAGCAAGGCGCGGGATCGCTTTCACGGCCTGCGCGAAGGCGTCCCTCACCTACAGGGATTCGCCCTCTTCGACCGTCTCGACCCTGCTCCCGAGGGAAACGGCGGCCTCGACATGCACTGCTGGAGCCGCAACGAAATCGAGAACTACATCTGCCAGCCGGAGACGCTATGTGCGTGGGCTCGGCACACCGGCGGTTCGCGGAGCATGGGAGGTCTTTTCGAGGTCGCAGAGAGCGATCGCTGGGAAGAAATCATCACGGAGGAGATCGCGCGACTTGTCCCGCCCGTGGCGCTCGAAGATCCGGGCGACCGGTGGTGGGTTGAGACCAAGGCGAGCGACCAATTCCTAGACCGCCTCTTCGAGCGCTTCTTCAGCCGGCTACACCTCGACAACTTGCTGCGTAAGAGCAACTTCCACGTCCTCGCGGACTTCGTACCCCTAGATGCGGTTGATCCCGAGGTCACTGCCGTCCTTGATCGGACCAGCGCCATCGAGGCGGCGGCGACCCCGGCCCAACCCACGGGCTGAGCCTTAGCAACTGTCACTTCCGATGCGACGGGCGAGAGTCCCTCCTGCTTCGGCGTGGAGACGACGTCGCCGAACAGAGGCCCGGGAGGTGAGCGAGGTTTGCACTTCGTCCGGTTCCTCCTTCGGCGGCGGAGGTACGGATGCCCTGACGCCGTTTACCGCGGAAGGCTGTCACGAGTCCAGGCTGCACCCGGGATGAACGGCTCGCCCCTCCGGCGGCCTTGGCGGATCAGGGCCGGCCCTTACTCGTCCTAACCTCCACGTTGACCTCCTCGTTCTGCGTCCCTCCGCCGGCGGCGGGCGAGCCGCTGCCCTGGAATGCCACGGCGGAGGCAGGGTTGCGGAGACCGGCCTGGGAAGCTGCATTCCCACGACAAACCACAGGAGGACCGATGCCCAAGGTCACGCTGGACATGTCGATAACGCTCGACGGCTTCATCACGGGTCCCTACGCCGGGGTCGAGCACCCCCTCGGTGCCGGCGGCGAGCGGCTGCACGAGTGGATCTACGGGCTGTCGAGCTGGCGTGAGCGCCACGGGCTCTCCGGCGGCGAGGCCGACCGGGACGTCGAGATCCTCGACGAGGCGTTCACGACCGTCGGCGCGACCGTCATGGGGCGGGGGATGTTCGACGTCGGAGAGGGCCCGTGGGGCGACGAGCCGCCGTTCCACCTGCCGGTGTTCGTCCTCACCAATCGCCGCCGCGAGCCGCTCGTCAAGGATGGGGGACGACGTTCACCTTCGTGACCGACGGGGTGGAGAGCGCGCTCGCACAGGCCCGCGGCGCCGACGTGACCCACCTGCGCTTCCGGGTCGTGAGGTAGCTCGCGCCGCCCTCCGTGTCTCGCGATCAGGCCGCGAAGTCCGGGCTCGCGGCGTGCGCCGCCTCGGCCCGGCCCTTCGGCTCCTCCCACTCCTCCTGGCGACCCAGGACGGTGAGATCGAGCCAGTAGTAGGAGCCGCCGGTCTGCTCGGCGCCGCGGGCGTACGTCGAGTAGGTGTGGAAGATGCGGTCCGCCGTCGCGCAGGAAGTAGCTCGTCCCCGGCATCTCGAAGGGCTGCTCCCAGTCGGCCTGTGCCGGGAAGGGGCGGTAGTTGTACTCGAGGGGCGCGACCGACTCGTCGAGCGTGACGCGGAAGTCGTAGTTGAAGTCGCTGCCGTGCGACGAGTACCAGGGGAAGGTCCAGTCCTTCTTCGCCTTGTAGCGCTCGATCTTCTCCAGCGGCGCGCGGAGACGTAGGCGAGCGTGGTCTCGCGCGCGTGCAGGTGGTCGAGCAGGCCCTGCGAGACCTCGTCGGCGCCCGCCGAGCAGCTCGGGCAGCCGTCCTCCCAGCTCGGGTCGAACAGGAAGAAGTGCCCCCGACGACGAGCTGCCGGCGGCCCGCGAAGAGGTCGAGCAGCCGGGCCTCGCCCTCCGGGCCGTGGAAGACGTACTCCTTGATGACCTCGACCATCGGGAGCCGCCGGCGCTCGGCGCGTCCCGGCGCCGGGTGAGCTCCTTCTCCTCGGCCAGCAGCCCCTGGCGGGCGACCAGCCACTCGTCTCGCGATACGACCTCGGGCAGGCTCATATGCGGAGTGATGACCGATCAGGCGCCGGCGGACTCCTCGCGCTCGAGCACGTCGAAGGACCAGAGCTCGCTCGCCGTTCCCACCGGGCCGGCCTCGCGGTGCTGCGAGTGGCCGGCGGCGAAGTCCGGGCCCGAGACCCACGCGCGGAAGTCCTCCTCCGAGCGCCATTGCGTCATGACCAGGCAGACCTCGCGGTCGTCGTTGGGACGGAGGAGCTCGAACGCCTCGAACCCGTCCGCGCTCGAGACCCGGCCCGCCCGCGACGCGAAGCGCTCCGCGAACTCGTCGAACCGCTCCCGCGGCACGGTGATGGCGTTGATCTTGACGATGCTCACGGCGTGAGCGTACGGCCGCTCGGGCGAAGCCCTTGAGCCGGGCGCCGAGTGCCGGGCCGAGCTCGTCGGGGACGGCGAGATGAGGGCGTCGGCGACCGCGCCGGTGGCGACGCCGAACACCGTCTTCTCCACGACGTCGATGAGCAGCTCGTCGCGGGGTTCCGTCCATGGGGGCGCCCCGACCCCCCGTCGACATCGTCCTCGCGACCCGATCGGTCCGAGTCCGGCGGGGGGAGATCCGATCTCGGCTCATGGCGGCGCCACTGGCGACGCTGACGTAGCAATGGACATTAGGATGTCGATAATGGCTGACGACCACTGCGATCTTCTCTGTCTCGACCTACCGCGGGCGGAGGCGCTCCGGCGCGACCGGCTCGCGCTCGGGACCGCCGAACCGGTGGCCGAGCGCCTGCGGGCGCTGTCGGACCCCACCCGCCTGACGCTGCTTGCGGCGCTCCGGGACGGGGGCGAGCTCTGCGTCTGCGACCTGGCGTGGATCGTCGAGCGGGCGGACAACCTCGTCTCGCATCACCTCCGCCTGCTCCGGACGGCGGGACTCGTGCGCTCGCGCCGCGACGGCAAGATGGTCATGTACGCGCTGACGGCGGACGGCGCCGCGCTGCTCGCCACCGCGCTGGCCCCGGTGACCGAAGGGACGGTGGTGTGAGCACGGCTGCCGGACCGCCGGTCGCCGCGTCCCCGAGCGTGCGTGACGTGCGATCGCGCGCACGGCTCGTCCGCCGCGTCAAGGCGCTGTCCTGGTTGAGCCTCGCGTGGATGACCGCCGAGGGAGCCGTCGGGATCATCGCCGGCAGCGTCGCCGGCTCGGTCGCGCTGACCGGCTTCGGGATCGACTCGGCCATCGAGGGCCTCGCGTCGGTGATCGTGATCTGGCGCTTCACGGGCAGCCGCAGGCTCTCCGAGGAGGCCGAGGAGCGCGCGCAGAAGCTCGTCGCGGTGAGCTTCTTCCTGCTTGCTCCCTACGTCGCGGCCCAGGCGATCTCAGATCTCGCCGGCGGCGACCATCCGGAGACGAGTTACGTCGGTATCGGACTCTCGCTCGGCAGCCTGATCTTCATGCCGCTCCTGGGTCGCGCCAAGCAGAAGCTCGGCGCCCGGCTCGGTTCCGCGGCCACCGCCGGCGAGGGTGCGCAGAACATGCTCTGCGCCTACCTTGCCGCCGGGGTTCTCGTCGGGCTTCTCGCCAACCTCCTCCTGGGTTGGTGGTGGCTTGACCCGGTCGTCGCGCTCGGCATCGCGGGGCTCGCGGTCAAGGAGGGACGCGAGGCCTGGCGGGGTGAGGGCTGCGCGTGCTGCTGATGGCCCACGACCACGGGCACCGCCACGGAGCAGGCGGGCACGCGCACGGCGTCTCGGCGGACGCCGACTTCCGCAAGCTCTCGATCGCCCTGGGCCTGATCGTCGGCTTCATGGCCGTCGAGGTCGTGGTCGGGGCGATCGCGCACTCCCTGGCGCTGCTCTCCGACGCGGGGCACATGCTCACCGACGCGGCGGCGATCGCCTTCTCGCTCGTCGCCGTCCGGCTCGCGCAGCGTCCGGCGAAGGGCCTGATGACCTACGGGCTCAAGCGGGTCGAGATCCTCTCCGCGCAGGCCAACGGCGTGACGTTGTGCGTCCTGGCCTGCTTCATCGCCTACGAGGCGATCCGGCGCCTCGTCGATCCGCCGGTCGTCCGGGGCTCGCTGGTGCTGGCGATCGCCCTGCTGGGGATCGCCGTCAACGTCGCGGCGCTGTGGGTGCTGGCGCAGGCCAACCGGCAGAGCCTCAACATGGAGGGCTCCTTCCAGCACATCGTCACCGACCTCTACGCCTTCGTGGGCACCGCCATCGCCGCGGTCGTGATCCTCACCACCGGCTTCGATCGGGCCGACGCCATCGCCTCGCTGCTCGTCGCGGGGCTCATGCTCCGCTCCGGCATCCCGCTGATCGCCGCCTCCGGGCGTGTCTTTCTCGAGGCGGCGCCGAAGCACCTCGACCCGGCCGAGATCGGTCCGGCCCTCCTGGGGGAGGTGGGCGTGAACGAGGTCCATGATCTTCACGTCTGGGAGGTCACGAGCGGCTTCCCGGCGCTGTCGGCTCACGTCCTCGTGGGCGCCGCCGACGACTGCCACGACGTCCGGCGGCGGCTCGAGCGTGTCCTCCGTGACCGCTACGAGATCGAGCACACCACGCTGCAGGTCGATCACGAAGGCGGCGAGCTCCTGGCGATCGAGCCCGCCGGGGGAACCGCCGGGGGCGGGGCGACGCGTGCGCGCCGCCCCGCCGCCCGCCCGGCGATCAGGCCTCGACCTTGAAGTGCTCCCGGATCTCCTCGGGGCTCGGGATGGGCGTTCCCGCCGGCGCCGGCTGGCTGATCCGGATGTGGTTGCCGAAGGGGTCGCGCAGGGCGCAGTCGGTCCCGTAGAAGTGCTCCGTCGGCTCCTCGGTGAACTCGACGCCCTTGGCCTGCAGGTCCTCGTAGGTCTTCCGGCAGTCGTCGGTCGTGAGGATGCACGCGAGGCCCATCGCGCCCTTGGTGACGAGCTCGCGGATCTGCTCGGCGGTGGCGTCGTCGTGGGCCGGCGCGCCGGGCTTCTCGAGCAGGATCTCGCGGCCGGGCGCGCCGGGGACGGCGATCGTCAGCCAGCGCATGAAGCCCATGTCGACATCGGCGGTGACCTCGAGGCCGAGCTTGTCGACGTAGAAGGCGATCGCCTCGTCCTGGTCGAGGACGTAGACGGATGAGTGGGTGATGTTGTTGAGCATGGAGGCGAACCTAGTCGCCGCCGGGCGCATGCGCTTCTCCGAAACTGCTCGGTCGCGTCCAGGCCATCGCGAAGCAGTTCGGGACGGCTCGGACCTCCGCGCGGCCGCGGTAGGAGGACGGTGACTCGCCGACGATGTCGCGGAACATCCGGCTGAACGTGCCCAGGCTGGTGAACCCCACGTCGAGGCAGATCTCGGTCACGCTGAGCCCGGTCTCGCGCAGCAGGAACATGGAGCGCTCCACACGACGGCGCTGGAGGTAGCGGTGCGGCGTCTCGCCGAAGGTCGCGCGGAAGGTCCGGATGAAGTGCGCCTCGGAGACGTGCGCGATCCGGGCCAGCGTCGGGATGTCGAGCGGCTGCGCGTAGGTCCGGTCCATCGCGTCACGGGCGCGAAGGAGCCGGCGGTTGGAATCCTCGACCGCTCGGCTCAAGCGCTAGGTGATGTTGCTCATGACCCCGATGACGTGGCCCTCCGGGTCGGCGAGCTGCCCGAGCACCATCGTGTCCATCACGGTGTCGGGACCCATGAGACGTGACCCGCCCAGGCTCTCGGCCTTCGCCAGCGCGGCCTCGACGTCCGGCACCTCGACGTAGAACGTGACGTGCCCGGCGTAGCTCTCCGGCCCCGCGGCGACGCCGCCGCCGATCCCCATGCCGTCGGCCGACACGTCCCCCTCGCGCTGAACGATCCCGTAGTTCATCGGGTTGTCCGAGTCGATCTTCCACCCGAACAGCTCGCCGTGCGGTCCTCGCCCACCACCTGTCCGTCGAGCTTCACGACGATCTTGCCGGTCATGGTGCTGTGCTCGGCCTCGATCTCGTGCTCTCTGCCGTCCGGGTCGACCCGCCAGACGGTGTTGCCTCGCTCATGGTGCGACGAAGGTATCCGGATCCGGTCCGATCCGCTCGCCGACGTCGAGCTGCTCGATCGCGCCCATCTCCTCCTCGTTCAGCTCGAAGTCGAACACGTCGAAGTTCTGCTCGATCCGCTCGGGGGTGACCGACTTCGGGATCACGACGTTGCCGATCTGGAGGTGCCAGCGGATGACCGCCTGGCCGGGCGTCTTCCCGTGCGCCTCGGCGATCCGGGCGATGACGGGGTCCTCGAGCACCTCACCCTGGGCGAGCGGGCTCCAGGCCTCGGTGACGATGCCGAGCTCCTCGTGCTCGCGGCGCAGCTCGGGCTGCTGGAGGCGCGGGTGGAGCTCGACCTGGTTGACCGCGGGGACGACGCCCGTCGCCTCGATGACGCGCTCGAGGTGCGGCGCCTGGAAGTTCGAGACGCCGATCGCCCGGATCAGCCCCTGGGCGCGCAGCTCGACGAACGCCTTCCACGTGTCGACGTACCGGTCGCGCGACGGCACGGGCCAGTGGATCAGGTAGAGGTCGACGAAGTCGAGGCCCAGGCGCGCGAGGCTCGTGGAGAGCGCCTTCGTCGCCTCGTCGTAGCCATGGTCGTCGTTGAAGCACTTCGTGGTGATGAACACCTCCTCGCGCGGGAGGTCGGCGGCGCGGAGCGCCTCGCCGACCCCGGACTCGTTCGCGTAGGCGGCCGCCGTGTCGATATGGCGGTAGCCGGTCTCGAAGGCGCGCGTGACGACCTGCGCGGTGTCCCCCGGCGGGACCTGGAAGACGCCGAACCCGAGCTGGGGGATGTCGACGTCGCCCCGGAGGGAGATGGGCGGCACCTGGGTGCGAGAAGAGCTCATCGGGGGTTTCGTGCCCGCTGTGAGGGACGCGAAACCCGGTCGTGCCCCGCCTCCGCCTGCCTAGAGGTCGATCACCCTGAGCCGGGGCCGGCGCTCGATCAGCGCCTCGGCGACCACACGCCGGTGGCAGCCGCGCGGCTCGGCCTCGAGGCACAGCAGGGCGGTGGGAGGGCCCGCGTCGAGCTCGGCGGCGAGGGCGTCGAGCTCCGCGGAGGCGTGGGCCTCGACGTGCGCGCGGTACGCCGCGGCGGCCTCCTCCAGATGCCCGCTGCGGTAGAGCCCGCGGATCTCGAGCGGCGTCCCGAGCGCGCGCCGGTGCTCGTAGGCGATCCCGCGGTCGCCGAGCAGGAGCCCCAGCTTCGTCTTGGACATCCCGGGCTTGCGCGACTGGGGGCGCAGGCGCACGTCGAGCACCCGCCGCACCCCGGCGGCCGCGAGCTCGGCGGCCAGCGATTGCGGAGAGAGCTTCTCGTACCCGATCGTCCACAGGATCGTCACAGCCCGACCACCACGGAGCGCCCGGCGATCCGCTGGGCGAGGTCGAGCGGGGTGAGCAGGCCCAGGCGGCTCGCGACTCCCGCGACCCCGGCGACCCGGGAGAGGCCCGAGCCGCGCTCGCCGGCGAAGGCGCCGCCCGCGATCAGCTCCTCGTACCAGGCGACGGTCTCGCGCAGGGTGTCGTCGAGGCTCCGCGGCGCGTATCCGAGCTCGCGCTCGGCCTTCGCGGAGGAGAAGCGCCAGTCGCGGCCCATCAGGTCCACCCCCTCGGCGGGCAGGACGCCGGGGAGGCCCATGGCCTCGCGGATGCGCCCGACGCGGGCCAGAGCGGGCGGCAGGACGACGACGGGGAACGAGACGCCGGAGACGCGCGCGGTGCGCGCGATGAGCTGCGGCCAGGTGACGATGTCGCCGCCGAGGATGTAGCGCTCACCGTCGCAGCCGCGCTCGGCGGCGAGCACGTGTCCCGCGGCGACGTCCTCGACGTCGGCGAACGTCATGGCCGCGGCCACCACCGCGGGAAGCCGTCCGCGTACGTAGTTGCCGATCGTCCGGGTGGAGGTCTCGCCGGGCTGGGCGCGGTCGACGGGGACGCCGAGGATGTAGGCCGGGTTGACGACGACGACCTCGATCCCGTGGCGCCGGCCCGCCGCGAGCGCGGCGTGCTCCCCGGCGTGCTTGGCGTCGGGGTAGGCGAGGCCGAGCCAGTCCTCGGGGTACTCCGTCTGCTCGTCGGCCGGCTCGCGGCCCCCGGGCACGCCGATCGCCGAGATCGTCGAGGTGAGCACGACCCGCTCCAGGCCCTCGGCGGCCGCGGCCTCCACGGCGACGAGAGGCGCGTGCGCGTTCATCGCCCATACCCGCTCGGCGGGGGAGGAGCCGACGTAGCCCGCGATGTGGAAGAGGACCTCCGTGCCCCGCAGCGCGCGGCGCAACGCGGCGTGATCGAGGACGTCGGCCTGGCGCCGCCCGACGCGGACGCCGCCTAGCGCGCGCAGCCGGTCGGGGTCGCGGTAGACCACGCGCACCTCGTGCCCGGCCGCCACGAGGGCCCGGGCGACGTGGGCCCCGACGAAGCCCGTCGCGCCGGTCACGGACGCCTTCACGATTCAGGAGGGTATGAACCGGTCATGGAGCCACGCACCCTCGGCCGCACCGGCGTAACCGTCTCACCCCTCTGCCTCGGCGCGATGATGTTCGGGGCGTGGGGGAACCCCGACCACGACGACTGCGTGCGGATCATCCACGCGGCCCTCGACGCGGGCATCAATTTCATCGACACCGCCGACGTCTACGCGCGCGGGGAGTCGGAGGAGATCGTGGCCAAGGCGCTGGCGGGCGGCCGGCGCGAGCACGTCGTCCTGGCCACGAAGGTCCACGGGACGATGGGAGACGACCCCAACCAGCGCGGCAACTCCCGGCGCTGGATCACGCGCGCGGTGGAGGACTCCCTGCGGCGGCTGAAGACCGACTGGATCGACCTCTACCAGATCCACCGCCCCGAGGCCGACACGGACGTCGACGAGACCCTCGGCGCCCTCACCGACCTCGTCCGGGCGGGCAAGGTGCGCTCCATCGGCTCCTCCACGTTTCCCGCGAGCCGGATCGTCGAGGCGCAGTGGGTCGCCGAGCGGCGCGGGCGTGAGCGCTTCGTGTGCGAGCAGCCGCCCTACTCGATGCTCGTCCGCGGGATCGAGGCCGACGTGCTGCCGACCTGCGCGCGGCACGGCATGGGGGTCATCTCGTGGAGCCCGCTGGCCGGGGGCTGGCTCTCCGGGCGCTACCGGAAGGGGGCCGAGGCGCCTGACTCGAGCCGCGCCGAGCGCATGCCCGAACGCTACGACCTCGCGGCCAACTCCGAGAAGCTCGAGGCCGCCGACGCACTCGGGCGGTTGGCGGACGAGGTCGGAGTCCCCCTCGTGACGCTGGCGATCGCCTGGGTGATCCGCCATCCCGCGGTCACTGCGGCGATCATCGGGCCGCGGACCATGGAGCAGCTCGAGTCCCAGCTGCCGGGCGGCGAGTTCGCGATCCCTCACGACGTCCTCGATCGGATCGACGAGATCGTGGCGCCGGGGCGCAACGTCAACCACGACGACGACGGCTGGTCGAACCCGGCGCTCGCGCCCGAGGCACGCCGGCGGGCTTGACTTCGTGAGAGAGTGAGTGTACACTCACTCTCTCGTGGCGACCCAGACCCGCACCCTGTCCACCGCCGAGGAGCGCCGCGAGGAGATCCTCGTCGCGGCCGAGCCGCTCGTGGCCGCGCGCGGGCTCCATGCCACGCCGACGCTCGAGGTCGCCCGCGCGGCGGGCATCTCCCAGGCCTACCTGTTCCGGCTCTTCCCCACGAAGGTCGAGCTCGGCGTCGCGCTCGTCGAGCGCTGCAACGATCGCATCCATCGCACGTTCGCCGATGCCGCCGTGGAGGCCCGCCGGGACGGGACCGACGTCCTCGAGGCGATGGGCCGGGCCTACAAGCCGCTCGTGCGCGACCGGACGATGCTCCTCCTCCAGCTCCACGCTCACGCGGCCTCGCCGCACGTCCCCGAGATCCGCGAGGCGATGCGGACCGGCTTCGGGCGGCTCGTCGACTTCGTGAGCGCGGAGACCGGGGCCGAGCCCCTCGAGGTCAAGCGCTTCTTCGCCCACGGGATGCTCATCAACGTCCTGCTCGCGATGGGCGCGTACGACCTCGACGAGCCGTGGGCGCGCGCCCTCACCGCCGAGTACGGCGCCTGCTGAGCCTCTCTTTTTTTCTCCGTCTAGTGAGCAATCGATCACACACCAAGCAGGAGGTCGTCCCCATGCGAACACGTTCCGGCTGGACCCTGGCCGTCGTCTCCGTCGCCCTGTTCATGACATCGCTGGACAACCTCGTCGTGGGCGTCGCGCTCCCGTCGATCCGGCGTGATCTCGGGGGCTCGATCGAGTCGCTCGAGTGGACGGTCAACGGCTACACGCTGGCCTTCGCAGTTCTGCTCATCACCGGCGCCGCCCTGGGCGACCGCTTCGGGCGCAAGCGCATGTTCACGCTCGGGCTCGGGCTGTTCACGTTCTCGAGCGCGCTCGCCGCGCTCGCGCCGAGCATCGACGCGCTCATCGCGGCGCGGGCGCTCCAGGGCGCGGGCGCCGCGGTCGTCCTGCCGCTCACGCTGACCCTTCTCTCCGAGGCGGTCGCGCCCGAGAGGCGCGGTGCGGCGCTGGGCATCTGGGCCGGCGTGAGCGGGCTCGGCGTCGCCCTCGGGCCGTTCGTGGGCGGCGCGGTCGTCGAGGGGATCTCCTGGCACTGGATCTTCTGGCTGAACATCCCGATCGGTGTCGCGCTCCTGCCGCTCGCCGTCGCGAAGCTGCGCGAGTCCTTCGGGCCGCACGACTCACTCGACCTCCCGGGGCTCGCGCTCGCGGGGATCGGGCTGTTCGCGCTGACGTTCGGGATCGTCCGCGGCCAGGCGCTGGGGTGGACCTCGGCCCCGGTGCTCGCCGCGATCGGCGGCGGCGTGGCGTTCCTAGCCCTCTTCCTGAGCTGGGAGGCCCGCAGCCCGGCGCCCATGCTGCCGCTGAGCTTCTTCCGCTCCCGCAGCTTCTCGGCCACGAACGGGGTCTCGTTCGCGATGTTCTTCGGGACGTTCGGGTCGATCTTCCTGCTCTCGCAGTACTTCCAGACCGCCCAGGGCTACGGGCCCTTCGAGGCCGGCCTGCGCACGCTGCCGTGGACGGGGATGCCGATGCTCGTCTCGCCGATCGCCGGGCTGCTGTCGGACCGGATCGGCTCGCGGCCGCTCATGGCGGGTGGGCTCGCCCTCCAGGCAGGCGCGATCGGATGGCTCGCGACGATGACCACGCCGACGACCCCCTACGGCGAGCTCGTCCTGCCGTTCGTGATGGCGGGCACGGGGATGGCGCTCGTGTTCGCGCCCTCGGCCAACGCCGTGCTGAGCGCGGTGCGGCCCGAGGCGGCGGGGCAGGCGTCCGGCGCGACGAACGCGATCCGGGAGGTGGGCGGGGTCCTCGGCGTCGCCGTGCTCGCCTCGGTCTTCCAGGCCGGCGGGTCCTACGCCAGCCCGCAGGCGTTCTCCGACGGGGTGACCGCGGCGCTGCCCACCGCCGCGGTCGTGCTGGGGATCGGCGCGCTCGTGGCGCTGCTCGTGCCCGCGCGCCCGGCCTAGGAGTCCGGAGCGCAGTGGAGGACGAGGAGCGAGGCGAAGAGCGTCCCGTCCTCCCCGGTCACCCAGCGCCGGTCCGCGTCCCGCAGAACTCGTGCCCCCCCGACGCCCGCGGCTTCGCGGTGCTCCATCTCGACGTCGAGGCCGGGTCCGACGGGCGTGCCGGCGAGCTCCTCCTCGAAGGTCTCCCAGTAGGCCGCGTTGTTGACGTGACCGGCCAGGTCGAGGTCGCTGGCCCGGAAGACCCAGGGGTGTCCGCCGAGGCCCTCGGGGGGACGGGGGTGGCGCAGCCGCCCCGACACGCGGCGCGCCGTCGCGGGCTCGCCGTACACCGCGCGCACCCGCGGGCTCAGGCGCAGCGGGTGGCCCGTCGCGACGTCGAGGTGCACCCAGAGGGCGATGGCCTCGACCCGCCCGCCGCACACGCCCTCGACGAGGGTGCGGCGCTCGGCCCACGCCGCCCCGACCCCCGTGGCCCACGTGCGCACCCGGAGCTCCTCGTCGAAGCCGGGGAAGCGCTGCGCGACGATCCGGCAGCGCCGCATGACCCACGTGCCCTCGTCGGCGATCCCCGCCTCGCGGACGTCGCCGAAGGCGGCGTCCTGGAGGACGCGGGCGAGGGCGTCGAGCCGCATGCGCCCGTCCGGCGCCACGTCGCTGAGCCCGACGCGGGAGTTCCAGTCGAACACCCGTCCGGTCGCAGGCGGGGGCGGGAGTGCCTCGGGCACGGGCCGAACCTACCCGGCGGAGGCGGCCGTCAGGCGCTTGAGCTCTTCAGGCACGAGGTCGAGGGTCATCAACGGCATGGTGCCAGCCTGCCCCGGGGGTCACCGGACGACGCGGCGGCGCAGCGCCCGGACGCGCCGGGCCGCGCCGGCGAGACGGGTCGCGAAGGCGGGTGAGTGCCGCGCCTCGGCCCCCAGCGCCCGGTCCAGGCGGATCCACGAGCCCCGCCCCGTGGTCAGCAGGAGGTCGACCCCCGCACGGAGCCCCGCGATCCCGGCCCGCTCGAGGGAGGTGGTCCTCAGTACCGCGGCGGCCTCGAGGGAGTCCGTCATCACGACGCCGCGGAAGCCGAGCCGGCCGCGCAGCAGATTGGTGAGGATCCGGCGCGAGCGGGAGGCGGGAAAGCGGGGATCGAGCGCGCGGTAGCGCGCGTGGGAGGCCATCACGAGCGGCACCCCGGCGGCGATCGCGGCCCGGAACGGCGCGAGGTCGACCCGCTCGAGCTCGGCGGCGCTCGTGGGGATGTCCACGGGCACGTCGTCCGTGTTGGCCGTCGCCGCCCCGAGCCCGGGGAAGTGCTTGGCGGCGGGCAGCACGCCGCCCGCGGCGAGGCCGGCGCTCGCGGCCGCGACCTGGGCGGGGCCGGGGAACGCCCGGGCGGCGAGCGCCGTGCCCGGCCGGGCCGCGTCGGTCACGGGCGCGAGGTCCACGGTGATCCCGAGGGCCCGCAGCCCGCGGCCCGCGTCGTGGTACTCCGCGCGCACCTGCTTCGGGGCTCCGGCGGCCGGGGGAGCGGTGACGGGACCGACCGAGGGCACCGTCCGCACCGATCCGCCCTCCTGATCGAGCGCGACGAGGAGATCGGCGCCCCCCGCGTGGCGCAGGGCGCTGGTGAGGCGTGCGAGCTGCGCGGGGGAGACGACGTTCGCCGGCCCGAGGAAGACGCCCGCGGCGTCCCGGCGGCGGAGGATGCGGCCGACGTACGCGGGCATGCGCGTCCCGTTGAAGGCGAGGAGGATCACCGCGCCCGGGCGGACGGGCCGTGCGGGCGCCGCCGGCCGTGCCGCGGTCCGCGCCCCGACGGGTGACCGCTCCTCGCCGCCGCGCCCGGCCCCGACGATCGTCCCCACCGTCGCCGCCACCAGCGCGGCGACGAGCAGCGCCGCGAGGCGCCGCCGCCCCGCGCGTCGTGAACTGCCACCCTCAGCGCTCATGGTCACACCCATCGGACGATGCTCCTGGACTCGGCGGGCGGCAACGGCGACGGGAGCACACGGATGGACCGGCGCGAGCCGAGCCAGGACGAGCACGGGGAGCTCGAGCTCGACTACTTCGAGCGGGTGGGGCTGACGGCGCGCCTCGCGCTGCTGCGCGTGGGTGGGAGGCGCCATCTCATGCCCGGACGCGCACGGGGACGGAACCTTGCGCGAGCAGGGACTCCGCCGCCGCGAGGGCGGCCTCCGGGGTGACCGGCGCCAGCGCCGGATCGAGCTCGTGGAGCCCGTCGCCCCGCGCCGCTCGCCCGACCACGCGCCCGAGCGCGCGGTGGCGCTGGCGGTCCAGTGGCGCCCAGCGCGCCGGGTCCGAGGAGACGAAGACCACGACGCTGGGTGCTCCGACCGCCGCGGCGAGGTGCGACGTGCCCGTGTCGTTGGTGACGAGGACCGCGCCGGCGGCCAGGAGGGCGCCGAGGCCCCCGAGCGAGGTGCGGCCGGCGAGGTCGTGGGCGGGCGCGCGCATGCCCGCCACCACCGCGGCGGCGAGCGGCGCGTCGGCGGGCGCGCCGAGCACCCCGACCGCGAGCCCGCGGGCCACGAGCCCGTCGCCCACCGCGGCGAAGTGCTCGACGGGCCAGCGCCGCCGCGGCTCGGCGGCGCCGGGGTTGAGCAGCGCGAAGGGGCGCGGGAGGGCCAGCGCGGCCGCCTCGGCCCGGTCGTCGTCGCTGAGGGGGAAGGCGAGCGCCGCATCGTCGGCGGGCGCGCCGAGGTGGGCGAGGAGGGCGAGGTGGCGGCGCGGCTCGGGCGCGAGGGCGGGGTAGGGGATGAACAGCTCGGGGTCGGGGCACGGGAGCCCGGGCAGCACGAAGCCCGCGGTGCGTCGCGCGCCGAGCAGGGCGACGAACGGGTTCGAGGAGATCCCCGAGCCGTGGAGCTGCACGGCGAGGTCGAGCTCGCGCGCGTGCATCCGAGCCAAGAAGGCGGCGATCCGGCGCGGGTCGGGCTCCACCTCGGGGATCCCGGGAAAGCCGGGGAAGACGCTGAGCTCGTCGATCAGGTCACCGAAGCGGGCGACGAACCACTCCGCCGCCGGCAGGCCGACGAGGGTGACGTGCGCCCTGGGGAACCGGGCCCGCAGGGCGCGTAGCGCGGGGACGGCGCACAGGAGATCGCCGAGCCCGGGCAGCGCGCGCAGGACGGCGATGCGGCGGACGTCGTCGAGGTCGCTCATCCGCAGGGCCGCCGCCGGAGGGACTTCCGCCGGAGCAGGCACGAACAGATTCACGCCGGGGCCGGCGCGGCGTCCGCGAGCAGCGTGTGGCACGCCGCCTCGGCCTCGGCCACGGTCACGCCCGCGACGAATGACGCGTCGTGACCGCATTCCCCGCGGGTGCAGTCGACGCCGCAGACCGGGCAGGCGACCCGGAAGTCCGGCAGCGGGCGGTGGCGCGCGCGGACGAGCGGGCCGCCGTTGACGAGGTTGCCGATCCAGTAGACGCCGACGGATGGCGTCCCCACCGCGCCGGCGACGTGGAGCGGGCCGGTGTCGTTGGCCACCACCACCTCGGCGCGCTCCAGGAGGCCGACGAGCCCGCCGAGGGAGAGCGCGCCCGCGAGGTCGAGCGCCGGGGCCGCCATCCCCATCGCGACCTCGGCCACGAGCTCCCGCTCCTCCTCGACCCCCGTGAGCGCGATCCGCAGCCCGCGCGTGGCGAGCGCGTCGCCGAGCGCGGCGAAGGAGGACGCCGGCCAGCGGCGGCGCGGGTCGGTCGCGCCGGGGTGCAGGACGGCGAGCGGCCCGTCCTCGTCCACCGCGAGCGCGGCGGCCTCCCGGTCGGCGTCGGTCACCGCGAGACGCGGTTCGAGCGTGACGGGCGGCGCGCCGACGAGCCCGGCGACCTCGAGCCAACGCGAGACCTCGGGCTGGTAGTAGACGTAGGGGATGCAGCGGTCGAGCGCCGGGGCGTCGACGTCGCGACAGCCCGCGGTGACCCGGGCCCCGAGCCCCGACACGTAAGGGTTCGACCACGCGCCGCCCCCGTGCATCTGGAGCGCGAGGTCCCAGGACTCCCCGGCCAGATGCTCCGGCGTCTCCCCGGCGACCGCGACCCGGTCGACGGGACCCGGGCGCCCGGACAGCAGCGCGGCGTGCCACTCGCGACCGAGCAGGACGATCTCCGCCGCGGGGTAGGCGGCGCGCAGCGCGTCGAGCGCCGGGAGGGTGAACACCAGGTCGCCGAGCGCGTTGGCCCGGAGGACCGCGATGCGCTCGACGCCGCGGTCAGGCGGCATGGGTGAGGGGCAGGACGCGGGGAGCGTCGACGCACCGGTCGGGGATGGTCGTGGGGAGCTCGAGGTGGTAGGCCCCGCTGGGAAGGATCCCGCAGCCGCCGTGGCGCGCCATGACGCGCAGCTGGGCGAGGACGTCCTCCCCGGCGTGAGCCGGGGGCAGCTCGCGCCAGAAGGAGAACCCGCCGGCGTCGCGCAGGGCCGCGGTGTCGTAGAGCACGCAGCCTCCGACCCACGCGACCTTGTAGCGGACGCGCTGCGCCGGACCGAGGCCGAGCGCCACGGCGACGTGATGGAGGTTGGCGGCATTGTGGAGCCGGTGGCGCTCCCACGCCGGCGTCCCGGGACGCACTTCCTCGGGCTCGACGTCGCCCTCCCAGAGCTCGAGGACCTGCTCGTGAGGCCGGAGGTCGGAGAGGTACGTCGGGCCGACAAGCCCCGAGCCCACGAACCCGCAGCCCTCCTCGCGGATCGTCGTCAGGAGCCGCTCGAGCAGGTCACGCTCGAGCAGGATGTCGTCATCGCAGAACAGGCAGTACGGGGCGCGGGCGCGGGTCAGGAGCGAGTCGCGGTGCTCGGCGAGCCCCCGTCGGGGGAGATGGCAGACGAGCTCCACCGCTCGGCCCTGGGCGCGTAGGACCCGGACGACCGCCTGGACCGCGGGGGCGCGCAGCGACGCCCCGTCGTCGCTCTGGTCGGAGACCACGACCCGGAAGTCCGGGACGGTCTGGGCCGACAGCGACGTGAGGAGGACCGCCAGCGCATGGGGCCGGCGGTAGGTCGGCACGAGGACGTCGAGCATCAGCCCGAGCGCACGCGCTCCACGAGCCGGGTCGTGGAGCGGTCGGCGAGGTACCCGAGGATCCGGACCTCGCCGCCGAGCTCGCCGACGAGCGGCGCCTCGGGCAGGGTCTGCGGGGTGTAGTCGCCCCCCTTGACGTAGAGCGACGGACGGAGGGTGCGCAGGAGCTCCTCGGGCCGGTCGGAGTCGAAGGGCACGAGGTGGTCGACGCACGAGAGCCCGGCGAGCACCTCGAGCCGGTCGGCGAGGCCGTTGAGTGGCCGGTCAGGGCCCTTGAGGCGGGCGACCGAGGCGTCGGAGTTCACCCCGACGACGAGGACGTCGGCGAGGGCCTTGGCCTCCGCGAGGAAGGCGACGTGGCCGCGGTGGAGGATGTCGAAGCAGCCGTTCGTGAAGGCCACGGAGCGACCCTCGCGGCGGTGGTGCTCGGCCAGCGCCGCCAGCCGCTCGGGGTCGGGCACGACCTTCCCCGGGGGCAGCAGCGCGCCGCGCAGCTCGTCCGCCGAGCACAGGGCGGTGCCCGGCTTGCCCACCGCGACCGCGGCGGCCGCGGCGCCGACCTCCCCGGCGGTGGTCGTCGTGGCGCCCGCGCCGAGCGCGAGGGCGAACGCGGCGGCCCAGGTGTCGCCGGCCCCGGCGCAGCACGTCTCCTCGGCGGGATGCGCGTAGGTGCGGTGGGGCGGGCGGCCGGGCTCGAGCACGACGGCGCCGTCGGCGTCGAGGGTCACGGCGACGACACGCGCGCCCGTGCCGGCGTGGAGCTCGGCCCGGTGCGCGATCATCGTCTGAGCCCGGTCGGCTTCGGAGGCCGGGCCGCCCGGCGCGAGGAGGCTCATCGCCTCCGCCCAGTTCGGCGTGGCCACGGTGGGGGAGACGTCGCGCAGCTCCCGCGGGTCGCGGGCGTCGGCGAGGACGAGCGGGCCGTCGAGCGCGGCGAGCGCCGCGCGCACCGGCGGCGCGAGGACTCCGCCGTCGTAGGCCGAGGCGATGACGACGTCGGCCCCGGCGCCGCGCTCGGCCACGCGCCGGGCGAGCTCGGCCAGGGCGGTGGCGCACGGCGCGCCCTCCGAGCCCTCGTCCCAGCGCACGAGGATCTGACCCGCGGCCGAGAGGCGATGTTTGGCGGGCGTCGCCCACGCGGGGTCGCGGACCACGGCGGTGACGTCGACCCCCACGGCTTCGAGGCGGGCGAGCAGCTCGTCCCCCGCGGGATCGGTGCCCACCACCGCGAGCAGCGACACCCGGGCGCCGAGCGCGGCGGCGTTCGCGGCGGCGTTCGCCGCGCCGCCCGGGGCGTCCTCACGGCCTTCCACCCGGACGACGGGGACGGGCGCCTCGCGGGCGATCCGGGGCGCCGCGCCGTGCAGGTAGGCGTCGAGGATCGCGTCCCCGACGACCACCACCCGCAGCGAGGCGAACGAGGTGACGAGGGCGTCGAGGACATGCTCCACCCCCACGCCGATACCCCCTCTGCTCCGCTTGCGAACGAGCAGAGCTGCTAGGAGAGGCGTCCGGCCGCGTGCGCCGCGGCCTCCGCGGCCTCGAGCTGGTCGGCCACGAGCTCGAGCCCCGAGTCCCAGAAGCCCGGGTCGGTGAGGTCGAGCCCCACGAGCTCCGCGAGCGCTTCGGGCGACCGGGACCCACCCGCGGAGAGCAGCTCGAGGTAGCGCGGCACGAAGGCCTCGCCCTCCTGGCGGTAGCGCCCGTAGACCGAGAGCGCGAGGAGCTGCCCGTAGGCGTACGCGTAGACGTACCCGGGCGTGGTGATGAAGTGCGGGACGTAGCTCCACCACGTCTTGTAGCCCTCGGTGATCTCCACGGAGTCGCCGAGCAGCTCGAACTGGGACTCGGCCCACAGCTCGCCGAGGCGGTCGACGGAGACCTCCCCGATCTCGCGGCGCTCGGTGTGGGCCAGGTGCTCGAAGCGGTTCATCGCGGTCTGGCGGAACACCGTGGCGATCGCGCCCTCGAGCGACTCGGCCAGGAGGGCGAGGCGGGACTCCGGCCGCTCCTCGCGGCCGAGCAGCTCGCCGAACACGATCGTCTCCCCGAAGACCGACGCGGTCTCGGCCAGCGTGAGCGGCGTGCCCTGCTCCATGATCCCGCGCGGCCGGGCGAGCGCGGCGTGGACGCCGTGGCCGAGCTCGTGGGCGAGGATGAGGACGTCGCGGCGCCGGCCCGTCCAGTTCAGCATCACGTAGGGGTGGACGGAGGGGACCGTGTAGGAGCAGAACGCCCCGCCCCGCTTGCCCGGGCGGACGGGGGCGTCGATCCAGGAGTCGGCAAAGAACTCCTCGACGAGGCGGCCGAGCTCCGGTGAGAAGCGCCCGTAGCAGTCGAGCACGAGCGCGCGCGCCTCGAACCACGGGACCTCGCCCTCCTCGTCGGTCACCGAGGCCATGCGGTCGAAATCGGCGAGGCGATCGAGGCCGAGCAGCCGGGCCTTGAGCCGGTACCACCGCTGGGGGATGTCGTAGCGGGCCCGGACGGCGGTGACGAGCGCCTCCACGGACTCGTCGGAGACCTCGTTGGAGAGGTTGCGCGAGGAGATCCACGTGGGGTGGGAGCGCAGCCGGTCGTCGGTGGCCTTGTCGGCCATGACCGTGTTGAGGATGTAGGCGCGCGTCCGCAGCCCGGGGGCGAGGCCCTCCGTCACCGCCGCGGCGGTCGTGCGGCGCAGCTCGCGGTCGGGGGACTGGAGGCGGGCGAGGGCGATCTCGAGCTTCGCCGGGGCCGGCTCGCCGGGCAGCGGGATCTCCAGCGCCGCGGCCTGCTCCTCGAAGAGCCGCGTCCACGCGGCGCGGGCGGTCACGTGCTTCTCGGCGAGGATCTTCTCCTCGGGCTCGGAGAGGAGGTGGGGGCGGTAGCGACGCTCGGAGCGCAGGTGGTGGCGGTAGAGGTCGAGGCCCGGGGCGGCGAGGAGCTCCTCGGCCCGGGGATCGTCGAGCGCCGCCCACTCGAGGTCGAAGAACAGCAGGTGGGTCGAGAGGCGGGTCAGGCCCTCCTGGAGCTTGGCGAGCAGGGCGCCCCGGACGGGGTCCGCGGTGTCCTCCGCGAAGGAGAGCGACGCGTAGGACGCCGCCCGCCCGGCCGCGTCGTGGATCGCCGCGAGCTCGTCCAGGGCGGCGGTGAGCCCCGGCCCGTCGAGCTCGGCCACCCGGCCCGAGTGGGTCGCCGCGAAGGCCACCGATTGCTCCTCGGCGCGGGCGAGGTGGGCCAGCGCCCCGTCGGCGCCCGCCCCGTCGACGAGGTCACCGAGATCCCACGCGGTGGCGAGGAGCTCGGGATCGTCGAGCAGCGCGGTCTCGGCCATCCTTCGATCCTAGGGTCGCGGCACGCCGCCTGGCGAGCCGGTGCGCATGCGGTCCTGGAGCTCGGCGAGGTCGACGTCGCCCTGGACGATCGCCCCCGCGCCGGCGAACAGGCCCGCGCCGAGCAGGCAGAGGATGGCGTCGCCGAAGTTGAAGCCGATCCAGGCGGCGACGAAGAGGAAGCCCAGGAGGCCGAGAAACTGCTTGAGGGTCATCAGGAGAGCTCCCGTTTGTGCTTGGCGTCGAATCCGGTGAGGGTCATGGAGACGTCGAGGGCCGGTAGACCGTGGCGCTCGAGCGCCTCGCGTACCTCGCCCTGGGCGCGGCGGAGCACCTCGGCGGCGTCACGCGCCCGCGAGACGGAGACGTTGACCGCCACGCCGTCGCCCCCGTAGCGCGAGCCGGCGCCGGAGATGCCGGGCGTGCGCTCGGCGGCGGTCTCGGCCAGGCGCTCGACCGCACGCGGCGCCAACGTCACTTGGCCGCGCTCGTCGTCCGCGAGGCGTAGGTCGTGGCGGGCGAGGTAGGGGCGGGGCAGCGCCTTGTAGGCCGCGTAGCCGAGGATCAGGAAGGCGAGCAGGCCCGCACCGGCGATGACGGCCCGCTTCCACCCGGCGAGGTCATCGGGTCCGAGGCCCGCGAGGAAGTCGAAGGCGGTCCGGTACCCCGAGATCGAGTCGACCGTGCCGGGCGAGACCTTCGCCGCGAGCAGCGCGATCATGGCCCCGTACCAGACGAGCGCGAGGGCGAAGACGAGCACGAGCAGGTCGCCGAGGCGGCCGAGGATCGGCCGGCGGGTCCGTACGCGCTGGCGCAGGATGCTCATTCGACCCGCGTCCCGGCCTTGCCGAGGCGGACGCCGACCTTGGCCTTCAGGTCCCACGGATCCGTCAGCGGCTTGAGCGCCTCCTCGACGCGTCCGCGCACGTCGCCGGCCGAGGTGGTGCGCGAGTGGGTCGCGCGAACCGCGAGCTTGCCCCCGCTCCTGCGGGCGGGACGGGCGCGGACCTTGGCCCCGGTCACGCCGCGCGTGCTCTCCGTGAGCGACTGCCCGAGGCGACCGAGGACACGGCGCCGCGCGGCGATGGAGCCCCCCTTGTCGTCGCGCAGGGTCACGAGGCGCTCGCGTCGCGGCGCCAGCAGCCCGGCGAGCAGCAGCAACCCGAGGAGCACGGCGCCCAGCCCGCACAGCAGGGCGATGATCGCCACGGGGCCGCTCGCGGCGAGCGAGTCCAAAAAGGCGCCCACCTTGTCGCGCAGTCCGGCGAGGTGGAGGATCTTCACGAGGTGCGGCAGCGAGAGGGTCGCCGTGCCGCCCTGGATGGAGAAGACCGCGATCGCGAGCCCCGCCACGGCGAGGACCACGAGGAGTACGAAGGCGAGGACGCGCACTATCGCGCGGGCCAGGAGGATCATTCGACCACCGCCCCTTCGGGGGCGGCGGTGCCCGTCATCGCCTCGGCGGGGACTGCCGGGGTGGTCGGGAGCCGATCGCCCTCCTCGACGTCGAGCAGGGCGACGTCCACCTCGGAGACCGCGCGCCTGAGCCCCGCGAGCGCCAGGGCGTGCTCGACACGCCCACGCACCGCGTCGGCCAGAGGGCGCAGCGGCACGAGCCCGGCCGTGAGGCCCAGCTCCACCGACCACGTCTCGCCCGCGCTCGCGATGACACGGACCCCGGGTAGCCGCCCGCCGGCGATCCAGGTGGCGTGCAACCCCGTCACCCCCGCGTTGGGGGCCAGCACGCCGGGGGTGGCGAGAGCGGCCTCGAGCGCGAGGCGCGCAAGGCGTTCTCGCACCTACTGGACCCGGGGCTCGGCCTGCGGCTCGGGAACGTCGTCGCCGGGGAAGTAGAGGTCGTTCACCGTCACGTTGACCTCGGTGACCGACAGGCCGCAGATCCCCTCGATGCGCTTGATCACGTTGTTGCGGATCGACTCGGAGACCTGTGGGATCGACTCGCCGTAGTCCACGACGACGGTGAGGTCGACCGCGGCCTCGCGCTCGCCGGTCTCGACCGTGACGCCCTGGGTGCGCTCGTCGCCGATGCCGACCCGCTGACCGAGGCCGCCGAGAGCGCGCGATGCGCCGCCGCCGAGCTGGTGGACGCCGCGAACCTCGCGCGCGGCGATGCCGGCGACCTTCGTCACCACGGTGTCGCCGATGGTCGTGTTCCCGCGCGAGCTCTGCAGCCCGCCGGCCCCCGCGTCTTCGCGCGTGGTCAGCGCTCCCGAGCTCGCGGAGCCCGTGCGGGCGCTGCCCGTCTTCGTGTCCTCTGCCGCCATGTCGCTCCCTCTCTCGCTGCCTGTCCCGGTTGTCCCAGTAGTTGTCCCGGCCCCGTGTGCGGTAAACCTCTGTCCATGCCCGCACCCGCCCTGCACGAGCTCGCCGAGCGCATCGGCGCCATCAAGGTCCTCGACATCCCCGCGAAGCCCCTCGGCAAGGTCGTGCGCAAGCTCGTCCCCGCCGGCCCGGCGAAGGACGCGCTGTCGGGCACCTGGCTCGGCCACGCGCTCCATCCTCTCCTCACCGACGTCCCCATCGGCACGTGGACGAGTGCCGGCCTGCTCGACCTGGTCGGCGGGCAGGACGCTCAAGGCGCCGCCGACCTGCTCGTGGGCGCCGGGATCGCCGCCGCCCTGCCAGCGATCGTCACCGGTTACACGGAGTGGGCGGACTCCGAGCTCGGCGACCCCGCGGTGCGCCGGATCGGGATCGTCCACGCGGTCTCCAACGCGACGGCGCTCGGGCTCTACGTCGCCTCCCTCGCCGCGCGGCGCCGCGGCGCCCGGACGCGGGGCAAGCTGCTCGGTCTGGCCGGCGCGGGCGCGCTCGGGGCGGGTGGGTTCCTCGGTGGTCACCTCTCCTACGCCAAGGGCGTGGGGGTCGACGCGACCGTCTTCGACGCCACCCCCGAGGGCTGGACCGAGGTCGCGCGCGCCGGCGAGCCCGCGGAGGGCGAGGTGCGCAAGGTCGAGGTGGAGGGCGTCGCGGTCGCCCTGGTACGCCACGGAGGGGAGCTCTTCGCCCTGGCCGACCGCTGCACGCACCGCGGCGGCCCGCTCTCCGATGGCGAGCTCGTCGAGGGGTGCCTCCAGTGCCCGTGGCACGCGTCGCGCTTCGCCCTCACCGACGGCGGCGTCGTGCGCGGCCCCGCCTTCTCCCCTCAGCCCGCCTACGGGGTGCGCGAGTGGAACGGCGTGGTGGAGATCGGCCCGCCGTTGTAGGCCTCGGACGTCTTCTCGACGGTGCTCGTCGCCGCGGCGCAGTACGAGAAGGCGCTCTGCAGGAAGTCGTTGACGGCGGCGGCGCCGAGCACGGCGGTGACCGTCCGTCCGGCGGAGGGCCGCACGACACGCAGGCCCGCGAGAGCGAGCACCCACGTCCCGTGCAGCGGGTGCACTGGAGGAGCTCGCCGACGGCGTGGCGCAGGCGGCGGCCCTTGGGGAGGGGTTCCCCGGGAGCACCCGTCTGTACCCTCCGCCGAAGTGCCGTCGCTCGAGCTCCACGCGCAGGATCGAGGGGAGGCCACGATCATCAGCCTCACCGGGGAGCTGGACATCTCGAGCGCCGTACGGGTGGAGCGCGAGCTCTCCCGGGTCGAGGGGCGCGAGCCCGCCCTCCTCGTCCTCGATCTCTCCGGCCTGGACTTCATGGACTCCACCGGGCTGCGGGTCGTCGTCTCCGCCGACGCCCGCGCCCGGGAGCGGGGCGCGCAGTTCGTGGTCGTCCGCGGCCCGGACGCAGTGCAGCGGGTCTTCCACCTCACCCGGCTCGAGGAGCGGCTCGAGATGGTGGATCAGGTCCCGCCTCACATCCCCAACTAGTCCAGACGCATCGACCCCCGGGCGAGGTTGGTCGATTGGCCGTTACTGCTCGCCCGTCCGGTGGGATGATGGCGCTGCTTCTCGTTTCCCGCGCTGCTCCTGTGGGGTAGGAGCGGTCGATGCCGGCTGCCGCCCTCCCTGCCGCCGTGCTCTTCGACCGGGACGGGACGCTCGTGGTCGACGTGCCCTACAACGGCGATCCGGGCCGCGTGGAGCCCATGGCGGGCGCTCGCGCGGCGCTCGACCGTGTGCGCGAGCGCGGCATCCTGACCGCGGTCGTCTCCAACCAGAGTGGCGTCGCCCGGGGCCTGCTCACCGCAGAGGCCGTCGCGGCGGTCAACGCCCGCGTCGAGGAGCTGCTCGGGCCGCTGGGGCCGTGGGCGATCTGCCCCCACGGGCCCGAGGACGGCTGCGCCTGCCGCAAGCCCGCCCCCGGGCTCGTGCTCGAGGCCGCGCGCGCCCTGGCGGTCGCGCCCGGGCGCTGTGCCGTGATCGGCGACATCGGCGCCGACGTCGAGGCCGCGCGGGCGGCCGGCGCGCGCGGGATCCTCGTGCCGACGCCGGTCACGCGACCCGAGGAGGTCGCCGCGGCGGACGAGGTGTCGCCGGACCTGCGCGCGGCGGTGGAGCGGCTGCTCGGATGACGCGCGTCCTCGCCGCCCGGCTCGACAACGACGGGGACGTCCTGCTCACGGGGCCGGCGCTGCGGGCCGTGGCCGCCGGCGCCCACCACCTCACCCTGCTCTGCGGCCCGCGCGGGGCGCGGGCGGCGGAGCTCCTGCCCGGCGTGGACGAGGTCTGGACGTGGCGGGCGCCGTGGATCGATCCCGAGCCCGAGCCCGTAAACCGCGCCGACGTCCTCGGCCTGGAGCGGCGCCTCGCGGCCGGCGGCTTCGATCAGGCCCTCATCTTCACCTCCTTCCACCAGTCACCGCTGCCCCTCGCGCTGCTCCTGCGCATGGCGGGCGTTCCCACCGTCGCGGCGATCTCCGAGGACTACCCGGGGTCCCTGCTCGACGTCCGCCACCGGGTCTCCGACGAGCTCCACGAGGTGCGCCGCGCGCTCTCGCTCGCCGCGACCCTCGGCTACGGGCTGCCGGGCGGTGACGACGAGCGCCTGCGCGTGCTCCGGGGCGCCGAGGCGCCGGTCCTCCCCGCGCCCTACGTGGTGGTGCATCCGGGCGCGAGCGTTCCCGCCCGCGCCTGGTCGGCCGGGCGGCACGCGGCCCTCGTCGGCGCGCTGGCGGAGCGCGGCTGGAGCCCGGTGGTGACCGGCGCCCCCTCCGAGCGCGGGCTGACCGCGCGGGTCGCGGGCGCGGACGGGATCGACCTCGGCGGGGAGACGTCGCTCGCCGAGCTCGGTGCGGTGCTCGCGGGCGCCGCCGCCGTCGTCGTCGCCAACACGGGGCCCGCCCATCTCGCCGCGGCGGTCGGGACGCCGGTCGTGTCGCTGTTCGCGCCCACCGTCCCGTGGGAGCGCTGGCGGCCGTGGGCGGTCGAGTGCGAGCGCCTCTTCGTCGGCGTCCCCTGCGCGGGTTGCCGCGCGCGGGAGTGCCCGGTGCCCGGCCACCCCTGCCTGGAGGGCGTGGAGGTCGAGGACGTCCTCGCCGCCGTGGAGCGTCTCGCGCGGGTGGCGGTCGCGGCATGAGGATCCTGCTCTGGCACGTCCACGGCTCGTGGACGACCGCCTTCGTCCACGGCGCCCACGAGTACGCCGTGCCGGTCGTGCCCGGCCGGGGGCCCGACGGGCTCGGCCTGCCCACCACGTACGTGTGGCCCGAGGAGGTCTCCGAGCTCTCCCCGGCGCAGATCGGGGAGGAGGACTGGGACCTGGTCGTACTCCAGCGCCCGCACGAGCTCGCCCTGGCCGAGGAGTGGCTCGGTCGCCGTCTGAGCCGTGACATCCCCGCCGTCTACGTGGAGCACAACGCCCCACAGGGCCGCGTGAACGAGATGCGCCATCCCTGCGCCGAGCGCCCCGGGATCGGAGTCGTGCACGTCACCCACTTCAACCGCCTCTTCTGGGACTGCGGCGCGGCGCCGACCCACGTGATCGAGCACGGCATCGTCGACCCCGGTCACCGGTACTCCGGCGCGCTCGAGCGGGTCGCCGTCGTGATCAACGAGCCCGAGCGTCGCGGGCGGGTGACGGGAACCGACCTCGTGCCGGTCCTCGCCGACGGCGCGCCCGTCGACCTGTTCGGGATGGGGGCGTGGGAGCTGCCCCACGACGCGCTCCACGACGAGATGGCACGGCGGCGGGTCTACCTGCACCCGATCCGCTGGACCTCCCTCGGGCTCTCGCTGCTCGAGGCCATGCAGCTCGGGATGCCCGTCGTGGCGCTGGCCACCACGGAGGTCCCGCGTGCCGTGCCTCCGGAGGCGGGGATCGTCTCGGCCGACCTCGACGAGCTGCGGGCCGGCGTGCGGGCCCTCCTCGACGAGCCCGCGCGCGCCCGTGAGATGGGCGCCGCCGCCCGCGCCGCCGCGCTCTCCCGGTACAGCCTCGAGCGCTTCCACTCCGACTGGGACGCGCTGCTGCGCGACCGCGTGGGAGTGCTCGCATGAGGATCCACATGGTCTCCGAGCACGCCTCGCCGCTCGCCGTGCTCGGCGGGGAGGACGCCGGGGGGCAGAACGTCCACGTCGCCGCGCTCTCGGGTGCGCTGGTACGCCGCGGGTGCGACGTGGTCGTCCACACGCGCCGCGAGTGCCCCGACGCGCCGCGGTGGGTGCCGATGGGGCCCGGCGTCTGGGTCGAGCACGTCGACGCCGGTCCGGCCGAGGTACTGCCCAAGGACAACCTGCTGCCCTGGATGGGGGAGTTCGCGCACGAGCTGGCGATGGGCTGGGCCGACGAGCGCCCCGACGTGGTCCACGGGCACTTCTGGATGTCCGGGGACGCCGCGCTGCGCGCCGCCCGGCCGCTCGGGATCCCCGTGGTCCAGACCTTCCACGCGCTCGGTGTCGTCAAGCGCCGCCACCAGGGCGCCAAGGACCCGTCGCCGCCGGCCCGGCTGGAGCTCGAATCCCGGGTGGCGCAGAGGGCGGACCGGGTGGTGGCGACCTGCTCGGACGAGGTCTTCGAGCTCCGGCGCCTCGGCGTCGAGGGCCGCCGCATCTCGGTCGTCCCGTGCGGCGTGAACCTCGAGCACTTCACCCCGCGCGGCCTCGCCGAGGGCCGGGATGGGCGCGTGCCGCGCATCGTCGTCGTGGGCCGCCTCGTCGAGCGCAAGGGCGTGGGCAACGTGATCTCGGCGCTCGCACGGGTGCCCGGAGCCGAGCTCGTCGTCGCCGGCGGCCCGGACCGGGCCCACCTCGATCGCGATCCCCAGGTGCGCCGCCTGCGGCACGTCGCCGACCGGGCGGGGGTGGCCGACCGCGTCGTGTTCCGCGGCCGTCTGTCCCGCGCGGAGCTGCCCGCGCTCCTGCGCTCCGCGGACGTGGTCGCCTGCGTGCCCTGGTACGAGCCGTTCGGGATCGTGCCCCTCGAGGCCATGGCCTGCGGCGTCCCCGTGGTCGCGACCGCCGTCGGGGGGCTCGTCGACACGGTGGTCGACGGCGTCACCGGCGTCCACGTGCCGCCGCGCGGCCCGGAGGCGATCGCCGGTGCGCTGCGCGGACTGCTCGAGGATCCGGTCCGGCGCGACGCCTACGGCCGCGCGGGAGCCGACCGCGCCCGCCGCTACTACGGCTGGGACCGGATCGCGGCGGCGACGGTGCGCGTCTATGAGGACCTCGCGTCCGTCCGTGCGCCGCGCCGGGCCCTGGTGCTGTCATGAGCACCCCCTTCGCCGGGCTGCGCGCCGCGCTGGACACGCTCGACTCCGAGCGCCTCGAGGCGTGGGGGCAGGAGCTCGCCCGCCGCCTCGGCGGCGGGGCGCGGGTGCTGTGCGCCGGGAACGGCGGCTCGGCGGCCGAGGCCCAGCACCTCACCGCCGAGCTCGTCGGGCGCTTCGAGGACACCGAGCGCCCGCCGCTCTCCGCGCTCGCGCTCCACGCCGAGACCTCCTCGTTCACCGCCCTGGCCAACGACTTCGGCTATGCGGACGTCTTCGCCCGCGGGGTCCGCGCCCACGGCCGTCCCGGCGACGTGCTGCTGTGCCTGAGCACCTCGGGACGCTCGGAGAACCTCCTCGCCGCCGTGGCGGCCGCGCGCGCCGGGGGCCTGCTCGTCTGGGCCCTCACCGGCGCGGCGCCCAACCCGCTGCACGACGTCTGCGACGAGGCGGTCGCGGTCGCCAGCGTCGACGCGGCCACCGTCCAGGAGGTCCACCTCGTCGCGGTCCACGCGTTGTGCCGGGCGGTCGACGCCGCCCACGGGCGGACTCCGGGGGGTGTCCGCGACGAGAAGCCGGGGCTCGTGGTCGTCGGCGACCTGCTCCTCGACCGCGACTGGGAGGGGACCGTCGAGCGTGTGGCGCCCGACGCCCCGGTGCCCGTGGTCCGCGATCCCGTCGCGGCCGACCGCCCCGGGGGCGCCGGGCTCGCCGCGCTGCTGGCGGCCGGCGCCGGGCAGCGCGTCGTGCTCGTGTGCGGCGTGGGCCGGGGCGAGGCGGGTCGCCGCGCGCGGGGCCTGCTCGCGGCGGCCGGGGTGGAGGTCGTCGACCTCGGGCTCGCGGGCCCGACGCCCGAGAAGATCCGCGTCAAGGCCGGCGGACAGGTGCTCGTGCGCCTCGACCGCGGCGACGAGGCTGCTGCTCTCGGCGACTGCCCGCCCGCCGCGAGCGATGCCCTGGCCCGTGCCCGCGCCGTCCTCGTCGCCGATTACGGCCGCGGTGTCGCCGCCCAGCCCGCGCTGCGCGCCGCGCTGTCCGCCCTCCCGGCCGAGGTCCCCATCGTGTGGGACCCGCATCCCGCGGGGCCCGAGCCCGTTCCCGGCGCCCTCGTGGTCTGCCCGAACCGCTCGGAGGCCCGGGGGCTCGTTCCCGATGAGCGCGGCGAGGGCCCCGCCGCCACCACCCGCCGGGCCCGCCGTCTGCTCGAGCGGTGGGGCGCCGTGAACGTCTGCGTCACCCTCGGCGCCGAGGGCGCGCTGCTCGTCTCCGCCGACGGCGGCCCCCCGCTCGCCCTGCCCGTGGCCCGGGCCGAGCGCGGTGACCCGTGCGGGGCCGGCGACGCCTTCGCGGCCGCGCTCGCCGTCGCCCTGGCCGAGGGCGCGCTGCCCTCGGAGGCCGCGCGCCGCGCGGTGGTCGCCGCCGCCGCCTGGGTCGCCCACGGTGGCCGCGAGCGCGAGCCCGGCCCGGCGCCCACCGCCGCCGGCGATGCGCGCGAAGTCATCGCGCGGGTGCGCCGCGCCGGGGGCACCGTCGTGGCCACGGGTGGGTGCTTCGACCTCCTCCACGCCGGCCACGTCGCCGTCCTCGAGCAGGCCCGGCGCCTCGGCGACTGCCTCGTGGTGTGCCTGAACTCCGACGCCTCGGTCGCCCGCCTCAAGGGGCCCGAGCGCCCGCTCGTCGGCGAGGAGGACCGCGCCGAGGTGCTGCGCTGCCTCGGGTGCGTCGACGCGGTGGTGGTCTTCGCCGAGGACACGCCCGAGGAGATCCTCGCCGAGCTGCGCCCCGACCTCTGGGTCAAGGGCGGCGACTACCGCGTGCAGGATCTCCCCGAGGCCGGGCTGCTCGAGTCCTGGGGCGGCCAGGCCGTCGTCCTGCCCTTCGTGCCCGGCCGTTCCACGTCGGCGATCATCGCGGAGGCCCGTGCCCGTGCCTGAGCTCGGAACCGTCCTCGTCACCGGAGGGTCCTCGGGGCTCGGCGCCGCGGTGGTGGCGGAGGTCGCCGCCGCCGGGGGGACCCCGGTCGTCCTCGACTCAGAGCAGCCCCACGGCGACGTCCGGTGGGAGCAGGTCGACCTCGCCGACGGCCGTGCCGCCGAGGAGGCGGTGCGCCGGGTGGGGCTCCTCGACGCCGTGGTCACCGCCGCGGGGACCGACACCCCGGCGCCCCTCGACGCGCTCGCGCCCGAGGCGTGGGAGCGGATCGTCGCCATCAACCTCTTCGGCACCGCCGCGGTGGTCCGCGCCGCGCTGCCGTCGCTGAAGGAGCGCCACGGCCGCGTGGTCACCGTCGCGTCCACCCTCGGCTACCGCGTGTTCCCCCACGCCACGGCCTACTGCGCCTCGAAGTTCGGGGTGGTCGGCTTCACGCGGGCCCTCCAGGTCGAGCTGGCGGGGGAGGTGGGGGTGACCCTCCTCGTGCCGGGCGGGATGCGCACCCGGTTCTTCGACGCCCGCGAGGAGGAGTACAAGCCCGGCCCGGATGCCCAGCTCAACGACCCGTTCGACGTCGCGCGGGCGGTGGTCTTCGCCCTCGGTCAGCCCGTAGGGTGTGAGGTGCGCGAGCTGATCATCACGCCGGCGACCGAACCGAGCTGGCCCTGATGCGCGTCGTCGTCACGGGAGCCTCGGGGAACGTCGGGACGGCGCTCCTGCGCGCGCTCGCGCGCGAGGAGCGGGTGGAGTCGATCGTCGGCATCGCCCGCCGCCGGCCGGAGCTCCGCGCGCCGAAGACCGAGTGGCTCCCGCTCGACATCACCCGGGCCGAGCTCACGGGCCCGTTCGCCGGGGCCGACGCCGTCGTCCACCTCGCGTGGCTCATCCAGCCCGGGCGCGATCACGCGCTGACCCGGGCGGTCAACGTCGACGGCTCGGAGCGCGTCTTCCGCGCCGCCGCCGAGGCGGGGGTGCCCGCGCTGATCCACGCCTCGAGCGTCGGCACCTACGCGCCCGCATCCAAGGAGCGCCGGCAGGACGAGTCCTGGCCGACGACCGGGATCGCCTCTTCCTTCTACTCGCACCAGAAGGCCGAGTGCGAGCGCGCCCTCGACGCCCTCGAGACCGGGTTCCCCGACCTGCGCGTCGTCCGTTTGCGTCCCGGCCTGGTCTTCCAGCGCAACGCGGCCACGGAGATCCGCCGGCTGTTCGCCGGCCCCTTCCTCCCGCGCTCCCTCGTCGACCGCCGGCTCATTCCGGTGGTCCCCGACGTCCCCGGCCTCGTGCTACAGGCCGTCCACGCCGACGACCTCGCCGACGCCTACCGGCGCACCATCGTGGATCCCCGCGCCCGGGGCGCCTACAACATCGCCGCCGAGCCCGTCCTCGATCCCGGCGAGCTCGCCCGCCTGCTCGGTGCCCGCCCCGTGCCGTTCTCCGCGCCCCTGCTGCGCCGCCTCGCCGCGCTCGCCTTTGTCCTGCGCCTCTGGCCCACCGAGCCCGGCTGGCTCGACCTCGCCCTCGGCGTTCCGGTGATGGACACGACCCGGGCGCGCGAGGAGCTCGGCTGGAGCGCCGAGAAGTCCGCCGGCGGCGCGCTGCTCGAGCTCCTCGAGGGGATACGCGACGGCGCCGGGGACCAGACTCCGCCGCTCGACCCCGCCACGAGCGGCCGCGGCCGGATCCACGAGTTCACGACGGGAGTGGGAGCCCGGCCCTGATCGGGTAGACGCGCCGGTATGGAGGAGGCGCTGGCCCGGTTGCTCGAGCAGGGGGAGGAGCGCGGCCACCTCGAGCTCGCCGAGGTCGAGGCCGCCTGGGAAGACGTGGGCTCCTCCGAGGAGGAGCGGCTGAGCTTCCTCGAGCGCCTCGAGTCCGCCGGGGTGGACCTCCGCGATCCGATTCGCCCGTCCGCCGTCGCCGAGTCCACCATCGACGCGCTCCAGCTCTTCCTCAACGAGGCCGCACGCTGGCCGCTGCTCACGCCCGCGGAGGAGATCGCGCTCTCCCGCCGCGTCGAGCGCGGCGACACCCGGGCCAAGGAGCGGATGATCAACTCGAACCTCCGCCTCGTCGTGTCGATCGCCAAGCGCTTCCAGGGCCACGACCTCGCCCTGCTCGACCTCATCCAGGAGGGTGTGCTCGGGCTCATCCGGGCGGTGGAGAAGTTCGACTGGCGCAAGGGCTTTCGCTTCTCCACCTACGCCACCTGGTGGATCCGCCAGGGCGTGGAGCGCGGTATCCAGACCAAGGCGCGGACGATCCGCCTGCCCGTCAACGTGCTCGAGCGCCAGCGCAAGATCGCCCGGGCCGAGCGCGAGCTCACGAGGAAGCTCGCGCGCGAGCCCGCCGACGACGAGATCGCCGCCGAGATCGGCATCTCGGAGCGCCACGTCGCCGAGGCGCGCGCGGCGTCGGGGACCGTCACCAGCCTCGACCGGCCCGTCGGGGAGGAGGGGGAGGCCTCGCTCGGGGACCTGCTGCCCGCGGACGGCGCCCAGCCCGCCGACGAGGTCGCGGCGTCCCTGCTCGTCTCCGTGTTGCGCGAGGCCGTCGAGCACCTGCCCGAGCGCGAGCGTGAGGTCGTCATCCTGCGCTACGGGCTGGCGGGCGGCGAGCCCCAGCCGCTGCGCGAGATCGGCCGTCACATGGGCATCACCCAGGAGCGCGTGCGCCAGATCGAGTCGCGCGCGCTCGAGCGCCTGGCCCGGGAGCGCCAGGTGGCCGCCCTGCACGAGGCGGCGTAGTTCGCGGTCTCCTTGCGTGAAGTGACGACGTAGGGGGAAGGCTCCGGGCATGGCACGCAACCCACGCAATGACGGCAAGGGCACCTCGCTGGCGAAGGGCCCCGTGGCGATCGTGGCGATCATCCTCATCGCCTTCGCCGTGATCGCGCTGGCCAGCGGGGCGACGCAGTTCAAGGCGAAGCCGATCGAGGGACCCGTCATGGGCAAGACGGTGCTCGGCCTCGAGCTGAACGGGTGGTCCATGCTGCTCACGGGCGCTGCCGGGCTGCTGCTGCTGTTCGGCTCGCCGATGCACCGGGCGGCGAAGAGCCTGTCGCTCATCGTCGGTCTCGTGCTCGGAGCGGCGTCGGTGATCTCGCTCTACGACAAGCAGCACGACGTGTTCGGGATCTTCGCCGCCAACGGTAGGACGTCGCTCGGTTGGGGTGTCGCCGCCGCGGTGCTCCTCGTCCTCGCGCTCCTCCCGCGCATCGGCAAGGGCCGGCGTGACGACGACGCCTACGACGGCCGCGCCGTGGCGGACGACCGGGCCGGCCGTGACCGCGCCGTCGCCGCCGAGAGCCCGGGGGGCCGTCGCCTCCGCGACCGCACCTGATCCCGCGTACGGGGTACAGCCGAAGATATGCAGATCTCCGAGCTCACGCCCGAGCGCCTGCGGGCCCTCGCCGAGACGCGGCCCGAGCGCGGGCTCGTCCTCTCCCTCTACCTGGACCTCGACCCGCGCGAGCTATCGGCGCCCGACGCGCGCCACACCGCGATCCGCTCGCTGATCTCGGAGGCGGAGCGCCAGGTCGCCGAAGGAGCGCTCGAGCACGACGAGGAGGTCGGCGTCCGGGAGGACATCGAGCGGGCCCGCCGCTTCCTCGACGAGGAGCTCGACGCCGAGGGCGCGCACGGACTCGCCCTGTTCGCCTCCGCCCCTGCCGGGCTGTGGGAGACCGTGAAGCTCGCCCGGCCCGTCTCGAGCAGGGTGCTCGTCGACATCCGGCCCCTGATCGAGCCGCTCGTCGAGATCGCCGACGCGACCCGCTGGGCGGTCCTCTTGGTCAACCGCGCGGGTCTGCGGATCCTCCGCGGCTCACGCGACGTCCTCGCGGAGGTCGCGCACGGCGACGATGACGCGCACGGCCAGGCCGAGGGGTCGCAGGCCCGCTCGGAGAGCGCCGTCGAGCACGAGGTCGACGCCCACCTGCGCGCGGCGGCCGAGCGGCTCGCGCGCGAGCACCGGCGCCGGCCGGTCGATGCGCTGCTCGTCGGCGGTCCCGAGGAGATCCTCGGCGGCCTGGAGGCCGCGCTACCGCCCGACCTGCGCGCGTGCCTCGCGGGGCGGGTCGTGGTCGACGTGGAGCACGCGAGCCCCGATGACGTGCTCGCGGCCGCCGGCGAGGCCTTCACCGCCCACGAGCGCACCCACGAGGACGAGGCGCTCGATCGCCTGGGCGCGGGGATCGGCGCCGGTGGCCGGGGCGTGGGCGGTTGGGCCGACGTCCTCGGCGCGCTGAACGAGAAGCGGGTGGAGATCTTCCTGCTCGCGGGCGGGGGCGGCGGCATCACCGGGGTCGTCTGCCCGCAGTGCGGCTGGCTCGGGATCGACGCGGACGCGTGTCCGAACGACGGCACCGGGCTCGGCCGTCACGACGACATCACCGAACCGGCGACCGAGGCCGCGCTCACCCAGGACGCCGAGGTCCTGCATCTCCACCATCACGACGACGCCCTGACCCCCCACTCCGGGGTCGGCGCCGTCCTGCGCTTCTAGCGAGCCGCAGGGGCAGCAGGGAGAGGGGGGCGCGGCGGCCGAGGTCGCGGGTGTCCTCGCGGTCCAGTGCGCGCGCGTAGCGCGCGGCGTCGGCGGGAGTCGGGTACTCCCTGCTGCCCCCGACGCCGCACCCGCGTGCGCACGTCCAGATCAGGGTGCTCCCCTCGGCCCGGAATCGGGGGCGGCGGCCGAGCAGGCGGCAGGCGCGCATGGGGAAGGTACATCGCGCGCGCGGACGGGGTAGGGGACCCCGATGAGTGCGGGCGACGTCGAGCTCGGGACGATCGAGACGCGGGTTCCCGCCCGCCTCGACCGCCTGCCGTGGTCGCCCTTCCACAAGCGGGTCATCGTCGGGCTCGGGACGGTGTGGATCCTCGACGGGCTCGAGGTCACGATCGTCGGCTCCATCGCGTCGCGACTGACCGAGAAGGGCTCGGGCCTCGAGCTCTCCGCCGGCCAGATCGGGAGCGCAGCGGCGTGCTACGTCGCCGGCCGTGCCTCGGCGCGCTGTTCTTCGGACAGCTCACCGACCGCTTCGGGCGCAAGAAGCTCTTCATGCTCACGCTCGGCGTCTACATCGCCGCCACGGTGGCCGGGGCGCTCTCCTTCGCGCCCTGGTACTTCTTCCTCACCCGCGCGATCACAGGCGCGGGCATCGGGGGCGAGTACGCGGCGATCAACTCCGCGATCGACGAGCTCATCCCCGCCCGGGTCCGCGGGCGGGTGGACCTGTTCATCAACGGGTCCTACTGGATCGGGGCCGCCGCGGCCGCGCTGGCCGCGCTGCTGTTCCTGAGCACGTCGATCTTCGCGATCGATGTCGGTTGGCGCCTGGCCTTCGGGGTCGGGGCGGTGTTCGGCGTTCTCATCCTCCTCGTCCGGCGCAACGTCCCCGAGAGCCCGCGGTGGCTGTTCATCCACGGGCGCGAGGAGGAGGCCGAGCGCATCGTGGACTCCATCGAGCGCGAGGTGGAGTCCGAGACCGACGAGCGCCTCGAGGACATGGACCAGTCGATCACCGTGCGCCAGCGGCGGACGATCCCGTTCTCGGAGATCGCCAAGGTCGCCTTCTTGCGCTACCCGAAGCGGACCGCGCTGGGGCTCGCGCTGTTCATCGGGCAGGCGTTCCTCTACAACGCCTTCACCTTCGACCTCGGCACCCTGCTCGGAGAGTTCTTCGGGGTGAGCTCGGGCTCGGTCCCGTACTACCTGGCGCTCTTCGGGGTCTCGAACTTCATGGGCCCCTTCCTGCTCGGGCGGCTGTTCGACACGGTGGGGCGGCGACCGATGGTGTCGCTGTGCTACCTGGGCTCGACGGGGATCACCGTCCTGCTCGGGGCCCTCGTGGCCGGCGGCGGGCTGTCGAAGTGGGGCTTCATGGGCCTCCTGCTCGCCGCGTTCTTCCTCGCCTCGGCGGGAGCGAGCTCGGCCTACCTGACGGTGAGCGAGATCTTCCCGATGGAGACCAGGGCCCTGGCCGTCGCCTTCTTCTTGTTCGGGGTGGAGGCGGCGGGCAAGAGCCTCGAGGACATCGCCGAGCCGCTGAGCTCACAGGAGCGGGCGGTAGGCGACGCGGCGGACGGGCGCCGTCGGCATCGCCTGGGGCCCTCGTCACCGGGCTCCTCGCGCGGGTGGCCGGTCTCGGACCGGGTCGTCGCTGTGAGCGTCGAGCGCGAGGTGGAGGCGGTGGCCGCGGCGGTGGCCGACGAGGGCTCCCTCGAGCGACGCGAGCTCGCGCGTCGGGTCGGCGCCGCGCGCTGGGGCCCCGGTCGCTTCGCGGCGGTCCTGCGCGAGGCGGAGGCGCGGGAGGGTCCACCGCACGGCGCGCAATACCTGGGGGCCGGGGTCCGCAGGCTGACGCGGAGGGTGCGGCCCCCGCGCGATGGGGAACCCTCCTCCTCCAGTGCCGTCGTTCCGCCCGCTCTCTGACTACGGGATCGTCGCTGACGGGCGGACCGCCGCGCTCGTCTCCTCGGACGGGTCGATCGACTGGATGTGCGTGCCGCGCTTCGACGGGGGCTCGTGCTTCGGGCGGCTGCTCGACGCCGAGCGCGGAGGCCACTGCTCGCTGTCTCCGGCGGGGGAGTACGAGACGTCGCGCGAGTACGTCGGCGAGACGCTCGTCCTGGCGACGACGTTTCGGGCGGCGGGCGGCGAGGTCCGCGTGCTCGACTGCCTGCTGCGTCCCGAGGACGACGATCGCGGTCCGCAGCTCCTGCGCACGGTGGAGGGGGTGCGGGGGACGACGGAGCTCGGCCTCGAGATCGCGCCGCGCTTCGACTACGGCGCCGTGCGCCCGTGGATCCGCCGCGACCATGCGCGGCAGTACGCCGCGATCGGCGGCAACGACGCGCTCGTGATCGCGGTCGAGGCCGACCTGGAGGTCGTGGGCGAGCACGCGCTGCGGGCGGCGGTGACCGTCCGGGAGGGCGAGCGCCTCCGGGTGCTGATCGGCTTCGCCCCGCCGGAGGAGATCGATCCCCGAGCGCCGGCGGCGCCCCGGGCCGAGGAGCTCGACCGCCGCCGGGAGGAGACGCTCGCCTTCTGGCGCGACTGGAGCGCGCAGGGCACCACCTCGGACCCCGCCGTGCGCCGCTCGGCGCTGGCGATCCGGGCGTTGGCGTTCGAGCGCACGGGCGCGATCGTCGCCGCGGCGACCACGTCGCTGCCCGAGGTCGTCGGCGGCTCGCGCAACTGGGACTACCGCTTCTCCTGGATCCGCGACTCCTCCTTCGCGGTGCGCTCCCTCGCCGAGGTCGGCTACGCGGACGCGGCGGACGAGTTCCGGCGGTTCGTCGCCCGGTCCGCGGCGGGGAACGCCGAGGACCTCCAGATCCTCTTCGGGATCGGGGGTGAACGGCGGGTGGGCCAGCAGGAGCTCGACCTCGAGGGCTGGCGCGGCTCGCGTCCGGTGCGGGTGGGCAACGGCGCCGTGGACCAGCTTCAGCTCGACGCCTTCGGCGAGCTCGTCTCGCTGACCTGGCGCTGGCACATGCGCGGGCACTCCCCCGACGACGACCACTGGCGCTTCCTCGTCTCCCTGGTCGAGTTCGCCGCCGAGCACTGGGACGAGCCCGACTCGGGGCTGTGGGAGTGGCCCGGGGACCCGCAGTGCTTCACGCACTCCAGGGCGATGTGCTTCGCCGCCCTGGACCGGGCCGCACAGCTCGCGGAGGAGTGCGGGCGCGCCGCTCCCGTGGCGCGCTGGCGACGGATCCGCGACGAGGTGCGCGAGGCGGTCGAGACCCGGGGCTACGACGAGGCGCGCGGGGTGTTCACCGGCGTCTTCGACGCACCCGACCTCGACGCCGCCCTGCTTTTGCTCCCCGACTCGGGGCTGCTGGCGTGGGACGACCCGCGGATGGTCCGCACGACCGACGCGATCCGCGAGGAGCTTGCCGCCGGGCCCGGGCTGCTCTACCGCTACCGCCGGGACGACGGACTGCCGGGGCAGGAGGGGGCGTTCCTCGCCTGCTCGTTCTGGCTCGTGGAGTGCCTGGCGCGCCAGGGACGGCTGTCCGACGCGCGCGAGGTCTTCGACCATGCCATGGCCACCGCGAACGACCTCGGGCTCTTCTGCGAGGAGTGGGACCCGGGGGAGGGGATCGCGCTCGGCAACCTGCCCCAGGCGCTCACCCACCTGGCCCATATCGGGGCGGCGGTGGCGCTCGAGCAGGCGGACCGGGGTAAGGGAGGGACATGAGCGAAGTCGTCGTCATCACGGGTGCGTCCGCGGGCGTGGGGCGCGCCACCGCGCACGAGTTCGCCCGGGCCGGCGCGCGGATCGCGCTGATCGCCCGCGGCCGCGCGGGGCTCGAGGGCTGCGCGCGGGAGGTGCGCGAGCTCGGCGGCGAGCCGCTCGTCCTGCCCTGCGACGTCGCCGATGCCGAGGCCGTCGAGGGCGCGGCGAGCAGCGTCGAGGAGACCTTCGGGCCGATCGACGTGTGGGTCAACGTGGCGATGGTCGCGGTCCTCGCCGAGATCGCCGACACGAGCGCGGAGGAGTTCCGGCGGGTGACCGAGGTGACCTACCTGGGCTCGGTCCACGGGCACCTCGCCGCGCTGAAGCGCATGCTCCCGCGCGACCGCGGGAAGATCGTGCAGGTCGGCTCGGCCCTGGGCTACCGCGGGATCCCGCTCCAGGCGACGTACTGCGGGGCCAAGCACGCGGTGGAGGGCTTCGTGGAGTCGCTGCGCACCGAGCTTATCCACCGCAGGTCGAACGTCGGGTTGACGATCGTGCAGCTCCCCGGCCTGAACACCACCCAGTTCTCCTGGGTCCGAGCCCGGACAGAGAACACCCCCCAGCCCGTCGCGCCGATCTATGAGCCCGAGGTCGCCGCCCGGGCGATCTTCTGGGCCGCGCACCACGACCGCAGGGAGATCTGGGTGGGCATCCCGACCGTCTACACGATCCTCGGCAACCGGGTGGCCTCCTGGGTCGCCGACCGGTACCTGGGCAAGACGGGGGTGTCCGGCCAGCAGACCAAGCAGCCGCTGGACCCCCACCGGCCCGATTACGTCGACGGCCCGCTCGACGACGAGCGCGACCACGGCTACCGCGGGGAGTTCGACGCGCAGGCGCACGACCGCTCCCCGCAGCTCTGGTTGTCGCTGCACCGTCGGGAGACGGTGCTCGGCGGGGTGGCGACGCTGGCGGGGGTGGCGGCGGCGCTGGTTCGCCGGGGCGGCTGACGCCCCACACCTCCCCGCTCACCATCGGCTGTCCTGACTTATGGTCGTCACACGACCACAACTCCGGACAGCCCAGCGGTGGCGCCGCAGCGCCCGCGTCCGCCGGGTCCCTGGGGAAGGGCGGAGAGAGGGGGCTGGGTTCCGGCGCGAATGGGAGCTATGGGCGTTGATTGTCGCCCTTCCCCAGCCATGAGATCCATCCCGACCCGGCACGACCGACCGAAGGCACGCTACCCCGCCTACCGGTACCCCCCCGACGGCGTCCGCGAGGGCTCGCCCGGCTCCGTGCCCAGGGTCGGCGGCTCCCCGTCCCCGTCTCCCGTCCCCGGCGCGGTGGAGCCCACCGGCACCGAGACCGTGTCGAACCCCCCGGCCTCATTCCGCCGCACGGTGCTCCCCGTCCACCGTCGCCACGGGTGCTGGCCCGTGGCCCGGAGCTGGCGGCACAGGCGCAGGGTGAACCACCCGATGAGCAGCGGGACGATCCACACCGCGAAGCGCCAGAACCAGATCTGACCCTCGTAGGAGAAGCCGACCGACACGAGCAGCCGGTCCGACGAACCGGCGAAGAACACGAGGAAGATCCAGGAGAAGAACGCCGCGCCGAACGCGGTGCGCCGGGGGTTGTCGCGGGGACGGTCGAGCAGGTCGTGGCGGCGGAAGTCCTTCGTGAGGAAGCGCTGCTCGAGCCACGGCCAGGCGTAGAGGACGCCGAAGGCGACGAGCGGGAAGAGCGCGCCACCCCAGAACGGGTTGGGGATCCAGGTGTGGCCGAAGAACCGCGGCTCGAGGGGAGGCACCAGGCGCAGGGCGCCGATCAGCCAGCCGAGATACCAGTCGGGCTGGGCCCCGTTCGTCGAGCGCCACGTCTCGTACGGCCCCCACTGGAAGATCGGGTTGATCTGGAGCAGCCCGCCCATGAGCACGAGCACCGCCGCCACCGCGAAGAACCACCCCAGGGAGCGCAGCAGGTAGCCCGCCCACAGTGGCGTGCCCACCGTGTTGCGCTCCTTGCGGCCCGGGCCGGGGAAGTCCGCGTGGTGCTGGCGGATGATCTGCGCGAGGTGGATGGCGATGAGCACGCCGAGGATCGCGGGGACGATGAACACGTGCCCGATGAACAGGCGCGGCCAGAAGTTGTCCGAGCCCGGGAAGCGTCCGTCCCAGAGCAGGGTGGACATCTGGCCGCCGACCCCCGGCACCGAGAGCGCGACCCCGTAGGCGATGATCAGGCCCATCCCCGAGAGCAGGTCGTCGGGCAGGGAATAGCCGAGGAACCCCTCGAGCAGGCCGAGGCCGAGCAGGGTGAGCCCGATCATGTAGTTCAGCTCGCGCGGCTTGCGGAACGCCCCCGTGAAGAAGATCCGGGCCATGTGGATGACGATCGCCGCGATGAAGAGGTCCGCGGCCCAGTGGTGGGTCTGGCGGATGAGCAGGCCGGCGGGGACGTCGAACGAGAGGTTGAGCGTCGAGACGAACGCGTCGGAGGCCGAGAGCCCCTGGAGGGGGACGTAGGAGCCGTGGTAGACGGTCTCCGCGGTCGACGGGACGAAGAACAGCGCCAGGTAGGTCCCCGTCGCGATGAGGATGACGAACGAGTAGAGGGCGATCTCCCCGAGCAGGAACGACCAGTGGTCGGGGAAGACGTAGCGCAGCGTTCCCTTGATCAGGGAGGACGTGCCGAGGCGCTGGTCGACGAACCGGACGGGGTCCGCGAGACCCTCCTCGGGTCCATCCGAGGGCGGACGGAGCGCCGTCATCCCTTGACGTCCCCCGTGCCCCACCACGCCGGCCCGGGCGGCCCCGACAACCCGCCCGTCGCGCGCAGGGCCCCGTCGAAGTCGATCTCGAGCGGGAGCTGGGGGAGCGCACGCCCCGCCGGCCCGAAGGTCACCTCCGCGCCCCGCGTGGGGTCGAACGTCGAGTAGTGGCAGGGGCAGACGAGTGCGGGGGAGTTGCCGGAGTCCTCCGAGAAGAGCGGGTAGCGGAACTCCGAGATCGCGCAGCCCGCGTGCGTGCAGATCTTGGAGTAGGCGACGATGCCCTCGGGCCCCCAGTCCGTCCGCCGTCCCGCGAGCCGGAGCTCGTCGGGCTTCACCCGCACGACGATCACCGAGGAGCCGAGCTCCCGCTTGTCGGCGCCCTCGGGAAAGCCCGTGGTGAAGGAGCCGACCGCGAGGTCGCCGGCCAGGATCGGGTGGTCATCCTCGTCGACCATGCGCCGCCCGGCGCGCCACGGCGAGGCGTTCAGGCGGCCCGCCACCGTCGGGCCGAGCGACGCCGCGGGGGTGACGACGATGACCCCGAGCCCCACCGCCGAGGCGCCGCCCGCCGCCGCGAGCAGCCTGCGGCGGGTGATGCCCTCGCCGCCGGCGCGGATCTCCTCGGCGATCTCCTCGTGCTCCTCGGCGCCCTGGTCGAGCACCTGGCGCTCCTCGACGGCGGTCTCCTGGGGCACCACCCGGGCGGAGGCGACCATGAGCGCGGCGGCCACGCAGGCGAGCGCCAGTCCGGCCGCGAGCCCGAGGATCTGGGTGTCGTCCGAGACGATGAAGACGACGAGGAAGGCGAGGGCGCACGCCGCGGCGGCCCACAGCAGTCCCGCGGTCACCGTCTCGGCCCGACGATCGGCCGGAACGGTCCGCTCGGAAGGGTCGATCTCCCGCGGCGGGATGTGCGGCGGCTCGTCCCGGCGGCCCCAGGCCCGGACCATCGCCCACAGGGCGAGCAGGCGGGCGAGGAGGTTCACTGCGGGGTGCGCTCCCCGATGAGGCGGGACACGGCCACGAGCGCGACGATGGCGATGCCCCAGGCGGCGATGCCCTCGGGGATCGGGCCGAGGTTCCCGAGACCCCACCCGCCGCGGTTGTCCGCGGCTTGGGTGGAGAGCACGTAGCGGCTCAGCGAGTCGGTGTCGGCGTCGTCGATGAGCGCCTTCTTCCACTTCGGCATCGCGTAGGGCCCGAAGCGGATGACCTCGGCCACGTCGCGCGCCTCCACGCCGTTCTGGAGGCTGGGGGCGATGATGTCGGGGGTGACGATGCCGCCCTGGGCGGCGACCTGGTGGCAGCCCGCGCAGAAGTTCGTGAAGAGCCGCTTGCCCTCCGAGAGCGAGCCGCGCGCGGGGTCGACAGCGGGGATCGCCGGCCCGCCGAAGGAGCCGATGTAGGCCACGAGGTCGCGCTCGTCGGGCTTGGCGTATACCGGCGGGGCGCGGACGGGGTAGTCGGTCGGGTGGGCCAGGGGCATGCGCCCGGTCCGGAGGTACCAGTCGGCCGCCAGCGCGCCCACGCCGCGCAGGCTCGGGCCGCGGCCGGGCAGGCCGCGGGCGGCGATCCCGTGGCAGGAGGAGCAGCCGGTGACGAAGAGCTTCTGGCCGTGGGCGACGTTCCCGGCCGCGCCCGCCGTCGCCGGCGCGGTCTGCGCGGTGGATCCGGTGGCCGCGAACGCGAGGACCCCGCCCGCCGCGCCCAGGACGGCGACCGCGACCAGGGCGAGGACGGCGAGGCGCCGGCGCCCGGTCATCCGGCGAGCTCCAGGGCGTCGCGGCGCTGCTGGCGGCGCTCCTCGGCGAGCAGCGCGCGCATGCACAGCACGAGGGTGAGGGGCACGAGGATGGCGACCCCGCCGAGCCACATGAGCGTGCCCCCGTCGTGTTGATCGGCCAGCGCCCCGGGTCGCCCCGCGTAGGCCGCGAAGAGCGGATGGGTGGCGCTCGCGTAGACGGCGCCCACCGCGGCCGAGGCGATCATCCACGCGCTCGTGGCCACGAAGACGGCGATTGCCCCGGGTCGCGCGGGCACGGGATCCACGCCGAGGACCACGACCCAGCCGAGCAGCGCGGTCCAGAACAGCGCGGCGTGCTCGAGGACGTGGACCCAGGGGTGGGCGAGGGCGGCTCCGAACAGCCCCGTGAGGTGGATCACCACGAGGACCGCCCCGGGCAGGAGGATCGCGACGGGGGTCGCCGTGAGCCCCGACAGCGGCGCCCGGCGCAGCGCGCGCGCGAGCGCACGCCCCTCTCGCGGCGCGAGCACCGCGAAGAGCAGGCGCATGGGCGCCGAGAGCGCGACGAGCAGCGGGGCGAGGGTCGCCACCACGAGGTGCTGGGCCATGTGCGCGGTCAGCGTGCGGTCTGCCGCGGCGTCGAGCGGGCCGGACACCGAGAAGGCGAGGACGAGGACGCCGGCCACCGCGGCGAGCGTCCGGGCCGGCGGCCATCCGCGGCGCACGTGGTGGGCTGCCCAGAGGTAGGGGCCGAGGAGGCCGGCGACGAGCAGCGCGCCGTTCACCGCATCCGCTCCGCCCGCCGCTCGCGCACGAGCGCCCCCGCCCCGATCACCGCCATCCCGGAGCCGAGGTAGACCGCCCACAGGCCGAGCTCCCAGCCCACCACGAGCACGCAGATCCCCAGCGCGAGCAGTGCGGTGGGGGCCGAGGTGTCGGGCACGTGCTGGGGGGCGTCGGGAACGTCGCGTGCCACTCCGCGCCGCCGCTCGCCGAGGAAGACGGCGCCGCCGAGCACCACGCAGAACGCCCCCGCGCCGCCGAGGAGCCCGAGCTCGGTGCCGTCGGGGCTGAAGGGCAGTTGCGCCGCCGTCCACACGAGCAGCAGGGCGCCCCAGCCCACGAGCGGGATCCAGCCCCGCCTCACGAGATCGGCTCCGCGTCGGGGTGGCGCAGGTCCCACAGCGGCGCGTAGGAGCGCACCGCGGGCAGCGCCGCGAAGTTGTGGCGGGGCGGCGGCGACGTCGTCGCCCACTCCAGGGAATGGCCCTCCCACGGATCGTCACCGGCCCAGACGGGGCGCCGCAGCGACACCCACACGTTGACGACGAAGATGAGGACCCCGAGCGCGGTGATGTAGGCGCCGATCGTCGACAGGAGGTTCAGCGAACCCCAGCCCGTGCTCGCCGGGTAGTCGGCGATGCGCCGCGTCATCCCCTCCTGCCCGAGCGCGAACTGTGGCGCGAACGTGAGGTTCGCCCCCACCACGAGCACGCCGAAGTGCAGCTTGCCCAGGCCCTCGCGCAGCAGCCTCCCCGACCACTTCGGGAACCAGTAGTAGATGGCGGCGAAGGCCCCGAACATCGACCCCGCGAACAGCGTGTAGTGGAAGTGTGCGACCACGAAGTAGGAGTTGTTCGCCTGGAAGTCCAGCGGGGGTGAGCCCACCCAGATCCCCGTCAGCCCGCCCACGAGGAACTGCAACAAGAAGGCGCACGCGAAGAGGAAGGCGGTGGTGAAGCGGATGGAGCCGCGCCACAGCGTGGCCAGGTCGTCGAAGTACTCGATCCCCGCGGCGACGAGGATCGCGTGGGTGCTCAGCGCGAAGTAGCGGTCGTCGATCCGCCCCGTGGTGAACATGTGGTGGCCCCACACGCTCATCGACAGGGCCGCGAAGAGCAGGATCGAGAAGACGAAGATCTTGTAGCCGAAGAACCGCCGCCCGGCGAACGTCGCGAAGATCTCCGCCACCGCCCCCACGAAGGGGAAGAACATCACGTAGACGACGGGGTGGCCGTAGAACCAGAAGAGGTGCTGGTAGGCCAGCGGCCCGTTGCCGTCGGAGAAGATCCCCCCGGTCCGCCGGTCGATCCACAGCAGCGCCATGAGCACGACGAGCACGGGCATGGAGACGACGACCAGGAGGCACGTCGCGACCATCGTCCACGTGAACGGTGGCATGCGCAGGAGCGTCATCCCCGGCGCGCGGCGCCGCAGCGCGGTGGCGAGCACGCAGGAGCCGAGGCAGAGCTCGCCGAGCGTGGCCAGGAGGACCCCGAGCACCCACAGATCCTGGCCCGACGACGGCGTGCGTGCGAGCTCCGAGAGCGGCGCGACGCCGATCCAGGTCGCCCGGCCGGGGCCTCCGGCCGACAGCCAGCCCGCCTCGAGCACGACCCCGCCGAGCACGAACGTCACGAGCCCGAACAGCGCGACCCGCGGCCACGCGAGCTCGGGGGCGCCGACCTGGAGGGGGACCATGTAGACGCCGAGCGCGAGCGCGAGCGGGATGATGACGAGATAGATCATCGTCGAGCCGTGCATCGTGAAGAGGGCGTTGTAGCCCTTGGTCGAGACGATCTGGAGGCCGGGTTGGGCGAGCTCGAGGCGCATGAGCAGGGCCATCACCCCGCCGCCGATGAAGAAGAACAGCGTCGCCCACAGCAGTCTCCGCGCGATCGTCTTGTGGTCGACGGAGACCAGCGCGGGGACGATGTCGCCCCGGAGCTCGGTCCCCCCCACCCTCGTCGGGGCCGGCGTGCTCATGCGCGGGAGGCCAGCCACGCGCGGAACTCCGCCGGCGGCAGCGCGCGCACGTCGAAGTGCATGGCCTCGTGGTAGAGGCCGCAGAACCAGGCGCACAGGCCCTGGTAGGTGCCCGGGTGCGGGAAGACCAAGCCCCACCGCTCCTCGTGGCCCGGCCACACCTGGCGCTGGAAGCGCAGGTCGGGGATCCAGAAGTCGTGCAGCACGTCCTGGGAGTGGCCCGTGAAGAGGATCTGGCGGCCCGCGGGCACGTAGAGGATCGTCGGGTCGCCGTTGCCCGGCGCCTCCTGCGTCACCGGGGTACCGGGATAGGAGAAGCGCCACTCCCACTGGGCGGCGACCACCTCGACGCGCAGCGGCGGCCCGGCCGCGGCCCGGTTACCGAGGGCGTCGTCGCGCCCCAGCGCGGTGAAGGTGATGACGAGCAGCCCCGCGACGACGAAGGCCAGGAAGATCCCGAAGCCGATCTCCACCTTCGGGGCCTCCGCCCGCTCGCCGGGCTCGCGCCCCGGCCGCGCGCGGTAGCGCACGAGGAAGACCACGAGGACGAGCGTGACGAGGACGAAGACCCCACCGCCGATCCACAGGTACGGGTAGGCGACCCCGTCGTAGATGCGGCGGGTGTCAGTCACCGGGTCCCTCCAAGCGCCAGCCACCATCGCCGAACGTGAGCGTCACGGTGCGCATGATGCTTGCGACCCCGACGGCGAACCGGCTCGTGGCGCCGTCGAACCCGACGAGCCTGATCGCGGGCCGGCGGAAGTCGTCCGCGGTCAAGCGCTCCGGCCGCTCCACGCCGAGCACCTTCCCACACCCCTCGGCGGGCGTCCCCTCCAGGACGAGGCTCTGGGCCGCCGGCTGGAGCGTGGGCAGGGCCAGCCGCGGGCGCTTCTCGGCGCATGTGGCCAGGAACGTGTCCAGCGAGCCCCGGGCCTGGGCCTCCGGAGGTGAGGAGGGGTCACCGCAGCCTCCCGCGAGCGCGGCGAGGGTCAGCACCGACACGCAGGTCCGCCTCACGGTCGCCAGGCCAGGTAGGGCTCGGCGTCCGCGCCTTTGAGCTCGAGGCCGAGGCCGGGCACCGACCGGTCCGGGCGCAGCACGCCGTCCGCGGGGGTGAGGGTCCCGTCGAAGAGCATCCCCTCCAGGCGCACGTGGTCGTGGAAGTACTCGAGGTGGACGAGCGTCTCGGAGAGGCAGCCCGCGTGGGCGGAGACCGCCGGGGCGCAGTGGGCGGAGAAGGGGCGGTTGCGGGCCGCGCACAGGGCGTCGATCCGCACGAGCTCGGTGATCCCTCCGCAGCGGGTGACGTCGGCCTGGGCGATGTCCACGGCCTCGTGGGAGAGCAGCCGCTCCACGTCGAAGCGGCTCCAGGCGTACTCACCGGCGGCGATCGCCATGCCGGGCGGCGCGCCGTCGCGCACCCGCCGCAACCCGGCCACGTCGTCGGAGGACACCGGCTCCTCGAAGTACCCCACGCCCGCTCCCGCGTACCGGATCGCCCATTCGCGCGCGGTACGCGGGTCATACGCGCCGTTCGCGTCCACCATGAGCTCGACATCGTCGCCGATCGCCTCGCGTGCGACCCGGACCCGGTCGGAGTCGCGGCTGGGGTCCCGACCGACCTTCATCTTCACGTTGCGGAACCCCTGGGCCGCCCAGCCGCCGAGCTGCCCGGCCAGGCGCGCGTCGGAGTAGGAGGTGAAGCCGCCCGAGCCGTAGGCGGGCACCTCGTCGCGGAAGCGCGGCAGCGCCGCGGTGAGCGGGAGGTCGAGCAGGCGGGCGCGGAGGTCGTGCAGGGCGATGTCGACCGCGGAGAGCGCCATCGCCCCGATCCCCGACTGGCCCGCGTTGCGCAGGGCGGCGCGCATCGCGGCCCACGCGCGGGGCGGGGCGAGCGCGTCGTGGCCCTCGGCGATCGGGGCGAGCGTCCCGTGGATGAGCGCGCCGACGGCCGGCGGCCCGTAGGTGTAGCCCAGTCCCGTCCTCCCGCCTCCGCGCGCATGGACGACCACGATCGTCGTCGAGTCCCACTCGAGCGTCCCGTCGGACTCGGGTTCGTCGGTTCCCACCGTGTAGGCGGCCACGTCGAGGCCATCGACCTCGACATCCGGTCGGCTCACGTGCGCACCTTCTGAGCGGCCATCCGCTCCCCGAGCCGCGAGGCGAGGGCCATGATCGTCAGCGCCGGGTTCGCGGCGCCCTGCGTCGGCATGGTCGAGCCGTCGCACACGAACAGGTTGGGGATCCCCCACGCGCGATGGTCGGAGTCGACCACGCTCTCCTCGGGCGCGGAGCCCATCCGGCAGCCCCCCACGAGGTGCGCGTAACGGTCCACCCGCAGCGTGTCCTGGGCGCCTGCGGCCTCCCACACCTGCTCGAGCACCCGGCCCCCGTAGGCGATGTTCGCCCGATCGTTCTCCGACTGCGTGTAGTCGAAGCGCGCCACCGGCATCCCGTGCTGGTCGGTCTCGTCGGCCAGCGTGATCCGGTTCTCGGCATGCGGCAGCAGCTCGCACAGCAGCCCGAGCGTCGTCCAGTGGTTGTAGTCGCGCATGTACGCCCGTAGCGCGTGACCCCAGTGGCCGTCGGCGAGGACGTGCTCGGCCCAGGCGATGGGCAGCGGGCCCACGGTCTGGATGGAGAAGCCCCGGGCGAAGCCGCGCCCTTCGTCGGTCTCGTAGAAGTCCTCGGAGGAGATCTCCGGTGGCGGCGCCTTGTACTGGCGCAGCGGGTCGGGAAAGCGCCCGGCGACCTGGGTGGCGCCCTGCACCATGAGGTAACGCCCGACCTGGTCGTGGCCGTTGGCCAGCCCGTCCGGATACCGCTTCGAGGTGGAGTTCAGCAGTAGCCGGGGTGACTCGATGGAGTAGCCGGCCACCACCACCGCGGCGCCGCGCTGGAAGCGCTGCCGGCCGCCGGAGTCGTAGGTGACGCCGGTGCAGCGGCCACCCTCGTCGACCTCCACGCGCACGGCATGGGACCCCGCCCGCACCTCGACGCCGTGCTCGATCGCGTCGGGGAGGTGGGTGACGAACGGCGAGCTCTTGGCGTTCACCTTGCACGCCTGGAGGCAGAAGCCGCGGTAGATGCAGTGGGGGCGGTTGCCGAACGTCCCGTTGGGGATGCCGACCGGGCCCACGCGCACCTTGATCCCCGCCTGCCGCAACCCGCGCCGGGCCTGCTCGGCCGCACCCGAGATGGGGTGCGGCGCGTGGGGGTAGCGGTGCGGGTCGCCCCACGGCCAGTCCTGACCGGCCACGGGCAGCTCGAGCTCGACCTTCTCGTAGTGGGGCTTCAGGTCCCAGTAGGAGATGGGCCAGTCGGCGCCCACCCCGTCGCGGGTGTGGGTCTCGAAGTCCGACGGGTGGAAGCGCGGCGTGTAGCCCGCGTAGTGGATCATCGAGCCGCCCACGCCGTGGCCCGAGTTGTTCTTGCCGAGCTCGACGGGGTCCTCGCCGCCGATGATGCGGTTGGCCGTCCAGTAGATCTTGTGCTGCCCGGCCTCGTCGGAGATCCAGTCCTTGTCCGGGTCCCAGAACGGGCCGGACTCGAGGATCACGATCTTCCAGCCGTGGCGGGCCAGGCGCTGGGCGAGGGTCGAGCCCCCCGCCCCGGCCCCCACGATCACCAGGTCGACCTCGTGGTCGTCGGCGTAGGACGCCATCCGCTTGGCGCCCGGGATGCCCCGCTCGTGGACGTCGAGCAGGAAGGCGGAGTCGTTGTCCTCCGGGAAGCGCGCGCCCTTCCAGAGGCGCTTGGAGTCCTCACGGCTCATCCCGGTCCCGAGGACGGCTCGGTCTCGACCGGATCGACGTCGAACGCCTCGCGCGCCTCGTGGGGCTCACGCCCGGTCGGGCCGGCGTGCAGCCGCATGTACCCGCGGGGGTAGGCCGGGCCGCCGAAGCCGATCTCGTTCCAGGCCCAGGGGTGGGAGTAGAACTCGCTCAGGACCCCCCGCATGACCACGCTCCAGGCCGTGGCCACGTCGAGGTCGTCCCAGCCGAGCTCCCCCTGCGCGAAGCGGCCGATGATCTTCTGCCGCTGCTCGCCGTCGGCGGTCACGAGCCCCTCCGCGCGCAGATGGCGGGCGACCCGCCGCCAGGTCTCGCGGTCGTCGGGCATGAACGCGTACTGGTAGCCGTCGAGCTTGCCGTCGTGGAGCTTCGCATCGACCATCTCGAGGACGGGCACGCGCGGCTCGGCGTCCTGGGCGAGCACGACGTCGCAGAACACCCGCAGGCACTCGGCCTCCTCGCCCGAGAAGAAGCGCACGGGCGGCGTCGTGCTCGCGCGGGCGACGACCTGCTCGCGCGTGACCTCGTCCCAGTGGCCGGCGTTGGCGAGCACGTCGTAGTCCGGGTAGCGGCCGTGCATCTGCGGGGTGATCCCCGCGCGCTGGCGCGGCAGCTCCTCGGGCGGCGCGGGCTGTCCGCCCGGGCGGTTGTGGGGGAGGTGACCCGCCTCGCGGATGGAGCGGGCCATCAGCGCTCCCGCCGCGACAGCGCGGCGGCCACGCCGATTCCCCCGATCATCGCCAGGGACCCGGGGGCCAGCGCGGGCGGCCCCATGACGAGGTTGTAGGTCGCCTCCTTGAACCCTCCGGGCTTGCGATAGGCCCCACGGAGGT